>Ga0153931_100013_pt1 | contig 185457 bp, 156 predicted proteins | sample TSNJ015MetaG_FD_104730 | JGI IMG/M metagenome (GOLD analysis project Ga0153931, IMG submission 104730) | Attine ant fungus gardens microbial communities from New Jersey, USA - TSNJ015 MetaG | ecosystem: Host-associated > Fungi > Mycelium > Unclassified | place: USA: New Jersey, Wharton State... | reverse complement strand
GGCTGACTGTGAGCAGAACATCCGTAAGGATATGGCGCGGGAATCAGCGGAGAATGTTCAGAAGCTGAAATCATGCTGGGATGCTGGTGATGCAACTTGTGTGGCAGATACTCGTTCGAAAATTGAACTTGATGAGAAAGCGTATACTGAGCTACGACAGCAAGACAATATGGCCGGGCGTGCTTATGAAGACTCAGCGAAATGGTATGCTGATATTATCGATCAGTGTGCTGGTAAGTGTGATTGGCTAGAAGCTGCATTGCTGAAGACCGGAGCCGATGGGTTAGTTAACCTAGTTTATGGTGCACTGGGTGCTGGGAGCCTGCCGAAACCGGGACAAACTTTAAGCGCGAACGATCTTAAGGCCGCCAGCGAAATTAGTAAGGATAAGGCATCTGTCGGGAAGCAGACAGATATTGGATTTGCGGCAAAGCAAACCAAGAAAAGTGCAGGACAAATAGTTATTAAAAATATAAATCAATTGGAGGCAATTGAAAATTTATCTTCCTATGATTATATAAAATCAATTTCGAAAGATGGTTCGGTTACCGTTATGACAAAGGGCGAGAAAGTATATAGATTCTATCCATCTTCAACTGGAGGTGGGATCGCTGGTGCTGAATCTGGGGTGCCTTCTGCCTCTGTGTCAGTAAATGGTAAAATCATTTCTAAATTACGTTTTCCTGGAGAGTGATGCCGTGGCTATCGAACATGATGATGCAGTGACTCGACTTAAAAATGTTGTAAGGCTCGGAATTAATCTTCCAGCTCACGTTTTTCACAAAAAATTTGCAAGATATTTCTTTTTTGATAATGATATCTGCACATCAGATGATTTGATTAATGCGACTAAACTAGTTATTGGCGAGTCTTTAGGATATGACTTAATTGCGAACGTTTTCACTAGTTCAGATTTTCAATACTTAGGCGATCTACATATGAATGAAGATTGGGTCACTAAAATAGTTTCCTTAGGCACTGAAATGAATGACTCTGGTGATTATGGAGGTCTAATTATTTTAGATCAGAAAAAACAATGGGTAATATTCCAAAAAAGCCCTGTTGATGAGGGCGTGTTGGGGGTCAATAGCAATAAAAAAATAGAGACCATAAATAACGTGATTTATGAAAATTTTGTTGATTGCGAGAAATTTAAAGAATGGCTTAAGGAGAGGACATTGCATGATGTTGAATTAGTAAAATCCATGGGGAGAGATTATTTAATGAGCATAATAGAAAACTATAGAGAAGCATAGTTTTCTATTTTCTACGGCTCAACTATTATCGCAAAACCCCGAGAATGATAATGACAGGGGTGACGTACTCTTTTACAGATTTGGGGAAATTGCGTAACCGAATTAAAAATTCGCGTCTGGGAAATAAGTTGTTAGAGCCAGAATATACAGGGAAAAGCCTGTTCGATAACGGACTCTGCACTGGGGAAAGTTATTGCGGAGAATAATCACCTCAGTAATACCAATGAAAAACAAATCATCAGTAATCAGGCAGAAGCAGGGCATGGCCGCATAAGCTGGAGGTGGCTTCTTGTGCGCCCATCAAATGCTATGCTGAGTACCTTATTGGTTCGGCCGAGTATGAGAAGAATTTTGCTCTGGCGCAGGAAGGTGATAAATATCAGCAGGAACAACAGTTCCTCAAAAACTATCCATTGCTGACTACCGAACTTCCTGAACCGGTGTATTGGAATAAAATTCCGGAAGAAGTAAAGGTTAAATATCAGGGGTTTGAATACAGTCAGGCGGATCAGGTTGCTGATGAAGTTTGAGATGGTGTAAGGCTTCGTGTTGTATATCAGCCGGTTACTTGGGAAGTAATAACCGCACCTCCTTACAGCAAACCAATTCCAGCCAAGTCTAAAGCGATAAAGAAATCGAGAAGGATATATAAATGTTTGGTAATAGAGTTAGTCAGCTAGGAAAAGAAATTGAAGGTCGCTTAGATCCTAATTTAGTTGCGGACGCTTTGGATTACATTCAATACAATGAAGAACCACTTGCCTTTGAAATATTATGTGATCATATAAGTGAATATGATGTATCGATAACTTTAGATGAATATGAAAAGATAGTTCATCTTGTTAAAGATATAAACCTAGATATAAATGAAGCTCCATTTAAGTATTTAAAGCAGTTAGTAATATAAATGTAAATCCCGGCCAAGTCGCCGGGCCCTTTTATCTGTAAGCCAGCCGTCAAATCCACTTTCTTACAGCCGGTTTTCTAGCCGTGATCACTTCCATAAAATCAAGGGCCTGCTGCTACGACATGAAAAATTACAGACCTTACGTAGCGGGAGCATGACCTCTGTTTCTATATTTATCTCTGGCGGCGGGGGAACGGTTCTTAGGCGGTTGGCGTCAGACAATACAGAATCACGGTCAACTTGAGTGATTTTCCAGTGTGAGGCTCAGTCTTTTTTAATTAGCCCAGACAATTATGGTGACTATAAAAATATTTCATATGGGTTCTACAGTCTTCTTAGCTAAACATCATCCTGCTCTTTAACCGTTTAGAGAAAACGTTAGTCAATCGAGAAGCCAATCTGATTGCCCAAGCGGTTCTCGGCGCCGTGGTAGCTCAGATGCAAGGTAACAGTGGATTGTCAGGCGCATCGGGTGCCGCCATCGGCGAGTTCATTGCGCAAGAAATGTATCCGGGCGTTAAGCGAGCAGATCTCAGCGAAGAGCAGAGACAAACTATCTCTTCACTTTCAACTCTCGCAGCGGGCCTTGCTGGTGGCTTAACCGGAGATAGTTCGGCCAATGTCGTTGCGGGTGCGCAGGCAGGGAAGAACTCTGCCGAAAACAATAATCTTTCATTGCCCTCAGGGATGGTTGATTACGGTCAAGCAGCAACTTCATGGAATCAATACGCTGTAGACAATAATCTATCTCCTGAACAGACGCAGGCGGGGTTGGATAGATTGGCAAAAGGTGATTTACCAGAAGGCGCTAATATAGCGAAAGTCGTTGTTGATGGTTATGTGGATGGTGTAATGATTGCTGGAGCCTGGTATCTGGGGCCAGCGGCATCGATAGGAAAAGTTGTTGCGAGTTCTGCAATAAGCGAAATCGCCAATGGCTCTTATCAGTGGTATGACCTGAGTCAATCGGGTAATGAAAATAAGAGTTGGGATTACTGGGGAAGTGTCTCTGCAGGCATCACCGGGGCGCTGGCTCTGGGGCGGGGCGTCTGGCAGAACGCAGGGATTGCAGTAGGTGGGACATTGTTTACAGATGGCCCAGATAAAGGCGCTTTAGCTGGAACTGGGGCTGGTTGGGTGTTTGGTACAACAGTTGACTTTATTGCACCGCCTGTATTTGGCCCTGCACTGGGACAATACTCTGGTTTCGTTGGTGAGGTGATCGGTTCTGTTGGTGGGGAATTTATTAGTAATACAGTTAAGGATGAATTGAATGAAAAGAAAAAATAAACTTACAGTAGGTTTACTTATTCTAAGTATTATGTACATGGTTTTTTGCTGTTTAATATTTTTCTCTCTAGCCCTGATGGCTGTGAAATTTATAATTCACCATGCAGTCAGTATTAGACAGTCAGATGTTGAGCATGTTTTGGTTGCCAGTGTTATTGCAGGAACGGCATCAGCTTTTGGATCATGGTTGTTCGCGAAGATAGACGAACGTAAAGCCCGAAAATCTCCCCCATCAGATCCTGAATAAAGCACAGATCTCGGCCACAGAGCCGGGATCCTTTTATCAGCCGTTACCAGCACTACCCGTCACGGCGTTTGAACATCGGCGCATCGCCGGCATTCCCGGAAATTCATAGATCCACTGGCTGAACTTCTGCTTGTTGGCATAGGTGATGCTTAATCCCTCTACGCATCCCCCACGGCTCGCGGGTGTTCTGGGTGGTGATGACGATGTAGTCCAGCAATACTATTATCTCCTATGGCAGCCAGTCGTCCAAGTCGGAGTAGACGCAGACCAATAATCAGGGTCAGGGCAGCACTCAGATGGAGGAGAACAATCTCAGATTTCCCTGATGATAAGCCGACTCTGCCAGCGTTTAAGTCAAAAGTTGAGATAGTTATGAGGGATATAGATAAAGAAATAATCCAGTTTGGGGAAGGGTTAAAGGGTCGGCTTGATCCTGCCTTGATTGATTTTGCATTAGGTTACATAAGCCACTCAGAAGTTATTTTAGCTTTTGAAACTCTCTGTGATTATATTGCTGATTATGAAATTAAGATAAGAAGAAACGAATATCAAAAAATACTTGATATTGTAAATAGTCTTGGGTTGGAAATTAATAGTAGATATACATACATTAATCCTGAAAAAGTATGATTTTTAATAGACCTGTATCTCGACCACGGGCTATCGTCGGAGTCTTGCCGATATCGATGAGCGCCCCCGGAAGATTCTTGAACCACTGGTCCAACTTCTTTTTATTGAATTTGAGGATGGTTTTTTTAACTACTTTACTAGTTGCGATCCTAGATGTAATCTCCTTATCACCAAACATATTTATTTTTAATGAGGGTTTTGTGATTCAACCTTTATTCCCAACGAAAGTTTGTCGGTTTTGCATTAAAGATAACGCTTTGTAGCTTTATTTATATCGACTTGTGTGATGACTCTGGTTGAAAGAGTGTAGTGTTTGAAAGTAACCAGTGAGGGCTAATAAATATCTAGGTTATTACAAAGGTTTTTAATTTTTCTAAATATTGTGTAGATGGTAATCCGATATTAAAAATGGAGGTAAGGTGCTACTTTATATATGAAATATACTATTATGAAAAATTCCATAAGCTTATAGGTTTTAATACGAAAGTAATGCTGATGTGTGTTTATATGGATGAATGGAAGTGTTAGGTTATATTTTATACTTTGCGTAGGGTTAAATTATTGCAAGATACTATTGGCTACATTGCTCACTTTGCAACTGTTGGGATTAGCAATGCAACAGCACGTTATCTAGCGCGCCCGGCGCTACTATCGATTAAGCCCAAAAAATTCAAATGATATGGACTGGAGTGATATATTTTGACAATGATTGAAATGCCGGATGAAGGTGTTGATATAATATGATTGAGAATCAATTGGTTAACGATTTTGAGCCTTTCACATATTTCAGGGTATCACAACTTCCTGTGTCCTTTGATGCTGGCGCTGTTTTTTTCGCAAGAATAGATCCTTCGATCGCCAACACAGAAGAGTTACTAAAATCACTTTATTATCAGTTGTGGTTTCCTGGGTATTTTGGCTTTAATTGGAATGCATTGTATGATTGTCTCTGTGACTTTCATTGGATTGAGCAGCGCAAGATAGTTATCCGACATGAATCATTACCTAATATCCCAGAAGCTGACCTAAAAATTTACCTTGAAATACTTAGGGACTCAGTGGCTGATTGGAGTGACCATGATATGCACCAATTGGAAGTTATTTTTAATGAAAGAGATAGGGGGAGGGTAAATAACATTATGTCCTCCAGTTGAGTAGGGAGCTATGTGATACATTTTTGATGTTGATTATTAAAGTATTTTTAATATCCTAGACTCGACTGTTTTCTCTTTGAGAAAGTCTTTAGATGCAGATTTTGTTAACCAAACCAATTAGCCAGAATATAACGTGAGACTTTAGTTATCATATAATTTAAATAAGGCGCGCTAGATTTTTTACTTAGCCACGTTGGGAGGTGGTAAGTAAAAACCCAGTCGAGAAATTATTATCAATTTTTAGTCCTGAAGTTCTCAGGTTCGATCTGCGAAAAATTTTGACTCTTTGCATAACTCATTGTTATTAGATGATTTAGTCTCAGTGTTGAATGAAAAAATTTTTTTTATGGTTTTGAATCGGCACTACATTTTTTTTCATAAGATAAAAATGAAAAATATATAGGCATAGTTGACTGGAATAATCATAAACTATGGATTGATTGCTATGAAGGTATGGCTAATGGCGCGATCTATTTTGCAGAAGATCTTTTTGGTGTGCAGTCCTGCATTAGAGACGATGGGGCGTATAGCTTTGATTCTGAGACAACTTACTTCGAGTGGTTATCCGAAAATTTAAATTATTGGTGCCCACTGATATTGAATGAATATGACTTTTACACTGGATATTCTCTGGCACACCAGTGGCATACTCGATTTTTTTCCATCCCCTGATTGGTCTGAAAATCAGGGGATAAGCAGATTATTCATAATTCTTAATACTCAAGAGAGAACCCTTCACTCTTTAAGAAACTCTTTAGGTACAGCTTTCGTTAACCAAACACCATTATCGGCTTGGTGGAACACGAACCCCTTATCGTGCATTGTGAGAGCTGCGACCTTAAGCACCACGGGTTTTCCATGCCTTTGACCGACATCAACGGCTGTTGCCTCGTTTGCTGATAAATGCACATATTGGCGCGAGCCAGCAACTAATCCTTGTTCGTGGATAGAGTCGAGAAAACGTGTGGCAGTGCCATGATACAAAAACTCTGGTGGGAGTTTTGCCTCATAGTTGATATCAACTTGAGTGGTGGAGTGTCCCTGCACGGCACGTATGCGCGAGTTGTCGGCGGAGAGCGCAAATCTTTTTTTCTCACTGGAATCAACGATAGCTATGATCTGTAGGGGATTTAGTTGGACGCCATCTTTGCTTGCGCAACTGATTAAGTCATCAATCTCGGCCCAACCTTCGCTATCCAAATGCAGGCCGATTGCTTCTGGTTTATGTCTCAGGACAAAACTTAAAAATTTGCTGATATCTTTATTAGATTGGCTCATTACCATTTTCTGTTTGTTTTAATATTATTTAAAGTTTAATAGCATTTTTTATGTTAGAAATTCAACAGTTAGCCTCCTCTTGTTTGAAATTTCTCATTATCCTTAACTGTAATCTTCTTTTCCGACCAAACCCACACTTTTACCCTTAACGGCTACGAACAAAACATCCCTCTGAACGTGATAGTCGAGCTGATCGACATTGCAAAAAAGAGATTGCCTCCCAACCATCAATGACGTTCTGGCATATTTCTTTGCTAATCTCCCTCTATATAAGCCCACTTACTATTAATCACTCCAAGAAATGATAAATAGCGTAACTAATTTTCCATTCACAAAGTCAAAAATTGTTTTGTTCAGACGTGCTCTGTTACAGAGTGATTTGTTATCAAATATGTCGACACAGTCTAAAAAGCCTGCCCGTATTGAGTGTATATCCCGCAATTTGAAATCAAAATGAGCAGTAAAGTATTCAATGTTTCATAAGCTAACAACTGCATACATTGCTGCTCAATTAATGATCTAATTTTAAAGAAATCCCATTGGGAACTTTCTCATTTTGTTCTTTGTGACCCTCATCACCTATGTTAATTATTTGTTCGTGGCGCAAAACCACAGCAAACACATAACAATAGAAATTGATCAGACAGGGTAATTTATGAGCAAATTTATTAAGCCAATTATTATTGGCGGCGTCGTTCTATCGGTATTATCTGCCAGCGCACAGGCTGAGATCACCGTTTTAGAAAAGAATAAGCAAAGTGATGCTTTGCTCGCGCCATTAAGCGTTAAAGTTGGCGGTAGTATTCGTCCAGAGTGGATTTTTAATAACGGCCCAGAGCCAGGTTATTATAAAAATGGTCACGACGGCGGTACGCGTTTCCGTTTCAGCACTGATTATGCCCTGAGCCAAGATACCTCAATCATTGGTTATTACGAGTTAGGTGTAGACCTGGCGCACGCGCTGAGCTGGGATGACCACTACAACGAAGATGGCCGTCGCGACAAGCAACGCCAGTTGTACGCGGGTATTAAAGATGACCGTTACGGTACTTTCACTTACGGCCACCAGTACGGCATCTATTATTCCGTCGTTGGTATTAAAAGTGACGTATGGGATAACGATGGTCACGCAGGCGCAACCGGTATTGGTGTAAATGGTGATTTCGACGGTGCTAATAAACCGAAGAATAGCCTGAAATATACTAATGATTTCGGCCCAGTGACTTTATATGCCAACTACTTATTACCTGAAGATCAAACCACTGCCGGTGGCAATTTAGATTACCGTCGTAATAACGGCGCAGGTATTGGTGCAGATTATAAAATCACCAAAGATTTAGTGTTCAGCGCCGCATATAGTGCCAACAACGCCACTATTAAAGAAACGCCAGAAAACGAAAAAGATTACCATCAGGAAATCTCCGGTACTGCTTTAACCTGGCAGCCGAACAACTGGTATATCGTCGGTACTGCGAGCTACTACAAAAACTTCGTACCAAGCACGCATGAACAGTCTGTTGACCGTTACTTCGCGGGCAGTGGTTACGGCGTAGAAGGCTTCGTTGGTTACACCTTCAACATCGACCAGCCGTTCCTGAAATCTATCCAGCCATACGTTGCAGCGGATTCCCTGCAATTGAAAGGCGACGAAGATTACCATCAGAACAACGTGTACTTCGGTGCGGGCACCGTAATTGGCCACGGCCTGTCTGTGTACGTAGAACGTACTCTGGCAACCTCAACCAACAACGAAGTTCCAGACTCTACTTGGGTCACCGTGTTCTACGACTTCTAATCTCTGTCCTGCCCGGCAATACGCCGCGTAAACAGCCAAAGCCAGTGCCGAGAGGTGCTGGCTTTTTTGTTGCTTATAGGCAGTATGAAATATTGTCTCAAGGATTGTATGCATTCCCTGTCGCTTTATACTTCCCGTTAGTGATTTCAATAACGGGTATCGGTAAATGTCTGATGAAGAGCAGTATGTTGTACTGACTGAAAATGATGTTTCACAGTGGGACGATAAAACGGGCGAACGTTATCATTTTCCTAAGCAATACAGTAAATCGATAAAACCAGGTATGCAGTTTGTCTACTATAAAGGCAGATTAAAACCTGAGAATAAGGCTTTTGAAGGCCAACGTTTATCTAAGAGTCCACATTACTTCGGTATTGGCCGAATCGTTGATGTTCAGCCTGATAAAGCAGGGCATTTGATCGCAACGCTTAGTGATTTCCAAGCGTTCGGGGAAGCCGTACTGGCAAAAAATGATGGCAATTATCTTGAAGAAATTCCGGAATCTAAAAAATCTAATTATTGGCGTGTAAGTGTTCGTAAGATCTCTAAAAGCGTTTTCGATAATATTGTTCTTAATGCGATCACCTCTGCGCCTCTTTCATTAAATGATGCATTTCCCAAACAGGATGAAAAGGAGAACGAAAAGGATGAAGAATCCCTTGTCTCTTATGAAGAGGGGAAAAAGTCATCGAAGTACGTAACTGTATATGAAAGGAATCCTAAGCTAAAACAACAAGCTAAAGCACTCCATGGCACAACCTGTTTTGCCTGTGGGTTCAATTTTGGCGAATTTTATGGAGAATACGGGCAGGACTTTATCCACATACATCACGTATTGCCTGTCTCACTGTTTGGTAAATCGAAAAGGGTCGATCCCAAGACGGATCTAGTACCGGTCTGTGCCAATTGCCATAGCATAATCCACCGTAAGAAAGACCGGACGCTCAGTATTGAAGAACTGAAGGTGATGATTGCTATCAATAATAAGAAGGCCATTTAGCCCTTCAGCTACTTTTTGTAGGCAAACCTGTTTACCTATGGTTCTCAAAGCGCGGTGATCAATCTGACTACCGCGCATGACCTACGCATGATTATTTATCGTGCTATAGATAAAGGAAGTATCTGCACTACAATTAGTTTTAAACCGTAACTATTCACATCCTCTAAATCACCCCAATAACAAAATTGCCAAAATAATCATCAACTGGTTTTATTTTTGTGCGATCTGCGCAAATAACGCGCAGGTGTCAGGAGGGGGCTAAAAATATAATTTGTTACTGAATGTCCTAAATTGGGATCATCCGAAGAGCAATTATGTTAATAAAAGGTGATTTTTAAGACTTATTATCGAGTACCAGCTATTAATCGTGACTTTGATCTCAAAGCAGAGCGAAATGACAGCTTTTTATGCTGCTGATAGGTATCATCCCGCCATTAATGATATGTTTTAAACGATTCATTGGTTTTTTAACGGCGCGCTGGTGGTATTAACACGTAGTAAAAAAATCAATTATAAATGACAGATTGTTTTTTATACCGAGGGATTATGGACAATACACATATTGATACGCAGGTAAATGTCTCAACCAGTACCTGGCGTAAAACCGATACCATGTGGATGCTGGGTCTGTATGGTACAGCAATTGGTGCAGGCGTTCTGTTCTTACCTATTAATGCCGGGATTGGTGGTTTAATTCCGCTGCTTATTATGGTTGTGCTGGCTTTCCCCATGACCTTTTTTGCTCACCGGGGCCTGACGCGTTTTGTATTATCAGGAAAAAATGCGGGTGAAGATATTACTGAAGTGGTTGAAGAGCATTTTGGTATTTCAGCCGGTAAGTTAATCACTCTATTATATTTCTTTGCTATTTATCCTATCTTGTTGGTTTATAGCGTGGCGATAACTAATACGGTCGAAAGCTTTATTACTCATCAGATGCACTGGACGGCTCCGCCGCGCGCATTATTGTCTCTGGTATTGATTCTTGGCCTGATGGCGATCGTCCATTTTGGGCAGGACTTAATCGTTAAAGCGATGAGTATTTTGGTGTTCCCTTTTGTTGCCGTGCTGATGGCGCTGGCGTTTTACCTGATCCCGAACTGGAATACTTCGGTATTTGAAAACGTCTCAATGTCCGGCAATGGCGTGGGCAGCGGCATGTTGATGACCCTGTGGCTGGTCATTCCGGTGATGGTGTTCTCCTTCAACCACTCGCCAATCATCTCTTCTTTCGCGGTGGCGAAGCGTAAAGAGTATGGCGAAGGTGCTGAGAAGAAGTGTTCACGCATCTTGGCTTACAGCCACATCATGATGGTGCTGACCGTGATGTTCTTCGTGTTCAGCTGCGTGCTCAGCCTCTCTCCGGCTGACCTGATGGAAGCGAAAACCCAGAACATCTCTATTTTGTCTTATCTGGCTAACCACTTCTCAAACCCACTGATTGAATATATCGCGCCATTTATTGCCTTTATCGCCATCACTAAATCTTTCCTCGGCCACTATTTAGGTGCCCGTGAAGGCTTTAACGGCATGGTGATTAAGTCACTGCGCAGCAAAGGTAAAAATATCTCTCTGCCGACACTGAACCGCTACACCGCTATTTTCATGTTGTTAACCACTTGGGCTGTGGCAACATTAAATCCAAGCATTTTGGGTATGATTGAAAATATCGGCGGACCAATCATTGCAATGCTGTTATTCCTGATGCCGATGTATGCGATTCGCAAAGTCCCGGCAATGAGAAAATACAGTGGCCATATTAGTAACGTGTTCGTGGTTATTATGGGCTTAATTGCTATGTCTGCGATTGTTTATACTCTTCTGGGTTAATCTCTACATTTAATAATAAAGAAAGGGGCGGAAATACTCTGCCCCTCTATTTCAAATACTAAAAACCTTCCTTTCTGATTTTTCTGACATTTTATTGCCATGGAGTCTAACGTGATTAGCATCTTCGATATTTTCAAAATTGGTATTGGACCTTCGAGTTCTCACACCGTCGGGCCAATGAAAGCCGGGAAAATATTTAGCGATGAGCTTATCGCCCTCGGCCATATTAATAATACTTCTCGCGTCGTGGTGGATGTTTATGGTTCTTTATCTTTAACCGGTAAAGGCCACCACACGGATTTAGCCATAATCATGGGACTTGCCGGTAATTTACCCGACAGCGTAAATATCGATGCGATCCCCGGTTTTATTCGTGATGTGGAAAGCACGGGCAAGTTGATGCTGGCCAATGGTGCCAAAGAGGTGGAGTTCCCTCTACAGGGCGGCATGAACTTCCATTCCACTAATCTGCCTCTGCATGAAAATGGCATGACCCTGAGCGCCTTCGACGGCGAGCAGCTGCTTTATAGCCAAACCTATTACTCGATTGGCGGCGGATTTATCGTTGAAGCCAGCCGGTTTGGTATGCAGGAAGAGAGCGCGGTTACCATGCCATTCCCGTTCAACTCCGCGCATGATTTGCAGCAGCACTGCAATAACACCGGCCTGTCGTTATCCGGCGTGATGATGCAAAACGAGCTGGCCGGGCATAGCAAGGCTGAGATTGCCGAGCACTTCGCGGCTATCTGGGATGTGATGAGCGAGGGCATTACTCGCGGAATTCATACCGAAGGTCTGCTGCCGGGGCCGATGAAAATTAACCGCCGCGCCGCCGCTTTGCGCCGAATACTGGTGACGCAGGACAAGAATAATGTAGACCCGATGGGCGTCGTCGACTGGATAAATATGTACGCCATGGCGGTCAATGAAGAGAACGCCGCCGGTGGCCGCGTGGTGACTGCGCCAACTAACGGCGCCTGCGGCATTATTCCCGCCGTGCTGACTTACTACGATCAGTTTATTCGCCCCGTCAGCCCGGACTCTTACAGCCGCTTTTTCTTAGCCGCTGGCGCGGTCGGCATTCTGTTTAAAATGAACGCCTCTATTTCGGGTGCCGAAGTTGGGTGTCAGGGTGAAGTCGGCGTGGCCTGTTCAATGGCGGCTGCCGGGCTTACCGAACTGCTGGGCGGCAGCACGGCGCAGGTGTTTATGGCAGCGGAAATCGCCATGGAACACCATCTCGGTTTGACCTGCGATCCACTGGCCGGGCAGGTGCAAGTGCCGTGCATCGAGCGAAATGCTATCTCAGCCGTGAAGGCGGTGAATGCTTCGCGCATGGCGTTACGCCGCACCAGCGAGCCTCGCGTCTGCCTCGATAAAGTCATTGAAACCATGTATGAAACGGGCAAAGACATGAATGCCAAGTACCGCGAAACCTCGCGCGGCGGGTTGGCAATTACCGTCGTGGCGTGCGATTAGTCAAATAATCTGTTTTCTCTAAGGCGGGAAACCGCCTTTATGCCCCAAATCTCCTGCTGCACTGTGCTATGTTGGTCTAGAGTTATTCACAAATCTGACCATACTCAATAACAGTTAAAGGGACGAATCGGCATGTCGACATTTTTCATGAATGACCGCAAGAATCTGATTAACGACGTAATTGAAGGCACAATTCTCACTTCCCCCTACAAAAATCTCGCCAAGCTGGACATCGATCCGGCAATCCGCGTTGTGGTTCGCAGCGACTGGGACAAAAAGAAGGTCGCGCTGATCTCCGGCGGCGGCTCCGGCCATGAGCCCGCGCACGTCGGCTTTATCGGCAAAGGTATGTTAACCGCCGCCGTCTGTGGCGACGTTTTTGCTTCTCCCAGCGTCGACGCGGTGCTCAGCGCCATTGTTGCCGTCACCGGCGAAGCGGGCTGTTTGCTGATTGTGAAAAACTACACCGGTGACCGTCTCAACTTCGGGCTGGCGGCTGAAAAAGCCAAAAATCTGGGCTACAAAGTCGATTTAGTGATGGTGTCTGACGACATCTCCCTGCCGGATAACAAGCAGCCTCGCGGCATTGCCGGCACCGTGCTGGTACACAAAATCGCGGGCTACGCAGCCGAAAAAGGGAAGTCACTCAAGGCAGTAACCGCCGCGGCGCAAAAGGCCATTGATGCCACCTCGAGCATTGGCGTGGCGATGACCGGCTGTAGTTTGCCGGGTGACAGCGGCAAAGAAGAGGAAGAGAGCCGCATTCCTGCTGGGCAGGTTGAGCTGGGTCTAGGCATCCACGGCGAGCCGGGCGTGTCGAAAATCAAAACCCAAAACAGTGAAAAAGTTATCGCGACGCTGGTCGAGAAGCTGCAGGCACAGGTGAAGAAAAGCGACAAGCTGGCGGTGCTGATTAATAACCTCGGCGGCGTTTCTCCGCTGGAGATGAATCAACTGACCAAAGAGCTGGTGCATTCGCCGCTCGGTAAGTCGATTCGTTATCTGATTGGCCCGGCGGCGCTGGTCAGCGCGTTAGATATGAAAGGTTTCTCGCTTTCCACCATCGTGCTCGACGATGAAACTGAAAAAGCCCTGTTGGCGAATGTTGAAGCCGCAGGCTGGCAGCCGCTGGTGAAACTTGAAAAACTGCCAACGCAGAAAGCCAAAAAGCTGGGGCAGAAATCTAAAGTGAAAGCCTCGGCCAATGCCGAAGTGGGCAAGATTGTCGAGGTGATCACTGAGACGCTTTCCGGGTTGGAAGATGAACTTAATAAGCTGGATGCCAAAGTCGGCGATGGCGATACCGGTTCAACCTTCGCCTCGGGTGCGCGTGATATCCAAGAGCAAAACAAAGGCAAAAAGCTGCCACTGAATGACCTTTCTGCACTATTAACCGTGGTGGGTGATCGTCTGGCGACCGTCATGGGCGGCTCGAGTGGCGTTTTGATGTCGATTTTCTTCACCGCCGCAGGGCAAAAAGTGGCTGATGGGAAGAAAATCAACGAGGCGCTGCTGTTCGGTTTGGAACGCATGAAACACTACGGCGGGGCTGACTTGGGCGACCGCACGATGATAGATGCCTTGCAGCCCGCTCTGGAAGCCTTGGGTAAAAAAGGCGACCTGAAAGCCGCCGCCAAGGCCGCCGCAAAAGGCGCGAAAGACACTTCCACCATGAAGAAGGCCAACGCGGGTCGCTCCTCTTACCTCAGCAGCAACAGCCTGAAAGGGGTGAAAGATCCGGGCGCGGTGGCGGTCGAAAAAGTGTTTGAGGCTCTGGCGAAATAATCTGTAAGAGCTGAAATAAAACGGCCTGTGCAGTTTTCCCCACAGGCCGTTTTCTATTCATTATCAGTCAATCACGAGCTAGTGCGGCCAGCGATCGAGTTTGATGCCGCGACCCGATGCCTTTTCACCAAACTCCGTCAGCACGGCTTTCACATCCGGGTCGATGTAGTCGGCGTTCTCTTGCTCCACGCGCACCACGGCGTTATCCGGGATTTCCGCCAGAATGCTTTGCAGGCGCGGGTTATGCAGGAAGGTGAGGTTCTGCTGAAAACGCACCACATAGTGGTTGTCGTCATTGCTCAAATGCATGGCGTTGTGATGGCTTTTATACGTGCTCGACAGCAGTTGAGCCAGCAAACCAATGCCAATACCCGCCAGCATGCCGAAGATTAAAATCCCCGCCACCGTGGCAACAAAAGGCAGAAACTGTGCCAGGCCGAGCCGCCACTGGGCGATGAACAGGGCCGGGGCCGCCAGTTTGTAGCCGGTATAAAGCAGCACTGCGGCCAGACAGGCGAGGGGGATAGTATTCAGTAAGTCGCTGAAAAACATGCCGCATAGCAGCAATAACACCCCATGAAGCAGGATAGAAACCTTGCTGCGTGCCCCGGCGTTAACATTCACCGAGCTGCGCACAATTACCGCCGTGATAGGCAGGCCGCCAAGAAAACCGCTAAGTAAGTTGCCAATGCCCTGCGCCCGCATCTCTTTATTGGGGGAAGGGGGCGGAGTCTGCTCCTTGAGCTTTTTCAGCGCCTCTTGGCTGAGCAAGGTTTCAAGGCTGGCGACCAACGCCAGCGTCGCGGCGATGACATACACCTGCGGATTATTCCATGCGCTCCAGTTGGGTCTTTCCAACTGCGAGGTGACTTCGTCGGCGCTGTCGAACTTCGGCAAGGCAATGCGCGGCAGGGAGTGCATGGCATCCGGCAAAATACGGTCGCCAAAGATAACTGCCAGACTTCCCCATAAAACGGCGATCAGCGGGCCTGGAATATAGGTCATGAGTTTGATTCGCTGAAAGGGCTTGGTGGCCCACAGCCATAGAATAGCCAGTGCGACGCCTGCGACCACGAGTGACGACGGAGAAATCGCCTGAGCCGGATCGCTAAACAGGCCTTTCAACCCATCTTCTCCTTCATAACCCATGGCCACGGGGATCTGTTGCAAGATAAGCAAAATACCGATGGCGGCTAGCATTCCCTGAATCACCGAGCTTGGCACCAGAGAGACAAAACGCCCCGCTTTAATCAGGTAGAAAACGCATTGCAGCACGCCCGCCAGCATAATCGCCAGCAGCAAGGTGGAGAACGAGCCAAGGGTTTGCATCGCGCCAACCACAATAGTAACCAGCCCAGCGGCAGGCCCGCTGACGGCAAAACGCGATGGGCTGAGTAAAGTGACCACTACGCCGCCAATCACGCCAGTCAGTAAACCGACAAACGGCGGCATTCCGCTGGCTTGTGCAATACCTAGGCTGAGGGGAAGTGCCACCAAAAACACCACAATGCCGGCCGGAATGTCATAGCGCAGGCTAGAAAGGTTGAGTGATTTATCCATGCTCAGTTCTCCCGTCGAGTGAGCTGTACTGGTCTGGATGGCCAATCCACGGCCTGAGCGGCTTATGTGGTCGAGCAGTGGATGAGTAAGAGTGGAGATCAGGTTGGCGCGGTTTCTGCGCCCGGCTTCGATTGCGTGCAAGGAGGGGATTTATCGTGGTCACTTTTGCTTCTCTCGGTCTGTGGGGCAAGCAGGTTTAACCCGCCTGACCAGGGCCATTAACGTCAAAAGATAAGAATTCTTTAATTACGAATTGAAGCTTACAGATACAGTTTCTAACATGTTAGCCGGCAATTCCGCATAAGGAAAATCTTAGAGTGATGAGTTTTATGTCAGTAATAATGGCCTTTACAGGCTGGCGAGGTTAATGGAGAGAGGCAGCGAGCCTTCGTGTTCTTCCGAGAGATCGAGTGTTTACGAGGCTTGTTTGATGGGTTTTTTCTGCCAAAAGTAAGAGTTAATATAAGTTATTCTTATTTATAACCTTGCTCGACTACTGACAAAGAAAACAGTATTTGGGAAAAGGCAGTGGATAAACCACTGCCAGAGTGAAGGGTTAGTCGAGGTAAAAAACGGCTTTTAGCTCCTGACTGACTGGGCTGCTGTCTACATTGGTGGGCATGATGTCCGCCATATGTTGCCACCATTTTTGGCAAATCTCGGTGTCTGCTACTGCATTCCAGCGTGCTTCAGATTCAATTTCTACGGTGGCAAACAGCAAGCTGCGTTGCTCATCCAAGAAAATGCTGTAGTGATGCGCCCCGTGGGCTTTCAACGTTTCTTCTAACTCCCGCCAGATGGGGGAGTGCCGCCGCTGATATTCGGCGTGCGCATCAGGATTTACCTGCATCACAAAGGCTTTACGAATCATCGATACCCCCTCAATTACATCGCGCTGAGATAGAGTTTACGGACCTGATCCCGAGAGGCTTCCCTTGGGTTACAAGGTGCGCAGGGATCTGCCAGTGCTTTATCCAGCCAGCCTTCAATATCACCTTTCGTGATGCCCAGCTCAGCAAAACCTGTAGGAATACCCACGCGTAGAGAGAGTGCGCGGATGGCATCGAGTGCAGCGTGGCTGGCGCTTTCTTCATCCATCCCGCTGATTTCGACCCCCATAGCACGAGCAATATCGGCAAAACGCTGCGGACAGGATGGCCGATTAAAGGCTTCAACGATTGGCAGTAATATGGCATTGCACACGCCATGCGGCAGGTTGTGCGTGGCGCCCGGCTGGTGGGCCAGTGCGTGAACCAGTCCCAACCCGGCACTGTTAAATGCCATGCCCGCCAGATATTGACCGTGGGCCATCTTCTCGCGCGCCTGTAAATCTTTGCCGTTTTCTACTGCTTTTGGCAGCCATTGGCTAATGGTACTGATTGCCGCTAGCGCCGTGGGGTCGGTCAGGGAATGCGCCCCAACTGAGACGTAAGCTTCGATAGCATGGGTAAGAGCGTCCATGCCGGTTGCGGCTGTAACGCTGGCGGGGATCGCCAACATAATAGCGGGATCATCCACGGCGATATCAGGGATCAGATTGGTGTCGATGATCACCTCTTTGACCTGACGCTGGCTGTCGGTGATCACGGCATTGCTGGTCAACTCGGCGGCGGTGCCAGCCGTAGTGTTGATGGCGACTAAAAATGCACCCGGATTTTTCACCTTACCAACGCCCGAATAGGCCGTGACCGGCGCAGGGTTGGCGGTCAATATTTTGATACCTTTCGCAGTATCAATCGGGCTGCCGCCGCCAAACGCGATCAGATAGCTGCACTTATTCTGCTGATAGAGCCGGTAACCTTCATCCACGATTTCACTGGTGGGGTTTGGCGAGACGCCGCTGTAGATGGCGTAGGGCAGGTCAGTCGCTTTCAAAGCGGCAAACAGGCCGTCGAGGAGGCCGAGTTCAATCAACTGAGCGTCTGTGACGATCAGCGCTTTGCCTGAGGTTTTGCTCTGAAGCAGTGCCACCATATCCGTGATGGCGCCTTGCCCATGTAAGCTAATTTTCGGTAAAGCCAACATAAAGCTCATAATGCGTTCCTTTTCATTATGCTTTGAGTGCGGCAACAAAAGGTTTGACGTCGAAACGCTCGCCTAATGCAATCAATTCCTCAGTAGAAATGGTTTGTTTCTTGCCGCCCATGGCAATCACTTTGACTAAAATTTCTGCGGATTTCTCAGCAGTGTCGATAAGCCCAAAGGCATCATCAAGGGAAGGGCCGCTGCCGAAGATGCCGTGATAAGCCCAGAGCACCAGAGTGTGGTGTTGCATTTGATCTGCCGTGGCTGCACCAATGCCATCAGTACCCGGCACCATCCAAGGCACGATGCCGATACCGTCAGGAAATACCACCAAACACTCAGTACTGCATTCCCAGATTTCGCGAGTGAATTTTGCACTATCTAGTTCAAGCACGTAGGTCAAAGCAATAAGGTTCGTGGCATGGCAATGCATGATCACTCGATCCTGCCCGTCAGTGACTTTCATGCGAACAATATGAGATTGCAGATGCGCGGCCAACTCGGAGGTTGGCAACCCCCCGGCGGTTAAGCCCCACAGAATGCTGTAACCCGTCCCTTTACTGTTGAGTTGGATGACGGCCAAAGACTCGGCGGGGGACAGTTGCACATTGCGGAAGAACTTGCCCGAGCCAGTGACGATAAAGTAGTGATTGGCCAACTCAGGAGCAGCCTGAGTTAAAGCGACCGAGCGTGGCTCACTATAAAAATCGGCTTTATAGGGGGCGATATCTTCTGGCAGCAGGCGCAGGCTGACGTTGCCGCCATTGCGTTCATCCCAGCCTTTCAGCCACATATCGCTGGTGGCTTTGATCATGCCCTGAACGAACCAAGCGTTGAGTAAAGTTTTCATCTTCAATTACCTTTAAGATCTTAAAAAATAGTGAGTGAGCTTTTAACGTTTCGCGAGTTCAGTTTTTTCATAATGGCGAACGTTATCCAGCCATTGGCTACCGACTGGAACGTCATGGCGCAGACAATAGATGTCCCACACGGCTTGCCAAGGCAGGCATTTCTGTTCTTCGAGCAGCGCCAGTCTTGCGGTGTAGTCGCCCTCGTTCTCGAGCTTTTTCAGCAAGTCGGTGGGTTCGAGTAGGGCGCGTAGTAAGGCTTTTTTCATATTGCGCGTGCCAATAACCCAAGCCGCGATGCGGTTGATGGATGCGTCGAAGAAATCGAGTCCGATGTGTACGCGGTCGAACAGCTTGTGGCGGATGATTTCGTTGGCGATGGCCTGAGTTTCGTCATCCAGCAATACCACGTGGTCGCTGTCCCAACGCACCGGGCGGCTGACGTGAAGTAGCAAGCGCGGGACGTAGAGCATGACGCTGGAGATTTTGTCGGAGATAACTTCTGTTGGGTGGAAATGACCGGCATCCAGACAGAGTGCAGTTTGGCGGCTCGCCGCATAGCCCAGATAAAACTCATTCGAGCCGACGGTGTAACTCTCCGTACCGATACCGAACAATTTGCTTTCCACTGCATCAATGTGGTGTCGAGGGTCGAGCTTCTCAGCAATGACTTCATCAAGCGCGCTTAATAGTCTTTCGCGCGGGGCTAATCGGTCTACGGTGAGATCTTTCATGCCGTCAGGGATCCAGATATTCATCACCGAGGGGGTATTGAGTGCTTGGCCGAAAGAGGCGGAAATACGGCGGCTGGCCTGACAGTGTTCAATCCAAAATTGGCGGATCTCAGGATTGGCGTGCGACAGCGTGAAGCCATCGGCACTTAATGGGTGTGAGAAGCATGAGGGATTGAAATCTAGCCCGAGCTGGTTTTTCTTGGCCCATTCGACCCATTGGCTAAAATGTTTGGGTTCAATTTCATTACGTGCGACGGGCTGGTCAGCTTCTAAATATAAGGCATGTAAATTCAGTCGATTAGGACCAGGAATGAGCGACAGGGCCTGTTCTAAATCAGCACGCAGCTGCTGAGCATTTTTAGCTTTACCCGGATAATTGCCCGTCGCCTGAATCCCACCGGTTAATGCTCCTTCTGGGTTTTCAAAACCGGCGACGTCGTCACCCTGCCAGCAGTGCATTGAAACGGGCAGTGTGTCGAGTTTCTGCATCGCGGCCTCGGCATCAATACCGAGTTGGGAAAAGCGCTCTTTAGCGAGCGTCCATGCATGATCTATGGATGAAGTCATACTGTGAGTTCCTCATTAGCGTGACTGAGTGCCTGAAAGCGACACCAGTGGGTAGCAAGATTGGGTACGGGCTGCGGTACATAGCGCTGCTGCGGGAATTGGCTTGAGAGCATTTGCCGATAAAGGTCGACATCGTTGACCAAATTAAGGGCCATCAGCTGGCAACCGATATTGCCGAGCGTGGAGGCTTCAATGGGTCCTGCTGTCACAGGGATCTGGCAGACATCGGCGCAAAGTTGATTGAGAAAAGCATTCTGGCAGCCGCCGCCGACAATATGGATTGCCTCCAGTGGCTCTCCTTTTAATTCAGCGAGTTGCTGTGCCGTTTGGCGATAGAGCATGGCAAGGCTGTCAAAGATACAGCGCGCTAATGCCGCAGGGCTGTTAGGGATTGGTTCTCCCCGTTCATGGCAGGCTTCACAGATGGCATCGACCATGGATGTGGGGTTAATAAAGCGTGGTTCGTTGGGATTGATTAGGCTGGCAAAGGCCGGAAGTGCAGCCGCCTTCTTAATCAACGCAGGTAAATCCTGCACGTTTATCTCGTTACAGATGCGCTGCAACAGCCATAAGCCCATGATGTTTTTTAATACGCGATAGCTGCCGTTAACTCCGCCTTCATTGGTGAAATTAGCCTCAAGGGCTGCGCGATGCGTGAAGGCTTTCGGGCTTTCTATTCCCATCAGCGACCAAGTGCCGGAGCTGAGATAGGCTGAGTTACTTCCTGACATCGGGGCGGCCACGACGGCACTCGCGGTGTCATGGGTGGCGACGCTGGTTACCGGCACGCGCAGGCCTTTGGGGGAGGTCCAATAACCTAGTGCCTTGCCCGGCTGTGAAGGCTTTTCCAGCCAGCGATGTGGGATCCCCGCGTATTCAAGCAGCTTCTGATCCCAATCGCCGCTGTGGATATTGACCATTTGCGTGGTGCTGGCATTGGTATGTTCCCAGTTCATCACCCCGGTTAGACGGTAATACAGGTAGTCGGGCATCAGCAGCAGGCGGTCAACCTGCGGAAGCAGTTCAGGCTGCTGGCGAGTCAGCGCTTTTAGCTGGTAGAGCGTGTTAAACGGCAAAAATTGAATACCCGTCGCGTGATAAATCGCTTCTCGACCTAGATCAAGGCAGGCTTGCGCCATCACGCCGTCAGTGCGTTTATCGCGGTAGGCGACAGGCAGGCCGACACGATCCCCCTGTGCATCCAGCAAGACAAAATCGACTCCCCAGGTATCAATACCGATGCTGTCGAGGCGAATGCCCGCGCTCTCCAGCAGAGTCAGGCCGGTAAGAATGTGCTGTTCGAGAGCGTCGAGATCCCACGTGTCATAGCCATCAACTTTCACCAGCGTATTAGGGAAACGATGGATCTCTTCGAGTGCCAGCTGCGCGGTATTTTCACTATTAAAGGTTGCCAGCATCACGCGCCCACTTGAGGCACCCAGATCAATTGCAGCAATGTGGTGAAGTGTCATAACGGCCATTCCTTTTCAGATATGGCCGCAGTTTAGGCAGGGCGTGGAAGCATGACCTTCCAGTGAATGCCAAGCAAAGGCGGTAGTTGGCAGCATCAAAAAGGTGCTGGGGAAGTGGATCACAAAACGATAAAAACGAGGGAGTTTCTAGCAAATGTAAGGGGATGAATTTTGCAATTTTAGGTTGTGATCTTTGCCGCAGTTCCATTCAACAGTCGGCAAATCTTTAAAAAATAACCGCCGAACGCGTTTTCTGTGCCGTCGTTTTAAGGTTATCCGCCGAAGGTCAGGATAGGGTTATTTTCCTTATTGAGGACTGGAGGTGAGACATGACGTTACTGATTGGCGATGATTATTTTGCTTCACCAGAGTTGACCGTAGCTGTCGAACGGCGAACTCCGCAGGAAGCCTTCCCTGAGCATTACCACGATTTCCACGAGATCATGCTGGTGGAGAGTGGCTCCGGCGTGCATATCTTTAATGATGCGCCTTACACACTTACCGTCGGCACAGTGTGTTTCGTGCGTGCCAGCGACCACCATTTATTTGAAAGCGTTGATAATCTTCGGTTGACCAATGTGCTCTATCGTTCTCCGCAGGCGTTTCGTTTTCTGCACGATGTCGGGCAATTTCTTCCGCAAGATCACCACTATCAGCAACAGGTCCATTGGCAGCTTAGTCCAAGCCTGTTGCAGCAGGCCCAACAGTGCATTGCCGTTTTAGAGCAGCATGCAAACGGAACCCACGCCCAGCAAATTGCCGCAACCGAAAGCCAGTTTCTACATCTGTTGATCCTGCTCTATCAGGCCTGTTTCCAGCCACTATTGCGAGATACCTCGGAGAACAAAATTAACCAGCTACTCGAATGGTTGCATGGCCATTACAGTGAAGAGATTAATTGGCCGGAAGCCGCAGATCGCTTTACGTTGGCGCTGCGCACCTTACATCGGCAAATGAAGCTGCAGACGGGTATGACGCCCCAGCGTTATCTTAATCGTTTGCGCTTACTCGAGGCGCGCAGGCGGCTGCATCACAGTGATCAAAGCATTACTGATATCGCTTATGCCTGTGGCTTCAGCGACAGCAATCATTTCTCGACGCAATTTCGCCGAGAGTTCTCCATGTCGCCAAAACTGATGCGCAACCAATTGCGTTAGCTTCCGCACCTTTTGGCTGCGTGATGCGGGTATAAAATTTGCCCTACGCTTATATTCCTTTGACTGAATGGGTTTGGGGATAGCCACGATGCAGCTTAAATTAATGAAAAATGATTTTTTTCTGACTAATCAAAACTCTGTGATGGTGGCTGAACGCCACCCTCAGGCAAATTTCCCTTCCCATGATCACGACTTCGACGAGTTGGTGATTGTTTGGCGGGGTAACGGAATGCATATCTGGAATGGCATTCCTTACCCCATTACCTGCGGTGACCTGTTCTATATCAATGCCAATGATCGGCATAGCTATGAGTCAGTCAATGATCTGGCTCTGGACAACATTTTGTACTGTCGTGAACGGTTTCGTCTGGCTGCCGATTGGACCCAACTGTTGCCGGGAGAGGGAGTAAGCCAAGAGCAGCGCTATTGGCGGCTCAGTTCCCTCGGCATGGCAGCTTTACGGGATAAAGTTGATGAGCTTTCCGCTGAATGTATGAAGTCCGAATCCATCTCCGTTCAGCTCAGCGAAGCTTTATTGATGCAGCTTGCCCTCCTGCTGCTGCGTTACCGTCATCCGCCCAATAGCGGCGTTTTGCCCGATGCCCATCAGTTGGATTTATTGCTAATGGCGCTGCGAGCAAGTATTAGCGAGCCTTTCCATCTGGAGAGTTTCTGTCAGAGGCACGGCGTCGGGCTGCGCGCGGTGCGTGCCTTATTTAAGCAGCATACCGGCATGAGCGTGTCGCACTATCTGAGACAGCTTCGACTGTGTCGGGCCATGAGTTTATTGCGCTATAGCGATAGGACCATTGGGGAAGTTGCGGCAGAGTGCGGTTTTGATGACAGCAATTACTTCTCTGTAGTGTTTAATCGAGCCTGTGGCGTTTCGCCAAGAGACTACCGGCAACGCTTTATGAAACATATGGTTAAGCCGATAGTTGTGCCGACGCTGTCTTGACGCTCAGGCTGCGGCAGCCACTCTGAATTAATTTGAGTGGCTGTCGCAGCAGGCAATTTGATTCGCGGATTAAGCTGACATGCCCATGCCGACAATATTGGCGGCTAGAATGATTATCAGGCACCCCAGAGATAAAATAGCCACCGGCTTCCTGCCGACGCCTAACCACTCTTTAAGCAACAGACCAACAATACCGCCACACAAGACATAGAAACTCATATGTAACATCCAGCTCATGTAGCCATATTCTGCGGGAATGCTGGCATGGCCCCATGCATAGAAGAAGAATTGCAAATACCACATGGTGCCGCCCAAGATGGCGAAAAGGGCATTCGTGATGAGCAGAGGCTTGGCAATTGACAGGTCCGCTTTGACGGAAATCTCCCGGCGGGTTGCTAGGCGGATAAAGCAGAAGCCGAGGTTGACGATCGCGCCGCCGCCCATAATCACCACATAGCTCGGTAAGGCGACATAGAGTGGGTTTAAACCTAATTGCGCGGCAGTTTCATGCATGGGCGTCGCGGCGCTCATGGCGAATGACATTCCTGCGGAGAAAATACCGCAAAAAGCGGCCAGAATAACCCCCTTTTTGAGGTTAAATTCTTCTGCTTTGATGCCCAGTGATTTTTCTTTTAGGTATCCTGCGTAACTGACGACGGCAACCCCGATCACCGCGACCAGCACCCCAAGCAGCGTCATTCTGCCGCCTGCTGTTCCTATTAACACATCCACTTTCCCCTGCAACACGGGCGTCATGAGTGTGCCGATAATCAAGGTGATGCCGATGGCGATACCTATTCCCAGCGACATGCCTAAATAGCGCATAGTCAGGCCATAGTTGATGTTGCCTATGCCCCACATAGCCCCAAATAAGAAGATAGGCAGCAGAGTGGACAGGCTAAATGAGCTGTAATAGGCCCAGAAATCTGGCAATAAGACGTAGCTCACGGCCCACGGCAGAACTATCCATGAGAAGAGGCCAGCCATCGACCACATGGTTTCCCACGACCACTTTTTAACTTGCTTGAGGGGGGCATAAAAACAGGCCGCGCTGGCGGCGCCCACCAAGTGCCAGATGATGCCAAGAACAATAGAACTGCTCATACAGATAACCCTTTTTCGTTATTCATACTGGTTGTAGGTGAGGGCAGGTTTTACCGCCGTGATAAGCGTAAAGGGCGGCTTTGAGCGAAGTTTAGGCAGGGTCTTGAGTGGTAACCTTCCACTGAGTGCCACCATTGAGGGGGATTTGGCATTCGCTAAAAGATAGCGTTGTGACAGTTCACAGATTAGAAATGGCGGCTAAAAAATAGGGGGGCGAGAATTTAATTTGGCTAGGGGCAGAGGGTAATAACACCGATCTTTAAACGAATCCGTTTTATTCTCAGCAGTCCGTTCTGTAACAGCGTGGTGTAACATTGGGATTGCAATGCTGATATTTTATGCAACATCCCTGATGGGCAGTTTGGGTTGTCATAATAATGAAATAAATGCGCTATGGAATAAAGTATAAAACTGACTCTCTTAGCGCAATAACTCTTCTCTTTTATTAATGTTTTAAACATTGAAAGCGCCGTGCTTTACAGCGCAATATGCGTTTTTTCGCCGTCAGAGATTGCTTCCCATGAATAAAGAATTTTATTTCTGCCGCTATTCTTGGCGTGATAAAGCAGCTGGTCCGCCACGGTTAATGCGGAAGGGAAATCACCATCGTGGAGAGTAGAAAGTCCCGCGCTGACGGTTACGTGGGTAGAAACATTGGCATTAAAGCTGTGCGGAATATTTAAACTCAGCACCTTATTTTGAATGCGTTCGGCCATGCGTACCGCGTAGTCTTGAGTCACATTCGACATCACCACCAGGAACTCTTCACCCCCGTAGCGAACCACTACGTCGCGAGAGCGCACGGCGTCGCGTATGGCAGCTGAAACGCGCACCAACGCCTGATCGCCCATGCTGTGACCATAGTTATCGTTGTAGGCTTTGAAGTGGTCAATATCGAGCAACATCACGTAATGACTGGATTTATCCTGACTGAACACCGTCTCAAGTTTGTTCTGTAAGCCACGCCGATTGTACAAACCGGTCAGGGGATCAATCATGCTGAGATCGCTGAATTTCTGCCTTTCGCTATAGAGATTGGTCAGCATTCGGCGGGTGAAAGCATCGCTACGCTTTAGCATCATATGGTGCAGATACAGCCCAATCAGGGGCAGCGCGACGGTGAAAAGTATCTTGGAGATGTGAGTAAAACCGTCTAAATAAATAACAGTTCCAGTAGAAGGTGCTACGTGCAGGCAAAATGCCAGGAAATTATCCGATAAAGCGATAACGCTAATAAAGAATATACTGAGCAAGCTCACCAACAAGTAACTCTTGTCATAATCTCCGAATTTATCGAACTGTAAAATGATATGCCATGCCCATAAACTGCCAACCACGATGGAGCAGATACTTAAACGAAATAGCTCGGTTTTTTTGTTCAAATAAATGAATATTAATCCCAGCACGCATACCACCCCAATAATTATTAAGGGCAGAGTGGATTTAGCCATCTTTACCGCTGGGTTAATCATTGCAAATAGGGCCGATGCACTGTTTAAGAAAAAGAATAACAATAGCGAAAGACGATGTTTGCTTTTTAGCAATTCATCATAGGCATGAAATATCATTAAGATTCACTCTATTTAGTGTACGGCCTTCTGAATAGATCAATGCTGCAATATATGCAGTAAATAGCTGAGTTCAAATAAATAAAATTCTAATAATCGAGAAGGGTGATTATTTTAAATCGATAGGCTAATTAATACCGAACTCAAAACTATCACTTTTGGCAACCAGTGTCACCCTAACGGGCGCGTGGCGGGCAAAATGATGCGCGATGAGAAAAATTGCTATATGCTATTGGTTCTCATTATCACTGTGTGGCAAAAATCATGATTGCAGCGATGGTAGCGGCGTGTGGACTCTGGGGAGTGAGTTGGTATCTGGGTAAAAGGCTGACCAGCGGCTGGGGCGTTCTGCTGCCTTGCGCGCTGCTGCCGGTTTTTGCTCTGGCGAATATTTCTTTAGATCATCTGCGCGTCATGGTCGTCATCGCCATGTTAGCCACGTTAGTGATGCTGCTGCACAAAACGCTTCGCCACTATCTGCTTTTGCCATCGTTTGTTGCACTGGCGGGCGGGCTGACAGCCTTCTCGGTGAACTTCAATCTGCTTTAATAATCGGCGCAAAAAGACCAAGCGTTATAAAGGATTTGAGGCTTTTGGTAAAAGTTTGGTGCCTGAAAGTCAGGGATTTTTGGATAAAAGTCAGAGGCTTGCGAGAGGGGAGTTACTGATATTTGAAGAGAATCATGTGGTGCGAAGGGAGGGACTCGAACCCTCACATCCTAAGGACACTAACACCTGAAGCTAGCGCGTCTACCAATTCCGCCACCATCGCACAGATGATTTCTTCTTTATATCTTACTGCCTGATTTATATCACCGGAGTGGTGCGAAGGGAGGGACTCGAACCCTCACATCCAAAGGACACTAACACCTGAAGCTAGCGCGTCTACCAATTCCGCCACCATCGCATCGTGCCGTGCAATATAAATTCAGTTTACTGCTGTTAACTCACTAAGTAGTTGTATTGGTGCGAAGGGAGGGACTCGAACCCTCACATCCAAAGGACACTAACACCTGAAGCTAGCGCGTCTACCAATTCCGCCACCATCGCATTCTCAGCAGAAAATTCATCAGAATTGACTCTGCGAGTAATACAACTACGGGGCCGAATTCTAGAGATTTCCGCCCCGCCGTCAATACTTATTTCCCCCAATGCGGACGTTTGGCGCAAAAAGCAGCATATTCATGGAGAATAGGGCTGTTTGAGTGATACCAATAGCCAAATGCGATGACCTGAGGGAAGGAGCGCCGCGTTTGATGTCTCCCTGAGTGAAGCCAAGGCCGCGGCGATGTTAGGTGCCGCAGCCTTATAGCTACGGCGAGTTGGGTCTAGCGCTTTTTCTTTTTCGGGTCACGTGGCGTGCGGCCTAGCGTGGCCTGATACACCTTAAAGCGGCCATTCTGCGCCAACACTTCGTGGCTGCCGAAAGTGGCGTCCAGCAGGGCGGCGTATGGCAGGAAAGCGTTAGCCACGATGCGCAGGTGCCCGCCGATATTCAGGTGTTTTGCTGCGCCGCGAATCAGCTGTTCAGCCGCATGCAGGCTGGTCTGTAAGCCTTCGTGGAACGGCGGGTTGGAAATGATCATATCGAAGCGGCCCGCGATGTCTGAATAGACATTACTGGCGATAACTTCGCCCGGCAGGTCGTTAGCTGCCAGCGTCGCGCGACTGGCTTCAATAGCCGCAGCGCTCACATCGCTAAGGGTGATTTTCATTTTTGGCGAATAGGTTGCCAATACCGCAGCCAGCACGCCGGAGCCGCAGGCGATATCCAACACTTTGCCTTTCACCGGCTCTTCGAAGCTGTTGATTAACAACAGGCTGCCGCTGTCCAGACCTTCACGGCTGAATACGCCCGGCAAGGTTTTGATGGCGACTTCTTCCACCATATAGGTGTCCCACCACTCTTCGGCGTCGAACTCAGGCTGCTTTTCCAAACGGCCATGGTACAAGCCACAGCGGCGCGCGCTGTCGATTTTGCTGACGGCGCACAGCTCTTCAAGCACGGTTTCCACGCTGCGAACGCCGCTGCGGTTCTCGCCGACCACAAAGATGTCGATGCCCACTGGCAACTGCGACAACAGGTTGAACAGCTGGAATTTTGCTTCCTGCTTGCTCTTCGGCCAGTAGTAGACCAGCAGGTCAGCAGGCTTGATGAATTCGGCATCGGCTAACAGGCCAAATTGCACATTGTCTTGCAATGCGCCACTCAGCATCTGCCAGTGGTGATATTGATTGGTGTGAACGCGAACCTCTTCGGCCTCGCACTCATCAACGAAAATTGCGGGTAAATCATCTTGTAAGTCACCGGCAAACAGCACGCGGCGCCCTGTAAATTCGTCACTGTGGCGCAGTATTACTTCACTTGCCGGGGTTAATGCAGACATCAGGTTGTGGCTCCTCAGGAATATGACCGGTGATTATAGAGGTTTATTGGCGCGCGTTCGATGTGTTTGCTAGCATAGCGCGGCATTTCGGGTGTTCAACAGGCAGGGAACATGTATGGCATCAAGACGAGACTGGCTGTTACAACAGATGGGTATCACGCAGTGGACATTGCGCAAACCCGCTGTTTTACAAGGTGAAGTGGCAGTTAGCCTGCCGGAAAATACTCGCCTGCTGATCGTCGCCGATGTGCCGCCTGCTGAAGATGATCCGCTGGTAAATGATGTGGTGCGCAGCCTAGCGCTGGCCGCTCAACAGGTTTACCGCCTGACGCCAGAACAGGTGAGCATGCTCCCCGAAGGCACACATTGTAATACATGGCGACTGGGCATCAACGCACACTTAGCGGTTGAAGGCACGCAGTTATCCAGCCCGGCACTGGCCGAGCTTTATCAAAATGCCGCAGCCAAACGCGCGCTCTGGCAGCAGATTTGCGAAAATGAACAACATTTCTATTCTGACGCCCGCTGATTTACCCCGTGCTCTGCAAATTGAAAACGCCAGCCACGCCTTCCCGTGGACCGAGAAAACCTTAGCCAGCAATCAGGGCGAGCGTTACCTCAATCTCAAAATCATGCAGGGCGAGCAGGTCGCCGGTTTCGCCATCACCCAGATAGTCCTCGACGAAGCGACGCTGTTCAACATTGCCATCGACCCCGCATTTCAGCGCCAAGGACTAGGCCGCAAGCTGCTTGAAGATGTCATCGAAAAACTCGAGCAGCGCGAAATCGTCACCCTGTGGCTGGAAGTCCGTGCCTCCAACAGCAAGGCTATCGCGCTGTATGAAAGCCTCGGCTTTAATGAAGTCTCCGTTCGCCGCAACTATTACCCCGCCGCGCAAGGCCGCGAAGACGCCATCATGATGGCGCTGATTTTGGGTTAATTCGCGAATACACCTCATTGGTTGTAATTCTCCAAAAAATACATCTCATAAGGTGTTTCTAATTCATAAAACATCTCATGAGTTGTTTTTATTCATAATAACAATCATTAAGTTGTTATGCCGAGAAGTAACAACTAGAGTGTTGTAAAATGCAGCGATTGGAACAGCAGGATGAGAGCACTTAAACAACTTCCCGAGCTTCTGAAACATCGTCGGTTGCAGTTAGATCTCAACCAAAAAGATATGTTGATGAGAATCGGTATGTCTCAGCAGCAATATCAGCGAATTGAGGCGGGTGGAGATCCGCGTCTTTCAACGCTTCTACGTGTTCTGGAAGGGATGGATCTCGAGCTGATGCTGGTTCCTCGCAAACGGGTAACGGAAGTAGAAGAGTTACTGGCGGGCACCTCAACAAGCCTCACTTTAAATGAAAATCCCCCTGACCATTGGAAAGACATACTGGGTGATTTAGAGGATTAAATTTGAGCAAGCAAACTGAAACCGTTGAGGCGTTATCACTGTATCTTGGCGAGCAGCGAATAGGTGTGTTAGCGCACTATGCGGGGAGCCGAAACATTCTGACTTTCGATCCCGCCTATATTGCTTTGCCCGAGAGCGTGCGCCCCATTTTCACGCTGACTCAAAAAACACATCCCGATTATCTACACCAACCCTTAGTTTCTGCCATTAGCTTACCTCCAGTGTTGTCCAATTTGCTGCCTGAAGGGGCGTTACGCGAGTTGATGGCACAGGCGCTGAAAACCCATCGTGATTCTGAATTTCCTTTATTGGCTTACACGGGAAATAACCTTCCGGGCGCGCTCTTGGTGAAAGCTATTGCGCTGGGAGAGATGCCTGTATGGGCTAAAGCCTCCCGTGGAGATCGTCTGGAGCCTGTGCAAATAGAGGTAAGCCGGCAGGCCGATAAATTCTCGTTAGCCGGGGTACAGTTGAAATTCTCGGCATTAAGACTGGGTGGGCGGTTCAACATTAGCACAGAGGTGGGGGGCGATAGTTGGATCATTAAAACGCCATCAGTTGTGCACCCGGGGCTTGCTGAAAACGAGTTTACGTCCATGACGCTGGCTGCATCGGTGGGGGTAGAAATTCCTGAAATTAAGCTTACCCGCCTGGCTGACATTGAAAACTTGCCAGATATTCGCCTGCCGGACGAGCCTTATGCCTTTAGCATAAAACGTTTTGATCGCGGTTTTAATGGGCGAGTGCAAACCGAAGATTTCGCTCAAATATTTGCTGTTTTTGCTCGCGAAAAGTATGTGCGATTTAATTATGAACATATTGCTGCTGTGTTAGCGCGAGTAGGCTCGGCAGGCATGGCCGACGTGCAACAGATGGCGCGTCGACTATTGGTTAATATTTTGTTGGGCAATGGCGATGCACATTTGAAAAACTGGTCAATGATTTATCCAGATGGCCTCAATGGTCAGCTTTCGCCCGCCTACGACATTGTTAGCACCAAGGTTTATATTTCCAATGAGCAAGGTGTTGCCCTAAATATGGCAAAAGAGAAGCGTTGGGAGGTTATCTCTCTGCAAACTTTCGAACGCTGGGCCGAGCGGGTTGGCGTGTCTTGGTTCGCCGTTAAAGTTCACCTCGAGGATGTCATGCAAAAGGCGCGTGAAAGCTGGCCTGAGTTACTTGAGCAATTGCCAATGCTTGAGGCGCACAAAACCCTTTTGAGAGAACATTGGGCCTCACTCTCACCCGACTTCCGCCTCTAAGGCCATTCCGTAAACCCTGCCTAAAAAACCATTGATTGCCCATCCAGCTCAAATCAGTGAAAATAGCCGGCTATTAACTTTTATTACCGCTTTGCCTGACGTCCTGTGACGTGATGAACAATGATGCAGGGCGGCCAACCGAAGAAACGTGAAAAACATGTCTCCAAGTGAATTCGCCCTCGAAGTGGCTAAACGCCGTACCTTCGCTATTATTTCTCACCCCGATGCGGGTAAAACGACCATCACTGAAAAGGTGTTGTTATTCGGACACGCGATTCAGACCGCCGGTACAGTAAAAGGCCGTGGCTCTAATAACCATGCGAAATCCGACTGGATGGAAATGGAAAAGCAGCGTGGTATCTCCATCACTACCTCCGTGATGCAGTTCCCGTACCGCCACTGTCTGGTTAATCTGCTCGACACCCCGGGGCACGAAGACTTCTCTGAAGATACTTACCGTACCCTGACGGCGGTTGACTGCTGTCTGATGGTGATCGACGCCGCGAAAGGTGTAGAAGACCGTACCCGTAAGCTGATGGAAGTTACCCGTCTGCGCGATACGCCAATTATTACCTTTATGAACAAACTCGACCGCGACATCCGTGACCCAATGGAAGTGATGGACGAAGTTGAGCGTGAGCTGAAGATTGCCTGTTCACCAATCACTTGGCCTATCGGCTGCGGCAAGCTGTTCAAAGGGGTTTACCACCTCTATAAAGACGAAACTTACCTGTATCAGACCGGTAAAGGTCACACCATTCAGGAAGTACGCATCGTTAAAGGGTTGAATAACCCTGACCTCGACGCCGCCGTGGGTGAAGATCTGGCGAAGCAGCTGCGTGAAGAGCTGGAGCTGGTGCAGGGCGCGTCCCACGAGTTCGAGCAAGAAGCTTTCCTCAGTGGTGAACTGACGCCAGTGTTCTTCGGGACTGCGTTGGGTAACTTCGGCGTTGACCACATGCTGGACGGCTTGGTTGAGTGGGCGCCTGCCCCGATGCCACGCAACACCGACCTGCGTGAAGTGAAAGCTAGCGACGAGAAGTTCACCGGATTCGTCTTTAAGATTCAGGCCAATATGGACCCGAAACACCGTGACCGCGTGGCTTTCATGCGCGTAGTGTCCGGCAAATATGAGAAAGGCATGAAGCTGCGCCAAGTGCGTACCGGCAAAGACGTGGTGATTTCTGACGCGCTGACCTTTATGGCGGGCGACCGTTCGCACGTGGAAGAAGCTTATCCGGGCGACATCATCGGCTTGCACAACCACGGTACCATTCAGATTGGTGATACCTTCACTCAGGGCGAGAACATGAAGTTCACCGGCATTCCGAACTTCGCCCCAGAAATGTTCCGTCGTATTCGTCTGCGTGACCCGCTGAAGCAGAAACAGCTGCTGAAAGGGCTGGTTCAGCTGTCGGAAGAGGGCGCAGTACAGGTATTCCGCCCAATCGCCAACAACGACCTTATCGTCGGCGCGGTCGGCGTGCTGCAGTTTGAAGTGGTGGTCGCGCGTCTGAAGAGCGAATACAACGTTGAAGCGATTTACGAATCCGTCAACGTCAGCACCGCGCGTTGGGTTGAATGCAGCGACGTGAAGAAGTTCGAAGAGTTTAAGCGTAAGAACGAAGTTAACCTCGCGCTGGACGGCGGCGATAACCTGACTTACATCGCGCCGACCATGGTGAACCTGAATCTGGCGTCAGAGCGTTACCCAGAAGTGACGTTCCGCAAAACCCGCGAGCATTAATTTTCACTGCTCAGTTAACCGGCTTCACGGGTTAACTCATCCACCTAAAAAGGCGACGATCATGTCGCCTTTTCTCTTTCTGCTTGCCCAAATCTGCTGATTTATTGTTTCCGCTGCGCAACTACTTTTGCGGTTTTCGTTGATTTATTGGGCAATAATGTCGCGTTTTGATCGGACTTGTCTGCATTTGGCGCCGATTTGGCATTCTTTCTCCCGCTCTTCGATTTCTCAGCTATATTAAATCTGTGTGCAGCGAACGGTGGGTGAAATCACTGGTTCCGATTAATAAAGCAGAGTGTTATAGGGTAAAGGTGACAAATCTCACCCTTTGACGAATGACTCTACTGCACATGCAATAAGAGAAAGGTTTTTAACCAAGTTACAGACCTTAAGTCTGGTTCGATATTGCACAAAACCGTCACGACCATGTGACGTAAAGAGTCCGCCATTTTGGACTCATAAACTGAAAGGAAGAAATCGATGAAAAAGTCTAACTTTGCCTATTCCATGCTGGCCGTTGTTTTGAGCACCGCTGTAATGAGCGGGAGCGCATTGGCTGCAACCACCACTGATAGCGCGGGTGCAAAAATCGATAGCTCCATGAAGAAAGTTGATAGCTACATGGGCGACAGCGCCGTTACAGCAAAAGTTAAAAGCGCACTGATCGATGACAAAGCGATCAAGAGCAATGATATCTCCGTCAAAACTGACAACGGCGTCGTGACGCTGAGTGGTTTTGTCGGTTCACAGGCTGAAGGCGAGCAAGCCGTAGCCGTGGCAACCAAAGTTGAAGGCGTGAAGTCCGTCAGCGATAAATTGCACACCAAAGACAGTAAAGAGCAGTCTGCTAAAGGCTACGCTGGCGACACCGCCACCACCACCTCGGTGAAAGCGAAGCTGCTGGCTGACGACATTGTTCCATCACGCATGGTTAAAGTTGAAACCACCGACGGTGTTGTTCAACTTTCCGGTTCAGTAAAAGATCAGGCGCAGGCCGATCGTGCTGAAAGCGTGGCTAAAACCGTTGACGGTGTAAAAAGCGTCAAAAATGATCTGAAAATCGCACCATAAGATTTTCGACCAAAGATTGCCTGTTTAGGCAGGCAATCTGCTCTTCAGCAGTAAGCGTTAACACCATAAAACAGAACTCATGGGACCTTTCGCGCCATAAAACAGTCAGTTTTTCTAACAGTTTCATTTTTACGACTATCTTTAAAAGGTAAGCATTTTTCTTTCAACAGGTGAAAAGCACTTTTGAAGCAGCCGAAAAGAAATGTTTAAAGCTGAACTGAGGCCCGGAATATTGGGTACCACATTGATTTGGGTAAAAGTTAAATAGGGTAAGGAGAAGCTTATGTTTCGTTGGGGCATTATATTTCTAATCATCGCGCTTATCGCGGCGGCTCTTGGTTTCGGTGGTCTGGCTGGTACAGCTGCCTGGGCTGCGAAAATCGTCTTCGTCGTCGGTATCATCCTGTTCTTGGTGAGCCTGTTTACCGGACGTAAACGACTCTGACACCAAGTCGGAAAGATTAAGTAGCAAGTAGAATCCTGCCGGGGATTAAATCTTACACTGAGGACCAACTTCTCGAGATTAGAGAGTTTGGTTAACAGAAAGTAACGATTTAATCCCCGGTATTTTGTCTGTTGATTACCCATATTAGAAAGACAATGTATGCTCTTAGTTGAGGCCCGCCATTTGTGAGGCCGAAATACTGAGGGAAAGGCGTTGGGATACAGAATACCTGTCACGCTTGGCAACATTGAACCGCTGGCGTACAAACCCTACAAACCAGGCAAGATAGCGCTGGTGTGTGAAGGCGGCGGGCAACGGGGTATTTTCACCGCTGGCGTGCTGGATGAGTTCCAGCGTGCGGGGTTTAATCCGTTCGACCTGTATATCGGCACCTCTGCCGGGGCACAAAATCTCTCCGCTTTCGTCTGCGGCCAGCCGGGTTATGCCCGACGCGTTATCACGCGCTACACCACCAGTCCCCACTTCTTCAATCCTCTGCGCTTTGTGCGTGGCGGCCACTTGATCGACCTCGATTGGCTGGTGGAAGAAACCTCAAAAAACATGCCGCTGGCGATGGATACCGCAGAAAAGCTGCTGCTGGAAGGCCGCGAGTTTCTGATGTGCGCCTGCCGCAGCGATGATTACACCGCCAACTACTTCGCGCCGACGCGTGAGAACTGGCTGCCGGTGATCAAAGCCTCCAGCGCCATTCCTGGCTTCTACCGCATGGGCGTGGAGCTGGACGGCGTGAGCTACCAAGACGGCGGCATCAGCGACGCCATTCCGGTGGAAGAGGCTTATCGCCGTGGCGCGGACACGATCGTGGTGATCCGCACCGTGCCGTCCGCCATGTTCTACACCCCGCAGTGGATGAAGCGCATGGAGCAGTGGTTGAGCGAAAGCAGCTTGCAACAGCTGGTGCGCATGATGCAGCACCACGAGAGCAGCTATCACCGCATTCAGCAATTCATTGAAAATCCGCCGGGGGATCTGCGCATCTTTGAGATTTTCCCGCCAAAACCGCTGGCCAGCCACGCGCTGGGCAGCCGTTTACCGGCGCTGAATCAGGATTACCACCTTGGGCGTCGCTGCGCGCGCTACTTCCTGTCTGCCGCGTCGCACTGGCTGATCCCGCGTGAGAAAGATAAGCCGCTGCCTTATATCGTGCCGCGCACCACGCGACCAAAACGCGTGGTGGTGCCGGAAGAGAACCCAGAGAACGTGGTGCCGATCGCGGCGGAAGCCGGGCCGGTGGAGCAGATCATTCTCGATCCCGCCGTGCTTACTGACATCGTGGCCGACGGCGGCATGGTGCGTGCGGCGGCCTTCCACGATGAGAGCCAATACCCCGCCAAAAGCAGCGCGCCTAAGCCTGAAGCTCCGGCTAAAGCCGAGGACAAACGCAGCGATGGTGAAAACCTGTAATGGCGCATTTTGTTGATACCCACTGCCATTTCGATTTCCCGCCTTTTACCGGCGCCGAGGCCGAGAGCCTGTCGATGGCGGAACAGGCGGGAGTTCGCCAAATCATCGTTCCCGCCGTCACGTCGGACCGTTTTCAAGGCATTGTGCGGCTCGCCAAACAGCATCCCCAGCTGTACGCCGCGCTGGGCCTGCATCCGCTGTACATTGCTCAGCACCGTGATGCTGACATTGAGCTGTTGGACCGTTTTCTGGCTCAGCGAGATAGTAAGCTGGTGGCGGTAGGGGAGATTGGTTTGGATCTCTATATGGAAGAGCCGCAGTTTGCACGCCAACAGCGGCTGCTGAAATCACAATTTGCCTTGGCGAAACGCGAAAATCTGCCGGTTATCCTGCACTCTCGCCGCAGCCACGATCAGCTGGCGGCCATGCTGCGTCAGGCCAAACTGCCGGCGACGGGCGTGGTTCACGGCTTTGCGGGCAGCCTTTCTCAGGCACAAGCCTTTGTTAAATTAGGCTTTGCCATCGGCGTTGGTGGCACCATCAGCTATGAGCGAGCGCAGAAAACTCGCAATGTCATGGCCCAACTCCCTCTCTCCAGCTTGCTATTGGAAACCGACGCGCCGGATATGCCGCTGCAAGGTTTTCAGGGGCAGCCCAATCGCCCAGAGCGCGCCGCCAAGGTATTCGACGTGCTGTGCGAACTTCGTGAAGAATCTCCTGAGCAAATTGCTGACGCCTTGCTTGAGAACACCCGCCGCATTTTCGCGCTACCGGCCTGAATTTTGTGACTCGTTGCCCCTCTAAAAAGTGATTTTGTTATTTAAATAACATTTAAAATCCACTTAATACCAAGCTATAGCTTTTAGTGCGCATTTCAAAACCAGTGCTTCTTCTTTAAATGTTATTATTATAACATTCCTTTCAGGATCACCGGTCGGTGATCACAGAGTGGGCAACCCGCCATCAGTTGTCATGAATCGGGTATACACTCTTATTAGGGTCGGATATTGAGCATAATTGCGCCATTCTCAGAATTGTTGCGGCTTAAATGTGATTTGAATCTCATTTGTGCAAGTAACGTTGCAAGCGGTTTTCATAATTTGTGAAATACTGCACAGAGCAACCTGATACGGCGTGTTCAAATAGTCACAACGCATTGGCTGATGCCAATCAGGTGCGGTGAGAAGGATCTCATCTGCCAGCAGGGCGCGAATTCGCCTCTGTTCGCTGTCTTCAAGGAACCAAGTCCGCTCGCCAACCGTGCAGAGTTCGGCAACTTTTCCGAATTCATGACTGTATGCTCAGTTCTGGCTGGTCGCTGGAATTGAAAATTGTTGGAGAGTTTTATGACCGATTTAACCGCCGCAGCACAACGCGCACTGAACCTGATGGATTTAACCACCCTGAATGACGACGACACTGACGCCAAAGTGATCGCCCTGTGTCATCAGGCCAAAAGCCCGGCGGGCAACACCGCTGCTATCTGCATCTATCCACGTTTCATTCCGGTTGCGCGCAAAGCCCTGCGTGAGCAAGGTACGCCAGACATCCGTATCGCGACCGTCACTAACTTCCCACACGGCAACGATGACATTGAGATCGCCGTGGCTGAAACCCGCGCGGCTATTGCCTATGGCGCAGACGAAGTTGACGTCGTATTCCCTTACCGCGCGCTGATTGCGGGCAACGAGCAGGTAGGTTTCGAGCTGGTGAAACAGTGTAAAGAAGCCTGTGCTGCCGCCAATGTGCTGCTGAAAGTGATCATCGAAACTGGTGAACTGAAGCAAGATTCGCTGATCCGCAAAGCGTCTGAAATCGCTATCAAAGCCGGGGCTGACTTCATCAAAACCTCAACCGGCAAGGTTCCGGTCAACGCGACCCTGCACAGCGCAGAGTTGATGATGACGGTGATTGCAGAGATGGGCGTAGGCAAAGCCGTGGGCTTCAAGCCAGCGGGCGGCGTGAAAACGGCTGAAGACGCCGCGCAGTATCTGGCATTGGCAGACCGCCTGCTGGGCCGCGAATGGGCTGACTCACGTCATTTCCGTTTCGGCGCATCAAGCCTGTTGGCCAGCCTGCTGACCACGCTGGGCCACGCTGACCAAAAGTCTACCAGCAGCTATTGATGGTTAAGGCGCTGAGCTAATGCTTTCGGCGTTACGGGGTCCGGCTCGCCGGGCCTCTGCCATAGAACATCAATAACTTCCTCTCTACATTCCTAGTCATTCAGGAGCACTCCGTGTTTCTCGCACAAGAAATTATTCGAAAAAAACGTGACGGACAGCCGCTAAGCGAAGAGGAAATTCGCTTTTTCATCAATGGGATCCGTGACAGTCAGGTGTCTGAAGGGCAGATTGCTGCTCTGGCGATGACCATCTATTTCAACGACATGAACATGAAAGAGCGCGTGGCGCTGACCATGGCGATGCGCGACTCGGGCACCGTGTTGAACTGGAACAGCCTCAACCTTAATGGGCCGATTGTCGACAAACACTCCACCGGCGGCGTGGGCGACGTGACTTCGCTGATGCTTGGCCCGATGGTGGCGGCCTGTGGTGGCTACGTGCCAATGATCTCCGGGCGCGGTCTGGGCCACACCGGCGGCACGCTGGACAAACTGGAAGCCATTCCGGGCTTCGACATCTTCCCGGATGACAACCGTTTCCGCAGTATTATCAAAGACGTCGGCGTGGCCATCATCGGCCAGACCAGCTCTTTGGCTCCGGCGGACAAACGCTTCTACGCCACCCGTGATATCACGGCGACCGTCGACTCTATCCCGCTGATCACCGGCTCCATTCTCGCCAAGAAACTGGCGGAAGGGCTGGACGCGCTGGTGATGGACGTCAAAGTCGGCTCTGGCGCATTTATGCCGACCTACCAGCTGTCAGAAGACTTGGCGCAGGCGATTGTTGACGTGGCTAACGGGGCGGGCTGCAAAACCACCGCGCTGCTGACCGACATGAATCAGGTGCTGGCTTCCAGCGCGGGTAACGCGGTGGAAGTGCGCGAGGCCGTGCGCTTCCTGACGGGCGAATATCGCAACCCACGCCTGTTGGAAGTCACTATGGCGCTGTGCGTCGAGATGCTGATTTCCGGCGGTTTGGCCAGCGACGACGCCGATGCGCGCCGCCAGCTGCAAGCCGTGCTCGACAACGGCAAGGCGGCAGAGATCTTCGGCCGCATGGTCGCGGCGCAAAAAGGGCCGACCGATTTCATCGAGCGTTACGCCAGCTACTTACCGCAGGCGACTCTCAGCAAGCCGGTCTACTCAGAGAAAGCCGGGATTGTCAGCGCCATGGACACCCGTGCGCTGGGCATGGCGGTGGTATCACTGGGTGGCGGCCGTCGCCGCGCCAGCGACCCAATCGACTACAGCGTGGGTCTGACCAACATGGCGCACTTGGGCCAGCAGGTCGATACCCAGCAGCCGCTAGCGATGATCCACGCCAGCAATGAAGAAGCCTGGCAGAGCGCCGCTGATGAAGTTCGCGCCGCCATCGTCCTCAGTGACAAGGCGCCGGAAACTACGCCAGTGGTTTATCGCAGAATTAAATAATCGGATATTTGGGGGTTGAAAAAGCGTAGCTACGCCCCCAATTCAATATGATGTGTGTGTCGGCCTGAACCGATGCACGCAACGAATAATTGAGCATAGGAGTGCAAGATGAAACGTACGTTTATCATGGTACTGGACTCATTCGGTATTGGTGCCAGTAAAGATGCTGAAAAATTCGGTGATGCAGGTTCTGACACATTGGGCCATATTGCCGCTGCCTGTGCACGTGGCGACGCCAACGTTGGACGCCAAGGCCCACTGAATCTGCCTAACCTGACCCGTTTAGGTTTGGCGAAAGCTGCCGAAGCGTCTACCGGCAAGATCCCTGACGGTATGGACGGTAACGCTGAGATAACCGGCGCTTACGCTTACGCCAGCGAGCTTTCTTCCGGTAAAGACACCCCGTCTGGTCACTGGGAAATCGCCGGTGTTCCGGTCTTATTCGACTGGGGTTACTTCAGCGACACCACCAACAGCTTCCCGCAGGAACTGCTGGATAAGCTGGTGAAACGCGCCAACCTGCCGGGCTATCTGGGCAACTGCCACTCTTCTGGTACCGTGGTGCTGGACGACTTGGGCGAAGAGCACATGAAAACCGGCAAGCCGATTTTCTACACCTCTGCTGACTCCGTGTTCCAGATTGCCTGCCACGAAGAGACTTTCGGCTTAGATCGCCTCTACGAGCTGTGTGAAATTGCCCGTGAAGAGCTGACCGAAGGCGGCTACAACATTGGTCGCGTGATCGCCCGTCCGTTCATTGGTGACAAAAAAGGTCACTTCGAGCGTACCGGTAACCGCCATGACTTAGCCGTAGAGCCGCCAGCACCAACCATTCTGAAAAAGCTGGTTGATGAGAAAAACGGTAACGTGGTTTCTGTAGGTAAAATCGCCGACATCTATGCGCAGGTGGGTATCACCAAAAAAGTGAAAGCCACTGGCTTGGACGCGCTGTTTGACGCAACCATTCAAGAGATGAAACTGGCTGGCGACAAAACTATCGTCTTCACCAACTTCGTAGACTTCGACTCTGCTTATGGCCACCGCCGTGACGTGCCGGGCTACGCGGCAGCGTTAGAGCTGTTCGACCGCCGTATGCCTGAGCTGCTGGAGCTGGTGAAAGAAGATGACATCATCATCTTCACCGCTGACCACGGTTGTGACCCAACCTGGCGTGGCACCGACCATACCCGCGAGCACATTCCAGTGTTAATCTACGGCCCGAAAGTGAAACCTGGCTCATTAGGTTACCGCGACACCTTCGCGGATATCGGCCAGACCGTGGCGAAGTATTTTGACCTGTCGCCAATGGATTACGGTAAATCCATGCTGTAAAACTTCGCGTATTCAAGCTGTAGCCCATCTGGTTACGGCTTGAAATTCCTCAAGTTTGTATACGAAATTATATTAATAAGAATCTAAAGGACGATAACAATGGCAACTCCACACATTAATGCCGAGATGGGCGACTTTGCTGACGTAGTGCTGATGCCGGGCGACCCGCTGCGCGCTAAGCACATTGCTGAGACTTTCCTGCAAGACGTGAAACAAGTGAACGACGTGCGTGGCATGTTGGGCTTCACCGGTACTTATAAAGGCCGCAAAATTTCTGTAATGGGCCACGGCATGGGCATCCCTTCTTGCTCAATCTATGCCAAAGAGCTGATCACCGAATTCGGCGTGAAGAAAATCATCCGTGTGGGTTCTTGCGGCGCAGTTCGTCCAGACATCAAGCTGCGTGACATCGTTATCGGCATGGGCGCATGTACGGATTCCAAAGTGAACCGTCTGCGTTTCAAAGACCATGACTACGCGGCTATCGCTGACTTCGATATGGTGCGTAACGCCTCTGACGCGGCGAAAGCCAAAGGCATCAACGCGCGCGTGGGTAACATCTTCTCTGCTGACCTGTTCTACTCGCCGGACCCGCAAATGTTCGACGTGATGGAAAAATACGGCATTCTGGGTGTGGAAATGGAAGCTGCCGGTATCTACGGCGTGGCAGCAGAGTTCGGCGCGAAAGCACTGACTATCTGTACTGTTTCCGACCACATCCGTACTCACGAGCAAACTACCGCTGAAGAACGCCAGACCACCTTCAACGACATGATCGAAATCGCGCTGGAATCCGTTCTGCTGGGCGATAAAGAGTAAGTTCTGTAGCCAGACCACAGACAGCAAAACGGGGACGTTAAAAGTCCCCGTTTCTATTCATATTTTTCAGCTTTTCTATTCACGAAATCGCGATTTTTTGCCTGTTTTTTGACCTTTTAGGTCTTTCCTTTTTTTAGAGTTTCTTCAATATTATGTTTTTAAAGATTTTTTTATGAGCTCGGTTTCATTCCTACTCTCTAAAAAATTCACGCTTTCTATTCACGTTTCTATTCATATAATCATTATTTAGGTCAAAAAGCAGCCTAATCCCGCTTCTCGCGGCTACGTTTCAGGCTGCGGTAGGCGGCCTGAGCGGCTTCTTTGGTTTGTTGCTCGGTGGCGGGTTTGGCGGGAGCCACCTCGGCGTCTGGCTCGGTCATATTGAGTGTCGGCGGCGGGCCGAACTCGTCGGCTTCTTCTTCCTCTGGCTCATCATCCTCTTTGACCGGCGTGCTGGCGGTCAGCAGGAAAGGTGATTGCTGCCAGCGGCTGCGGCGGCCCTGCAACAGGGTGCGGGCAAGGATAATACCGACGCCGAGCGCGGCGAGCATCATCAGGCGCAGTAGGTTGGTGGTGTTATCCACCTGTTTGGATTCGGTCGCCAGCACGTGGGTGTCGAGGGTCAGGCGCAGAAAGCCGCTCGGGCCGTCTTTATCTTCAATGGGCTGAACGATTTGGTGATTGAAGTAGCTGCCCGCGCGTTTGCCGTCGAGCGCCAATCGATCGCGGACCGGCACCTTTTCACCGGCGTGGGCAATCAGTGAGCCATCCATCTGATAAACGCTGGCATCAAGAATGCGACTGTTGTCGGTAAGTTGATTCAAAATAGTGGAAATCTGGGCGATATCCGCGCCATCATTCTCGCTGTCCATTAGCGGAGCCAGACTAAAAGCCACTTGTTTCGCCAGCGTCTGGGCAAGTTGTTCCACCTGCTGGGAACGGGCAAGCTGATGCCCCAAGCTAAAGTAGGAAGCTCCTTGCATCAGAATTACCAATAAAGCCAAACAAATCATCACGATAGCTGTGCGATGCAGGCGAAATTTCAGTTTGGCCTTTGCCATTCTGTTTCCTTAAGATTTTCGACGACTTTAATGTTGCCAGAAGCGCGGGCTATAGGGTAGCTTGTTGCCTCATTTATGCCCTTCATCCTTCAAGCTGCTTCTGCGTTGGCTGCCTTCGCGAATCCCAGTCCCATACTGATGTATGCTCCTGGATTTCACTCAGTTGCCGCCTTGACGCAACGTGAATGATTTTGGGTAATATTTTACGCAATTCTTGTTTTTCTACGCCTAACTGCTCGACAGGAGTAATCATGCCAAACAGTCTGACCTATTGCGATCTTCCAGCGGAGATCCACCAATGGCCGGGACTTCCCCTTTCACTCAGCGGTGACGAAGTGATGCCGTTGGACTACCGTGCTGGGCATACTGGCTGGCTGCTGTACGGCAGGAAACTGGACAAAACAAGCATTACGAACTTCCAACGCCGTCTGGGCCGCGCTCTGGTGATTGTCAGCGCCTGGACCGTTGATGATTATCAGGTTATTCGTCTGGCCGGTGCATTGACCGCGGACATAGAAGCGTTGGCCGAGTCCTTCGAGCTTGATGTCACCCAGCTTGGTAAAGTGCCGCACATGCGCACGCCGGGGCTGCTGGTGATGGACATGGATTCTACCGCGATTGAGATTGAATGCATCGACGAAATTGCCAAACTGGCGGGCGTCGGTGAGCAGGTGGCTGAAGTGACCGAACGCGCAATGCGCGGCGAGTTGGATTTTTCGGCCAGCCTGCGTCAACGCGTCGCCACCTTACAAGATGCTGATGCCAGCATTCTGCAACAAGTGCGCGAAACCCTGCCTCTGATGCCGGGCCTGACCAAGATGGTGCAGCGCCTGCAAGAGCTGGGCTGGCACGTGGCCATCGCCTCCGGCGGTTTCACCTATTACGCCGAGTACCTGCGCGACAAGCTGAACCTGATTGACGTGGCAGCCAACGAGCTGGAAATCCGTGACGGCAAGCTGACCGGGCGCGTGATTGGTCCGATTGTCGATGCACAATATAAAGCCGACACGTTGCTCAAGCTGGCAGAGCGTCTGGAGATCCCGAAAGAGCAAACCGTGGCTATCGGCGACGGCGCGAACGACCTGAAGATGATGGCCGTCGCGGGGATGGGCATTGCCTATCACGCCAAGCCGAAGGTCTATGAGCAGGCGGAAGTCTGTATCCGTCACGCCGACTTAATTGGCGTTCTCTGTATTTTAAGCGGAAGCTTAGCTTAAGTTTTAAATCCAATATTTCGAGGTAAGTTGTGGCAAAAGCAGCAAAACGAGCATTTGTGTGTAATGAATGCGGCGCAGATTATCCGCGCTGGCAGGGGCAATGCAGTGCCTGTCAGGCCTGGAACTCCATTACCGAAATCCGTTTGTCTGCCTCGCCAACCGTGGCCCGCAACGAGCGTTTGAGTGGTTATGCCGGTGATGCGGGCGTTAGCCGTGTGCAGAAGCTGTCTGAAATCAGCCTCGACGAACTGCCGCGTTTCAGTACCGGATTCAAAGAGTTTGACCGCGTGCTGGGCGGCGGCGTGGTGCCGGGCAGTGCGATCCTGATTGGTGGTAATCCGGGGGCGGGTAAAAGTACGCTGTTGTTGCAGATCCTCTGTAACCTCGGCGAAAGCATGAAAACCCTGTATGTCACCGGCGAGGAGTCACTCCAGCAGGTGGCAATGCGCGCCCATCGTCTCGGGCTGCCGACTGCCAACATGAACATGCTGTCGGAAACCAGTATTGAACAAATCTGCCTGATTGCCGATCAGGAGAAGCCGAAGCTGATGGTGATCGACTCCATTCAGGTGATGCACATGGCGGACATCCAGTCGTCGCCGGGCACGGTAGCGCAGGTGCGTGAAACCGCCGCCTACCTGACGCGCTTCGCCAAGACGCGCGGCGTGGCGATTGTGATGGTGGGTCACGTGACCAAAGACGGTTCTCTGGCCGGGCCGAAGGTGCTCGAGCACTGTATCGACTGCTCGGTGCTGCTGGACGGCGACGCCGACTCCCGCTTCCGCACCCTGCGTAGCCATAAAAACCGTTTCGGCGCAGTGAATGAATTGGGCGTATTTGCCATGACCGAGCAGGGCTTGCGCGAAGTGAGCAACCCGTCGGCCATCTTCCTGAGCCGCGGTGATGAGATAACGTCCGGCAGCTCGGTGATGGTGCTGTGGGAAGGGACCCGGCCTCTGTTGGTGGAGATTCAGGCGCTGGTGGACCACTCGATGATGGGCAACCCGCGCCGCGTGGCGGTGGGCCTTGAGCAGAACCGACTGGCGATCCTGCTGGCGGTATTGCACCGTCACGGCGGCTTGCAGATGGCGGATCAGGACGTATTCGTCAACGTAGTTGGTGGCGTAAAAGTCACGGAAACCAGTGCTGACCTCGCATTGCTGCTGTCGCTGGTTTCCAGTTTGCGCGACCGCCCGCTGCCGCAAGACCTCGTGGTGTTTGGCGAAGTGGGGCTGGCAGGGGAGATTCGCCCGGTGCCGAGTGGTCAGGAGCGAATTACCGAAGCCGCCAAGCACGGCTTTAAACGCGCTATCGTGCCTCATGCCAATGTGCCGAAAAAGGTGCCTGCCGGGATGCAGGTGTTTGGTGTGAAGAAGCTGGCGGATGCGCTGGCGATCCTCGACGATCTGTAACATTTTCTGAGTATTCCTCTACCCGCCAGTTGTGCTATTTTTGTTTAGTAAATTAAACGCAGGGTAGAGGACAAGGTATGTCACAGTTTGATTATCTGAAGACGGCAATTAAGAAACAGGGATGTACGTTACAGCAGGTTGCTGATGCCAGCGGCATGACCAAGGGCTATCTTAGCCAACTGCTGAATGCCAAAATCAAAAGCCCGAGTGCGCAAAAGCTGGAAGCACTGCACCGTTTCCTCGATCTTGAATTCCCCCGCCGCGAGAAAAATATCGGCGTGGTGTTTGGTAAATTTTATCCCTTGCATACCGGACACATCTATTTAATCCAGCGCGCCTGTAGTCAGGTTGATGAGCTGCACATCATCATGGGCTATGACGAACCTCGCGACCTGAGCCTGTTCGAGAACAGCTCCATGTCTCAGCAACCCACGGTGAGCGACCGACTGCGCTGGCTGCTGCAAACCTTTAAATATCAGAAAAACATTCATATTCACTCGTTTAACGAAGAGGGAATGGAGCCTTATCCGCACGGCTGGGACGTGTGGAGCAAAGGGATCACCGACTTTATGAACAAGCAGGGGATCGTGCCGAATACCATCTATTCGAGCGAAGAGAACGATGCGCCGCGCTACCGCGAGCATCTGGGGATCGAAACTGTGCTTATCGATCCCAAACGCTCGTTTATGAATATCAGCGGATCGCAAATCCGCCGCGACCCATTCCGCTACTGGGATTATATCCCAACCGAAGTGAAGCCGTTCTTCGTGCGAACCGTGGCGGTGCTGGGCGGCGAATCCAGCGGAAAGTCCACGCTGGTCAATAAGTTAGCCAACATCTTCAACACCACCAGTGCGTGGGAATATGGCCGCGATTATGTCTTCTCCCACCTCGGCGGCGACGAGATGGCGCTGCAATATTCCGACTATGACAAAATCGCCCTTGGGCAGGCTCAGTACATTGATTTCGCGGTGAAATACGCCAATAAGGTGGCTTTCATCGATACCGACTTCCTGACCACGCAGGCATTTTGCAAAAAGTACGAAGGCCGCGAGCATCCCTTTGTCCAAGCCTTGATGGATGAATATCGGTTTGATTTGGTGATCCTGCTGGAGAACAACACGCCGTGGGTGGCGGACGGGCTGCGCAGCTTGGGCAGCACCACTGACCGTTCTTCTTTCCAGAACCTGTTAATCGAGATGTTGCAGCAAAACAACATCGACTACGTGCACGTGAAATCCTCGGACTATGACGAGCGTTTCCTCGAGTGCGTGGAACTGGTGCAGATCATGCTGGCGGCAGATACCAGCCGAGTGAGCGCGTTGCCGAAAGAGTAACTCGTCGTTATGAAAAAGCCCTCGATTCTCACAAATCGAGGGCTTTTTTTATACCAAGGCTACGGCTTAGAAGGCGATAACCACTTTGCCTTGCATATGGCCGTCGAGCACTTTGGTGTGAGCGGCTTCGATGCTTTCCACCGTCAGGCCGTGCAGGGTGTCGCTCAGCGTAGTTTTCACTTTGCCCGCGTCCACTAACTCAGCCACCTGCTTGAGGATTTCCCCCTGCTGGGCGATGTCCGGCGTGTTGAACATGCTGCGGGTGAACATCAGCTCCCAGTGCAGCGCGGCACTTTTCACTTTCAGGCTGCTCTGGTCCAGCGGATGCTCATTCTCAACGATGGTGCAGATGTGGCCCATCGGCGCGATCAGGTCGCTGATGGCGGCCCAGTGGCCGTCGGTGTCATTCAGGCAGAGGATGAAATCGACCTGTTTGATGTCGTGTTTCGCCAGCTCACCTTTCAAATCTTTGTAGTTCACGGTCAGATCCGCGCCGCGATCCAAACACCATTGGGCTGATTCCGGTCGTGAGGCGGTGGCGATCACTTTCACTTTGCTGCGCAGCGCGGCGAAAGGAATTGCCAGCGAGCCAACGCCACCGGCACCGCCGATGATCAACAGGGTTTTCTCTTCACCGGCGTTTTGAATGTGCAGGTGTTCGAAGAGGGCTTCCCACGCGGTCAGTGCGGTCAACGGCATGGCGGCGGCTTCGGCCCAGTTGAGCGAGCTTGGTTTGCGCGCCACGATGCGTGAGTCAATCAGCTGCTCGGTGGCGTTGCTGCCTGAACGGGTGATGTCACCGGCGTACCAAACTTCGTCGCCCGCTTTAAAGTTTTTCACCGCGCTACCGACGGCTTTCACCACGCCGCTGGCATCCCAGCCCAGTACGCGCGGGGCATCCAGACCATTTTTCTGTGCGCCTTTGTGTACCTTGGTATCGACCGGGTTAACGGAGACGGCTTTCACTTCAACCAGCAGGTCAAATTCGCCGACTTCAGGCTGTGGCAGTTCAATCGCAATAAAGTGCGCAGGGTTCTTCGGGTTTACGGCAATAGCGTTGATGGACATGTGCGTTCCTCCATTAAGGGTTACACAGAGTGTAGTCGCCATGGGCTAAGCTGATAAGATGGACAATAACTAACAAAGTGTTCGTCTGAGGTGAACAATCATGTTCAAACAATTGCAGGATATGGCGCTGTTTGCCTTGGTCGCCGAGTGCGGCAGTTTTACCGCCGCCGCCGAGCGCGCGGGATTGCCCAAGTCGAGCGTCAGCCAGCGCGTGAGTCAGTTGGAGAAGTCCGTGGGCATTCGCTTACTCAACCGCACCACGCGGCAGCTCAACCTGACCTTCGCCGGTGAGCGCTATTTGATCCACTGCCAAGAGATGATGCTGGCGAGCGAACGCGCCGAACTGGCTATCCGCCGCCTGCGCGATAACCCCAGCGGCCGCCTGCGTATCACCAGCCCGGCAGGCTTGGGAGCCACGCTGCTGGCGCGGATGAACGCGGAGTTCCAGAAGCGCTATCCCGAGGTATCGCTGGAAGTGTCGGTGTCGGACGCCATGGTCGATCTCGTGCAGGAAGGCTTCGACTTAGCGCTGCGTACCGGTAAGCCTCAGGACTCGTCGCTGATTGGTCGCGAGTTGGGCCACAGCCCGCGCTACTTACTCGCCTCTCCCGCCTATCTGGCGACGCACCCGCCGCTGACCCATCCGCAGCAATTGGCTTCGCACAACTGTATCGCGCACCGCGCGTGGGCCGAGTGGGTGTTGCATCGCGGGGAGACTTATCATCGCTGGCTGCTGCCGGGGGCGCACTCCACCGACAACCTGCTCTATGCTCGCGAATGCGCGGTGGAAGGGGCGGGGATCACTCTGCTACCGGCGTTTTTATGCCATGACGAAGTGGCGAAGGGGCTGCTGGTGCGGGTTCTGCCGGAGTGGGAAGCCGAGGGCAATGACCTCTATCTGGTCTACCCGAGCCGCAAGCTGAACTCACCGGCGCTGGCCTGTTTTATCGATTTTATGCTGGAAGAGTATGACTTTGCGAAGAGCTACAGCGAGGCGTTGGCGGTTAAATCTGAGCCATAAAAAAAGGCCCGTTTCCGGGCCTTTCATCAAGTAAAGGATCAGGACTTATTTGATCATCTTCTTGTATTTAATACGCTTAGGTTCCAGCGCATCGGCACCCAGAGTGCGTTTTTTGTACTCTTCGTATTCGGTGAAGTTACCTTCGAAGAATTCAACTTTACCTTCATCCTGATAATCGAGGATGTGCGTCGCGATACGGTCGAGGAACCAACGGTCGTGGGAAATGACCATGGCGCAGCCCGGGAATTCCAACAGGGCGTTTTCCAGCGCGCGCAGGGTTTCGATGTCGAGGTCGTTGGTTGGCTCATCGAGCAGCAGCATGTTGCCGCCCACTTGCAGCAGTTTCGCCAAGTGCAGACGACCACGCTCACCACCGGACAGCTCGCCGACGCGTTTGCCCTGATCAACACCTTTGAAGTTGAAGCGGCCCACATAGGCGCGGCTTGGCATTTCGGTGTTGCCGATGCGCATGATGTCCTGACCGCCAGACACTTCTTCCCACACGGTTTTGCTGTTGTCCATCGAGTCACGGAACTGATCGACAGAGGCCAGTTTCACGGTGTCGCCCAGTTCAATGGTGCCGCCGTTTGGCTGCTCTTGACCAGACATCATGCGGAACAGGGTAGATTTACCCGCGCCGTTTGGACCGATGATACCGACGATCGCGCCCTTCGGTACTGAGAAGGAGAGGTCGTCAATCAGAACGCGGTCACCGTAGGATTTGCTCAGGTTCTTCACTTCGACCACTTTGTCGCCTAAGCGTGGGCCAGCTGGAATGAACAATTCGTTGGTTTCGTTACGTTTCTGGTATTCAGTGCTGTTCAGCTCTTCGAAGCGTGCCAGACGGGCTTTCCCCTTAGACTGACGGCCTTTCGCGCCCTGACGCACCCACTCCAGCTCTTTCTCGATAGATTTACGACGGGCCGCTTCAGAAGAAGCTTCCTGCGCCAGACGTTCATCTTTCTGCTCCAGCCAAGTGGAGTAGTTGCCTTCCCATGGAATACCTTCACCACGGTCAAGCTCCAGAATCCAACCGGCAACGTTGTCGAGGAAGTAACGGTCGTGGGTAATTGCCACAACGGTGCCTTCGAAATCGTGCAGGAAGCGTTCCAGCCAAGCAACGGACTCGGCGTCCAAGTGGTTGGTGGGTTCGTCGAGCAGCAGCATCTCTGGCTTTTCAAGCAGCAGGCGGCACAGCGCCACGCGGCGGCGCTCACCACCGGAGAGGTTCGCGACTTTGGCATCCCAATCTGGCAGGCGCAGAGCATCAGCCGCGCGCTCCAGCTGAGTGTTCAGGTTGTGGCCGTCGTGCGCCTGAATGATCTCTTCCAGCTTGCCCTGCTCGGCAGCCAGTTTGTCGAAATCTGCATCCGGGTCAGCGTAGAGGGCATAGACCTCATCAAGACGTTTTAATGCGCCAACCACTTCTGCAACGGCTTCTTCCACCGACTCGCGGACGGTGTGCTCCATGTTGAGCTGAGGCTCCTGAGGCAGGTAGCCGATTTTCAGGTCTGGCTGCGGACGAGCTTCGCCTTCGATGTCGGTATCAATACCGGCCATGATGCGCAGTAAGGTGGATTTACCAGAACCGTTAAGACCCAATACGCCGATTTTGGCGCCCGGGAAGAAACTCAGGGAGATGTTTTTAAGAATGTGACGCTTCGGCGGAACCACTTTGCCGAGGCGATGCATTGAGTATACGTATTGAGCCACGTTGTTTTGAGCCTCTTTCTATGCGAGCCGCGCGCTGTCTGCAACAAGCAGGCGCTGCGGCGGATTAAAGTCAGCCCCGCCGTAAACGGCATGACTGATAAGTGTTCCGACTGCGAAGTTTAGCCTGTTTCGCTACGCTTCCCAACCATCGAACCTCACAGGACGCCAATAATCTCCTTTAAAGATGAAAAATGATCGCGCGGCAGAGAAATCGGCCTGCTGTCGTCTGGTATCTGCGCGCCGCTTGCACCACACTGTGTAAAGTTTGTGATGCTGTGAACGCATGACTTCAATTTTAAAAATGAATGCATTAGCGTAGGCGTTGTCTACGCATTGCGGCCCGGATTCGTCATTGATGAGTGACGAAGGCTGCACCCTGTTTGGCAGTCAGCAATACAACCAGCGAGGATAAAGGCAAGTATGGTCAAGGTGGACAAAGGGTATCTTTTGGCAGCAGGCATGTTGCTGGTCGCGGTTTCTGGAGTCGCCAAAGCGGACTCTTTAGACGGTCAGCGCCAGCGTTATATGCAAATCAAGCAGGCTTGGGACAATAACCAGATGGACGTGGTTAATCAGCTGATGCCGACCCTGAAGGATTATCCGCTTTATCCTTATCTGGAATACCGTCAGCTGACGCAAGACTTGAGTCTGGCGACGCCGCAGCAGATCAGCAGCTTCGTGCAATCTCACCCTACTTTGCCTCCGGCGCGTTCTCTGCCTTCACGCTTCGTCAATGAGTTGGCCAATCGTCAAGACTGGAGCGGCTTGCTGACCTTCAGCCCGCAGCCGCCAAAGCCGGTGGCCGCGCGCTGTAACTACTATTACGCCAAATGGTCGACCGGCGATCAGCAAACCGCGCTGAACGCCGCGAAAGATATCTGGCTGACCGGCACCTCGCTGCCAAACGCCTGCGACAAGCTGTTTAGTGTGTGGCAGCAGGGCGGTAATCAGACGGCGCTGGTCACCCTGCAACGCATTGGTTTGGCGATGAAGCAGGGCAACAGCAATCTGGTGAATTTCCTCGCCAAGCAGCTGCCTGACGACTACCAGACCATGCGCGACGCCTTGCTGAAGTTGCAAAGCGATCCGAACAGCATTGAAAGCTTCGCTCGTAGCGTCGGCCCGACCGACTTCACTCGCAATGCCGTGGCGATTGCCTTCACCCGTATTGCCCGTGAAGATGTGGAAAACGCCCGCTCGATGCTGCCAATCTTGGCTCGCTTGCAGAAGATGAGCGACAGCGACCGTCTCGAGTTAGAAGAGGCCGTGGCGTGGCAGCTGATGGGCAGCACCGCGACGCCGGAGCAGGCAAAATGGCGTGATAGCGTGATCCTGCGCAGCCATTCGACCTCGCTGGTGGAGCGCCGAATTCGCATGGCGCTGGCCGCCGGGGATCGCCAAGGACTGAGTCAGTGGATGGATCGCCTGCCTGCGGATGCGCAACAGGAAGATGAGTGGCGCTACTGGGAAGCCTCGGTGCTGATCGACCAAGGCAAACGCCAGCAGGGTGAGACCATTCTGCGCACGCTGATGCAGGGGCGTGGCTTCTACCCAATGGCCGCCGCGCAAAAGCTTGGGGTGCCTTACCCGATGCAGGTGTCAGTCGCCACCAAGCCTGACGCCAGCTTTGCCTCACTACCTGAAATCGCCCGCGTGCGTGAGCTGATGTACTGGCACATGGACAATCTGGCGCGCACCGAATGGACCTATCTGGTGCTGAGCCGCAGCAAAGATCAGCAGTCGGCGCTGGCGCGTTACGCCTTCGAGCGCAACTGGGCCGATCTCAGCGTGCAGGCGACCATTGCCGGTAAGCTGTGGGATTACCTCGAGGAGCGCTTCCCACTGGCGTGGGCACCTGAATTTAAGCAGGCGACCGATGATAAAGGCATTACGCAGAGCTACGCGATGGCCATTGCGCGTCAGGAAAGTGCGTGGAACCCGGAGGCTCGCTCGCCGGTTGGCGCTTCTGGTCTGATGCAGGTGATGCCTGCCACGGCGCAGCACACGGTGCAGATGTTTAACCTGCCAGGCTATACCAGCCCAAGCCAGCTGTTCGACCCGCAGACCAATATCCTGATTGGCACCAACTATCTGGAATATGTCTATCAGCAGTTTGGCCGCAACCGTATTCTGTCCAGCGCCGCCTATAACGCCGGCCCATCGCGCGTGAATACGTGGCTGGGCAACAGCGCGGGCCAAATCGACGCCGTGGCCTTTATCGAAAGTATCCCTTTCTCCGAAACTCGGCGATATGTTAAAAATGTGTTGGCGTATGACGCGTTTTATCGCTACTTTTTGCATCAGCCGGCGAAAGTTTTGACCGATGCCGAATGGCAGAGGCGTTACTGATTTTTAACAGCTATGTTATGCTGCCGTACTAGTTTAATAGTATGGCAGCCATGACATGACCCAAACTCCGGTAAACGATCCCGCTCTTTCCCAACAAGGCAATGAGGACTGGCAGTGCTTTATGGCGCTGTTACAGCAATCTTTCGCTGAAAATCTCCACCACGAACTGCTGCAATTGCTACTGACGCCTGATGAAAGGGCTGCCTTAGGCACGCGTGTCAGAATTGTTCAGGAGTTGATGCGTGGCGAACTCAGCCAGCGAGAGTTGAAGAATCAATTGGGGGCAGGGATTGCAACGATCACCCGAGGGTCTAACGGTTTGAAGAACGCACCGGCCACGCTGAAAGCTTGGCTCGGCACGCAATTATTAGGTCCTGACGAAGTCAGTAAAGACGTCTGACGCAGGCGTCAGTGCGTTTGCACTCTGACTTGATACACCGCGTTGTGGAAGGGCGCTAGCGCCAATACCAGCGCCTGATGATACACGCTGGTACGGGTCAGTTTACCGGCGGTAAAAATGCCAATCGCCCCGCCTTTGCGTTTAACTTCGGCAATTCCCGTCAATTTTTCCATTTCATCGCCCAATTCACTGCCTTGGTTGATCTCTTGTAATATAATTTCAGGCAACATCAGGCTGGCTGAACGGGATTCGCCGCGTTGATGCATGTTTTCGATGACCATCCAGGCGAAGGTCATGTTGTCTTCAATTCCGGCTTCAATGCCAACCCAAAAATCCGCTTCGGGACGCACTTGTCGTGCGCTGATGACGCGGTGTCGGGCACCAGTACGGGTTTCGCTGCTGCCAATTGGTTGGTTAGACACGCCGCTGTCGACATCTACGCCTTCGATACGGAACGAGTCAGTGCCAAAAATGTCCTCAAATGCCAGAGCAATAGCTTTAATTTTTGCCGGGTTAGTGGTTGCAGCGACAACGTGGTACATAGAGTTTGAGCATCCTTTAGCAAATTTCACGCAGTATAACGGAAAACACTCATGTTACAGGTATATCTCGTCCGTCATGGCGAAACCGAATGGAATGCAGCACGCAAGATTCAGGGACAATCAGACAGCCCGTTAACCCAAAAGGGCATCTTCCAGGCACAGCAGGTGGCCGAGCGCGTGCGCCGCGAAGGCATCACGCACGTCATCACCAGCGACCTTGGGCGCACTCGCGCTACGGCGCAAATCATTGCTGATGCCTGTGGTTGCGCTGTCACCGAGGAGCCGCGCCTGCGCGAGCTGCACATGGGCGTGCTGGAAACGCGTAATCTGGACGGCCTGAGTGCGGACGAAGAAACATGGCGTAAGCAGATGGTCGACGGCACGCCGGATGGCCGCATTCCACAGGGCGAGAGCATGATTGAGCTGGCCGAGCGCATGCGTTCAGCACTCGATAGCTGCCTTGATTTACCGGCGGGCAGTAAGCCGCTGCTGGTGAGCCACGGCATCGCGCTGGGTTGCCTTATCAGCACGATTTTAGGGCTTAAGCCTTATGCCGAGCGCCGCCTGCGCCTGCGCAACTGTTCAATTTCGCGCGTGGATCATCAGGAGAGTGCGTGGCTGGCGTCTGGCTGGATTGTGGAGACTGCGGGCGATATTTCGCATCTGGATCAGCCCGCATTAGATGAGCTGCAACGTTAAACGCGGCAGCTTTACAGCAGAATTAACGGCGAATAGGGATAAGATAATCGCATTCTATTTCGGTCGGCGGCGTAGCGCTCGGCACTTTATGTTTGGTATAGAATCGCTCAATGTCTTGTCCCTTTCTGCGCGTCATTTTCAGCGACGGCAGGCAGGTTCCATACAGCGTCAGGATGAACTCCTGAAGCAGTTCCGGTGAACCTTTGTAGTGGAACATCGCGTACTCACCTTCCTGCACCACAATCGGCTGACCTTCCACATTCTCTGGCAGATGCTTCGGTTCGATAGCCGTGGTGTACAACACTTCCTGCTCGTCGTCTTTTTCCTGACTTGGGCGCGAGTGATGCAATCCGTAGAGTACCGGCGGCAAGGTTTTGGCTTCACCAATGTACTGACGCCAGAAATGCAGGCGCATTTCATTACGGTAAGTGGTGATCTGTTCCAGCGTACAGGAGTAGCTCTGCGTAATGCCGATCAGATTTTGCTCCGGCAGCGAGACGAACTCTGGCTGAGGCAAAATGAATGCGCCAAGGCGAATCGGCGGGCAGATCCCGAAGGAGTGCCAATCTTCTGAACGACGGTATAGCGCGGGCGTCTGTGCGAACTGTTTTTTGAAGGCGCGAGTAAACGTCTGCTGAGAATCAAAACGGTATTGCAGGGCAATATCCAAGATTGGTCGGCCAGTCAGGCGCAGCGCGACGGCAGCTTTTGACAGGCGACGAGCACGAATGTAAGCACCAATTGCGTTACTCGTGACATCCTTAAACATACGTTGCAGGTGCCATTTCGAATATCCGGCTTTTGCTGCTACGTTGTCGAGTGATAACGGCTGGTCTAAGTGGGTTTCTAACCAGCTGAGAAGATCACGAATGATTCCTGCTTGATCCATAGATCGTCCTCGTTGAACTAAGATAAATGCACAGAATGATGACGCCGCATAATAGCAACTTTTTCTGCTTAAGACTTCTTAAGAATTTTTTAGCTAAACGTGCTTTTTGTTTCTCTAACCGAATATTCCTACTACAAATTGTGAGCAAGGGCATTCATTAATATCGTCTTTGTTCGATATCACCATCAGCAGCGTGCTGCGGAGTAACCTAATGAAAAAATGTTGTATTTTTGTTTTTGGACTGTTCTTTATTTGTTTGAATTCGGCACAGGCGGAGCAGGTGGGATCGGTGGATACCGTGTTCAAATTCTTAGGGCCAGACCACAAAATTGTGGTTGAAGCCTTTGATGATCCTGATATTAAAAATGTAACCTGTTATATCAGTCGGGCAAAAACTGGCGGGATAAAAGGCGGCTTAGGATTGGCTGAAGACACCTCTGACGCGGCAATCTCATGCCAGCAGGTGGGGCCAATCGAACTGAGCGATAAGATTAAGCAGGGCAAGGATAAGGGCACGGTGGTGTTCCAGAAACGTACCTCGCTGGTGTTCAAAAAGCTGCAAGTAGTGCGCTTCTATGATGCCACTCGTAACGCGCTTATCTACCTGAGCTATTCCGACAAAGTGGTCGACGGCTCGCCGAAAAACGCCCTCAGCGCGGTGCCAATCATTCCTTGGGGTGCTCGCTAACAGCCTCGGGTTGATACCAAAAGCAAAGGCCAGCATATGCTGGCCTTTTTCATTGACGACGCCTTACCGCAGGGTTGGCAACCTGCTGCTTAGTCTTCTAAGTCACCGCAGAAACGATAGCCTTCACCATGAATGGTGGCGATGATTTCTGGGGTATCCGGCGTAGCTTCGAAGTGTTTACGAATGCGACGGATAGTCACGTCAACGGTACGGTCATGAGGCTTAAGCTCACGGCCGGTCATTTTCTTCAGCAAGTCGCCACGGGTTTGGATCTTGCCCGGATTCTCACAGAAATGCAGCATTGCGCGGAATTCACTGCGCGGCAACTTGTACTGCTCGCCCGCAGGGCTAACCAGCGAACGGCTATTGATATCCAGTTCCCAACCGTTGAATTTGTAGCTTTCTACCAGACGGCGTTCTTCGCCAGTGGTGCTCAGATTCATGGTGCGGGAGAGCAGGTTACGTGCGCGGATAGTCAGCTCACGCGGATTGAAAGGTTTAGTGATGTAATCATCAGCACCAATTTCCAAACCAAGAATTTTGTCGACTTCATTGTCGCGGCCGGTCAGGAACATCAAGGCAACGCTTGCTTGTTCACGCAGTTCACGGGCCAACAGCAAGCCATTTTTACCCGGCAGGTTGATATCCATGATGACCAGATTGATGTCATGTTCAGACAAGATGTTGTGCATTTCTGCACCATCATTGGCTTCATGCACCATGTAGCCTTCTGCTTCAAAAATGCTCTTTAGCGTATTACGGGTCACTAACTCGTCTTCGACGATCAGGATATGAGGAGTCTGCATGTTTGCTACCTAAGATTGCCAACAAATTGAAAATAGGAGTACAGAAGTCCTTGTTATTCCGATGAATTTTGACAGCGGATGCGCTGTCTCACTCGTTACATGACTAAAGTACGTAAATGCGTTTCTGATGCGCTGTACACCAACACCATCGTTGTCGCCAGCTCTACCGTGAAGCCACTTTGTGACTTGCTACTTGGGTGCTGTAATGGCGCTTATCCTAACCCTATTAACAGCAATATAACAGCGAGTGCCGATATTTCCACTCAACAAAACTACGCTTTGTTGACATATATCAAATTCAATTGTAGCACGGTAACACTTTAGTGAAAAACACTTATAGGAATGCACGGTTAAGTCACATTTTGCCCAAAATTGGTCACGATTCAGCAAGTTATAATTTCAATGCTTAATATTGATAGAATTGATTCGATCCGCTCGAAATATCAATATGATTCATAAGGTTTATTTTACTTTATAACTCATGTAGAGAAGGTTCATTTCTATTTTCTGGCTAACCGCAGGTTTTATCCAATTTAGTTTTCGCTGGATATTTGACTGTTAAGTTTATGTGAAAAACTGTGCAATTTGAGAAGTCACTTTTACTCAATTAAAAGCTCACTTAAGATCCACCGCAGATATTTCTAATTCGAACATTCAGAGGACTGATGCAACTTCATATTATTTTGGTTTCCCCGGCGCGGCCTGAAAATGTCGGCGCTGCGGCACGAGCAATGAAAACCATGGGGTTCGCGTCATTGCGCATTGTCGACAGTCAGGCTCACCTGCAACCCGAGGCGGGATGGGTGGCGCACGCGTCCAATGAAATTCTGCATAACGCGCAACATTTCGAGACCCTCGAGGCGGCGCTGGCCGATATCGATTTCACCGTGGCGACCACCGCGCGCAGCCGCGCCCGTTTCCACTACTACAGCACGCCAGTGGAGCTTCTCGGGCAGTTAGAGGAGAAGCGCGAGTGGATAAACAACGCCGCGCTGGTTTTTGGGCGGGAAGATTCCGGGTTGACCAATGAAGAGCTGGACTTGGCCGATATCCTCACCGGCGTGCCGATGGTGGCGGATTACCCTTCGCTGAATCTCGGGCAAGCCGTGATGGTGTTCTGCTATCAGCTGTCGGCGCTAAACCAAATTTCGGCTCCTGTGATGGCCAAACCCGATACCGGGCAACTGGGCGCGTTGCGCTCAAGAATTAACCGTTTATTGGACGCGGTAGAAGCCAGTGAAGACCAAAAATTGACGGATTGGGTGCAGCAGCGTGTAGGACTTTTCCAGCAAAGAGATGCTGCAATGTTGCACACTTTGCTGCATGACATCGAAAAAAAGCTGACAAAGTGATCTGAGGCGCAGCGTGGTTTGTATGGGGAAATGCTCGGGGTTGGGCCTCACGACCTCTCTTTTTCACTGATTTAGGCCGTTTAAGCAGAGAATAATCTGTTTGGATTTCATTGTGACGCTTGGCGCAAAATCAGAAAAAAATTGACTTGTGGTGCCTGATGCTTTAGCTAATAGGGGCAGACAGAGTAAAAAACACAACATATAAACAGACAGACAGAAAATAAAAATGCGAATGATCAGCCTGAACACAACAATTATTACCACCACCGAAACCACAGGTTACGGGGCGGGCTGACGCGTACAGGAAAAACAGAAAAAAGCCCGCACCTAAACAGTGCGGGCTTTTTTTTTAGCGACTTTTTTAACGAATCGTCATCTACGAATGAGCTTCAGGAGAGTACCAGAAATGCGAGTGTTGAAATTTGGCGGGACTTCAGTAGCAAACGCGGAACGCTTCTTGCGCGTCGCGGACATCATGGAAAGCAATGCACGTCAGGGACAGGTTGCCACGGTACTTTCTGCGCCGGCCAAAATTACCAACCACCTCGTCGCAATGATTGAGCGAACGGTTGCTGGGCAAGAGATCCAGCCAATCATGAGCGATGCAGAACGCATTTTCTCCGAATTAATCACCGGTCTTGCTGAGAAGGTTCCGGGCTTTGATCTGCCGAAAGTGAAAACTTTCATCGAGCAAGAGTTCGGCCAGCTCAAGCAACTGCTGCACGGCATCAGCCTGTTAGGCCAGTGCCCTGATAGCGTCAACGCGTCAATCATCTGCCGTGGCGAGAAGCTCTCCATCGCCATCATGGAAGCCGTGTTTGTCGCCAAAGGCTTTGGCGTAACCGTTATCAACCCAGTAGAAAAATTGCTGGCTCAGGGCAGCTATCTGGAATCCACCGTGGATATCAACGAATCCACGCTGCGCATCGCCGCCAGCGGCATTCCTGCTGACAATATCGTGCTGATGGCGGGCTTCACCGCCGGTAACGACAGAGGCGAGCTGGTGGTGCTGGGGCGTAACGGCTCCGACTACTCAGCCGCCGTTTTAGCCGCCTGTCTGCGCGCCGACTGTTGCGAAATCTGGACTGACGTCGATGGCGTTTATACCTGCGACCCGCGCACCGTGCCCGATGCTCGCTTGCTGAAATCGATGTCCTACCAAGAGGCAATGGAGCTTTCTTACTTCGGCGCCAAAGTTCTTCACCCTCGCACTATCCTGCCCATCGCCCAATTCCAAATCCCATGCCTGATTAAAAACACCACCAACCCGCAGGCTCCGGGCACCCTGATTGGCAGCGAAAGCCTTGACGACAACACGCCGGTTAAAGGCATCACCAACCTGAACAACATGGCGATGATTAATGTCTCCGGGCCGGGCATGAAAGGCATGGTCGGCATGGCGGCGCGAGTGTTCGCGGTCATGTCGCGCACCGGCATCTCGGTGGTGCTGATCACCCAGTCCTCCTCTGAATACAGCATCAGCTTCTGCGTGCCTCAGGGCGAGCTGGAGCGCGCGCGTCGCGCACTGGAAGACGAATTCTATCTGGAGTTGAAAGACGGCCTGCTCGAGCCGCTGGACGTGATGGAGAAGCTGGCGGTTATCTCGGTCGTCGGCGACGGCATGCGCACGCTGCGCGGCATTTCGGCCAAGTTCTTCTCCGCGCTGGCTCGCGCCAACATCAATATCGTGGCTATCGCTCAAGGCTCTTCCGAGCGCTCAATCTCAGTCGTGGTGAACAATGACGATGCCACCACCGGCGTTCGCGTCAGCCATCAGATGCTGTTCAACACCGATCAGGTTATCGAAGTGTTCCTGATTGGCGTCGGCGGCGTGGGCGGGGCGCTTATCGAGCAGGTTCGTCGCCAGCAGGCATGGCTTAAGGCCAAACATATCGACCTGCGGGTGTGCGGCATCGCGAACTCTCGCGCCATGCTGACCAACATTCACGGCATCTCTTTGGACAACTGGCGTGACGAGCTGGGCGCGGCGAAAGAGCCATTCAATCTTGGCCGCCTGATCCGTTTGGTGAAAGAGTACCACCTGCTTAACCCGGTGATTGTTGACTGTACCTCCAGCCAAGAAGTGGCTGACCAGTATGCGGACTTCTTGGCCGACGGCTTCCACGTCGTGACGCCAAACAAGAAAGCCAACACTTCGTCGATGAACTATTACTACCAGTTGCGTAAAGCGGCTGAGCATTCACGTCGTAAATTCCTCTACGACACCAACGTCGGCGCGGGCCTGCCGGTCATTGAAAACCTGCAAAACTTGCTCAATGCGGGTGATGAACTGGTGCGCTTCTCCGGCATCCTTTCTGGCTCGCTGTCCTACATTTTCGGCAAGCTGGATGAAGGGATGTCGCTGTCCGAAGCCACGCTTCAGGCGCGCGATATGGGTTATACCGAGCCAGACCCGCGTGATGACCTGTCGGGCATGGACGTCGCTCGCAAGCTGTTGATTCTGGCCCGTGAAGCCGGTTACAAACTGGAACTCTCTGACATTGAAGTTGAATCCGTTCTGCCGTTATCCTTCGACTCTGAAGGTAGCGTGACCGACTTTGTCAGCCGCCTGCCAACGCTGGACGGCGATTTCGCCCAGCGCGTGGCTGACGCGACGGCGCAAGGTAAGGTTTTACGCTACGTGGGTTCTATCGAAGAAGGCCGCTGCATAGTGAAAATCGCGGCCGTCGACGGCAACGATCCGCTGTATAAAGTGAAAAATGGCGAGAATGCCTTGGCGTTCTACAGCCGTTATTATCAGCCTCTGCCATTAGTCTTACGCGGTTATGGCGCGGGCAATGACGTTACTGCTGCCGGCGTATTTGCCGATCTTTTGCGAACGCTGTCATGGAAGTTAGGAGTTTAATATGGTTAAGGTGTATGCCCCTGCCTCAATTGGCAATGTCAGCGTAGGTTTTGACGTGTTGGGCGCGGCTGTTTCTCCGGTTGACGGCACGCTGCTCGGCGACTGCGTTAGCGTAGAGGCAGCGACAGAGTTCAGCTTGAAGAGCGAAGGCCGCTTCGTCTCCAAGTTACCGGATCGCATGGAAGACAATATCGTCTTCCAGTGCTGGCAGCGTTTCTGTCAGGAAATCGGCAAAGAGATCCCGGTCGCTATGACGCTGGAAAAGAACATGCCGATTGGCTCTGGCTTAGGTTCTAGCGCCTGTTCGGTGGTTGCCGGGCTGGTGGCGATGAACGAGTTCTGCGGCAAGCCGCTGGATGAAAACACCATGCTTACCCTGATGGGCGAGCTGGAAGGGCGCATCTCCGGCAGCGTGCATTTCGACAACGTCGCGCCGTGCTACCTCGGCGGCATTCAGTTGATGCTGGAAGAGCTGTGGGTGATCAGCCAAAACGTGCCGAGCTTTGATGATTGGCTGTGGGTGATGGCTTATCCGGGCATTAAGGTGTCGACCGCCGAAGCGCGCGCGATTTTACCGGCCCAGTACCGCCGTCAGGACTGCATCAGCCACGGTCGCTACCTCGCTGGCTTCATTCATGCCTGCCATACGCAACAACCGGCGCTGGCTGCTAAATTAATGAAAGACGTAATTGCCGAGCCTTATCGCACCCGCCTGCTTCCGGGCTTTGCCGAAGCGCGCACCGCCGCTGAAGAAATTGGCGCTCTGGCTTGTGGTATTTCAGGCTCCGGCCCGACGCTGTTTGCCGTGTGCAACGACAGCGCAACCGCCAAACGTATGGCGGACTGGTTGCAGAATCACTATCTGCAAAATGATGAAGGCTTTGTTCATATTTGTCGTCTGGATACCGCAGGCGCGAGACTATTGGGATAAATGATGAAACTGTATAACCTGAAGGATCACAACGAGCAGGTCAGCTTTGCTCAGGCCGTTAAGCAAGGTTTAGGGAAGCAGCAGGGGCTGTTCTTCCCTCTCGAACTGCCTGAGTTTGCGCTGAGTGACATCGATGGCCTGCTGGAGCAAGACTTTGTAACTCGCAGCAGCCGCATTCTGTCCGCGTTCATCGGTGATGAAATTCCAGAAGACCAGCTTTTCCAGCGTGTGAAAAGCGCCTTTGCTTTCCCGGCGCCGGTTGCCAAAGTGTCTGACGATATTGCCTGTCTGGAGCTGTTCCACGGCCCAACTCTGGCCTTCAAAGACTTCGGCGGCCGTTTCATGGCGCAGGTGCTGACTCAGGTTTCTGGCGACCAGCCGGTGACGATTTTGACTGCAACGTCGGGTGACACCGGTGCGGCCGTTGCTCACGCCTTCCACGGCATGAAAAACGTGCGCGTCGTTATCCTTTATCCAAAAGGCAAAATCAGCCCGTTGCAGGAGAAGCTGTTCTGTACGCTGGGTGACAACATTCACACCGTGGCGATCGACGGCGACTTCGACCAGTGTCAGGCACTGGTGAAGCAGGCGTTTGATGATGAAGAGCTGAAGCACGAGCTGAAGCTGAACTCAGCAAACTCGATTAACATCAGCCGTTTGCTGGCGCAAATCTGCTACTACTTTGAAGCTGTGGCGCAACTGCCACAAGAAGCGCGCAATCAGCTGGTTATCTCTGTTCCGAGCGGCAACTTTGGTGACCTAACTGCTGGCCTGCTAGCGAAATCACTGGGCCTACCTGTCAAACGCTTTATCGCGGCAACCAACGCCAACGACACCGTGCCGCGCTTCCTTGCCAATGGCGAATGGGCACCGAAAACCACGGTAGCGACTTTGTCGAACGCAATGGACGTCAGCCAGCCAAACAACTGGCCGCGCGTAGAAGAGCTGTATCGCCGCAAAATCTGGAAGCTGAAAGACTTGGGCTTCGGCGCGGTGAGCGATGACACCACGGAAGACGCGATGCGCGAACTGGCGGACATTGGCTACATCTCTGAACCTCACGCCGCCATTGCCTACCGCGTGCTGCGTGACCAACTGCAACCGGGCGAATTCGGCCTGTTCATCGGCACCGCGCATCCGGCCAAGTTCAAAGAGAGCGTGGAAGCGATTCTGAGCCAAGAAATCGATTTGCCGAAAGAGCTGGCGGAGCGCGCGGATCTTCCGCTGCTGTCGCACGACTTGCCGGCTGATTTCAGCGAAATGCGTCGTTTCCTGATGGCGCTGCCAAAGTAACGATTGGCTAAGCTTCAAACAGTAAAAAGCCCTCTTGCGAGGGCTTTTTTTTGGCTTCAGGCGCGGCTTATTGCTCCGGGCGGGTGAACACCAGCTCATTACCTGCGGAGCGGGCCGGGTCATATTCATAACCTTCCAGATTAAAGTCTTGCAACTGGCTGACCTTGCTCAGGCGCTCTTTAATGATGAAACGGCTCATCAGGCCACGGGCCTTTTTGGCGTAGAAACTGATGACTTTGTAGTTGCCATTCTTCTGGTCGAGGAACACCGGCTTAATGATTTCGCCGTCGAGCTTAGCCGGTTTAACAGCTTTGAAATACTCGTCAGACGCCAAATTAATCAATACTTTATCGCCTTGCTCAGCTAATAATTTATTGAGTTTTTCGGTCAGTAAATCACCCCAGAAAGCGTACAGATTCGCGCCCTGCGGGTTCTCCAAGCGGATACCCATCTCCAGACGATAAGGCATCATCAAGTCCAGCGGGCGCAGCAGGCCGTATAGGCCGGAAAGCATGCGCAGGTGGCCTTGGGCGAAGTCGAAATCTTTCTCGCTGAAATCTTCCGCCTGCAAGCCGGTATAGACATCACCTTTAAACGCCAAAATTGCCTGACGCGCGTTGTCCGGGCCGAAATCAGGCTGCCAGTCGTTAAAGCGTTCCGCGTTGAGCAGCGCCAGCTTGTCGCTGATGCCCATCAGGCTGGAGATCTGGGCTGGCGTCAGCTTACGCGCCACACTGATTAACTGGCTCGACTTATCCAGCAATTCAGGTTGGGTAAAGCGTTTTGTGGCGAGCGGGCTTTCGTAGTCGAGCGTTTTAGCAGGAGAAATAATGGTCAGCATAGTCGCATCCGTTGGTCGGCTATCGGTTCATCGTGAGATCTTGGTTTCGGCCCTATTTTAGCAAAAATCTGCCCTAAACCGGCCAAAAAAATGGCGCGAAGGTCGGGCAGAAGAGAAATTTCTGCGATAGGAAAAACTTAATGTTTCGCTTGAGAAGGGGTTTTCTGCCACACGTCGGGAGTAAGCTGCTCGCGGAACTCAGGGAAATGGTCGGGGTTAAACACCGGCGTTTTGCCCATTCGTCGCTGACGCTCGTAATCCTTAATCACTTTCAGGGCAATGCTAGAAAGCAGCATCAGGGCCGTGAGGTTGATGATGGTCATCAGCGCCATGCTGATATCGGCCATTTTCCACACGGTTGGCAGCTTGACCAGACAGCCGAAAGCCACCATGCCAAGAACTAACAGGCGGAAAACATAGAGTTTTGCTTTCTCGCCGCTGCGCAGGAATACCAGATTGTTTTCAGCATAAACATAGTTCGCAGAAATAGAGGAGAAGGCGAAAATAAACACGAAGCCCGACACCAGGTAATGGCTCAAAGCATTGCCGGTAGCGGCCGCGACGGCTTGCTGAATCAGGGCGATGCCCGTGAGTTGCTGGTCCGGGGCGTCAAGCAAGCCGGAACTGAGAATAATCAGCGCCGTGGCGCTGCAAATCACAATGGTGTCGATGAACACGCCGAGCATTTGTGAGAAGCCAACTGCCGCCGGATGGGCTGGCGTCGGGGCGGCGAGGGCGGCGGCGTTAGGGGAAGAGCCCATGCCCGCCTCGTTGGAAAACAGCCCGCGCTGTACCCCTTGAGTCAGGGCCTGAGTAATAGCAAAACCTACCGCGCCCGCGGCGACCTCCTGCAATCCAAAGGCACTTTTAACTATTAAAACAAACACCTGCGGCAGGCGTTCGACATTATGACCAATCACCCAGATGGCCATCAGCAGGTAGCCCACGGCCATGAACGGCACCAGCCACTGGGTCAGTTTTGAAAAGCGTTTTAGCCCGCCGAACAGGGTGAGGGCGGTGAGCACCACCAGACCGGCGGCGACATAATAAGGGTTGCTGTCGAAGGAGACAGAGGCCGCCTGAGCAATGGCATTGGCCTGTAGTGCGTTGAAAATCAAACCAAAAGAGATCACCAGCATGATGGAAAACAGGATGCCCATCCAGCGCATGCCAAGACCCTTCTCCATATAATCTGCCGGACCACCGCGATAATTCCCCTTTAAGTCTCGCCCTTTAAACAACTGCGCCAGCGTGTTTTCAAACAGCGCGGTCACCATGCTGATCAGAGCAATGACCCACATCCAGAAAATAGCGCCCGGCCCGCCTGCGGTGATAGCCAAGGCCACGCCCGCCACATTGCCGGTACCGATACGGGCCGCAAGGCTGATGCACAGCGCCTGAAAAGTGGAAATGCCGCGTGGATTGGTACTGTTTTTATGGATATGGGAGGAGAAAATATGGCCAAACAGGCGGAACTGGATAAAGCGGGTGCGCAGGCTAAAGTAGATGCCCGTCCCTAGCAGTAGGTAGATAAGAATTGAGCCCCAAAGAATGTTGTCGAAAAAATCCAGCATTTCGCTCATTGGAAGCCTTTGTTGTTCAATTTAGTGATAATAGACCCCTGCATGGGTGATTGTATTTTAGCCATTTTGTGCTGAGTGCCGGTTAACATAGCCTTTTTGTCCGCGTGGGGACACTGTCATTTTGACTGAAAAATTAAGATTCTGTAGAAGATAAACCCATTTTTATCATGCCTATCGCACCGCCATATCTGCCTTGCGCGTGGCTTTTTGCATGTTATCATCAGGCAAAGGCAAGGCATGAAAATGCCTCAACGAAAATGTACAAACGATGAGATATGCCAAATGACCGATAAACTGACTTCCCTACGCCAACTGACTAAAGTTGTTGCAGACACCGGGGATATTGCGGCAATGAAACTGTACCAGCCGCAAGATGCTACGACCAACCCGTCTCTGATCCTCAACGCTGCACAAATTCCTGAATACCGTAAATTGATCGACGAAGCCATTGCATGGGCTAAAGATCAAAGCAGCGATCGTGACCAGCAGGTTGCTGACGCGGCTGACAAACTGGCGGTAAACATTGGTCTGGAGATCCTGAAACTGGTCCCAGGTCGTATCTCTACCGAAGTTGATGCGCGTCTGTCTTATGATACCGAAGCGAGCGTGGCTAAGGCCCATCGTCTGATCAAACTTTATAACGATGCTGGCATCAGCAACGACCGTATCCTGATCAAACTGGCTTCAACCTGGCAGGGTATCCGTGCCGCAGAGCGTCTGGAAAAAGAAGGCATCAACTGTAACCTGACTCTGCTGTTCTCCTTCGCTCAGGCTCGTGCTTGTGCTGAAGCTGGCGTTTACCTGATTTCTCCGTTCGTTGGCCGTATCCTCGACTGGTACAAAGCTAACGGCGACAAAAAAGAGTTCGCGCCGCACGAAGATCCAGGCGTTATCTCTGTGACCGAAATCTACGAATACTACAAACAGCACGGCTACGAGACTGTGGTTATGGGCGCAAGCTTCCGTAACATCGGTGAAATCATCGAGCTGGCTGGTTGTGACCGTCTGACTATCGCGCCTGCACTGTTGAAAGAACTGGCAGAAAGCGAAGGTCCGCTGGAGCGTAAACTGTCTTACACTGGCGAAACTAAAGCACGTCCAGAGCCATTGACTGAAGCTCAGTTCTACTGGGATCACAGCCAAGACCCAATGGCTATCGACAAACTGGCGGACGGTATCCGTAAGTTTGCTATCGACCAGGGTAAACTGGAAAAAATGATCGCTGACCTGCTGTAATCACGGCTGTCAGTATCAGAAGGCGACTCATTGAGTCGCCTTTTTTAATGTCTGAAGAAAAAAATCTCGCCCCGACTTACCGATATACTTATCCTTTATCCCATTCACGGCTGGGTTGCCGAACAAATGCTTGGGGAGAAGAAAAGCATGGATAACTTACGAATTGGTTTGGTGTCGGTTTCGGACCGCGCTTCAAACGGCATTTATCAGGATAAAGGCATTCCGGCATTAGAAGCCTGGCTGGAAAAAGCGCTGATCACGCCTTTTAAGGTTGAGAAGCGATTGATCCCCGACGAGCAACCGCTGATTGAGCAGGCGATTAGCGAATTGGTAGATGAATGCGGCTGCCATTTGGTGCTGACCACCGGCGGCACAGGTCCGGCGCGTCGCGACGTCACCCCTGATGCCACCTTGGCCGTTGCCGACCGCGAGATGCCGGGCTTTGGCGAGCAAATGCGTCAAATCAGCCTGCACTTCGTGCCGACGGCTATCCTCTCGCGTCAGGTGGGCGTTATCCGCAAACAGGCGCTGATTTTGAATCTGCCGGGCCAGCCAAAGTCGATTCAGGAAACGCTGGAAGGCTTGAAGGATGAAGCCGGGAAGGTGATTGTTTCGGGGATTTTTGCCAGCGTGCCTTACTGTATTCAACTGCTCGACGGCCCTTATATTGAAACTCACGAGGACGTGGTAGCAGCTTTTCGTCCCAAAAGTGCCCGCCGCGATACAAAAAGCTAAAGTTAGACTATTTCTGACATAAGATTCAGCCAATCTGGTGCCTAAAACGTTTGCCGTTATAGTAATCATTCCTTTACAGGTAGCGGCTCGTTTTTTTACATCTTCCACTTTGTGCTATACGGTATCTTATGCAACAGGCTAATAATCGTCGGCTTAACCGGCAAGATTTCAAGACACTGTCCCTTGCTGCATTAGGCGGCGCCCTCGAGTTCTACGACTTCATCATTTTTGTTTTCTTTGCCGCAGTCATTGGCGATCTGTTCTTCCCGGCGGATATGCCTGACTGGGTTCGTCAGGTGCAAACCTTCGGGATTTTCGCCGCGGGCTATTTGGCGCGCCCGCTGGGTGGCGTCATCATGGCGCACTTTGGCGATCTGATTGGCCGTAAGCGGATGTTTAGCTTCAGTATTCTGCTGATGGCGCTGCCTACGCTGGCGATGGGCCTGCTGCCGACCTATTCCTCTATTGGCATTGCTGCACCTCTATTGCTGCTGCTGATGCGCCTGTTGCAAGGTGCGGCGGTTGGTGGGGAAGTGCCGGGCGCTTGGGTCTTTGTCGCTGAACACGTGCCACGTAAGCACATTGGTTTTGCCTGCGGTACGCTGACGGCGGGCCTGACCGTCGGTATCTTGCTCGGTTCGTTGGTGGCGACCGTGCTGCATAGCACCCTGTCGGCAGAGGCCGTGCGTGACTACGGCTGGCGAATTCCCTTCTTCATCGGCGGGATTTTCGGCCTGATCGCCATGTACCTGCGCCGTTGGCTGCAAGAGACGCCGATTTTCCTTGAGATGAAAGCCAAGAAAACCTTGGCGGAAGAGCTGCCGCTGAAGTCAGTGGTGGTCAATCACAAGAAAGAAATCGTGATTTCAATGCTGATGACTTGGCTGCTGTCAGCCTGTCTGGTGGTGGTGATCCTGATGACGCCGACCTATCTGCAAAAGCAGTTTGCTATCCCGGCGGCAGAGGCGTTGCAGGCTAATAGCATGGCGACCATTGCTTTGACCTTCGGCTGCATCGTGGCGGGTTGGATAATCGACCGCATCGGCGCCAGCAAAATGTTTATCTTCGGCAGCCTGTTCTTGGGCGTTTGTACTTGGGCCTTCTACCACGTGGTGGCTACTGACCCGTCTAAGCTAATGGTGATGTACGCGCTGGCGGGCTTTAGCGTCGGTCTGGTGGGGACAGTGCCTTATGTCATGGTGCGCGCCTTCCCGGCGGAAGTGCGCTTCACCGGCATCTCTTTCTCTTATAACGTTTCCTATGCCATTTTCGGCGGGCTGACGCCAATCTTCATCTCCTTTATCACTCACGTCACGCCAATGGCTCCGGCCTATTATATTCTCGCGATGGCGGTGGTGGGCGTGTTGATGGGCTTCTACCTGACCCGTGATTTGAATAGCGATGAGAAGAGTGAGTTTACCCGCCCGGCGGCCTCAGGCCGTTAAGCGAACAAGATAGTGTGAAAGTAAATAGCCCCGGCGAAGATGTCGGGGCTTTGTTTTTTGGAGCCAATAGAAGCAAATAAATCAGGCTTTTTGCATCTCGCCAATCGGCAGCACGGTTCTGCCATACTGCTCATTCAGCACTTCGGCCATCGCCAAATAGATAGCACTCGCGCCGCAGAAGATCCCTTCGAACCCGGCGAAACGCAGTACGTCCGCGTTACCCGTGATATTGCCCACGGCCAGCAAAGCGAACAGTACCGTCAGGCTGCCAAAAACCACCTGTAATCCACGGTTTGCTTTCAAGGTGCCGAAAAACATGAAAAGGGTGAAAACGCCCCACAGGCCAAGATAAGCCCCCAAGAAGCTTTCGCTGCTGGCATCGGCAAGGCCCATGCGTGGCAGCATCAGAATACCTACCAAGCTCAGCCAGAATGCGCCATAAGAGGTGAAGGCCGTGGTGCCAAAAGTATTGCCCTTTTTAAACTCCATGACGCCCGCCAGTATCTGAATCAGGCCGCCATAGAAAATCCCCATGCTGACAATGACCGCCGTCAGAGGGAAGAAACCGGCATTGTGTAAATTCAACAAGATAGTTGTCATGCCAAATCCCATCAGTCCCAACGGGCAGGGGTTGGCCATCATTTTGCTTTGCATAATTCCTCTGGACTATAAATGTCGCGAATAAATAACCGGGCTAGATTCACTTGTGAAAGGGGCAAAAAGGCCACATATCGTCACCAGCGCGCGGCATCATAAGGAGGTGTCAGCGAGCAAACATTGATCTGGCGTAACCGCAGTTGAAGATTTTTTTTCATTGAACCCCTTGATGCTGGCTCGCATGGCCCCATCTTATTCTCAACCGCAGTTGTTACCGCCGGTAAAAGGCAATATTGGGCAGTTGAAATTACACAATTCGTCCACATATACAGTAACAACCTGACCGAATATGAATTTTTAGTGGAGACGTTTTAGATGGGTAAAATTATTGGGATCGACCTGGGTACCACCAACTCTTGTGTGGCTATTATGGATGGCACAACTGCACGTGTGCTGGAGAACGCAGAGGGTGATCGCACCACTCCTTCCATCATCGCTTATGCAGCAGATGGCGAAACTCTGGTGGGCTCACCAGCTAAGCGTCAGGCTGTCACTAACCCGCAAAACACCCTGTTTGCGATCAAGCGCCTGATTGGCCGTCGCTTCCAGGACGAAGAAGTACAGCGTGACAAAGGCATCATGCCTTACCAGATCGTTGGCGCAGATAACGGCGACGCATGGATCGACGTTAAAGGCCAGAAAATCGCACCTCCGCAGATCTCTGCTGAAGTGTTGAAGAAAATGAAGAAAACGGCTGAAGATTATCTGGGCGAACCAGTTACTGAAGCGGTTATCACTGTACCTGCTTACTTCAACGATGCTCAGCGTCAGGCAACCAAAGACGCCGGTCGTATCGCAGGTCTGGAAGTAAAACGTATCATCAACGAACCAACCGCTGCTGCTCTGGCATACGGTCTGGATCGTGAAGTTGGCAACCGCACTATCGCGGTATACGACTTGGGTGGTGGTACCTTCGATATCTCTATCATCGAAATCGATGAAGTTGATGGCGAGAAAACCTTCGAAGTTCTGGCAACCAACGGTGATACCCACTTGGGTGGTGAAGACTTCGATAGCCGTCTGATCAACTATCTGGTTGAAGAGTTCAAGAAAGAACAAGGCATGGACCTGCGTAACGACCCGCTGGCTATGCAACGTCTGAAAGAAGCAGCTGAGAAAGCGAAGATCGAACTTTCTTCTGCACAACAGACTGACGTTAACCTGCCGTACATCACTGCTGATGCGACAGGTCCAAAACACATGAACATCAAAGTGACCCGTGCAAAACTGGAATCTTTGGTTGAAGACTTGGTAAGCCGTTCTATCGAGCCACTGAAAGTTGCTCTGAAAGACGCTGGCCTGTCAGTTTCTGACATTCAAGACGTTATCTTGGTAGGCGGTCAGACCCGTATGCCAATGGTTCAGAAGAAAGTTGCTGACTTCTTCGGTAAAGAACCACGTAAAGACGTTAACCCGGATGAAGCAGTGGCTATCGGTGCTGCGGTTCAGGGCGGCGTGTTGTCTGGTGATGTTAAAGACGTTCTGTTGCTGGACGTTACTCCACTGTCTCTGGGTATCGAAACCATGGGCGGCGTGATGACTCCACTGATCACCAAGAACACCACCATCCCAACCAAGCACAGCCAGGTGTTCTCTACCGCTGAAGACAACCAGTCTGCGGTAACCATCCACGTGGTGCAGGGTGAGCGTAAACGTTCTAGCGATAACAAGTCTCTGGGTCAGTTCAACCTGGACGGCATCCAAGCTGCACCTCGCGGTATGGCGCAGATCGAAGTTACCTTCGACCTGGATGCGGATGGTATCTTGCACGTTTCTGCCAAAGACAAAAACACCGGTCGCGAGCAGAAAATCACCATCAAGGCTTCTTCTGGTCTGAGCGAAGAAGAAATCCAGAAAATGGTGAACGATGCCGAAGCTAACGCCGAGTCTGACCGTAAGTTCGAAGAGCTGGTCCAGACCCGTAACCAAGCGGATCACCTGATCCACGGTACGCGTAAGCAACTGGAAGAGTCTGGCGACAAGCTGCCAGCTGAAGATAAAACCGCTATCGAAGAAGCGCTGAAAGCACTGGAAGTTTCTGCTAAAGGCGAAGACAAAGCGGATATCGAAGCTAAGCTGCAAGCGCTGGTGCAGGTTTCTGGCAAGTTAGCAGAAATGGCACAGCAACAAGGCCAGGCTGAAGGCGGCGACGACAGCGCGAAGAAAGATGACGACGTTGTAGACGCTGAATTCGAAGAAGTTAAAGACAAGAAATAATCGCCCTTAAGCGGGCACAGTAAGAGTTCTTAACTAAGACCTTTTATTGAAAACCAGCACGGGCGTCGAGGAAACTCTGCGCCCGTGCACGCATGTTGAGGGCAGGAAAAAGCATGGCGAAGCAAGATTATTACGAGCTGTTGGGCGTTTCGAAAACGGCCGACGAGCGCGAAATCAAAAAAGCCTATAAGCGGCTAGCGATGAAGCACCATCCTGATAGAAATCAGGGTGATAAAGAGTCCGAAACCAAATTTAAAGAAATCAAAGAAGCTTACGAAATTCTGACTGACGCACAGAAACGTGCTGCTTACGACCAATATGGTCATGCTGCCTTCGAACAAGGCGGAATGGGCGGTGGTGGCGGCTACGGCGGCGGCGGTGCAGACTTCAGCGACATCTTTGGTGACGTCTTTGGCGACATCTTCGGTGGTGGACGCCGTCAGCGCGCCAGCCGAGGTTCAGATCTGCGCTACAACATGGATCTGACTTTGGAAGAGGCCGTTCGTGGTGTCACCAAAGAGATCCGCATCCCGACACTGGCCGAGTGTGACATTTGCCACGGCAGCGGCGCGAAAGCTGGAAGCTCTCCGGTCACCTGTCCGACCTGTCACGGCGCTGGCCAAGTGCAGATGCGTCAAGGCTTCTTCACTGTGCAGCAGGCGTGTCCAACCTGTCAGGGTCGCGGCAAAATCATTAAAGATCCGTGCAACAAGTGTCACGGCCATGGCCGCGTAGAGCGTTCGAAAACCCTGTCAGTGAAAATTCCTGCGGGTGTCGACACCGGCGACCGTATCCGTCTGGAAGGTGAAGGCGAAGCGGGCGAGCACGGTGCTCCGGCGGGTGACCTGTACGTTCAGGTTCAAGTCAAAGCGCACAAAATCTTTGAGCGCGAAGGCAACAACCTGTACTGCGAAGTGCCAATCAACTTTGCGATGGCGGCTCTGGGTGGCGAGATTGAAGTGCCAACTCTTGATGGCCGCGTGAAGCTGAAAGTGCCTGCAGAGACGCAGACCGGCAAGCTGTTCCGCATGCGCGGTCGCGGTGTGAAATCCGTGCGCGGTGGTGCTCAGGGCGACCTGCTGTGCCGCGTAGTGGTTGAGACGCCGGTTAGCCTTAACGAGAAACAGAAGCAGTTGCTGCGTGATCTGGAAGAGAGTTTTGGCGGCGCATCGGGCGAGAAAAACAGCCCGCGCTCTAAAAGCTTCTTAGATGGCGTGAAAAAGTTCTTTGATGACCTGACGCGTTAATTCGCACAGTTTCAATGCTTTAGCTAACGCTTAAAATCCCCGTCAGCCTGTTCAGGCGGCGGGGATTTTTTTATGGCGCTGCAAAAGTGCAACTTAACGTATAATTCGGTTAAACCGAGCTATGAAGCAGCAATAATCGATTTTTTCCGAGCTTTGCTGTTGGCTATAATTCGCCATAGCTGTGCAGCACGTGGCTGCGCAACCCCCATTTAACAGGAGTCTGAAAGTGTCGAATATTATTCGTCAGTTTTTACGTATGGAAGCCGCGGGTGGCATCGTGCTGATTGTTGCCGCAATCATCGCGCTGGTTATGGCCAACACGCCAATGCAGGGGCTTTACCAAGCATTTCTTGATATCCCGGTTACCCTGCGCTTTGCCGATCTATTGATTGATAAGCCGCTGCTGCTGTGGATAAACGACGGCTTGATGGCGGTGTTCTTCCTGATGATTGGCCTTGAGGTAAAGCGCGAACTGCGCGAAGGCAATCTGGCAAACCGCGAGCAGGCGCTGTTCCCGGCCATTGCGGCGGTGGGGGGTATGGTTGCTCCCGCGGTGATCTACCTAATGTTTAACGGCGCCGACGAGGTCGCGCGCCAAGGCTGGGCGATTCCGGCGGCGACCGACATCGCTTTCGCGCTGGGCGTCATGGCCCTGCTGGGTTCACGCGTGCCGACTGGGCTGAAGGTGTTCCTGCTGGCGTTGGCGATTATTGATGACCTTGGCGCTATCGTGATCATCGCGCTGTTCTATAGCCACGATATCTCGGGCGTTGCCTTAGGTTTGGCGGCGTTATCTATCGCGGTCTTGGCGTGGCTGAACTGGCGCGGCGTCGGCAAACTTACGCCGTATCTGTTAGTCGGCGCGGTGCTGTGGGTCTGCGTGTTGAAATCGGGTATCCATGCCACCTTGGCGGGTGTGATCCTCGGCTTCTTCATCCCGTTGGAAACCAAGCAAAAAGTCTCTCCGGCCCGCCGTTTAGAGCATGGCATCCACCCTTATGTGGCGTGGTTTATCCTGCCGGTATTCGCCTTTGCTAACGCCGGAGTCTCGCTACAGGGCGTGTCGGCTGAGAGCGTATTCTCGCTGCTGCCGATGGGTATCGCGGCCGGTCTGTTACTCGGCAAGCCAATTGGCATCATGATTTTCAGCGGCATTGCGGTAAAACTGGGCATTGCGCGTTTGCCGGAAGGTATTAATTTCAAACAGATTGCTGGGGTATCCGTGCTCTGCGGTATTGGGTTCACGATGTCGATTTTCATCGCCTCGCTGGCCTTTGTTAAAGCCGACCCAGAGCTGCTGACTTACTCGAAAATCGGTATTTTGCTCGGCTCCACCGTCTCGGCTGTTTTAGGTTATCTGTTGCTGAATAAGCTATTGCCGAAGAAGGCCCCGCGCCATGGCGCGTAAGCTTATGCGCTGATAAACCCATGCGCTGAATTGAAGTAATCTCAAACCGCCAGAAGGAGCAGGTATGTCACATATCAATTTCAACCACCTGTACTACTTTTGGCAGGTTTGCAAAACCGGATCGATGGTCGGCGCGGCAGAAGCTCTGTTTCTGACGCCGCAGACCATCACCGGGCAGATTAAGTCATTGGAAGAGCGTCTCGGCGGCAAGCTGTTTAAGCGTCAAGGGCGCGGGCTGGTGCCTTCTGAGCTGGGGCAACTGGTCTTTCGCTATGCCGACAAGATGTTTGCCATGAGCCAAGAGATGCTGGATATCGTCAACTATCGCAAAGAGTCCAGCCTGCTGTTTGACGTGGGCGTGGCCGATGCGTTGTCGAAAAGATTGGTCAGCCGGGTGCTGGATGCTGCCGTGGTGGATAACCAAGATATCCACCTGCGCTGCTTTGAATCGACCCATGAGATGCTGCTGGAGCAGCTGAGTCAGCACAAGCTGGATATCATCCTGTCCGATTGCCCGGTGGATTCCACCCAGCAGGAAGGGCTGTTTTCGGTCAAGCTGGGGGAAAGTCCCATCAGCTTTTACTGCCGCCAGCCGGCGGAAAGTGAGTCTTTCCCCGAGTGCTTGGAGAAGCGCCCTTTGCTGATCCCCGGACGGCGCTCAATGCTTGGCCGCAAGCTGCTCAACTGGTTTAACACCCAAGGACTGAAGGTGAAAATCTTGGGCGAGTTTGACGATGCCGCGCTGATGAAAGCTTTTGCTCAGAACCACAATGCGATTTTCGTCGCCCCGTCGGTGTATCTGACCGAGGTATTTCAGGGGGATGATATTGTTGAAGTAGGGCGGGTAGAAGGCATACAGGAAGAGTACTACGTAATTTTCGCCGAGCGGATGATTCAACACCCTTCGGTACAGCGGGTGTGTAACACCGACTTCTCGGGGCTGTTTACGGGCTAAGGGAAGTTTTCGAAGGTAATTGTGAAGGGCAGAGCGAGGGAAGCTCAAAACGCAGATATAAAAAAACCGGCAGAAGCCGGTTTTTTTATCAAGCAGACAACGAAATGCGATTATTGCATTGCGTTGATTTGCGCAGTCAGGTTTGACTTATGACGCGCTGCTTTGTTTTTGTGGATCAGGCCTTTGCAAGACTGACGGTCCACAATTGGTTGCATTTCGTTAAATGCATTTTGTGCAGCAGCTTTGTCGCCTGCTGCAATAGCCGCGTATACCTTCTTGATAAAGGTACGCACCATAGAACGACGGCTCGCGTTATGCTTACGACGTTTCTCTGACTGTACGGCGCGTTTCTTAGCTGATTTGATATTAGCCAAGGTCCAACTCCCAAATATTTTTCTATTGAGGACAATTCGAAGGCCGAGGAATATGCCTTTTCGGTCTTCTTTTGTCAATGGATTTGTGCAAATAAGCGCCGTTTCTATATTCAAAACGGATTCAAACTACAATCGGCGCTTGTTACGTTGTGATGGCGCAGGATTTTAACAGCTTCCCACCTTGGAATACAGTCTTTCGCAAGAAAATTCGACAGGGGAGTGGTTATTTAGCCAACGGGGGGCATTAACGCTTTGTTTCTACGAAAAGTCACGCTTTGAGTACATTTATAGCCAAAATAATTCATGTTGCAGCGCACGCGCCTGCAACGCGCACTATGCCGCGCCAAAAGTAAGATTTTCCTCGGCAAGGCGGTAATTGCGCCGTCAGATCTGCCGTATGGCAAAGAGATTGCGCTGATCCAGTGAATCGCTGGTTAACCTTGGAGGCTGTACAAGGTATAATCCGCCGATTTCCACCGTTATGAGTCAGCTATGGATTTGAGCCAGCTATGGAGCTAATTCGCGGGATACACAATATTCGGGCGCGCCATCATGGCTGCGTCCTTACTATTGGTAATTTTGATGGCGTGCATCGCGGCCATCAAGCACTGATTGAACAACTAAAGCTGGAAGGGCAGAAGCTTGGCGTTCCGGTAATGGTGATGATTTTTGAACCGCAACCTCTTGAGCTGTTTGCGGGCGATAAAGCGCCTGCTCGACTGACCAGTTTGCGAGATAAAGCCAAGTATCTTGCCGAGTGTGGCGTTGATTACTTGCTGTGCGTGCGCTTTGAACCGCGTTTTGCGGCTAACATTGCTCAGGCATTTATCTCCCAGCTCTTGGTGGAGAAACTAGGCGTCAAATTCCTGACCGTGGGCGATGATTTTCGCTTTGGTGCTGGCCGTCTGGGCGATTTCGAATTGCTGCAGAAAGCCGGTGCGGAATATGGTTTTGAAGTCATAAGCACTCAGACTTTCCGCGAAGGCGGCAGTCGTATTAGCAGCACGGCGATTCGTGACGCGCTGCGTGATGACGACTTGGCATTAGCCGAAACGCTGCTTGGTCACCCGTTCAGCATCTCTGGGCGCGTGGTTCACGGCGACAAGCTAGGCCGCACCATCGGCTTCCCGACGGCCAACGTGCCGTTGAAGCGTTTGGTCTCTCCGGTGCGCGGCGTGTATGCCGTGGACGTGCTGGGGCTGGGCGATGAGCCTATTCCAGGCATTGCCAACATTGGTATTCGCCCGACGGTCGGCGGCGTGCGCAAGCAGCTTGAAGTGCACCTGCTCGATACCAATATCAATTTATATGGGCGCCACATAGACGTGGTGCTACGCGCGAAATTGCGCAACGAACAGCGTTTTTCGTCGCTTGATGCCTTAAAGCAACAAATTGCGAACGATGAGGTGACCGCCCGGGAGTTCTTTGGGCTACCAGCACCACGCTAATTATTTATGACAGGTTTATTGGCAGCCGCCGTGGGCCTGACATCCAGCAGAAAAACGGAACCGAGAATCTAATGAGTGACTATAAGAACACCCTGAACTTGCCGGAAACAGGGTTCCCGATGCGTGGCGATTTGGCCAAGCGAGAACCTGACATGCTGAAAAACTGGTATGAACAGGATCTGTACGGGATTATTCGCGCAGCTAAAAAGGGCAAAAAGTCCTTTATTTTGCATGACGGCCCTCCGTATGCGAACGGCAGCATTCATATTGGTCACTCAGTTAACAAAATTCTCAAAGACATTATTGTTAAGTCCAAGGGCATGGCCGGTTTCGACTCGCCTTATGTGCCGGGCTGGGACTGCCACGGTCTGCCAATCGAGCTGAAAGTAGAACAGCTGATCGGCAAGCCGGGTGAGAAAGTGTCCGCTGCTGAATTCCGCGCAGCATGTCGCAAATACGCCGCAGAGCAGGTTGAAGGTCAGAAGAAAGACTTCATCCGCCTTGGCGTGTTGGGCGATTGGGACCACCCATACCTGACCATGGATTTCAAAACCGAAGCCAACATCATCCGTGCTTTGGGCAAAATCATCGGCAACGGCCATCTGCACAAAGGGGCTAAGCCTGTTCACTGGTGTGCGGACTGCGGCTCTTCTCTGGCTGAAGCCGAAGTTGAGTATTACGACAAAGTGTCGCCGTCCATCGACGTGGCCTTTAACGCCGTCGATCCCGCCGCCGTGGCAGCCAAATTTGGCGCGACCGCCTTCAATGGCCCGGTTTCTCTGGTTATTTGGACCACCACGCCGTGGACCATGCCAGCTAACCGCGCGATCTCATTGAATGCCGAGTTTGCTTACCAGCTGGTGCAGGTTGAAGGCCAGTGCCTGATTCTGGCCACTGACTTGGTTGAAAGCGTCATGAAGCGCGCGGGTATCGCTGAGTGGACCGTGCTGGGTGAGTGCAAAGGTGCTGACCTCGAGCTGTTGCGCTTCAAGCATCCGTTCCTCGACTTTGACGTGCCAGCGATTCTTGGCGACCACGTCACGCTGGACGCCGGTACCGGTGCTGTTCATACCGCGCCGGGCCACGGCCCAGATGACTTTGTTATCGGCCAGAAATACGGTCTGGAAGTGGCTAACCCGGTTGGCCCTAACGGCTGCTATCTGCCGGGCACCTATCCTTCACTGGATGGTAAATTCGTCTTCAAAGCCAACGATTTGATCGTTGAACTGCTGCGCGAGAAAGACGCACTGCTGCACGTTGAGAAGCTGAACCACAGCTATCCGTGCTGCTGGCGTCACAAAACGCCAATCATCTTCCGCGCTACCCCGCAGTGGTTCGTCAGCATGGACCAGAAAGGTCTGCGCGCGAAATCTCTGGAAGAGATCAAAGGCGTGCAGTGGATCCCGGATTGGGGTCAGGCGCGTATCGAAAACATGGTCGCTAACCGTCCTGACTGGTGTATCTCCCGTCAGCGTACTTGGGGCGTGCCGATGTCTCTGTTCGTGCACAAAGACACTGAACAGCTGCACCCGCGCACTCTTGAACTGATGGAAGAAGTGGCGAAACGCGTTGAAGCTGATGGCATTCAGGCTTGGTGGGATTTGGATCCCGCCGACATTCTGGGTGCTGACGCCGTAGACTACGTGAAAGTGCCTGACACGCTGGACGTGTGGTTCGACTCCGGTTCTACCAGCGCTTCCGTGGTTGCCGTGCGCCCTGAGTTCAACGGCCACGAAGCTGACATGTATCTGGAAGGCTCCGACCAACACCGTGGCTGGTTCATGTCATCTCTGATGATTTCAACCGCCATGAAAGGCAAAGCGCCTTACAAACAAGTGCTGACTCACGGCTTCACCGTTGATGGTCAGGGCCGCAAAATGTCCAAGTCCATCGGCAACACAGTCAGTCCTCAGGACGTGATGAACAAGCTGGGTGGCGACATTCTGCGTCTGTGGGTTGCGTCAACTGACTACACCGGCGAAATCGCCGTGTCAGACGAGATCCTCAAGCGTTCTGCCGACTCTTACCGTCGTATCCGTAACACCGCGCGCTTCCTGCTGGCGAACCTGAATGGGTTTGATCCTGCGCTGCACTGCGTGAAGCCGGAAGAGATGGTGGTGCTGGATCGCTGGGCCGTGGGCCGTGCGAAAGCCGCTCAAGAAGAGATCATTGCCGCTTACGAGCGTTATGACTTCCACGAAGTGGTACAGCGCCTGATGCAGTTCTGCTCGGTTGAAATGGGGTCGTTCTATCTCGACATCATCAAAGACCGCCAGTACACCGCGAAAAGCGACAGCGTCGCTCGCCGCAGCTGCCAGACCGCGCTGTATTACATCTCTGAAGCGCTGGTGCGCTGGATGGCGCCAATCATGTCCTTCACCGCGGACGAAATCTGGGCCTTCCTGCCGGGTTCCCGCGAGAAGTTTGTCTTCACCGAAGAGTGGTACGACGGCCTGTTTGGTCTGGCTGGCGACGAATCGATGAATGACGACTTCTGGGACGAGCTGCTGAAAGTGCGTGGTGAAGTGAACAAGGTTATCGAGCAGGCGCGTGCTGATAAGCGCGTGGGTGGTTCGTTGGAAGCGGCGGTCACGCTGTACGCTGACGATAAACTGGCTGCTGACCTGCGTTCTCTAGGCAACGAGCTACGCTTTGTGTTACTGACTTCCGGTGCTCGCGTGGCGCCATTGGCGGATGCTGATGACAGCGCGCAAGCCAGTGAATTGCTCAAAGGCCTGAAAATCGGTCTGGAAAAAGCAGAAGGCGACAAATGCCCACGCTGCTGGCACTACACCACTGACGTCGGCCAGAACGCGGAACACAGCGAAATCTGTGGCCGTTGTGTGACTAACATTGCCGGCGACGGCGAAGAGCGTAAGTTTGCATAATGAGTAAACCTATTTGTTCTACCGGACTCCGCTGGCTTTGGCTGGCGGTTTTGGTTGTCATCCTTGATCTCGGCAGCAAGTTCTTGGTCATGGGGCATTTTCAGCTTGGCGAATCCATGCCGCTGATCCCGTTCTTTAACCTGACTTATGCGCATAATCCGGGGGCGGCGTTTAGCTTCCTGGCGGATAAAGGCGGCTGGCAGCGCTGGTTCTTTGCCCTGATTGCACTGGCTATCGTGATCATTCTGCTGGTGCTGATGTACCGCAGCAGTGCGGCTCAACGCCTAAATAACATCGCGTTTGCGATGATTATCGGCGGCGCGCTGGGCAACTTATTTGATCGCATGGTGCACGGTTTTGTCATCGACTTTATCGACTTCTACGTCAACGACTGGCATTACCCTATCTTCAATCTGGCAGACAGCTTTATCTGTGTGGGTGCCGTGCTGGTGGTGCTGGAAGGCTTCTTAGCCAAACCCAATGCTGCCGCGAAGAGCAAAGGATAGAACATGTCTGAACAGGTAAAACACGACAGCGCGGTGCTGGTGCATTTCACCCTGAAGCTGGAAGATGGCTCAACGGCGGAATCCACCCGTGGTAATGGCAAACCGGCCCTGTTTCGACTGGGTGACGGCAGCCTGTCTGACGCGCTGGAGAATGAACTGCTCGGTTTGAAAGTGGGCGACAAGCACGCGTTTACGCTGGCACCTGAATCCGCTTTCGGCTCGAAAAGCCCGGACTTGGTGCAGTACTTCTCGCGTCGAGATTTCCAAGAAACGGGCATTCCTGACGTCGGCACCATTATGTTATTTACCACCCGTGACGGCAGCGAAATGCCCGGCGTGGTGCGTGACGTGACCGAAGATTCCATCACCGTTGATTTCAATCATCCACTGGCGGGCCAGCATATCGATTTCGATATCGAAGTGCTGGAGATTGATCCGCAACTGGAGGAGAAAGATGCAAATACTGCTGGCTAACCCACGCGGGTTCTGCGCAGGCGTGGATCGTGCGATCAGCATCGTCGAACGCGCCCTTGAGCTGTATGGCGCGCCGATTTATGTGCGTCATGAAGTGGTTCATAACCGCTATGTGGTCGACAGCCTGCGCCAGCGCGGCGCGGTGTTTATCGAGCAAATCAGCGAAGTGCCGGACGGCTCAATCCTGATTTTCTCGGCACACGGCGTTTCTCAGGCCGTGCGTGCCGAAGCTAAGGCGCGTGAGCTGACCATGCTGTTCGACGCCACCTGCCCGTTGGTGACCAAAGTCCACATGGAAGTCGCCCGTGCCAGCCGTAAAGGTACTGAAGCGATTCTGATTGGTCACGCCGGTCACCCGGAAGTGGAAGGCACCATGGGCCAGTACAGCAACCCTAACGGCGGCATGTACTTGGTCGAATCGCCAGCGGACGTCTATAAGCTACAGGTGAAGGATGAAGGTAACCTGTGCTTTATGACGCAAACCACGCTGTCGGTGGATGATACTTCAGAAGTGATCGACGCCCTGCGCGATCGTTTCCCGAAAATCATCGGCCCACGCAAAGATGACATTTGCTACGCCACCACTAACCGTCAGGAAGCCGTGCGCCATCTGGCCGACGGGGCTGACGTGGTGCTGGTGGTCGGCTCGAAGAACTCGTCAAACTCTAACCGTCTGGCCGAACTGGCGCAGCGCGTTGGCGTGCCTTCTTACTTGATTGACTCCGCTGCCGACATCCAAGAGTCTTGGCTGAAAGACGCCAAGAGCATCGGCGTCACCGCCGGGGCTTCTGCGCCAGATATTCTGGTGCAGGACGTGATCAGCAAGCTGAAAGCCTTTGGCTGCGCGGATGTGATTAACGTGGAAGGGCGCGAAGAGAATATCGTTTTCGAAGTGCCGAAAGAGCTGCGGGTTGATGTGCGTCAGGTCGATTAAGCCCATCAGCTAATCGAGCAAGACGAGCAAGAATAGAAAGCGGTCAGTGAAAACTGGCCGCTTTTTTTATGACAATCAGTTGAGGCGGAATAGGTTCTGCGGCGTGCCGGTGGTGCCGGTCTGCACGTGGAGCAGCGCGCCATCCAGCTCACCGGGATTGGCCAAGCCTTTACGCGCCGAGGTGATGAACAGCTCGCTCATGTCCGGCCCGCCAAAGGTACAACAGCTTGGCTGAATGACGGGCAGGGGAAGTGTGTCGAGGGTCAGCAGCTCGCCCTGATTGATTTGCTGGCGTAACAGGCAGCTGCTGCCCCAGCAGGCGGTGAGCAGTAGGCCGTCTAGCGAGACAGCCGAGCCATCTGGCGTTTTATCCCCAGAGGAGAAGCAGGCGATTTTCAGCGGATTGATGTGACGGGCATTGGCGGAGTAAAAACGCTTCTTCATGCTGTCGGCAAACCACACTTTGCTTTCATGCCACGCCAGCGTGTTGGGAATGCCCACATTGTCCATCATCAGCTCGGGCTGCGGCGCGCCACTCTCATAGCGATACCACGCGCCCAGCGTCTGCTCTTCCTTCAAATCCATGGTGCTAAACCACAGCGAGCCGTCTGGCGCGATAGCGGCTTCATTGGTTCTGGTGCCTTCTCGGCCGACATAATCACAGATTTTTTCTGTCTTGCTGAAGGCATAGTCATAGAGATGCAGGCCATCTTGCGAAACCAATAAAAAGCGATTCAGCGCGCTGGTTAACAGCACGGCGCTGGTTAACGACGGCAGCTTGCGCATCTCGGTTTTGTGCTGGGACGGCCAGTAGCGCAGCAATTTTAAGTTGAGAATATCGACCCACAGTAATGACTGCGTGCGCTGACACCACACCGGCGTCTCTCCCAACTCGGCACGGTAGTCGTCTATCGCAGTGATGGCGGATCGTAAAAAAGCTGACATTGTAACGCTCTCCTTCATGGCAGTGTCTTTACTTAGTCTAGTCTGGCTTTGCCGATGGAGGATAGAATAAAAGGCGTAAAAAGAAGGGGCCAGCCCATTAATAAAACGTAAAACTGGCCCCTGAGGTAGGACAGAGAGGATTAGAAGTCGTATCTCAGACGAACCAGGTTCATGTCGCCACGGTCATCGGTGGTAGAGCTAAATACGTGTTCATAATCAACGCGGAAGCCGTAATCGAGTTGAACCGACAAGCCCAAGCCATTATCGATACGCTGATAATCGCGGCCAGAGACGTAAGTCAGGCGGTCACCCATGAAGTAAGGCTGTACGGTTTTGACAGCGTACTGGTTGATTGGGAAGGCGTAGCCCAAGAAGTATTCCAGACCGTAGGCGTCGCCAGCAAAGTAGTTATTATCCGCTTTCAGCTTAGTTGTCAGGAAGTTGTTGTAATAACCGCCGCCGAAAGAGGCCGTCCAGTTGCCCGGTTTCCAGCTTAATGCCGTACCGATGATGTTCTGGTCATAGTTGGTGGAGCTGCCGCGGCCCGGATTTTTCATCTCTGCGTTGGTGTAGTTGTACGCCGTACCCCAAGTCAGTTCTTTGGTGATGTGGTAATCCACACCGACAGAGCCGCCGCCTTTACGCTTGTAGCGCAGACCGTCGCCGGTCAGCAGGTCGGTATCGGCGAACAGGTAAGAGGCGTAGACATCAGCGTCGCCAAAGGTGTTCTTATATTTCAACATCTTGCGGGAACGATAAGAGCCGTCGTAGTCGCCATTCACACCGTTACCCGGCGCCTGAGCGAGCATGTCGTAGTCCCAGATATCAGTTTTCACGCCAACCACATCGTAGTAGACGCTGTTTTGCTGGCCGAAGGTTAACTGGCCGTAGGTTTTGCTTTTCAGGCCGGTATAGAGCTGGCGACGCGTGGTGTTGTGCGCGCCGTCGGCATAGTGATTGTCCCAATCAAACAGGGCAGGGAAGTTAACGCCCAGTTCGTAGTAGCTGACCCAGCTGATATCATCAAACAGATAGTAATCAGCCGTGAAGCGGAAACGCGAGCCGCCGTCAAAGCCGTTATTTTTGTACGAACCTTTATCTTTGTCGCCGGTTTCCATGTTCCACTGTGGACGAATGCTGCCGCCCACCTTGAAGTCGAGGCGGCTCAGCGGGTCATTCGGCTGCGGATCTTGTTTAATCAGCGTGATTTCTGCCTGCGAAGCGAAAGACGCCAAGCCAAAAAGCAGCCCGGCTGAAACCACTTGGGTGACTTTGTTTAGTTTGAATTTCATGGTATGCCCCTGCGCCAACTCGCTGATTTATAGAGAATCATCAATGATGTTGGCAGATTATTATTTTATATTTCCCTTGGCCGATAAGCGTCTGGCCAAGGTGAAGACGCGAAATATTAACGCGGCGAAATCAAGTTTCGTGGGTTAAAATTAGCGAGCTATTTATTACCATATTCATTGGTTTTGGCAATATCATTTCGTTACATATAATAAGAAATAGATGTCTTAGGTCGTAGAAAATGCGCGTTTGTTGCTTTATGTAGCAATTGACACATTTGGATTCTGCGGCGGAAAGGCCAAGGGAGATACGCTAACGGTGCTGTTTGCTGTGGCAAAAACTCCGTGGCAAGGCTATGCATAAAAATGAATGATTATGCGCGAGGGATAAATGGCTGTTTTCAGAAACGCACCTTGCTGCCAATGACGCTTTTCATTGATGAGTAACATAAAATCATCAAATGGATAACTTTTGAGCTGATAGGTTTTACTGATGTCAGCTGGGCTATATCATAATTTTCTAATTATGCCGCAATTTTGCTGGCTCCTATTTAGAGGGGCCGATAACCTGCTGCTGTTATAAAGCAGAACACATTTATAAAGAGAGAGATTATGAGTAACGCTGAACTGCGCATGGCCATTGTGGGCGCGGGTGGAAGAATGGGACGCCAGCTTATTCAGGCGGTTTGTGAAGCTGATGGCGTGGTGCTGGGCGCAGCCATTCAGCGCAAAGGCTCCTCGCTGGTAGGAACTGACGCGGGGGAGCTGGCAGGTGTTGGTCGCCTGAACATTAAGGTGAGCGACAGTCTGGATGAGGTGGTGAATGACTTCGACATTTTAATCGACTTCACGCGCCCGGAGGCCACTCAGGCTTATCTCGACTTCTGCGTGAAACATCACAAAGGTATTGTTATCGGCACTACCGGCTTTGACGATGCAGGTAAGGCTGCAATCAAGCAGGCAGCCGAGTCTATTCCGGTGGTTTTCGCCGCTAACTTTAGCGTGGGCGTGAACTTGGTCCTCAAGCTGCTGGAAAAAGCCGCCGAAGTCATGGGCGACTACACGGATATCGAAATTATTGAAGCTCACCATCGCCACAAAGTGGACGCACCTTCGGGCACGGCGCTAGCGATGGGCGAGGCGATTGCCGACACGCTGGGTCGCAATCTCAAGGAGCACGGGGTGTTTTCTCGCGTCGGCCATACTGGCGAGCGTGATCCAAAAAGCATTGGCTTTGCCACCGTGCGCGCGGGTGACATCGTGGGCGAGCATACCGCGATTTTTGCGGATATCGGCGAACGCGTTGAGATTACCCATAAGGCTTCAAGCCGAATGACATTTGCAAAAGGCGCGGTTCGCGCAGCTAAGTGGCTGGAAGGTGTAAAAGCCGGCCTGTTTGATATGCGAGACGTGCTTAAGTTGGACGATATTTAAGTTTTACACCATTGTGATGTGGTTGTTTTAATCATAGTTATTTGATTATAGGGCGGTTCCTTGGCTGCCCTTTTCTTTTTTTATAAAATAGATTCTTGGATTGTTATTTTATCTGTAATGTCTATTTTAATGAATTTTGTGAGTTATTTTGCTCTTCGCTGACTACAAAATGACCTCCCCAACAGATCCGATGTGTAACATTTGCTGATTTCCCGCCTTTTTTCAGACAACCCCCCTCGCAAACGTTTACTATAGTGACTTAGGCCGTGCTTTTATGGCTGTGAGGCAGCTATTTCACTGAGTTCTGTATAAAACAGAGAAATATTGGTGCTTTTGGTAGACAAAGCGAGCGCCCATCATTAGAATGCGCGCAATTTGCCGAAAATTGGCTTCGAGGGCGATTTTTGCATTGATTTAGATCGGCTTATCTGAATTAATATGCAAATAATGTGATTTATTATTCCTGGAGGATGCTTTGATAAAGTCAGCGCTATTGGTTCTGGAAGACGGAACCCAATTCCACGGTCGGGCCATCGGGGCAGAAGGTACGGCAGTGGGGGAAGTGGTCTTCAATACGTCGATGACCGGTTATCAAGAAATCCTTACTGATCCTTCCTATTCCCGCCAAATTGTTACTCTTACTTATCCCCATATTGGTAATGTCGGCACTAACGCCGCTGATGAAGAATCCTCTGCTGTACACGCTCAAGGTTTGGTTATCCGCGATTTACCTCTTATTGCCAGCAACTACCGCAGTACCGAAAACCTTTCTGACTATCTCAAACGCCACAACATCGTCGCAATCGCCGACATTGATACCCGTAAACTGACTCGCGTGCTGCGTGAAAAAGGCGCACAAAACGGCTGCATCATCGCTGGCGACTCCGTTGACGCGGTGCTGGCACTTGAGAAAGCCAAAGCCTTCCCGGGCCTGAAAGGCATGGACTTGGCGAAAGAAGTCACTACCAAAGAGTCTTACAGCTGGCAGCAGGGTAGCTGGACATTAGAAGGCGAACTGCCAGAAGCGAAAGCGGCCGAAGAGTGTAAATTCCACGTGGTGGCCTATGACTACGGCGCAAAACGCAACATCCTGCGTATGTTGGTTGACCGCGGTTGCCGCCTGACTGTCGTGCCAGCGCAAACGCCAGCCGAAGACGTGTTGAAGCTCAATCCAGACGGCATCTTCCTGTCCAACGGACCGGGTGACCCGGAGCCGTGCGACTACGCCATCGACGCCATTAAAGTTTTCCTCGAGACTGACATTCCGGTCTTCGGCATCTGTCTCGGCCACCAGTTACTGGCACTGGCCAGCGGCGCGAAAACGCTGAAAATGAAGCTGGGCCACCACGGTGGTAACCACCCGGTGAAAGATCTCGATAACAATGTGGTGATGATCACCGCCCAGAACCACGGCTTCGCGGTTGACGAAAATGGCCTGCCAGCCAACCTGCGCGTGACTCACAAATCGCTGTTCGACCACACGGTTCAGGGGATCCACCGCACCGATAAGGCGGCGTTCAGCTTCCAAGGGCACCCAGAAGCCAGCCCGGGCCCGCACGATGCGGCACCGCTGTTCGACCACTTTATCGAGCTGATTGAGCAATACCGTTCTCACGCCACTCAGACTGGCAAATAAATCAGGAGCCCTAAAAAATGCCAAAACGTACAGACATAAAAAGCATCCTGATCCTCGGCGCTGGCCCGATTGTTATCGGTCAGGCCTGTGAGTTTGACTATTCCGGTGCGCAGGCGTGTAAAGCCCTGCGCGAAGAGGGTTACCGCGTCATTCTGGTGAACTCCAACCCGGCGACCATCATGACCGACCCGGAAATGGCCGATGCGACCTACATCGAACCTATTCACTGGGAAGTGGTGCGTAAAATCATCGAGAAAGAGCGTCCAGACGCCGTGCTGCCGACCATGGGCGGCCAGACTGCACTGAACTGCGCACTCGAGCTGGAACGTCAGGGCGTGCTGGCTGAATTCGGCGTGACCATGATCGGTGCTACCGCCGACGCTATCGACAAAGCCGAAGACCGTCGCCGTTTCGACGTGGCGATGAAGAAGATTGGCCTCGACACCGCGCGTTCAGGCATCGCTCACACCATGGAAGAAGCGCTGGCGGTTGCCGCTGACGTTGGCTTCCCATGCATCATCCGCCCATCATTTACCATGGGCGGCACCGGTGGCGGTATCGCTTACAACCGCGAAGAGTTCGAAGAGATTTGCGAGCGCGGTCTGGACCTTTCCCCAACCAAAGAGCTGCTGATTGATGAGTCGCTGATTGGCTGGAAAGAGTACGAAATGGAAGTGGTGCGCGATAAGAACGATAACTGCATCATCGTCTGTTCCATCGAAAACTTCGACGCCATGGGCATCCACACCGGCGACTCCATCACCGTGGCTCCGGCGCAGACCCTGACCGACAAAGAGTACCAAATCATGCGTAACGCCTCGATGGCGGTACTGCGTGAAATCGGCGTGGAAACCGGCGGTTCTAACGTGCAGTTCTCCGTGAACCCGAAAAACGGTCGCCTGATTGTTATCGAAATGAACCCGCGCGTGTCGCGCTCTTCTGCTCTGGCTTCTAAAGCAACCGGCTTCCCGATTGCCAAAGTGGCCGCCAAGCTGGCGGTAGGTTATACGCTGGACGAGCTGATGAACGACATCACCGGAGGCAAAACGCCGGCGTCGTTCGAGCCTTCAATCGACTACGTTGTGACTAAGATCCCTCGCTTCAACTTCGAGAAGTTTGCCGGTGCTAATGACCGTCTGACCACGCAGATGAAATCAGTCGGTGAAGTGATGGCGATTGGCCGCACCCAGCAAGAATCTCTGCAAAAAGCCCTGCGCGGCTTGGAAGTGGGCGCTAGCGGCTTCGACCCGAAAGTCAGTCTGGACGACCCGGAAGCGCTGACCAAGATCCGCCGCGAACTGAAAGAAGCCGGTTCAGACCGTATCTGGTACATCGCCGACGCCTTCCGCGCTGGCCTGTCTGTCGACGGTATCTTCAACCTGACCAACATTGACCGCTGGTTCTTGGTGCAGATTGAAGAACTGGTGAAGCTGGAAAACGAAGTAGCCGAAGGCGGCTTCAACATCCTGACCCACGACTACCTGCGCATGCTGAAGCGTAAAGGCTTTGCCGACCTGCGTTTGGCGAAGTTGGTTGGCGTGTCAGAGAGCGAAGTGCGCAAACTACGTCACAAATACAACCTGCACCCGGTCTACAAACGTGTTGATACCTGTGCGGCAGAATTCTCCACCGATACTGCCTACATGTACTCCACTTATGAAGAAGAGTGCGAGTCCAATCCGACTAACGATAAGCCAAAAATCATGGTGTTAGGCGGCGGACCAAACCGTATCGGTCAGGGCATCGAGTTCGACTACTGCTGCGTTCACGCCTCGCTGGCGCTGCGCGAAGACGGTTACGAAACCATCATGGTGAACTGTAACCCTGAAACGGTTTCCACCGACTACGACACCTCTGACCGCCTGTACTTCGAGTCAGTGACGCTGGAAGACGTGCTGGAAATCGTGCGTATCGAGCAGCCAAAAGGCGTGATCGTGCAATACGGCGGGCAAACTCCGCTGAAACTGGCTCGTGAACTCGAAGCCGCTGGCGTGCCAATTATCGGCACCAGCCCGGACGCCATTGACCGCGCCGAAGACCGCGAGCGTTTCCAGCAGGCGGTTAACCGTCTGGGCCTGAAACAACCTGCGAACGCCACGGTTGCTACCATTGAGCAAGCGGTAGAAAAAGCCAGCGGTATTGGCTATCCGCTGGTGGTGCGCCCGTCTTACGTGCTGGGCGGCCGCGCGATGGAAATCGTGTATGACGAAATCGACCTGCGTCGCTACTTCCAGAACGCGGTTAGCGTCTCCAACGACGCGCCGGTGCTGCTCGACCGTTTCCTTGATGACGCGGTAGAAGTCGACGTCGACGCTATCTGCGACGGCGAGCGCGTGCTGATTGGCGGCATCATGGAGCACATCGAACAAGCGGGCGTTCACTCCGGCGACTCGGCTTGTTCTCTGCCAGCCTACACGCTGAGCAAAGAGATTCAGGACGTGATGCGCCAACAGGTTGAGAAATTGGCCTTTGAGCTGAGCGTTCGCGGCCTGATGAACGTGCAGTTCGCGGTGAAGAACAATGAGGTTTACCTGATTGAGGTTAACCCACGCGCCGCACGTACCGTGCCATTCGTCTCTAAAGCCACGGGTATCCCGCTGGCCAAAGTGGCGGCTCGTGTGATGGCAGGCCAGACGCTGGCTCAGCAAGGCGTGACCGAAGAGATTATTCCACCGTACTACTCGGTGAAAGAAGTGGTGCTGCCGTTCAACAAGTTCCCGGGCGTTGACCCAATCTTAGGGCCAGAAATGCGCTCTACCGGTGAAGTGATGGGCGTGGGTCGCACCTTCGCCGAAGCCTTCGCCAAAGCGCAGCTCGGCAGTAACTCCGGCATGAAGAAAGCCGGACGTGCGCTGCTGTCAGTGCGCGAAGGGGACAAAGGCCGCGTGGTCGACTTGGCCGCCAAGCTGCTTAAACGTGGCTTCGAGCTGGACGCGACTCACGGCACCGCAGTGGTGCTGGGCGAAGCGGGGATTAACCCACGCTTGGTCAACAAGGTGCATGAAGGCCGCCCACACATTCAGGACCGCATCAAAAACGGCGAGTATGTGTATATCGTCAACACCACGGCGGGTCGTCAGGCGATTGAGGATTCCAAGCTGATTCGCCGCAGCGCGCTGCAATACAAAGTGCACTACGACACCACGTTGAACGGCGGTTTTGCGACCGCGATGGCGCTCTCTTCCGACCCAACCGAGCAGGTTATTTCGGTTCAGGAAATGCACGCTAAAATTAAAAAGTAACCTTAAGACCTCATAGTCTGGTACTGCGACGCCCGCGACCGAAAGGAAGCGGGCGTTTTTATTACTTTCGCATGGCACTGGCGGCAGTTAATAAACCACAGAAATACTTTATGATTAATCTATGTTTTGACGATATGAGCTGACTGATGATTTTAATTATTTACGCCCACCCGTATCCACGCCACTCCCGGGCCAATCAGCGCTTGCTGTCGGCAATTGCGGATCTTCCTGATGTCGAAGTCCGTTCTCTTTACGATCTTTATCCCGATTTCAGTATTGATATCAGCGCCGAGCAGGCGGCGGTTGAACGCGCCGATCTGGTGGTGTTCCAGCATCCGCTTCAGTGGTACAGCATGCCGCCACTGCTTAAGCTGTGGATTGATAAAGTGCTGGAGCACGGCTGGGCCTATGGCCACGAAGGCAATGCTTTGAATGGCAAACACTGTCTGTGGGCGGTGACCACCGGCGGTAACGAGCATCACTTTGAGCTGGGCGACCATCCCGATTTCGACGTCTTGGCCCAGCCGCTTCAGGCCACGGCGGTTTACTGCGGAATGAACTGGTTGCCGTACTTCGCCGTGCATAACACCTTTATTTGCGACGAGGTGGCGCTAAAAGCCTCAGGCGAAGAGTATCGCCGCCGCCTGTCGGCTTGTCTGAGTTTGAAAGAAACCGCGCCAGTGGGAGGCAGCGATGGAAAACCATAATTTGCTGCTTGAAGGGCTGCTTTATCTCGGCTCTGCCGCGCTGTTTGTGCCAATCGCCGTGCGCCTTGGCTTAGGCTCGGTGCTGGGCTATTTGATTGCGGGCTGCATCATCGGCCCGTGGGGGCTAAAGCTGGTTTCCGACCCAGAGTCGATTCTGACTTTTGCCGAGATTGGCGTGGTGCTGATGCTGTTTATCATCGGCCTGGAGCTGGACCCAAAACGTTTATGGACCCTGCGCGCCTCGGTGTTCGGCGGCGGCAGTATCCAGATGGGCGGCTGCGGGTTGGTGCTCAGCCTGTTCTGTTACTTGCTAGGGTTAGACTGGAAAGTGGCCCTGCTGATTGGCCTGACGCTGGCGCTGTCCTCCACCGCCATCGCCATGCAGGCCATGAGCGAGCGTAGCCTGACCACTTCGCCAATTGGCCGCAGCGCCTTTGCCGTGCTGCTGTTTCAGGATATCGCGGCCATTCCGCTGGTCGCCATGATCCCTTTGCTGGCAAGCACCGGAGAAGCCACCACGCTGGCAAGCTTTGGTTTATCTGCCGCCAAGGTGGTGGGTGCGCTGGCGGCGGTGATCTTGCTGGGTCGCTATGTGGCTCGGCCATTGCTGCACTTCGTTGCCCGCTCGGGCATGCGCGAAGTATTCAGCGCCGTGGCGCTTTTCTTGGTCTTCGGCTTTGGTATCTTGCTCGAAACAGCGGGCCTGTCGATGGCGATGGGGGCGTTTCTGGCCGGGGTGATGCTGGCGAGTTCGGAATACCGCCACGCGCTGGAAAGCGATATTCAGCCCTTTAAAGGCTTGCTGCTGGGGCTGTTCTTCATCGGCGTCGGCATGTCCATCGACTTCGGCACGCTGGTGCATCAGCCGTTATTGATTGCCACTTTGCTGGTGGGCTTCATGCTGCTGAAAGCCGCGCTGCTGTGGCTGATCGGGCCGCTGCTCGGCGTGCCAAAACGCCAGCGCGGCCTATTCGCCATTCTTATTGGGCAGGGCAGTGAATTCGCCTTCGTGATTTTCAGCACCGCGCAGATGGCGGGCGTGCTGCCAGTAGAGTGGGCGAAAGCCCTGACGCTGGCGGTGGCGCTTTCCATGGCGGTCACGCCGCTGTTGCTAGTGCTGGCGAGCCGTCTGGAGCGCAACGCGCCGAAAGACACTCGACCTGACGATACCATTGATGATGAAAATGCCACGGTGATCATTGCCGGGTTTGGGCGTTTCGGACAGATCGCTGGTCGTCTGTTGCTCGCCAATAACGTGCATACCGTGGTTTTGGATCACGACCCGGACCACATCGAAACGCTGCGTAAATTCGGCACAAAAGTGTTTTACGGCGATGCCACCCGCGTGGACCTGCTGGAGTCCGCCGGGGCGGGGCAGGCCAAGGTGCTGATCAATGCCATTGATGACGTTGAGGCCAATCTTCAGCTCACCGAGCTGGCGAAAGAGCACTTCCCGAATCTGAAAATTATCGCCCGCGCTCGCGACGTCGACCACTGGTATCAGCTGCGTCGGCTCGGCGTTGAGGCACCTGAGCGTGAGCTGTTTGAAGGCTCGCTGCGCGTCGGGCGTGAGACGCTGGAATTCCTCGGATTAGATGCTTACGAGGCGCGGGAAAAAGCCGATTTGTTCCGCCGCTACAACTCGAAAATGCTCGAAGCCACTATCGAGAATTACGAGGATACCGAGTTCCGCGTTGCCACCATGCAACGTGCCAAAGATATGCTGACCGATGCCATCGAGCAGGACCAGAAGCGTCTGGCCTCAGGGCAGCAGCAAGGCTGGCGCGGAAGTATTGATGGTAAAGCCCCGGAAGATGAGGTGATTGAAGCTAAGGGGTAAGGCGAACTGGAAGAGGTAATAAGTGTTATTAAACGGGCGGTGCGCAGGCATCGCCCGTTTTGCGTTAAGGCCGCGGGGTATTAGCTCAGCGCGACTTTAATCCCTAAACCAATCAGCACGCCACCGAGCAGCTTATCGACAATCTTCTGTGCTTTTGCCAGACCACGGCGCACCGGCGCGCTTTGGATAAGCAGCGACAGCAGCGGCCACCAAATGGCTGACAGGCCGATGATGATCGAGGCATACCACAGCTTTTCGCCCACGCTGGAGTTCACTTGCAGCACCTGAGTAAACATCGCCAAGAAGAACAGGGTCGCTTTAGGGTTGAGCAAGTTGCACAAGTAGCCCTGAACGAAAGCTTTGTGCAGTTTGATTTTCTGCGGCTCTAGGCCGTCGAGATTCATTCTGCTGTTTGAGCGTGAGAACAGTGCCTGAATGCCCACCCAAATCAGATAAGCCGCGCCGACATACTTCAGCATGTCGAACAGCCAAGGCGTGGTGGTGATCACTACTGCCAGCCCGGCCACGCAGTAAGACATGTGGGTTATTACTCCGCAAATCACTCCCAGAGACGTCATCATCGCCGCCGCTTTCGGGTAGCGAGCCGCATTCTTAATGACCAGAAAGAAATCCGGGCCGGGGGAGAGCATGCCGAGCAGTGAGATGCTGGCGACAAATAGGGAGGTTTCAAGCATGGCAATAACCGTCATTAATTCAGGAGCAGATAGGGCGGCATCATACGCCAATCCTCAAACGCATAAACTATGGGAGGCAGATTTTTTTCTGTTTCAGATAAAGTCGAAGCGACTCGCCTACACGCCGCTGTACGCCAATGCCGCCAGCTTGTAAGCCGCACTGTACAAGGCGTCAAGCGTCTCGAATTCATATCAGTGATATATACCGTTTTAAGATAATTATTCGTTATATATGACGTGGATTAAGGTGCCGAATTGGAACTTTTATAATGATAAATCGCGCATCACTAAGAGCCATCTTATATCTGATGGTTGGGCAGTTATCGCTATCGACGGCTTGAGGGGCTTTCCGTATAGTGTCTGCACTTTTTTGAGTCACCTTAAAAATCCTCTTTTACACAGGGCTTCATAATGATTATCAGCCTGATCGCCGCACTGGCGGCGGATCGCGTTATTGGCATGGAAAACGCCATGCCTTGGCATTTACCGGCTGACCTGGCTTGGTTTAAGCGTAATACGCTGAACAAACCGGTCATCATGGGACGCAAAACGTTCGAGTCTATCGGCCGTCCTTTGCCTGGCCGCTTAAATATCGTGATCAGTTCACAACCGGGCACGCACGACGGCGTCACCTGGGTTACCTCCATTGATGCGGCTGTTGCTGCGGCAGGCGATGTTGAGGAAGTGATGGTCATGGGCGGTGGTCACGTTTACGACCAGTTCTTGGCGCGCGCTGACCGTTTATACCTGACCCACATTGATGCTGAAGTGGAAGGGGACACGCATTTCCCTGACTACGAGCCAGATGAGTGGGAAAGCACCTTCAGCGAATTCCACGACGCTGACGAGCAGAACTCGCACGGTTTCTGTTTCGAAATTTTGGACAGAAACCGCGGCTAATCCCGCACGCTGACCAAATAAAAAGGCACCTGAAAAGGTGCCTTTTTTGATCTGCCGAAGCCAACTCAGGACGCGGTCGGAGCCGCAACCTGCTCTTTGTCGCTGCGGCGATTGGAGCGCTGGGTGAAATACTGCTTATCTTCCCAACGAATCATGGTCAGTACGCCACCCCAGCAGCAGCCGGTATCCAGCGCATAAACCCCTTCCGGCGCGCCTTTACCTTCCAGAGAAGCCCAGTGCCCGAAGGCGATGCTGTATCCGGCTTCGCGGATGGGGCTGGCAATATCAAACCAAGGTTTGAGCGGGCGCGGCGCGTTCTCCGGCGTGTCCTTACACATCATGTCCAATTGACCGTTCGGGAAGCAGTAGCGCATGCGGGTGAGGGCGTTGGTGCTAAAGCGCAGACGGGCTAAACCACTCAGCTCTGGCGACCAGTTGTTCGGCATGTCGCCGTACATGGCGTCGAGGAACAGTGGGTAAGTGTCGCTGCTCAGCACGGCTTCCACTTCGCGGGCGCACATTTGCGCGGTTTCCAAGTCCCACTGCGGCGTGATGCCAGCATGAGCCATCACCAGCTTCAGCTCCTCATCAACCTGCAACACCGGCTGGCGGCGAAGCCAGTTGATTAGCTCATCGGCGTCGTCGGCTTCCAGCAGCGGATTGAGGCGGTCTTTCGGCTTGTTGAAGCTGATCCCGGCATAAATCGCCAGCAGATGCAGGTCATGATTGCCCAGCACCATGCGCACTGACTCACCCAAGCCGCTGACATAGCGCAGCACTTCGAGCGAGTTAGGGCCGCGCGCCACGAGGTCGCCGGTCAGCCATAAACGATCTTGTTCAGGATTGAAATTTACTTGCGCCAATAGCGCTTTGAGTTCATCGATACAGCCGTGAACATCACCAATAAGATATGTCGACATGAGAGTTAATTTATCAGCGTTGGGATTGCGAGGCGAAAAACAGGGATAGGGACACGGAATATTTCACCGTCCTCTGCGACCATTTCGTAATGTCCTTCCATGGTGCCCAGTGGCGTTTCAAGCACCGCGCCGCTGGTGTAATGGAATTCGTTACCAGGAAGAATAAGCGGTTGTTCACCGACCACACCTTCACCCTGAACTTCTATCTGCCGGGCATTACTGTTAGTAATTAACCAATAACGGCGGAGTAATTTTACGTTGAAGCGGCCGAGATTACGGATAGTCACGGTGTAGGAGAAGACATAGCGCTCTTCTTCAGGTATCGACTGAGATTCAATGTAGATACTTTGCACCTGAACACATACGCGTGGTGAATCAAGCATAGCGTTACTCCTCGCTTCCTTTATGTTTCGAGGCGCGGTGCGATGTACATTCGCGCCCCTCATCATATTGGCTCAGTACGATTATTGTTCTGGCTGAGGCTGGCCGTTTTTAGGCCGGGTCGATAAGCGGTTAGCCAGTTTGCAGTACATCTCAACAGAAATATTCTCCGCGCGCATCTGTAAATCCAGACCCAGCTCTTCCATCTCTTCAACGGTGAACAGGTGGCCGAGGCTGTTACGCACGGTCTTACGACGCTGGTTAAAGGCGTCAGTGGTCAAGCGACTCAGAATACGGATGTCGTCAACCGGATAAGGAATTGTCGCGTGCGGCACTAAGCGCACTACCGCAGATTCAACTTTTGGCGCTGGCGTGAAGGATTCCGGCGGCACTTCTAATACCGGAATAATATTGCAGTAGTACTGTGCCATTACGCTCAGACGGCCATAAGCCTTGCTGTTCGGGCCCGCAACCAGACGGTTTACCACTTCTTTCTGCAACATGAAGTGCATGTCACGAATGGCATTAGTATAGAGGAACAGATGGAACATCAGCGGCGTGGAGATGTTATACGGCAGGTTGCCGAACACGCGCAGCGGCTGGCCCAGTTCTTTCGACAGCTCACCGAAGTCGACTTTCATGGCGTCAGACTGGATAACACGCAGTTTGCCGGCCATCTTTGGATTGGTTTCCAGACGAGCCGCCAAATCGCGGTCAAGCTCAACCACGGTCATGCTATTAAGGCGCGAGGCAACCGGCTCTGTTAAAGCAGCCAAGCCGGGACCGATTTCGACAACGGCCTGATCGGGCAAGGGATGAATGGCCGATACGATGCTGTCGATAACAAACTGATCGGTTAAGAAGTTTTGCCCGAAACGTTTACGAGCAAAGTGGCCTTGGTGTACACGATTATTCATTGTAATTGTTTTACTTTTCTTTATAGAACAGCAGAATTGGTTGCCATACGAATGGCGAGATTTATTGCCGTCTTGAAGCTGCCTGCGTCGGCAGTGCCGGTGGCGGCCAGTTCAAGTGCAGTACCGTGATCAACGGAGGTCCGGATAAAGGGCAGGCCGAGTGTGATATTCACTGCGCGACCGAATCCCTGATATTTTAGCACCGGAAGGCCCTGATCGTGATACATCGATAACACGGCATCGGCGTGTTGCAGATATTTCGGCTGGAACAGCGTGTCCGCTGGCAGTGGGCCAATCAGACTCATCCCCTTTTCGCGCAGTTCGTTCAGCGCAGGGATGATGGTATCAATCTCTTCATGCCCCATGTGGCCGCCTTCCCCTGCGTGCGGGTTCAGGCCACAGACATAAATTTGCGGATCGGTAATACCAAATTTGGTCTGCAAGTCATGATGCAAAATAGTGATCACTTCATGCAGGCTTTGGCGAGTGATCGCCGCTGGCACGTCCAGCAGAGGCAGATGGGTGGTCGCCAGCGCCACGCGCAGCTCTTCCGTCGCCAACATCATCACCACGCGGTCGCAGTGGCTGCGATCGGCGAAGAACTCGGTATGACCGATAAACGGGATACCGGCGTCATTGATAATGCTTTTTTGTACCGGGCCAGTAACCAAAGCAGCGAATTCGCCGTTGATTGCGCCATCGCAGGCGCGAGCCAGCGTTTCCACCACGTAACCGGCGTTAGCCACGTTAAGCTGACCGGCGGTCACAGGAACGGCGGTTTTCACCGGCAAAACGGTGAGCGTACCTGCAGCCTGAGGCTGAGGTGCAGCATCCGGCTGGTGTTCGCGTAACTCGATGTTCAGTCCCAGAATCTGGGCGCGCTCAAGTAACAAAGCCGGATCGGCGCAAACCACTAACTCAACAGGCCAAGCCTGCTGAGCCAGAGCAAGTACCAGATCCGGCCCAACCCCGGCTGGCTCGCCGGGGGTTACCACTAAACGTTTTGTCGCCAAAGAATTATTGTCCATTACCGTCCAGAATCTTCACGTACGCGTTGGCACGTTGTTCCTGCATCCAGGTCTGAGCTTCTTCAGCAAATTTACGGTTGAACAGCATGCGGTACGCGCGCTCTTTCTGCGCTGCGTCGGTTTTATCAACCTGACGGGTATCGAGCAACTGAATCAAGTGCCAGCCGAAGGAGGAGTGAACCGGTGCGCTGAGTTCGCCTTTTTTCAGGTTCATCAGTGCGTCGCGGAACGCTGGGTCATACATGTCAGGCGAAGCCCAACCTAAGTCGCCACCCTGATTGGCAGAACCTGGGTCTTGAGAAAGCTGTTTCGCTTCATCAGCAAACTTGGCTTTACCGCTGCGGATATCAGCTGCGACCTGTTCAAGCTTAGCGCGAGCCTGATCGTCAGTCATCACCACAGAAGGCTTCAGCAAGATGTGACGTGCGTGAACTTCAGTGACGGAAACGGTTTTGTTGTCGCCACGGATATCGTTAACTTTCAGGATATGGAAGCCGACGCCTGAACGTATTGGACCGATGATTTGGCCTTTCTGCGCGGTGCTCAGAGCCTGAGCAAACAGCGTTGGCAGCTCCTGTAATTTACCCCAACCCATGTTGCCGCCTTTCAGCGCCTGTGAGTCAGCAGAGTAGGTGATCGCCATTTTGCCGAAGTCGCCACCGTTGTTCAGCTCAGCCACCAGTTTCTTGGCTAACGCTTCTGCGGTGTCAACTTGGTCCTGCGTCGGGTTTTCCGGTAGAGGAAGCAAGATGTGGCTCAGGTTGAACTCAGCGTCGCCGCCGTTTTGCGCACCAACCTGTTTGGCCAGCGCATCAACTTCCTGCGGCAAAACGGTAACGCGACGACGAACTTCGCTGTTACGCACTTCGCTGATCATCATCTCTTTACGGATCTGAGCGCGGTAAGTGCTGTAGTTCAGACCATCATAGGCCAGACGGCTACGCAGCTGATCTACGGTCAGTTTGTTCTGTGCGGCAATACCGGCGATGGCTTTATCAACGTCATCATCAGTCAGTTTGATGCCCATTTTATCGGCCATCTGCAACTGGATTTTGTCCATGATCAGACGATCAAGGATCTGGTGACGCAGCGTCGCATCATCAGGTAATTGCTGATTTGCTTCTTTAGCCTGCTGTTTAACAGATTGCATCAGGCTGTTGACGTCACTGTCCAGGACCACGCCGTTATCAACCACGGCGGCCACTTTATCAACCTCTTGAGGGGCTGCGAACGCGGTGCTGGCACAAAGCGTTAAGCCGAGGAGAAGTGTTCTCCAGTTCTTCATACATTTTCCATTTGTTTAATCCGCAATTGCGGATGCAAGTTCACTGAGTTCAACATGTCGTCGGTCTTAGAATGCACGTTGGTAAGGCAAAATACCGCGGCCCAGCATTTCTGTGGTTCCGAGGGTATGACTATTACTCAGGCCACGAAGTTCAAGAGTGAGTGAAATCTTGTTGTCATACTTACTTTCTGCGTTGACGGTATCAAAGTTGGTGATTTTGCGCTCGTAGCCAAAGCCAACTGCCCAACAGCAGGTATTGTATTGCAGACCGAGCAATTGATCAGCCGGTTGCTGTGCTTTGGTGTCGTAATAATATGCACCCACGATGGCCCAGCGATCGGCAATCGGCCAGCTGGCGATACCGCCCACTTGCGAGATACCTTGCTGATAACCTGGGTTTTGTACGTTCGGCAATGTCGCCTGAATATACTCCGGGCTGGCATAACGGTAGCTCAACTGAACCATTTTGTCCGTGCTACCACGGTATTCCAGCACCGCATCACCCAGCGCCAAGGAGTCAAGACGTGTGTCATACTGCGCACCGCCACGAACACCCCAGAAGTCATTGATTTTGTAGTAAGTATCACCCGCCCACACCAGGCTGCCGGTATCATCATTCTTGTCCAGAACGCTGTTCTGATCGCCGGTGCGCGGAGGGGTGAAGTAGTAAATCTGCCCCAATGATGCATTGAAGCGTTCAACTAGACCATCATCGTAAATACGCGTAGTTACACCACTTGCCACTTGGTTTGCAGAGGCAATACGGTCAAGTCCACTGTAGCTCTTATCGCGGAACAGGCCGGTGTAGTCGGACTGAAGCAGCGTGGAGTCATAGGTGTTGATCCCACTCTGGTCGCGGTAAGGAATGTAGAGATACTGGGCGCGTGGTTCGAGGGTTTGGGTATAGCCCGCGTTCCAATCCATGGTGCGTTCAAACACCATCTTGCCGTCAGATTTAAACTCAGGCAGCGTGCGGTTTACCGTGCTTTGTAGCTTAGAGTTAGGGTTAGCAGCAAAGAACGAGTCAGGAATATCCTGCTGATAATGGGTCGTCATCAATTTGACTTCATTATCGAGGCTACCCAGGCTGTTACTCAGCGGCAGGCTTAACGTTGGCTCCAAGTGCAGTCGCGTGGCTTCCGGATTATCCGGGTTCACGCTGGTGAATTTGGCGGCCTGTCCGTAGACGTGAAGATCAAACGGACCGAGATCGTTTTTGTAGTAGTTGACGTCAAACTGCGGCATTGCGCGGTAAGCGTTGCCGTTACCCACGCCGTTAAAGATCTGGAACTGCTTACTGGCTAAAGTCGCGTCCCAGTTCTTGTTGGCATAGCCCACGCTGAATTTCTGCGCGGCATAGCCGTCAGTGGTTGAACCGTATTTTGAGTCAAAGTCGTTGAAATAGTACGGATCGCTGACCTTGGTGTAGTCAACGTTGAAACGCCAAACCTGATCGACGACGCCCGAGTGTACCCAGTAGTACATCCAGCGCTTGGTTTTATCGCTGGTACGTGCCTGACTTTTTACAAAGTCGTCGTCGATTTTCTTATCATCGCCCAAATAGTCGAACTGCATCAGACCCGCGCCGAGGCCGGTCAGATAGCGGAACTCGTTCTGCAATTGCAGACCACGGTTGCTCATGTAGTTCGGGGTGATAGTGGCGTCGTAGTTAGGCGCGATATTCCAGTAATAAGGAATAGTGACGCCGAAGCCGTTGGTGCTGCTGTAGTTGGCGTTCGGGATCAAGAAACCGGAACGACGGCGGTCGCCGATTGGCAACTGCATGTACGGGCTGTAGAACACCGGCACTGGGCCAATGTGGAAACGGGCGTTCCAGATCTCAGCCACTTCTTCCTGACGGTCTTCGATGATGGTGGAACCCACCACGCTCCAGCTGTTATCGCCGGGCAGACAGGAAGTAAAGGTACCGTTATCCAAGATGGTGTAGCGGTTGCTGTCACGCTGCTTCATCTTATCTGCCGTACCGCGACCCTGACGGCCTACCATTTGGTAGTCGCCTTTTTCCAGATCGGTATCTTTGGTGGTCAGATTCGAGAAACCTTTAGGGCCGTTCAGTTTGATCTGCGGATCGCTATATCTCACGTCACCGGTTGCGGTCACGGTGCGGATTGGCGTGGCTTCGCCAGGCGTAGTCACCTGATTGAGCTGCACCTGATCGGCAGTCAGGGCGCTGTTACCCTGCTCGACATTAACGCTACCGCTAAATAGCGCGTTGTCGGGATAGTTGCCGGTCGCCTGATCCGCCTGAATATTGACAGGAAGCTTGTTCGGGTCACCGGTAACCAGAGGTTTATCATAAGTAGGTACCCCGAGCATACACTGCGCAGCGAGGTCGGCTAAAGCGCCATGGCTGTACAGGGCCGTCCAAATAGTGGTGGCCAGCAGCGTGGGGAAGCGTGTTTTCAGACGTCTGTTTTTCATACGTAAATTGGTGTTCCGTCATCAGAGGCATCATGCCGGCAAACGGTCAGAGACTATATTACTCATCATCGTTGCGCTAGTGTTAAATCCAACCGGTAAACGTCGTAGCCGTTAGGCACAACGATAAATGCCAGTTATGATAAAGCAATTTTTCGACGACGCCATGGTGAATTGAGGAGTATATGCAGTATTGGGGAAAGCTGCTCGGGCTTGTGCTGGGTTTAATGTCCGGCGTGGGATTCTGGGGAATCGTTATTGGGGTGTTGATTGGACACATGTTCGACAAGGCGCGCTCGGTTAAGAGTCGCGGTTATTTTGCCGATCAACAGACAAGACAAACTGTTTTTTTCCGCACCACCTTTGAGGTGATGGGGCATTTAACGAAATCAAAGGGGCGTGTGACCGAGGCTGATATTCAGATTGCCAGCCTTTATATGGACCGAATGCAGTTGCACGGTGAGAACCGAAATGCGGCACAGCGCGCATTCCAGAGTGGTAAAGAGTCGAGTTATCCGCTGCGTGAGAAAATGCGCGAGCTGCGCAATGTCTGTTTCGGGCGTTTCGACTTAATCCGGACTTTTCTGGAAATTCAGATCCAAGCCGCATTTGCCGATGGCTCGTTGCATCCCAATGAGCGGCAGGTGCTGAATGTCATCGCCGAAGAGCTGGGCATCTCCCGCCAGCAGTTCGACCAGTTCCTCAGCATGATGGAGGGTGGTCAGCAGTTTGGCGGCGGCCAGCAGGGGCGCTACTCGCAGGGCGGATTCCGTCAGGCTCAGCAGGGGCCTACGCTGGCCGATGCTTGTAAAGTGCTGGGTGTTAGCCCGTCAGACGATAGCGCCACGATTAAACGTGCCTATCGCAAGCTGATGAGCGAGCACCATCCAGACAAGCTGGTGGCGAAAGGCTTACCACCAGAAATGATGGAGATGGCGAAAGAGAAAGCGCAGGCGATTCAGGCGGCTTATGATCTGATTAAGCGCGAGAAAGGGTTTAAATAGACTTCCTTTCTTGTGGCGAAAAAAAGGCGCTGAATGCGAGTTCAGCGCCTTTTTCTTTAATGCTGCTTTTAGAAGTCCGGCTCGCAGTTAAAGACCACTGGCGTATCGGTGATTGGATGGTAGAACGATAGCTCCTGCGCATGCAGTTGCAGGCGATTGACCACGCCCAGTGCCTCGGGCGGCGCATAAAATTTATCGCCAAGGATCGGATGGCCGATAGCCAGCAGGTGAACACGTAGCTGGTGAGAACGGCCCGTTATTGGCCGCAGCTTAACGCGCGTGGTGCCGTCATCGTCCCAAGACATCACTTCATACTGGGTGAGGGCTTTTTTTCCCGTTTCGTGACACACCTTCTGTTTTGGGCGATTAGGGTAATCACAAATCAGCGGCAAATCGATAATGCCGTAATCCTCTTCTACCCGGCCCCAAACGCGGGCGATATAGACTTTTTTGGTCTCGCGCTCACGGAACTGGCGCTTAAGCTCGCGCTCAGCTTCCTTGGTTAACGCCACCACAATCACGCCGCTGGTGGACATATCAAGGCGATGCACCGACTCGGCTTCGGGAAACTCTTGCTGAATGCGGGTCATCAGGCTGTCGTGATGCTCAGCCAGCTTGCCGGGAACTGACAGCAGGCCGCTTGGCTTATTGACCACCATGATGTGCTCATCCTGAAAAATCACCTGCAACCAAGGATCCTTCGGCGGGTTGTAATCCTCCAGCGGCTTGGTGTTGGAAGGGATATAGGATGTGGATTGATTTTCACTCATCGCGGTTTCAATTTTCTACTGTCATGAAAAGGGAAGAGGCAGGGGGCTCCTGCCTCTTGGCTGGCATTACTGGTGGCTAACCACTACCAGACGGATAGCATCCAGACGCCAGCTGGCATCGTTTAGGTTAGCCAGAACCTGTTGGCGATTCGATTCTATCGCTTCCAGCTCGTCATCACGAATGTTCGGGTTAACCTCTTTCAGCGACTTCAGGCGCGCCAGTTCTTGGTTCAGCTGCACGTCGGCTTCTACCTTGGCGGCTTCAATCAGCGTGCGGGCTTCTTCGGCAATCTGCGGCTCGGCCTGTTGCAGCATGGCGTGGACATCAGCCTGCACCGCGTTGACCAGCTTGCTGGAGTTGTGACGGTTAATGGCATTCAACTGGCGGTTGAAGCTTTCGAACTCAACCTGAGCCGCCAGATTGGTGCCTTTACGGTCCATCAGCATGCGAACCGGCGTCGGTGGCAAGAAGCGGGTTAATTGCAGATGCTTCGGTGCCTGACACTCGACGACATACACCAGCTCAGCCAGCAACGTGCCGACCGGCAGCGCCTTATTCTTCAGGATCGACACCGCGCAGCTGCCGGTGTCGCCAGACAGAATAAGATCCAGGCCGTTGCGAATGATTGGATGCTCCCAACTGATGAACTGGGTGTCTTCGCGGGACAGCGCCTGCTCACGGTCGAAGGTCACGGTGCAGCCATCTTCCGGCAGCCCCGGGAAGTCCGGCACCAGCATGTGATCCGACGGCGTCAGCACGATCAGGTTATCGCTGCGGTCTTCTTGGTTGATCCCCACGATGTCGAACAGGTTCAGCGCGAAGTTCACCAGATTGACGTCGTTATCCTGCTCGCCAATCTCTTTTGCCAGCTGCTGCGCCGGTTCGCCGCCGTTGGAATGCATCTCCAGCAGGCGGTCGCGGCCGTTTTCCAGCTCCAGCTTCAGGGCGTCGTGCTTACTGCGGCATTCAGCAATAAACTCGTTCAGACCCTCTTGCTCGTTTGGCGTCGCCAAGAACGCAATCAGCTGCTCATAGGCGCTGTCGTAAATGGTGCGACCGGTCGGGCAGGTGTGCTCGAAGGCGTCCAGACCTTCATGGAACCAACGCACTAGCACCGACTGCGAGGTCTGCTCGAGGTAAGGCACCATGATGTCGATGTTGTTCTGCTGGCCGATACGGTCCAGACGGCCAATACGCTGCTCCAGCAGGTCCGGATTAAATGGCAGGTCGAACATCACCATTTTGCTGGCGAACTGGAAGTTACGCCCTTCGGAGCCGATTTCAGAACAGAGCAGCACCTGCGCGCCATCTTCCTGAGAAGCGAAGTAGGCCGCCGCGCGGTCACGCTCGATAATCGACAAACCTTCGTGGAAAACGGCGGCACGGATAGCTTCGCGCTCGCGCAACACCTGCTCCAGTTGCAGCGCGGTGGCGGCTTTGGCGCAGATCACCAGCACTTTTTCGTCACGGTTAGCCGTCAGGTAGCCGAGCAGCCACTCAACGCGCGGGTCGAAGTTCCACCATGTGGCGTTGTCGCCTTCAAACTCCTGATAAATCTGCTCCGGGTAGAGCATGTCGTAGGCGCGGGCTTCCACCGTTTTCTTAGCGCCCATGATACCGGACACCTTAATTGCGGTCTGGTACTGGGTTGGCAGAGGCAATTTCACCGCGTTCAGGTGGCGCTCAGGGAAGCCTTTCACACCGTTACGGGTGTTACGGAACAGCACGCGGCTGGTGCCGTGGCGGTCCATCAGCATGGCGACCAGTTTTTTGGCGGCGGCTTCATCACCGGCGTTGGCAGCGGCCAGCAGGTTGTCGACGTCGGCATTGCCCACGCGTTCGCCCAGCAGTGCCAGTGCCTCTGGCGTTAATTGTTCTTGGTTGAGCAACAGCGTCACGGCGTCAGCCACTGGCTGATACTGCTGCTGCTCCTCAATGAATTCTTCGTAATCGTGGAAACGGTCTGGGTCGAGCAGGCGCAGGCGGGCAAAGTGGCTCTGCTGGCCCAGCTGCTCTGGGGTTGCAGTCAGCAACAGCACGCTTGGGATCTGCTGAGAAAGCTGCTCGATAACCTGATATTCGCGGCTCGGCGCGTCTTCGCTCCACACCAAGTGGTGCGCTTCGTCAACAACCAGCATGTCCCACTCGGCTTCGGACAACTGCTCCAGACGAGACTTATTGCGGCGCACGAAGTCCAGCGAACAGATAACCAGCTGCTCGGTTTCAAACGGGTTAGTGGCTTCATGGACCGACTCGGCGTAGCGGTCGTCATCAAACAGCGAGAATCGCAGGTTGAAGCGGCGCAGCATCTCGACCAGCCACTGGTGTTGCAGGGTTTCTGGCACCACGATCAGCACGCGTTCGGCGCGACCAGACAGCAGCTGCTGGTGGATGATCATCCCGGCTTCGATGGTTTTACCCAGACCCACTTCGTCGGCTAACAGCACGCGCGGGGCGTGGCGCTGGCCCACTTCATAAGCAATGTGTAACTGGTGCGGGATCAGGCTGGCGCGCATACCGCGCAGGCCGCCGAACTCCAGACGGAACTGTTCGCGCTGGTATTTACGGGCGCGGAAGCGCAGGGCGAAACGGTCCATGCGGTCGATTTGACCGGCGAACAGTCGGTCTTGAGGCTTACTGAAGGTCAGCTTGCTGTCGAGGAGCACTTCGCGCATCGCGACGCCCGTCTCTTCGGTGTCGGTACGCGTACCGATGTAGGTCAGCAGCCCTTTATCTTCAACCACTTCTTCCACCAGTAGCTGCCATCCTTCATGGCTACTGATGGTGTCCCCGGTGTTAAACATCACGCGGGTGATTGGGGAATCATTACGAGCATACAGTCGGTTTTCACCAGTGGCGGGGAAAAGCAGGGTTACCATGCGCGTATCAATCGCGACCACGGTCCCTAATCCTAATTCGCTTTCCGTGTCGCTTATCCAGCGTTGACCCAATGTAAACGGCATAATCTCTCTCTGTGTCTGTCTGTTATGAACGGCTTTACTGCGCCCTGATTTTTAGTAATAGCTTGCTTTCCTCGCCAGTGGCGCGGAATTGTTAATTTTATGGGGGTGGTTCAGATTCGGGAAAGGGCGCTATGGTAATAGAAGGCGGCCCTTTCGTCACGATACATCTTTACTAAACAGACTCGCGTGCCTGATTTAAAACAAACCCATCTGGCCAGTGATAAGTGTAGCAAAGTCATCATGCAGGAAGGGCAGAATGCCGTCGGCCACCGGCTCGAGCTGGCGCTCAATGTAGTGGTCGTAATCAATCGGTGAATGCAGATTCTCCAGCGGTTCTGGCCCCGAGGTGGTCATCACATAGCTTATCCAGCCGCCGTTTTGGTACTGCTGGGCGCGACCTTGCGCCACATTATACTCGTCGGCCAACCTTGCAGCACGGACGTGCGGCGGCACATTGCGCTCGTAGTCGCTGAGCTTGCGGCGCAGGCGTTTGCGATAAACCAGCTGGCTGTCGAACTCTCCCGCCAGCGTGCTTGCCACGTACTCCCGCACGTAGTCCTGATAAGGCTGATTATGGAAAATTCGCTGATACAGCGCCTGCTGGAACGCCTGCGCCAGCGGCGTCCAGTCGGTACGCACGGTTTCCAAACCTTTATAAATGATATGTTCGCCGTCCGCGCCTTGGGTTAACCCGGCGTAGCGCTTTTTGCTGCCCTGCTCGGAGCCGCGAATGGTCGGCATCAGGAAACGTTTGAAGTGAGTCTCAAACTCCAGCTCCAGCGCGCTTTCCAGCCCATATTCCTGCTGCAGATGGGCTTTCCACCAAGCATTAACCTGCTCCACCAGACGGCGGCCAATGGCCCCGGCCTCTTCTTCAGAGTGGGCTTTATTCAGCCAGACAAAGGTGGAATCGGTATCGCCATAGATCACCTGAAAGCCTTCGGCTTCAATCAGTTCGCGGGTCTGGCGCATGATGTCGTGGCCGCGCAGGGTGATGGACGACGCCAGCCTTGGGTCGAAGAAGCGACATCCGCTGGAACCCAGTACGCCATAAAAAGCATTCATGATGATTTTCAGCGCCTGCGACAGCGGCTTGTTATTTTGCTGCTTGGCGGTTTCGCGCCCTTGCCAGATTTGCCGCACGATCTCCGGCAGGCAGTGCTTCTCGCGGGAGAAGTGCGCGCCGCGATAGCCCGGCACGGCGTGTTGCTCGTCGGGCTGCTGCAAACCGGCGACCAGCCCGACGGGGTCAATCAGGAAGGTGCGGATAATCGACGGATAAAGGCTTTTGTAGTCGAGCACCAGCACGGAATCATACAGGCCGGGGCGGGAGTCCATCACGAAGCCGCCGGGGCTCATTTCCCCTTCGCGTTCGCCCATGTTCGGCGCGACATAGCCGATGCGATGCATGCGCGGTAAATAAAGGTGGGTGAAAGCGGCCACCGAGCCGCCGTGGCGATCGACCGCCAGCCCGGTCACCGAGGCGCGCTCGAGCAGGAAGGGCATCAGCTCGGTTTTGGCAAAAATGCGCGTCACAAGCTCGCAGTCTTTCAGGTTGTAGTGGGCCAGCGCGGGCTTATTCTCGCGAAAACGCTGTTCAATCTCGGCCAGCCGCTGGTAAGGGCTGTCACTGGCTTTACCTTCGCCGAGCAAAGTTTGCGAGACGTTTTCCAAACTGAACGAAGAGAAGTTCCAGAAAGCCGATTTCAGTGCTTCAATGCCGTCAATGATTAAACGCCCGGCGGCCGCAGCGAAGAAATGCCCCTGCTTGAAGCCGTGCTCGCGCCACTCAAGGTCGCTGCCGTCGCGGCCAAAACGCAGCGGAATATGGTAACGCTCGGCGTGTTTTTGCAGCACGCGCAGGTCAAACTGCACCACATTCCAGCCGATAATGACGTCAGGATCATAGGCAGCCAGCCACTCATTGAGTTTCTCCAACAGCTTCGGGCGGCTGTCGACATACTCCAGTATGAAGTCGCGCGGGGTATTAGGGTCACCATTCGGCGGCCCGAGCATATAGACATGGCGCTGGCCGCAACCTTCAAGGCCAATGCAGTAAAGCTCGCCGTTGCCGCTGGTTTCAATGTCCAGCGAACAGAGTTTTAGCGGCGGGCGATAAGCCTCGGCGGGCTTCATGCGGGTTTCAACCAGCAGATTGTCGCTACTCTGCTGGCCGCTGAACCAGACCGGCGCGGTGATGTAGCGCTCCATCAGGTAGCGCTCCGGCGGGCGAATATCTGCTTCAAACAGCGTGACGCCACTTTCCTTGAGCAGCTTTTCCAGCCGCATGAGCTGGCGGTGCTGGGTGCAATACAGCCCAAGGACCGGGCGTGATTGGAAATCCTGCAAAGGCAGTTCGCGCAGGCTGTAGCCTTTCTCACCAACCAGCAGTCGTTCGGCCTGCTTGCGCTGTTCGACGGGCAAAAAAGCCACCGACTCCTGCAAAGGTAAACGCACGCGCTGGGGGCCGCTGTCAGTCGCCAGCCACAGCTCCACCTCCGTGCCGCGCGGGGTGTCGCGCCAGTGTCGGGTTAAAACAAACCCCTGACGTGGCGAGGTGAGCGTCGAAGCGTGCGAAGTGGGTGCGTTGATAAGCGCCTCATTAGGTCGAGTAAAAAGCAGGGCAGAGCAATATAGTATGGTTATTTATACAGTTCTTGTCCATCGGCGCGGGTTTAAGGCGCATTTAGGCAAATATGCATACAATTCGCCGGTTGACTCACTTTCGCACTGCACTGACAATTCAGCCGCGTAATGTTTTATAAAGCTACACTTATGAATTACTGGACTGAAATGCATTTTGTGAATGTTTTACATTTATAGAGTATTCAGTCATTTACCTGATATTGCAGGGATGGTCAGCCATTGATTTGGCCATGCAAGACGCACATAACACTGGGATTTTATGGAAGCCTATTTACAGCATCTCGTCGCGCAGTCGGTGGGAATTGCACTGATTATCGTTGCGGTGGTGGCGTTTTTTGAATCGCTGGCGCTGGTCGGGTTAATCCTTCCCGGCACCGTCATGATGGCCACTCTTGGCACCTTGATTGGCAGCGGACAGGTTGGCCTGTACGAAGCGTGGCTGGCCGCCGGTCTGGGCTGTTTCGTGGGCGACTGGGCCTCTTATTTCATCGGCCGTCGCTTCAAGGGGCCGCTGCATAACTGGAAGTTCCTGCAACGCTATCAGGCGCTGCTCGACAAAACCGGCAGCGCGCTCGACCGGCACAGCTTCGCGACGGTCATTATTGGCCGTTTTATTGGGCCGACTCGCCCGTTGGTGCCGATGGTCGCCGGGATGCTCAGCCTGCCGCCGTATAAATTTGCGCCGCCGAACATCGTCGGCTGTATCACTTGGCCGCCGGTCTACTTCCTGCCGGGTATTTTAGCGGGCGTGGCGATTGATATCCCCGCCGGGCATAACAGCACGGTGTTCAAGTGGCTGCTGCTGGGTTCTGCCGCCCTATTGTGGCTGACGGCGTGGTTGCTGTGGCGCTGGTTCCGTGCGGATAAAAACAGCGGCGACGCCATGGCGCGCTGGCTGCCCTTGGCGCGAGTGCGCGTGCTCTCCGTGCTTGGCGTGATTGCCACGGCGGTTTGCTTTGTCATGCTAAGCAAGCAACCTTTGATGCCGGTTTACGGGCATCTGCTGTGGAAAGTGATCACCCGCTAACCCCTCTTAGCGCAGCGGAATGCCCAGTATCTGGGCTTCTGCTGCACTGCCTTCCACCAGAGCCTGCGTCGGGCCGTCGTAGTAAATCCGGCCGTCGACCACCAACAGCGTGCGCTGCGCCACGCGCACCGCGTCATCTAAGTTATGCGACACCATCAGCAGCGTCAGATTGCGCTCCGAGCACACCTTATCCAGCAGGTTGAGCATCTCACTGCGCAGTGCCGGGTCGAGGGCGGAAAATGGCTCATCCAGCAGCAAGATAGGCTGGCTGCGTAACAGACATCTCGCCAAGGCCACGCGCTGGCGCTGCCCGCCCGAAAGCTGCGAAGGCAGGCGATCCAGACAATCCTCAAGCCCAACCTGCCGGGCGATTTCCAACAATTCTTGCTGTTGCGCGGCGCTCAGTTTCAACCCCGGATGCAGCCCCAGCCCCATGTTCTGGCGCACGGTCAGATGGGAGAACAGATTGTTCTCCTGAAACAGCATGGAGACCGGGCGCTTGGCCGGCGGCGTCTGGCTATGGTCTTGGCCATTAAGCAGAATTTGCCCGCTGGTCGCCGCCAAAAAGCCCGCCGTCAGGCTGAGCAGGGTGCTTTTCCCCGCGCCACTTGGCCCCAGAATGGCGACGCGCTCTCCCGCTTCAATCTGTAAATCAAAGCGCATCGGCAGGTGTTCATACAGGTAAGTCAGTTTATTTAGCGTCAGCATGGCGGCCCGGTAAACGTTCAATCAGGGTGAACAGCAAGAAGCATAGCAGCAGCAATAGCAGCGCGGTGACTGCGCCGTCCTGACTGCGATAAGAGCCAATCTGCTGATAAAGGTAGAAAGGCAGCGTGCGGAAATTCTCATTGCCAAACAGCGCAATGACGCCGAAATCGCCGAGTGAAAGCACGCAAGAGAAGGCCAGCGCCTGCGTTAAAGGGCGTTTCAGCGCGCTGAATTCCACCCAGCGCAGTCGACGCCAGCCGCGCATGTCCAGAGACAAACAGAGCAGGCTGTAGCGCTCGGCGACGTCACGCATCGGGTTGTCGAGCACCTTCATGGCATAGGGCACCGCCATCAGCGCGTTGGTCATGATAACCAGCGACCATGGCGATTGCGGCAGACCGATGGTGTCGCTGAGCAGTAAGAAGAAGCCGGTCGCCAGCACGATGCCGGGCATCGCCAGAATCAACATGCCGCTGATATCCAGCGCCTGCGCCCAGCCGTTGCGCTGGCGAAGTCTCAGCTCGCGGCTGCTCCACAGCAACATCATGGTCAGGATCACGCACAATATTCCGCTGCCTGCCGCGATACGCAGAGATGTCCACAAAGCCTGCCACAGCGCGGGCTGGGTGAGCACGCTGAGCACGGCGCGGTTGGCACCATCAACCACTACCGCCAGCAGCGGAGGGAGAATAAGCAGCAGCGCGAGGGCGATCAGCAGGGCGTCGCAGCTTCGGCGCAGCAGCGAGTCATTGGGGTCATACCATTTTTGCGCGTGGGTATGGCCGACCGGCAGTGCGCGGCTGAGTTGCTGGCTTAGCATCACTAGCCCGAGACAGCACACCAGTTGGATCAGCGCCAGACTGGCGGCACGGGTTAAGTCATAGTCGTAACTCAGGGCCTGATAAATCGCCAGCTCGATGGTGGTGGCCTGCGGACCGCCGCCAAGAGAGAGCACGGTGGCAAAGCTGGCGAAACAGAGCATAAAGATCAGCGCAGCGGCGGGCAGGATCTGGCGGCGCAGCGCGGGCCATTCGACAAAACGGAACTGCTGCCACGCATTCATGCCGAGCTGTGCGGCGAGCTGGCGCTGCTCAGTGGCGATATTTTCCAGCGCCTGAAGCAGCAGGCGGGCGGCCAGCGGCAGGTTAAAGAAGATGTGCGCCAGCAAAATGCCTTTCAGCCCATAAGGCGAGAAAGCGTAATCTACCCCGAGCCATTGGCAGAGCTGGGCTAGCCAGCCCTGACGGCCATAGACGCTGAGAATGCCAAACACCGCCACCAATACCGGCAGCACTAAGGTCATGGCACACAGGCGCAGCAGGATTTGGCGGCCGGGAAAACGGCGGCGGAACAGGGCGCGCGCCAGCAGGATCGCGGGCAGCACCGAGAACAGCGCCGACAGCAGCGCCTGCCAGAAGGTAAAGCGAATGACATGCCACAGATAGGCGTCTTGCCACAGCGAGGGGCCAGCTAGCTGTGGCGCATGACGCCACAGCGAACCCAGAGCCAGCACGGCCACCGCCAAAATACTCAGGGCGGCGACCATGCCTGGCCAAAGCCAGTGAGGGATCAGCGGCTGACGGCGGTTTGCCATGCCTGAATCCATTGACTACGGTGGTCAGCGACGTCTTGCGCGCTGTATTGCAGGGACTTGCTCGGCACGGTCAGCTGACCAAAGGCGGCAGGCAGCTCGGATTTGACCACGGGGTACATCCAGTTGCCGGTTGGAATGGTGTTCTGGAAGCCCGCGCTGGTGACGAATTTGATGAATTTCGCCGCCAGTTCCGGCTGTTTGCTAGCAGCCAACTGCCCGGCAACTTCAACCTGCATATAGTGGCCTTCGCTGAAGTTCGCGGCGGCGTAGTTGTCTTTCTTCTCTTCAATAATGTGGTAAGCCGGAGAGGTGGTGTAGCTCAGCACCAGATCACTTTCCCCTTTGAGGAACAGCCCGTAAGCCTCGCTCCAGCCTTTGGTGACGGTGACGGTTTTCTTCGCCAGCTTCTGCCACTCTTGCGGCGCTTTGTCGCCATAGACTTTCTGCATCCACAGCAGCAGGCCGAGGCCCGGGGTGCTGGTGCGCGGGTCTTCGTAAATCACTTTCCAGTTCTGCGGACTGTTAATCAGCTCATCGAGGCTTTTCGGTGGGTTCTTCAGCTTGTTTTTGTCATAGACGAAGGCGAAGTAGCCGTAATCGTAAGGCACGAAAGTTGAGTTGTTCCAGCCACCCGGAATATCCAGTTTGGCGTCGGTAGCCGGGGCTTTGGCGAACAGGCCAGTTTGCTCGGCGGCTTGCAGCAGGTTGTTATCCAGCCCAACCACCACGTCGGCCTGACTGTTTTTGCCTTCCATCCGTAAACGATTGAGCAGCGAGACGCCGTCTTCCAGCGCGACATATTTCAGTTCGCAGCCGCAGTCAGCTTCAAAGGCTTTTTTAATTGCCGGGCCGGGGCCCCAGTCAGCAGCGAAAGAGTCGTAGGTGTAAACAGTGAGGACAGGCTTGGCGGCGAAGGCCGGGGCGCTCAACAGCAGCAGGAAAGGCAGTAATTTCTTCAACTTTGCACTCCATAAAAGAAAAGGGGCAAAGGATTTTGAGTAAGCAGGCGCAGTCTCAAATCCCTCCGCCGGGGTTAACCGGATCAGGTTCGACGGGTTTATCTCAGCCTTTAAATTGCTTGAGCAAATTAAGGGCACCCCGTTGAGAACGATTGCCATTCTAGAGACTTAGGGCGGCTTGTGGAAGAAGCTTTAGCTGTCGGGCGGTGCGAACCAAGCAGATTTAAAGTCGAACCAGCCGAGGGTGTTCATGCGCACCCCGCGCATGCTTCGCTGGCCCTGTAACACCAGCCAGTGGTGGAACAGCGGATGGAGATGGTTATTCTCCACCAGTTTCTGCGCCCACTCGCCCATGTTCAACTGCCCGGCGCGCCACATGGCACCGTCGGATTTCAGGTCGCAATCCATGCAGTAGTTGATTAACGGCAGCTCCAGCAGGGTAGCAAACAGCGAAAACTCAAGGGGAAGAGTGAAGTTGGCGCTGCCCAGCCAGACATCGCTTTTCGCCTCGCCTCTGTGCCAACTGGCGTAATCCACCACCTGAACATTGAGCTTCACCCCGTGCGCCGCCAGCAGAGGTGTAATGGCCTTGCTGATCGCCTGATGCTCCGAGTGCTCGCTGTAGTAAGTCAGGGTTATCTCTTTCAGATGAGCAGGCTTAGGGTGCGGAAGATGGGTTTGCAGATGGTGCCAGCGCGGCAGCAGGCCAAAGGCGGGTGCCCAATAGCGCTGGTAAATGGTCTCGGTGGCGTTGAGCAGGGCAATCGGACTGAGCAACTCACTGAGCCACAGGCGGCTGGCTTCATCACTGCCGATAGGCGAACGCTGGTCATAAAGCAGGAAATAACAGCCTTCCTCGAGGCGGCTCTCCGGCTCGCTGTCGCCAGACTCGTCGGCCTGCAACTGGACGCCGGAATGCACCAAGTCCTCGGTGAGTTCGGGCAGAACCCAAATATTTACTTCATCAATCAGCGCGCGAAAACCGAAATACTCGTCAAATGCCCGAATGCGCAGTTGGGTGTTTTGATTGAGCACCACGGCGTAGGGGCCAGTGCCGACCGGGTGGCGGGCAAAGTCCGGCATCGACGCCCACTCTTGCGGCAAAATCATGGCGTGAACGTTGCCCAGCAGCCACGGCAGCCACTTGTCGGTCGAGGTGAGATGGATGTCGATGACGTTGAGCGTCGGCGACGTCACGGATGAAAAGTGCGCGAACAGCGGATGGGTGCTCAGCCGCGCAAAGCTGCTGATGATGTCCGCCATGTTCAGCTCGCGGCCGTGATGGAAGTGGATCGCCGGGCGCAGATAAAAACGCCAGTGCAGCGGGGATAGCTGCTGCCAGTGGTGAGCTAAATCGCCTTCTAGCTCCCCGTTTTCCTCATTTATGCGCGTCAGGCCGCTGAAGATTTGCCGAGCAATATGAGTTTCTGAACGACGCAGCATGGTGCCGGGCAGCAGATTGAGCAACGGGCGATAGTAGAGCACGCGCAGGATGTGTTTCCCCTGACGAAAGCTGCGGCCTAGCTGAGAAATTAGCATCTGGCGCACGGCTTTTTTGTCGCCGACCAGCTGCACCAGTTGGTCTATTTTATCCTCTTCTAATAGCTCTTCGGCCCGCTGTTGCTGGAGTGCCAGCCCAGTATAGAGAAAGGTCAGCGTAGAGCGTTTGCCACGACCGGCCTCGGCTTGCCAGTTGATCCAGCCCTGCTCCTGCATGGTGGTAAGCAAGGATCGCATATGGCGGCGCGAGCAGTTCATCACCTCGGAAAGCGCCTGCAAAGTGGTGTGCGTCTCTTCCCCATGGCAGCTTTGCCAGAGGCGAATGAACTGCTGTTGCAAACGCGGTGATGACATAAAAGAGGAACTCCAAGTGCTGTTTTCATCAATTTATCTTTCCTCATATTACTCCGATACTGTTTAGCAACAAAGCCGTGATGCACATACCCCGGAGGTCAGCATGCAAGGTCTTCTAAATCGAGATTTTTTCCAGCGCTATTTTCGCGCGGTCGCTCCGCAAAGTGCGCCAGCAGAGTGGTTGAACTGGGTGCCACAAGAGTATCGCGTTGCCACGCTGAACCAGCTGATGCAGTGGGACATCGACGAGATGAGTGATGAGCAGTACCGCAAACATACCTAAGTCGGCCTGAACGTAAGCAGCCTCAGGCGGGCTAAAACGATTTCTGAGTAATGGTGTATTGTCACCAGCCAGTGAGGTAACTCACTGGTTTTTTTATTTTAAAACGCGGCTACACTGAGGGTTGTTTACCCGCCTTCGACCACTCTGGGATGGCTCATGCTTAAGCGTCGTATCAATTCAATCTATGCCACTTTTCTGACGGTTTCCCTGCTGTGCGGCATTGCCGGGGCGCTACAGGCACCTACGCTGAGCCTGTTTCTGACCAATGAAGTGAAAGTCAGGCCGATGTGGGTCGGGTTGTTTTATACGGTGAATGCCATCGCGGGCATTGCCGTCAGCTTCTTGCTGGCCAATCGCTCGGATAAGAAGGGTGACCGCCGAAAGCTGCTGCTACTGTGCTGCGTGATGGCGGTGGGCAACGCGCTGGTGTTTGCTTTTAGCCGCGACTATTTAGTGCTGATCACCGTCGGCGTGCTGCTGGCGGCGATTGCCAATACTTCCATGCCGCAGCTATTCGCGCTGGCCCGCGAGCATGCGGATCGCTCGGCCAGCGAAGTGGTGATGTTTAGCTCGACCATGCGCGCCATGCTGTCGCTGGCGTGGGTGCTCGGCCCGCCGCTCTCCTTTATGCTGGCGCTCAATTACGGCTTCACGCTGATGTATCTCAGCGCGGCGGCGGTATATGTCGCCAGCATCCTGATGATTTGGCTATTTCTGCCGTCGGTGCCGCGCGTGGAGCAGCCGGTGGATAACGCCGAGGTGGCGGTGAGCGCGTGGCGCAATCGGGATGTCAGGTTGCTGTTTTTCGCGTCGTTGTTGATGTGGACCTGCAACCTGATGTATGTGATTGATATGCCGCTGTATATCGCGCGTGACTTGGGGCTTCCCGAGGGCTTGGCTGGCTTGCTGATGGGCACGGCGGCGGGGATTGAAATCCCGGCAATGCTGATTGCGGGGACGTTGGTGAAACGCTGGGGCAAGCGCCGCCTGATGCTGATTGCCGCCGCCAATGGCGTAATTTTCTATGCTGGGCTGGTACTGTTCGAGTCGAAAACCGCGCTTATCCTGCTGCAACTGTTCAATGCGATATTCATCGGTATTATCGCGGGTATCGGCATGCTCTATTTCCAAGATCTAATGCCCGGCCGCGCAGGTTCAGCGACCACGCTGTTTACCAATAGCATTTCTACCGGGGTGATTTTCGCCGGGCTGCTGCAAGGTACTATCGTGGAGAACTTCGGCCATTATCCGGTGTATTGGGCGATAACCCTGTTATCCCTGCTGGCGCTGGGCCTGATGTGGAAAGTCAAAGACGTGTAAGACGCCGCCATCGGCAATAAAAAACCCGCGAATTTCGCGGGTTTTTTTATCAAACGGCGCAGCCATTACTTCATGAACGCGGGCTGTTTGTTCTCGTAAGTGGAGATGTTGGCTTCGTGCTGCAAAGTCAGGCCAATGCTGTCTAAGCCGTTGATCATGCAGTGACGGCGGAAGCTGTCGATTTCAAACGAGTAGCTTTTGCCACCGGCGTTAACCACTTGGTTTTCCAGATCCACTTCGAAGGTGATGCCTTCGTTAGCTTCAACCAGTTTGAACAACTCATCCACTTGCTCATCGCTCAGAGTGATTGGCAGCAGTTGGTTGTTGAACGAGTTACCGTAGAAAATATCGGCAAAGCTTGGGGCGATCACGGCGTGGAAGCCGTAATCAGTCAGCGCCCAAGGTGCATGCTCACGGGATGAGCCGCAGCCGAAGTTTTCACGAGCCAGCAGGATGCTTGCGCCTTTGTAACGCGGCTTATTCAGCACGAAATCAGGGTTAGGCTGCTGCCCCGCGTCGTCCAAGAAACGCCAGTCGTTGAACAGGTGCTGGCCGAAGCCGGTACGGGTCACTTTCTGCAAAAACTGCTTAGGAATGATGGCATCGGTATCGACGTTAGCCGCATCCAGCGGAACCACCAGACCAATATGTTGAGTGAATTTAGTCATGATGGTTTCCTTAGTTCAGTTCACGAATATCAGCGAAACGGCCAGTTACCGCCGCGGCAGCTGCCATTGCCGGGCTAACCAGATGAGTACGACCGCCGCGACCCTGACGACCTTCGAAGTTACGGTTGCTGGTGGAAGCACAACGCTCGCCCGGATTCAGACGGTCATTGTTCATCGCCAGACACATTGAGCAGCCCGGCAGACGCCATTCGAAACCGGCTTCGATGAAGATCTTATCCAAACCTTCTTCTTCTGCCTGCGCTTTCACCGGGCCAGAGCCTGGCACCACGATAGCCTGCACGCCGCTGGCGACTTTACGGCCTTTAGCAATTGCCGCAGCTGCGCGTAAATCTTCAATGCGTGAGTTGGTGCAAGAGCCGATAAACACTTTGTCGATGGAGACGTCGGTTAACTTGATGCCCGGCTGCAAGTCCATATAAGCCAAAGCTTTTTCAGCTGAAGCGCGTTCTACCGGGTCGCTGAAAGAGGATGGGTTAGGGATAACCTGATTCACCGCCATCACCTGACCTGGGTTGGTGCCCCAAGTGACCTGAGGCGCGATATCAGCTGCGTTCAGGGTGACAGTGGTGTCGAACGTGGCGTTTTCGTCGGTTTTCAGCGTCTTCCAGTAAGCCACGGCTTCATCCCAGTCTTGGCCTTTCGGCGCGAACTGGCGGCCTTTCAAGTAAGCGAAGGTGGTTTCGTCGGCGGCAACCAAGCCCGCTTTAGCCCCCATTTCGATGGCCATGTTGCACAGGGTCATACGACCTTCCATGCTCAAGGCTTCAATCGCTTTACCGCAGAACTCGACCACGTGGCCAGTACCGCCCGCGCTGCCGGTTTTACCAATGACGGCCAGCACGATGTCTTTGGCGGTGATGCCCGCCGGTGCGTCACCAGTCACTTCAATTTTCATGGTTTTCGCACGGCCCTGCTTCAGGGTTTGCGTCGCCAAAACGTGTTCAACTTCAGAGGTACCGATGCCGAAGGCCAATGAGCCGAAAGCGCCGTGCGTGGCGGTGTGGGAGTCGCCGCACACGATGGTCATGCCCGGCAAGGTCATGCCTTGCTCAGGGCCAATAACGTGGACGATACCTTGGAACGGGTGGTTCAGGTCATACAACTGCACGCCGAACTCAGCACAGTTCTTGATCAGTTCCTGCATCTGGATGCGGGCCATTTCGCCGCTGGCATTGATGTCTTTGGTCTGCGTCGAAACGTTGTGGTCCATGGTGGCGAAGGTTTTTCCCGGTTGACGCACCTGACGGCCTTTGGCGCGCAGGCCATCGAACGCCTGTGGTGACGTCACTTCGTGCACCAAATGACGGTCGATATACAGCAACGGAGTTTCGTTTGGCGCTTCGTACACCACGTGCGCATCAAATAATTTCTGATATAAAGTCTTCGCCATGTTATGCCCCTTCTGCCACGAAGCGGGCAATGATGTCGCCCATTTCGTTAGTGCCAATTGCGTTACCACTGTTGGCCAAATCGCCTGTGCGATGGCCGGCCTCTAATGCTTTATTTACTGCTTGCTCGATAGCGTCCGCCGCGTCATCAGCGCCAAGGCTGTAGCGCAGCAGCAGGGCTGCGGAGAGGATTTGAGCAATCGGGTTAGCAATGTTTTTACCTGCGATATCCGGCGCTGAACCTCCAGCCGGTTCGAACAAGCCGAATGCCTGCTCGTTCATGCTCGCCGATGGCAGCATGCCCATGGAGCCGGTGATCATCGCGCACTCGTCAGACAAAATGTCGCCGAACAGGTTGGAGCACAGCAACACGTCGAACTGCGACGGGTCTTTGATCAACTGCATGGTGGCGTTGTCGATGTACATGTGGCTCAGGCTAACGTCCGGGTAATCTTTCGCGATTTCGTTAACCACTTCGCGCCACATAATGGAGGTTTGCAGCACGTTTGCTTTATCGATTGAAGTCACTTTGCTGCGGCGTTTGCGCGCAGATTCAAAGGCGATACGGGCAATACGTTCAATCTCGAAACGGTAATAAACTTCTGTATCGAAGGCTTTTTCATGCATGCCTTGGCCTTCACGACCTTTAGGCTGACCGAAGTAGATGCCGCCGGTCAGTTCGCGCACGCACAGAATATCGAAATCTTTTGCGGCGATGTCGGCGCGCAGCGGGCAGAACTCTTCCAAACCTTGATACAGGCGGGCAGGGCGCAAGTTGCTGAACAGCTTGAAGTGCTTACGCAGAGGCAGCAAAGCGCCGCGCTCTGGCTGATCGTTTGGCGGCAGGTGTTCCCATTTCGGGCCACCGACTGAGCCGAACAAGATGGCGTCCGCTTGCTCACAACCGGCAACGGTGGCCGGTGGCAATGGGCTGCCGTGCTTGTCGATGGCTGCGCCGCCAACGTCGTATTCGCTGGTGGTGATTTTCAGGCCAAAGCGCTGACGTACCGCGTCCAACACTTTATACGCCTGCTGCATTACTTCCGGGCCAATGCCGTCGCCGGGTAAGACGGCAATATGATGGGTCTTGCTCATGTTCACACCGTTTCCTGATTGTTTTGTTTTTCGGTTTGCAGGCGCTGTTTTTCAATTTCTACCTGCTTGCTGCGCCAAATGCTGTTCAATACGTGGACCATCGCTTTCGCGGAGGATTCGACGATGTCGGTCGCCAGACCTACACCGTGGAAACGGCGTCCATTAAAGGAAACCACTACGTCCACTTGGCCTAATGCGTCGCGACCATGGCCTTTGGCAGTCAGTTGATATTTGACCAGTTCGATCTGATAGCCGGTAATACGGTTAATGGCTTGATAGACCGCGTCTACCGGGCCGTTACCTGTCGCGGCTTCGGTTTTGATCTCTTCGCCACAGGCCAAGTTCACAGAGGCGGCGGCGGTGATGCTGGAACCTGACTGCACGCTGAAGTTGTCCAGACGGTAGAACTCAGGCTCTTCTTGCTGTTTATTGATGAACACCAGCGCTTCTAAGTCGTAGTCGAAAACCTGACCTTTTTTATCAGCCAGCTTCAAGAACGCGGCATACAGATGATCCAAATTATAGTCGGATTCTTTGTAGCCCATCTCTTCCATACGGTGTTTGACCGCGGCGCGACCTGAGCGTGAAGTCAGGTTCAACTGAATCTGGTTCAAACCGATGGACTCTGGGGTCATGATTTCGTAGTTTTCGCGATTCTTCAGCACGCCGTCCTGATGGATACCGGAGGAGTGTGCGAAGGCGTTAGAGCCGACAATCGCTTTGTTGCCTGGGATTGGCATGTTGGTGATTTGGCTGACAATCTGGCTAGTGCGGTAGATTTCTTTGTGGTTGATGTTGGTATGGACATTCATGTACTCGGAGCGAGTACGGATCGCCATAATCACTTCTTCCAGCGCGGTGTTACCTGCGCGCTCACCGATACCGTTCAATGTGCCTTCCACCTGACGCGCACCGGCCTGAATCGCTGCGATGGAGTTGCCGACGGCCATGCCCAAGTCATCATGGCAGTGGACTGAGATAATAGCTTTATCAATGTTTGGCACGCGCTCATACAAATTAGTAATAATGCCGCCGAACTGGGTTGGGGTGGTGTAGCCCACGGTGTCAGGGATGTTGATGGTGGTAGCACCGGCCTTGATGGCGGCTTCAACGACGCGGCACAGGTTGTCCAGCGGCGTACGGCCCGCATCTTCACAAGAGAATTCAACGTCGTCGGTATAGTTACGCGCACGTTTCACTGAGTGAACCGCCATGTCCAACACTTGGTCGAAGGAGCGCTTTAATTTTGATTCGATGTGCAGGGTAGAAGTGGCCAAGAATACGTGGATACGGAAGGCTTCGGCGACGCGCAAGGCTTCGGCAGCGGCATCGATATCGCCGTCTACGCAGCGCGCCAAACCACAAACGCGGCTGTTTTTGATTTGGCGAGCAATGGTCTGTACAGATTCGAAGTCGCCCGGAGAGGAAACCGGGAAGCCGACTTCCATCACGTCAACGCCCATTCTTTCCAGCGCGATGGCAATCTGCAACTTATCTTTGACGCTCAGGCTGGCTTGTAACGCCTGTTCACCGTCACGCAGCGTGGTATCGAAAATAATGACTTGTTCGCTCATGGTAGATTCCTTGTCTATTTTACTTTCGCGCCGTGGAGGTAAAAAAAAACCCGCGCATCGGCGCGGGTTTAGTGTCTGTGGAAGTTGAAATCAGTTCTGATTTTCGCCCACTGGCATACCGCGCAAGATTTCTGCGTTAAGTAGTAGGCCTAGTAGACGAGTAGTAATGAACATGAGTTTCAGCTTCTCTTAAATTTGGTTTTGAATCGGAGGTTGTTTTAACCGTTGCCTAAATTGATACGTGAATGCGCGCGGCATGTCAACCGTTGGAATAGCTTCACTATTTAATTAGTAATAGATGAGATTGGATCTCATTTGGTGAAAAGTTCTGCTAAAGACTTATTGGCTGAAGTAATCGATTTTTGCGGGTGGTTGGCCAGCTAAAAGATAACAATTGCTGTTTGTCAGCCTCAAAATAGGGCGTTTTAGCTATATTTTAATTTAAAAACAAAGCATTGGAGGTTGTTGCGTATTGCTTAATTAATAATTCTATTTTCGTATGTTGTGAGGGTATTCATTTTGTAGTTTTATATGATTCGATTTTAGTAATGAACGAAATAAATTAATTCATTTTTAATATCAATTTAGTCTGCATAAGGTATCGGCATTTTATAATCACTCCCTTATAAGGACGCCCATTTCATTATCCTTACTCTTGCTAATAAGTCCTGCTTATCTGGCAGGGTTATATTGATTTAATTTTTACATTACCTCGGGGGAATTATGAAAACGCATTTAATTGACGCGCAGCAAGATACCAGCAATGCCGCAGGAAGTTTGCGTAATGTCGATCTCAATTTACTCACCGTTTTTGATGCGGTGATGCAATTACAAAATATTACCCGCGCTTCTGAATTATTAGGAATGTCGCAGCCCGCGGTAAGTAATGCGGTATCGCGTTTAAAGATTATGTTTAACGATGATCTGTTTGTGCGCTATGGGAGAGGTATTCAACCTACCACTCGCGCAAAACAACTTTTCGGTCCTATTCGCCAAGCATTGCAGATTGTGATGAATGAGCTGCCGGGCGCAGGTTTTGATGCCAGAACCAGTATCCGCCAATTTAACGTGGCGCTCTGTAGCCCGCTAGACATCAGGCTTACGGCCAATATCCTCAATACTGTTGGCAATACCTCTTCTTCAGTAGGGGTCAAATTCCAGAGTATTATCCCTGATAATATTGAGCATCAGCTGCGTTATCAAAATATCGAGTTTGTTATTGGTTATCGTCGCTTTGAGGGCAGTGATTTTTGCAATCAGGAATTATTTACTGACGAACTGGTATTAGTTTGCGCACAGAATCATCCGCGAATTAGCCCGCACATGCCTGACGAAAAATATCTCGATGAACAGCATGCGGTAGTGATGCTCGATCGTCACTCATTCTATCTGCCTTATTATGATTCTGCTGAAATACAGCCGTTAATTGCGTTTCAGGGAACAGATCTTAATAGCGTGATGAATGTGGTATCCCGCACGCAAATGGTGGCTTTAGTGCCAAGCTGGTTAGCACAGGCCAACGCGGGAATATTAAATCTGGATATTATTCCAGTTCCTTGGTTGAAAAATAAACTGCCTTGCTATCTTTCCTGGCATGAATCCTCCAGCAAAGATAAAGGGAATATGTGGTTAAAATCTCTTTTAGAAGAGAGCGCAAGCCTTTAACCCCATAAGAAGTGCCGTTTTAAGGGGGAAGCCGGTCGCCACGTTTTATTTCAAAAATCGCCGGTACCTCCCCCTCAAAACCAGAGGTAATCACTGGTTTTGTTTCTTAGTGTGGTTTTTTACTCTGCTTTATATGTTGCGCTTGTTGCCGTTTTTTGTGCGGCAGAATTCGTAACATTTTCTTTCACCGCTTTTGGTCATTTCTCATTTCCCTGCCATTCTTGAATAATAATTTGTTTTAACTGCTGGCTAACCCTCGGTAGACTGCACAAATTGTTAATAACGGTAAGCAATCTTTATGCCTCTTTTGTGGCCATTGCCGCTTGCTGTCTCTTCACCTTTCAGGTTTGCGGGTTATGACGACAACTCTTACTGACTTCCATCTGGTTTCACGTTTTCAACATCAACTTTTAACCCAGCCTGACAACACCGCGTTTCGGGAATGGTCTCCGGAAAAAGAGAGTTCACTCACTTGGCGCGAAGCTGGCGACAAGATTGACCGGCTTGCCAGCATCTTGCTGCGTCTGGGCGTCGAGGTTCAAGAGCGCGTCGCACTGTGCGGCAGCAACGCCATGGCGTGGACGCTGGCCGATTTAGCGCTGCTGCACATTCGCGCCATCACGGTGCCGCTTTACGCCACCAATACGCCAGCGCAGTCGGCCTATGTCATTAATGATGCCGGTATTCGCATTTTATTCGTGCTCGAACAAAGTCAGTTCGACGCCGCGCTGGCTTTGCAGGCGCTTTGCCCGCAGCTCGAGCATATTCTGGTGCTGGATGAGTCGGTAAACCTGCGCGATGCGCCCATTGCCCGCCACATTAACTGGCTTAAAACGCCCGACCCGAGTTCAGGCGCGGGCCTTGCGCAGCGCCTTGAGCAGCGCAGCCTTGAGGATTTGTTCACCCTGATTTATACCTCGGGCACTACCGGCGAGCCGAAAGGGGTGATGCTCGACTACCGGAGCATCGCCACCCAGTTGCAGCAGCACGACCACCGCCTGACGCTGACTCGTGACGATATCTCGCTCTGTTTCTTGCCGCTGGCCCACGTGTTTGAACGCGCGTGGAGCTTCTATGTGATGCACAGCGGCGCGCAGATTGTCTTCCTGCGCCAGACGGATTTGGTCCGCGAGGCGCTGTCTGCCGTCAAACCGACAGTGATGTGTGCCGTGCCTCGCTTCTATGAAAAGGTGTTTAGCGCCATTAATCAGAGCGTGGCTCACGCAAGTCTTATCAAGAAGAAGCTGTTCCACTGGGCAATGGCGCAGGGAAAAGAGAAATTTCTCGCCGCCAGAAATCGCGAATCGCAGTCATGGTGGCAGAAAAGCCAGTTCGCACTGGCCGATAAACTGGTGTTGAGCAAGCTGCGCGGCCTGCTCGGCGGCAATGTGCGCTTCCTGCCCGCCGCCGGAGCAAGCTTAGATGACAACGTGATTCTGTTTTTCGAGTCAATTGGGCTGAAGATCAAATATGGTTACGGCCTGACGGAAACCTGCGCCACGGTGAGTTGCTGGGAGGAGCAGGATTTCCTGTTTGGCTCAGTCGGCACGGCGTTGCCCAAAGTTGAAATTCGCATTGGCGAAGAGAATGAGATTCAGGTTCGCGGGCCGACGCTGCTGCGCGGCTACTTTAATAAGCCAGAAGAGACGGCGGCCAGCTTCACTGCCGACGGCTGGTTCAAAACCGGCGACGCGGGGAAAATGGATGAGCAGGGCAACCTGTTTGTTACCGAGCGCTTAAAAGATCTGATGAAAACCTCGGGCGGCAAGTACATTGCGCCGCAGCGTATTGAGGGGACTTTGGTGCAGGATCGCTACATTGAGCAGGCGGCGGTGATTGCCGATGCCAAGCACTTTGTCTCGGCGCTGATCGTTCCCGACTTCAACGCGCTGAGTGAATATGCTCAGGCCCATCACATCGATTATTTTAATCGCGAAGGTTTGCTGAAAAACGAGCAGATCCTGTCGCTGTTCACTTATCGCGTTCGGCAGATCCAGCACGAGCTGGCAAGTTATGAGCAGGTGAAGAAGTTCGCGCTGCTGACCACGCCTTTCACCATGGAGGCCGGTGAGCTGACCCCGACGCTGAAAATTCGCCGCAAAATTATCGCCGAGCGCTACAAGAAAGAGATCGACGCCTTCTATTGTGACTAAGCTCACACTTCTGGCCCGCAGCGCGCTTTGCTTCGGGCCGCTTAATTTTTGTATCTGTTCAAATCGGCCGTTTTTAGGTCAATTCCCACCCAGTGGAACAAGAATATTGTCATAATTTAATGCTGTAATTTATTCCCCCTTCCTGATATTCCTGAGTAGTAACCTTCTTTATGCAGTGTTTTGTCTCGCACTAGATGAGGCCAGCAGCGCGACACAAAATAGTGGCCTCGCCAGCGGCATTTTGCCGTTTGCTTGACCTAAATTCAGGCGCTAAGGTATTGAGTTACATTTACGTCATAAGATAAGAACAGCAGGGCTAAGCCCTCTTACCCGGACGATGGAAATGAATTCCATTTTCCTTTGAGTTGTTTATTCACCGGGCAGCTCTCTTATAAAAAGACTCTTATTAAAATAAGTCATCCTATAGAAACAAAAAGCCTGGAGGCAAAACCATGGAGATGTTGTCAGGAGCCGAGATGGTCGTCCGGTCGTTGATCGATCAGGGCGTTAAACACGTATTCGGTTATCCCGGCGGAGCGGTGTTGGATATCTATGATGCCCTGCACACGGTCGGCGGGATTGATCATGTGCTAGTCAGACACGAGCAGGGCGCTGTTCATATGGCGGATGGTTATGCACGCGCAACGGGTGACGTTGGCGTGGTGCTCGTGACCTCTGGCCCCGGCGCAACCAATGCCATTACCGGCATTGCGACTGCTTATATGGATTCCATTCCGCTGGTGGTGTTATCTGGCCAGGTTCACAGTTCGCTGATTGGCTATGACGCTTTTCAGGAATGCGACATGGTGGGGATCTCCCGCCCGATAGTGAAACATAGCTTCCTGGTGAAGCACGCAGAAGATATTCCGACGGTATTGAAGAAGGCGTTTTACCTCGCTTCTACTGGCCGCCCCGGTCCGGTAGTGGTTGATTTGCCGAAAGATGTCGTCAACCCGCAGGTGAAATTGCCGTATTCCTACCCTGAGCAAATCACCATGCGTTCTTACAACCCGACGGTGCAAGGCCACCGTGGGCAGATTAAACGCGCGCTGCAAACCCTGCTGGCGGCGAAAAAGCCGGTGCTGTATGTGGGTGGCGGTGCGATTAACTCTGAATGTAGCGCCGAGCTGTTAGAGCTGGCCGAAAAGCTCAACCTGCCGGTGACCAGCTCACTGATGGGCCTTGGCGCTTTCCCCGGTACTCACCGCCAAAGCGTGGGCATGCTGGGGATGCACGGCACCTACGAAGCCAATATGACCATGCACAATGCCGACCTTATCTTCGGCGTGGGCGTGCGCTTTGATGACCGCACCACCAACAATCTGGCGAAGTACTGCCCGAACGCCACCATCATGCATATCGATATCGACCCGACGTCTATCTCGAAGACGGTGAGCGCGGATATCCCTATCGTGGGTGATGCCAAACAGACGCTGGAGCAGATGCTGGAATTGCTGGCGCAAAGCGATGAGAAACAAGAGTACGACGCGCTGCGCGACTGGTGGCAGAGCATTGAGCAGTGGCGCGCCAAAGATTGCCTCGGCTACGACAAAAACAGCGGCACGATCAAGCCTCAGGCAGTTATCGAAACCCTGCATCGTCTGACCAAGGGCGACGCCTACGTGACGTCAGACGTAGGTCAGCACCAGATGTTTGCCGCACTCTATTATCAGTTTGATAAACCGCGCCGCTGGATCAACTCCGGCGGTCTGGGCACCATGGGCTTCGGCCTGCCTGCGGCGCTGGGCGTGAAGCTCGGCCTGCCAGAAGAGACCGTTATCTGCGTGACCGGCGACGGCAGTATCCAGATGAACATTCAGGAGCTGTCTACCGCGCTGCAATACGACCTGCCGGTGATTGTGGTTAACCTGAACAACGGTTACCTCGGCATGGTGAAACAGTGGCAGGACATGATCTACTCCGGCCGCCATTCCCAGTCCTACATGCAGTCTCTGCCTGACTTCGTCAAACTCGCCGAGGCCTATGGCCACGTGGGTATTGCGATCCGCAGCGCAGACGAGCTGGAAAGCAAATTGCAGCAAGCATTGGATCAGAAAAACCGTCTGGTATTCGTGGATATCAGCGTGGATGAAACAGAACACGTTTACCCGATGCACATCCGTGGCGGTGCGATGGACGAAATGTGGTTAAGCAAAACGGAGAGGACCTAATCATGCGCCGGATTTTATCAGTATTGCTCGAAAACGAATCAGGCGCTTTGTCACGCGTCGTCGGCCTGTTCTCTCAACGCGGCTACAACATTGAAAGCCTGACCGTAGCACCGACTGACGACCCGACGCTGTCGCGCATGACTATCCAGACCGTGGGTGATGCCAAGGTGCTGGAGCAGATTGAAAAGCAGCTGCATAAGCTGGTCGACGTTCTGCGCGTCAACGAGCTGGTGCAGGGCGCGCACGTTGAGCGCGAAATCATGCTGGTTAAGCTGCAAGCCTCTGGCTACGGGCGTGAAGAGGTGAAACGTTCCACCGAAATCTTCCGCGGTCAGATTGTTGACGTCACGGCAACCCTCTACACCGTGCAGTTGGCGGGGACTAGCGACAAGCTGGACGCCTTCTTGGCGACCGTGCGTGAGGTGGCGGAAATCGTCGAAGTCGCGCGCTCTGGCGTGGTTGGCGTCTCTCGCGGTGACAAAGTGATGCGTTAATCCTTGATATCATTGGCAGCTAATGCGGCCCGATGATTTAGGTTCTGCTCAGAAGCCCAACTCCGGTTGGGCTTTTATTTTTTCTTGAATCTCAAGACTCATCGCTTGCCCGCTTTCCAGCATCAGGTGAAGCGATTCGGTAAAACACCTTGCTCAACAGGGTCTTCTGCGGTTAGATAAAGACAAGTTTATTTAATCATTTCGTCATTGATGTCGCTTTCACTCGGCGGCTGAATTGCCAACGGTCAGCAGTCATTGCCTCGCCAAGCTTAAAACAGGCCATTCCAAGGCGTGCTGCACTTCACTTAATGAGTAATGTAAGGGGTTTTCTCGGTGAAACTGGATGAAATCGCGCGGTTAGCGGGCGTTTCGCGTACCACTGCCAGTTATGTCATTAACGGCAAAGCGAAACAGTATCGTGTCAGCGATAAGACAGTTGAAAAAGTCATGGCTGTCGTGAAGGAACATAACTACCACCCTAACGCCGTCGCCGCTGGGCTGCGTGCGGGCCGAACCCGTTCGATTGGTTTGGTGATCCCCGATCTGGAAAATACCAGCTACACCAAAATTGCTAACTACCTCGAGCGTCAGGCTCGCCAGCGTGGCTACCAGTTGCTGATCGCCTGTTCTGAAGACCAGCCTGATAACGAAATGCGCTGCGTGGAGCATCTGCTTCAGCGTCAGGTAGATGCCATTATCATCTCCACTTCTCTGCCGCCGGAGCACCCGTTCTACCAGCGTTGGGCCAATGATGATTTCCCGATCATTGCCCTTGACCGCGCCCTCGATCCGGAACATTTTATCAGCGTAGTGGGTGCCGATCAGGAAGACGCCTTCACGCTGGCACAGGAGCTACGTGCCTTTCCGGCTGAATCGGTTCTCTATCTTGGCGCGCTGCCGGAGCTTTCCGTCAGCTTCCTGCGTGAGCAAGGTTTCCGTCAGGCGTGGGCCGACGACGCCCGTGAGCCGCAGTATCTGTATGCCAATGCCTATGACCGCGAGTCGGCGGCGCTGGCCTTTGCCGAGTGGCTGAAGACTCATCCGATGCCGCAGGCGCTGTTCACCACCTCGTTCCAGCTATTGCAGGGCGTCATGGATGTCACGCTCAAGCGGGAAGGGCGTTTGCCGATGGACTTAGCCATTGCCACTTTTGGTGATAACGAGCTGCTCGATTTCTTAGATTGCCCGGTGCTGGCCGTGGCGCAGCGCCACCGCGACGTGGCCGAGCGCGTGCTGGAACTGGTTCTGGCATGCCTTGATGAGCCGAAAAAACCGAAAGCCGGTTTGACTCGCATTCGCCGCAACCTGTTCCGTCGTGGACGTTTGAGCAGAAAATAGCCTTAAATGCGGGTTTACGTCCGTTAAACCCGCGTCTTACTTACCCCCGTCACTCTTCTCAGAAAATCAGGCTGTGGTCTTCTGTGGCTAAAATGCTGCGTAAAAACGAGTCCATAATGTTCAAATGGGTATTTTGGGAGATTTCTTACGCATTGAATTATTAGCAAATGTTTAGCTGCCTTTTTCCTCTGATATAAACCGCTAAATCAATTTTTAAATACGTTAATACTGGCGATAAAAGTGCTGTAGAATTCACGCCTTAATTTTCTTGGCCGATTTTCATTTTAATTTGTAAAGGCCGGAAAGTTGGACAAAAGCTTGCTGCATGCGGGCTGGCAACATGAGCAGTAATGTTTTAGCAGTGATCATCTAAAAAGGAGCCAAGATTCTCTTTTTGAAGATGGAGAGGTTAAGAACTGAGAGATCGATAGCAGAAGAATATAAATAGTTAAATAATGTTCAATTTGGTTTTTTTTTAATCATCATTATTTTTACTAAGAAATTTCCTCAACTAATCATGACTTTATTTCCTATTCCGCTACTAAAAATCCTTACTCCCCTGCGATAAGGCTCCTCGACGCCCGCGAAATAATGCCAAACCGCCTCTGCTCTGGCTTGACAAGGTTTTAATACCATCCGTAAACTCTTTTATGTGGGAATTTGTGGAGGAAAGTGGTGAAAAGGGTCATAGAGGGGTAGATCGGTCATGTTTCGTGGCGCGACGATGGTTAACCTCGACAGCAAAGGGCGACTTGCCGTACCCACCCGATATCGGGATTTGCTGAGCGAAGAATCGCAAGGTCAAATGGTATGCACCATAGACCTCCATCACCCATGCCTCCTCCTTTACACCCTGCCCGAATGGGAAGTTATCGAACAAAAATTGTCCCGTCTGTCGAGTATGAACCCCGTCGAGCGCCGTATTCAGCGCCTGCTGTTGGGCCATGCAAGTGAATGTCAGATGGATAACGCTGGGCGACTGTTGATTGCAACCACATTGCGCCAACACGCCGGGCTTGCCAAAGAAGTGATGCTGGTTGGGCAGTTCAACAAGTTTGAACTGTGGGATGAACAGACCTGGTATCAACAAGTTAAGGAAGACATTGACGCTGAACAGTCGTCTCAGGAACCACTTTCTGACCGATTACAGGACTTGTCACTATAAGCATGGTTGAAAATTTTAAGCATACATCCGTCTTGCTGGATGAGGCCGTAAACGGCCTGAACATTCGTGAGAACGGAATTTACATTGATGGAACTTTTGGCCGTGGTGGCCATTCGCGCCTGATTCTGTCCCAACTTGGGCCGGACGGACGCCTGCTCGCTATCGATAGAGACCCACAGGCAATTAAAGCCGCTGAAGCTATTCAAGACTCACGTTTCTCAATCATTCATGGTCCGTTTTCCGACTTAGCGACTTACGTCAAAGACCGCGGTCTTGAAGGCAAGATCGACGGCGTACTGTTGGATTTAGGCGTTTCTTCCCCGCAGTTGGACGACGCCGAGCGCGGTTTCTCCTTCATGCGTGACGGGCCGCTGGACATGCGTATGGACCCAACGCGTGGCTATTCCGCCGCTGAATGGCTGATGAAAGCTGAAGAAGAAGACATTACTTGGGTGCTGAAAACCTTTGGTGAAGAGCGTTTTGCGAAGCGTATCGCCCGCGCCATTGTTGAGCGCAACCGCGAACAGCCGATGACCCGCACCAAAGAGTTGGCGGATTTGATTGCTAACGCTTCTCCATTCCGCGAGAAGCACAAGCATCCGGCAACCCGCAGCTTTCAGGCGATCCGTATTTACATCAACAGTGAGTTAGAAGAGATCGAACGCGCACTCGACGGCGCGCTGGAGATCTTAGCAACCGACGGTCGTTTGTCGGTGATCAGCTTCCACTCGCTGGAAGATCGCATCGTGAAACGCTTTATTCGCCAGCACAGCCGTGGCGCACAGGTTCCAGCGGGTATCCCGATGACCGAAGCGCAGATTTCCGAGCTGGGTGGCCGTTCACTGAAGTCCATTGGCAAGATGATGCCGTCGGAAGCGGAAGTGTCGGAAAACCCACGTGCGCGTAGCTCCGTGCTGCGCTTTGCTGCGAGAACCGCATCGTGATTGGCAACGAGCGTCATGGACTGGTTGGCGTCATTGCCGGAGATATTCTGCGCAATGGCAAGATCCCGATGCTGTTGCTGATTGCCGTGTTAGTCAGCGCCATATTTGTTGTTACCACTTCTCACAAAACGCGCTTACTGACCGCGCAGAGAGAGCAGTTGGTGTTGGAAAGAGATGCGCTGGACATTGAGTGGCGCAACTTGATTTTGGAAGAGAATGCCCTCGGCGATCATAGCCGGGTGGAACGCATCGCAACGGAGAAATTGCAGATGCAGCACGTTGATCCATCACAAGAAAATATCGTGGTTCAACCTTAAAACGCTTATGGAGAAGACTCGCAAAAGATGAAAGCAGCGCGCAAAACGAAGTTAAAACGTCCTGAAGATCAAGCCAGCTTTATCAGCTGGCGTTTTGCGTTGCTGTGCGGATGTATTCTTCTGGCCCTGCTGGGTCTGATGCTGCGAGTGGCTTTCTTGCAGGTCATCAGCCCCGACAAGCTGGTGAAAGAGGGCGATCTGCGCTCTTTGCGAGTGCAAACCATCGAAACTTCCCGCGGCATGATAACCGACCGCGCCGGACGCCCTCTGGCGGTCAGCGTGCCGGTCAATGCTATCTGGGCCGATCCTAAAGAGATTAACGATCACGGCGGGATCACCGTCGATACGCGCTGGAAAGCGCTCGCCGACGCCCTGAACATCCCCCTCGACCAACTCTCCACTCGAATCAACGCCAACCCTAAAGGCCGCTTTGTCTATCTGGCGCGTCAGGTGAATCCCTCGATTGGCGAGTACATCCACAAGCTAAAACTGCCCGGCATCTCCCTGCGCCAAGAATCCCGCCGTTACTATCCGGCAGGGCAGGTGACCGCACACGTGATTGGCGTGACCAATATCGACAGCCAAGGCATTGAAGGCGTTGAGAAGAGCTTCGACCGCTGGCTCACCGGTAAGCCGGGCGAGCGGACTATTCGTAAAGACCGTTTTGGCCGCGTGATTGAAGATATTTCCTCCGTAGACAGTCAGGCGGCACACAACCTCGCACTGAGCATCGACGAACGTTTGCAGGCGCTGGTTTACCGCGAACTGACTAACGCCGTGGCCTTTAACAAGGCGGAATCAGGCACTGCGGTGCTGGTGGATGTGCAGACTGGCGAAGTGCTGGCGATGGCCAACAGCCCGTCTTATAACCCAAACAATTTGCCGGATACGCCGAAAGAAGCCATGCGTAACCGTGCTATCACGGACATCTTCGAGCCGGGTTCCACCGTCAAGCCTATGGTGGTGATGACCGCGCTCAAAAACGGTGTGGTGAAAGAGAACAGCGTTCTTAACACCTTGCCGTACTACGTTAATGGTCACGAAATCAAAGACGTGGCCCGATACCCTGAGCTGTCAGTGACGGGTGTCTTACAGAAGTCGAGTAACGTCGGTGTATCAAAAATGGCGTTAGCGATGCCGTCCGCAGAGCTGGTAGATACTTACTCGCGATTCGGATTGGGAAAACCGACCAATTTGGGGCTGGTTGGAGAAAGCAGTGGCTTATACCCTAAAAAACAACGGTGGTCTGACATAGAGAGGGCCACCTTCTCTTTCGGCTACGGGCTAATGGTGACTCCACTTCAATTAGCGCGTGTCTATGCAACGATCGGCAGCCTGGGCGTTTATCGCCCTTTGTCGATCACGAAGGTTGATCCTCCTGTATCGGGTGAACGCGTTTTCCCTGAACCTCTGGTGCGTAAAGTGGTTCACATGATGGAAAGCGTTGCACTGCCGGGCGGTGGTGGCGTTAAAGCCGCTATCAAGGGCTACCGTATCGCGATTAAAACCGGTACGGCGAAGAAGGTTGGCCCGGACGGCAAATACGTCAACCGCTATATCGCTTACACCGCCGGCGTTGCGCCAGCGAGTAATCCGCGTTTTGCATTGGTCGTGGTTATTAACGACCCGCAGGGCGGTAAATACTATGGCGGTGCGATTTCAGCACCGGTGTTTGGGGCGATTATGGGTGGCGTATTGCGCACCATGAACATTGAGCCTGACGCGCTAACCGTCAGCGAAAATGACGACATAGTTAACAATCAAAAAGAGGCTTCAGGTGGCAGATCGTAATTTGCGCGACCTACTAGCGCCCTGGGTGAGTGATGCCCCAGACGTAGCGCTGAAAGAACTGGTTTTAGACAGCCGCGTGGCGGCTGCCGGAGACTTGTTCGTCGCGATTTCAGGCCATAGCAACGACGGGCGTCGTTTTATCCCACAGGCAATCGCGCAAGGCGTGGCTGCTGTGGTGGCCGAAGCTAAAGGTGAACAGGAGCATGGCGCGGTATCCCAGATGCATGGTGTGCCGGTTATCTATCTGAATGACCTGAATTTATTGCTGTCCGAGATGGCCGGGCGTTTCTACGCCGAGCCGGGCAAATCCCTGCGCTTAGTCGGCGTGACCGGCACCAACGGCAAAACCACCACTACCCAGTTACTGGCGCAGTGGGCGCAGCTGCTGGGCGAAACCAGTGCCGTGATGGGCACCGTCGGCAACGGTTTACTGAATAACGTGGTTCCGGCGGAAAACACCACCGGCTCTGCGGTACAGGTTCAGCACGTGTTGGCTGACTTAGTGAAGCAGGGCGCGAGCTTCGCCGCGATGGAAGTCTCTTCCCACGGTTTGGTTCAGCATCGCGTTGCCGCGCTGCCGTTCGCCGCTGCCGCTTTTACCAACCTGAGCCGTGACCATCTGGACTACCACGGCGACATGCAAAGCTATGAAGAAGCCAAATGGCTGCTGTTTGCATCGCATCAGGTCGGGCAGAAAATCATTAATGCTGACGATGAAGTGGGTCTGCGCTGGCTGCAAAAGTCACCGGACGCTATCGCCGTCACTATGGAAGATAAGATCCCGGCCGACTGGAAAGGGCGCTGGTTAGCGGCTCGCAGCGTGAATTACCACGACGGCGGCGCAAGCGTGAATATCGATTCCAGCTGGGGTGAAGGTCTGATTGAAAGCCGCCTGATGGGCGCGTTCAACGTCAGCAACCTGCTGGTGGCCTTGGCCACTCTGCTCTCCCTCGATTACCCGCTGAAAGACCTGCTGGCAACCTCTGCTCAGTTGCAGCCGGTTTGCGGCCGTATGGAAGTGTTTAATGCGCCGGGCAAGCCGACGGTAGTGGTGGATTATGCCCACACGCCGGATGCACTGGAGAAAGCGTTAGCCGCGGCTCGCCTGCACTGCAAAGGCCAGCTGTGGTGTGTCTTCGGCTGTGGCGGCGACCGCGACAAAGGTAAGCGCCCACTTATGGGTGGCATTGCCGAGCAGTACGCCGACCGCGTGATTGTGACTGACGATAACCCGCGTAGCGAAGAGCCGCGCGCGATCGTGGCTGATATCCTTGCCGGGCTGCTCGACGCGGGCCGTGCATTAGAGATTCATGGCCGCGCCGAAGCCGTCACCAGCGCCATCATGCAAGCCGCAGAAGATGACGTGGTGCTGATTGCCGGTAAAGGCCATGAGGATTACCAACTGGTAGGGAATCAGCGTCTGGACTACTCGGATCGCACCACCGCAGCCCGTTTACTGGGGGTAGTCGCATGATCCGCGTTTCCCTTCAGGCACTGGCTAACGAACTCAATGCTGAGTTGATCGGCGCGGACGCGCAGATTGACGCCGTAGTGACCGACACCCGCAAAATTGAGTCTGGCTGCCTGTTCGTCGCCCTCAAGGGTGAAAAATTTGATGCTCACGACTTCGCTGCTGATGCCATTGCAGCCGGAGCGGGGGCATTGCTGGTAAGTAAGCGCTTACCGGTGGAAGTTCCACAACTGGTGGTTGCCGACACCCGCATCGCGCTTGGCCGTCTCGGCGCGTGGGTTCGCCAGCAGGTTCCAGCCCGCGTGGTTGGCCTGACCGGCTCCTCCGGCAAGACCTCGGTGAAAGAGATGACCGCGGCGATTTTGCGCCAGTGCGGCAACGTGCTCTACACCGCAGGCAACTTCAATAACGACATCGGCGTGCCATTAACCCTGCTGCGCCTGACCGCCGAACACGATTTCGCCGTGATCGAAATGGGCGCTAACCACGGCGGTGAAATTGCTTACACCACCGATTTAGTGCGTCCTGAGACTGCACTGGTGAACAACCTTGCCGCTGCTCACCTCGAAGGTTTCGGCTCACTGGCGGGCGTTGCTCAGGCCAAGGGTGAAATCTTCGAAGGCTTGCCAGCCAATGGCGTCGCCATTCTTAATGCCGACAGCAACGACTGGCCGCACTGGCAGCGCCATTTAAATAACAAAACCGTCTGGCGCTTCTCACCAGAAGCGGGCGAAGACATCGATTTCTTTGCCTCAGACGTGCAGATAAGCCCGCTGAAAACCGCCTTTACTCTGCATGCGCCACAAGGCGTGGTGGAGGTTTCTCTGCCGCTGCCGGGGCGTCACAACATTGCTAATGCTCTGGCCGCTGCGGCCTTGGCTCTCTCCGTTGGCGCGACGTTAGACAATGTCCGCCAAGGGCTGTCCACTTTACAGGCCGTGCCGGGGCGTCTGTTCCCTATCGCCCTGAGCGAAGGCAAAACGCTGCTCGATGACAGCTACAACGCCAACGTGGGCTCGATGACTGCCGCCGCGCAGACGCTGGCTGAAATGCCGGGTTATCGCGTAATGGCGGTGGGCGACATGGGCGAGCTGGGTGCAGAGAGTGAGAATTGCCATCGCGAAGTGGGTGAAGCCATTCGCGAAGCAGGCATCGACAAAGTTTTCAGCGTGGGTACCGCCAGTAAAACCATCAGCGACGTGAGTGGCTGTGGTGAACATCTGCAAGATAAGTCAGCCCTGACGGCCCGTTTAACGAGCTTACTGTCAGAACACGCGGTCATCACCGTCTTAATTAAGGGTTCACGTAGTGCCGCCATGGAGCAGGTAGTACGGGCGTTACAGGAGAATGCAACATGCTAGTTTGGCTGGCCGAACATTTGGTCAAATATTATTCCGGCTTCAACGTCTTTTCATACCTGACGTTTCGCGCCATCGTCAGCCTGCTGACCGCATTATTCCTCTCTTTGTGGATGGGGCCTCGCGTGATTGCCCGTCTGCAAAAAATGTCTTTCGGGCAGGTCGTGCGTAACGATGGCCCAGAGTCGCACTTCAGTAAGCGCGGCACGCCAACCATGGGCGGTTTGATGATCCTGACCTCCATCACCATTTCGGTGCTGATGTGGGCCTACCCGTCTAACCCATACGTCTGGTGCGTGCTGTTCGTACTGGTCGGCTACGGCATCGTCGGCTTTGTCGATGACTATCGCAAAGTTGTGCGTAAAGACACTAAAGGTTTGATTGCTCGCTGGAAATACTTCTGGCAGTCAGTCATTGCCTTGGCCGTGGCCTTCACCATGTACGCGATTGGTAAAGACACACCGGCTACCGAGCTGGTTGTACCGTTCTTCAAAGACATCATGCCGCAGCTCGGCCTGCTGTACATCTTGCTGAGCTACTTCGTGATTGTCGGCACCAGTAACGCCGTTAACCTGACCGACGGCCTTGATGGTTTAGCCATCATGCCAACCGTGTTTGTTGCCGCAGGCTTTGCGCTGGTGGCATGGGCGACGGGCAACATGAACTTCGCTAACTATCTGCACATTCCTTATCTGCGTCACGCGGGTGAGCTGGTGATTGTCTGTACCGCCATCGTCGGCGCGGGTCTGGGCTTCTTATGGTTCAACACCTATCCGGCTCAGGTCTTCATGGGCGACGTGGGTTCACTGGCACTGGGTGGCGCGCTTGGCACCATCGCCGTGCTGCTGCGTCAAGAGTTCTTACTGGTGATCATGGGCGGGGTGTTTGTGGTTGAAACTCTGTCGGTCATCTTGCAGGTAGGTTCCTTTAAGTTACGTGGGCAGCGCATCTTCCGCATGGCGCCGATCCATCACCATTACGAACTTAAAGGCTGGCCAGAACCACGCGTTATCGTGCGCTTCTGGATTATTTCGCTGATGCTGGTGCTGATTGGCCTAGCGACGCTGAAGGTACGGTAATTATGGCTGACTATCAGGGTAAAAAAGTGGTCATTATCGGGCTGGGCCTTACCGGGCTCTCCTGTGTTGATTTCTTTATGGCGCGCGGCGTGACGCCTCGCGTTATAGATACCCGCGTCAGCCCGCCGGGCTTAGATAAGCTGGCGGACAGCGTAGAGCGCCACCTTGGCTCACTGCATGAAGATTGGCTGTTAGATGCTGACCTGATTGTGGCAAGTCCGGGCATGGCACTGGCCACCCCTGCACTGAGCGCGGCGATTGACGCCGGTGTCGAAGTGGTGGGTGATATCGAGCTGTTCTGCCGCGAAGTGCAGGCACCGATTGTGGCTATCACCGGCTCGAACGGTAAGAGCACGGTGACCACGCTGGTGGGCGAAATGGCGAAGGCCGCGGGCTGGAAAGTCGGCGTCGGCGGCAATATCGGTTTGCCAGCTCTGAGCATGCTGGGGCAGGACTATCAGCTGTTTGTGCTGGAACTCTCTAGCTTCCAGCTAGAAACCACTTACAGCTTGCAGGCTGCCGCTGCCACCATCCTCAACGTGACCGAAGACCATATGGATCGCTATCCGTTTGGTTTGCAGCAGTATCGCGGCGCGAAGCTAAAAGTCTATGAAAACGCCAAGCTGTGCGTGGTTAATGCCGATGACGCGTTGACCATGCCCATTCGCGGCGCTGACAGCCGCTGTGTGAGCTTCGGCGTTGACGTCGGTGATTACCACCTCACGCGCCAGCAGAATGACATCTGGCTGCGCGTGCGCGGCGAACGCGTATTGAATACCAAAGAGATGCCGCTCACTGGGCGTCATAATTATACCAATGCCTTGGCCGCGCTGGCCTTGGCTGATGCAGTTGGCGTGCCGCAATCATCCAGTTTGCAAGCACTAACCCACTTCACCGGCCTTGCCCATCGCTTCCAAGTGGCATGGCAGCATAACGGCGTGCGCTGGATTAACGATTCCAAAGCGACCAACGTCGGTAGCACAGAAGCTGCGCTGAACGGGCTTGAAGTGGAAGGCACTCTGCACCTGCTGTTGGGCGGTGATGGCAAGTCAGCCGACTTCTCGCCGCTGGCGCGTTATCTGCAAGGCGACAACATCCGCGTTTACTGCTTTGGTCGTGACGGCGCTGAGCTGGCCGAGCTGCGCCCTGAAGTGTCCAGCACCTTCGACACCATGGAGCAGGCGATGCGCCACATCAGCGGGCAAGTGTCTGCTGGCGACATGGTGCTGCTGTCTCCGGCATGTGCCAGCCTCGACCAGTTCCGCAATTTTGAGCAGCGCGGCGACCTGTTTGCTGCTCTCGCGAAGGAGCTTGGCTGATGCGTATTCCTGGGTTGAGCCTCGCGGGCAAATTTAATGACTGGGTGATGGGGTCGAAAGAGAACGACGCCACCACGCTGGTGCTGTATGACAGAACGCTGCTGTGGCTGACCTTTGGTCTGGCGATTATCGGCTTCGTGATGGTGACCTCGGCTTCCATGCCAATTGGTCAGCGTCTGGCTGATGACCCGTTCCTGTTCGCCAAACGTGATGCGATTTACCTCGGTCTGGCTTTCGGCCTGTCTCTGGTCACCCTGCGGGTGCCGATGATTGTCTGGCAGAAGTACAGCAACATCCTGCTGCTTATCTCCATTGTCATGCTGCTGGTGGTGCTGGTGGTGGGTAGCTCGGTCAACGGGGCATCGCGCTGGATTTCATTCGGTCCGCTGCGTATTCAGCCTGCGGAGTTCTCCAAGCTGTCGCTGTTCTGCTATCTCGCCAGCTATCTGGTGCGCAAGGTTGATGAGGTGCGAAGCAACTTCTGGGGCTTCTGTAAGCCAATGGGCGTGATGGTTATTCTTGCCGTCCTGCTGCTGGCCCAGCCCGACTTGGGTACCGTGGTTGTACTGTTTATCACTACCCTTGCCATGCTGTTCTTGGCGGGGGCGAAGATGTGGCAGTTCTTGGCGATTATCGGCTCTGGTGCCTTCGCGGTGGTGCTGCTTATCGTGGCAGAACCGTACCGTATGCGACGCGTAACCTCGTTCTGGAATCCATGGGCCGATCCGTTCGGCAGTGGCTACCAATTAACCCAGTCACTGATGGCTTTTGGCCGGGGTGAATTCTGGGGCCAAGGTTTAGGTAACTCCGTACAAAAGCTGGAGTATTTGCCGGAAGCACATACCGACTTTATCTTCTCCATTTTAGGTGAGGAGTTAGGGTATTTCGGTGTGGTTTTAGCGTTGTTAATGGTATTCTTCGTCGCTTTTCGCGCGATGTCGATTGGCCGTCGCGCTTTAGAGATCGATCAGCGTTTTTCAGGCTTTTTATCTTGCTCCATCGGCGTGTGGTTTAGCTTCCAGGCACTGGTAAACGTCGGGGCCGCAGCGGGTATGCTGCCGACCAAAGGTTTGACCTTGCCGCTGATCAGTTACGGTGGTTCGAGCTTGCTGATTATGTCCACGGCAATCGTATTGTTGTTACGTGTAGATTTTGAAACGCGTCTGGCTAAAGCGCAGGCGTTTGTAAGGAGTGCCCGATGAGTGGCAAGACCAAGCGTTTAATGGTGATGGCAGGCGGTACCGGCGGACACGTTTTCCCGGGACTGGCGGTTGCACATCATTTGATGGCGCAAGGCTGGGAAGTGCGCTGGTTAGGCACTGCCGACCGCATGGAAGCCGACTTAGTGCCTAAAAACGGCATCGAGATTGATTTCATTCAGATCTCCGGATTACGTGGGAAAGGTCTGAAAGCGCAACTCACCGCGCCACTTCGCATATATCATGCGTGGCGTCAGGCGAAAACCATCATGCGTCGTTTTCAGCCCGACGTGGTTCTGGGCATGGGCGGTTATGTCTCTGGCCCCGGCGGTTTGGCCGCGTGGTCTTGCGGTATCCCCGTGGTACTGCACGAGCAAAATGGTATCGCCGGGCTGACTAACCGCTGGTTGTCACGCATTGCGAAGAAAGTATTACAGGCATTTCCGGGTGCATTCCCGAATGCTGACGTCGTAGGCAACCCGGTGCGCACTGACGTGCTGGCGCTACCACTGCCGGAAGAGCGTTTGGCTGGCCGTCAGGGTCCGATTCGCGTGTTAGTGGTGGGTGGCAGTCAGGGCGCGCGCGTGTTGAACCAAACCATGCCGGAACTGGCCGCGCTGCTGGGGGATAAAATCACCCTGTGGCATCAGGTGGGCAAGGGCGCACTGGACTCTGTCGTGCAGGCTTATGACCAAGTCGGCCAGACCCAGCATAAAATCACCGAGTTTATCGATGATATGGCCGAAGCCTACGCGTGGGCTGACGTGGTGGTATGTCGCTCCGGCGCATTGACCGTCAGTGAAATCGCCGCGGCAGGCTTGCCCGCGATTTTCGTGCCGTTCCAGCACAAAGACCGTCAGCAGTATTGGAACGCGCTGCCACTGGAGAAAGCCGGTGCAGCCAAAATTATCGAACAGGCGAATTTCAGCGCCGCTGCGGTGGCTGATGCGATGTCTGGCTGGGACAGAACCCACTTGCTGGAAATGGCTCGCGCCGCGCGTGCGGTAGCCATTCCCGACGCCACTGAGCGCGTCGCCGCAGAAGTGGTTGCCGCCAGCAAAAAATGAATATGAACGGGCCGCTGTTAACGCGGTCCGAGCCGTAAGTAACGGATTAATCAGTAACTGGAAATAGTGAAGAAAAACGTGAATACACAACAATTGGCGAAACTACGTACCTTCGTGCCCGAGATGCATCGCGTTCGGCACATTCACTTTGTCGGCATCGGTGGTGCTGGCATGGGTGGTATCGCCGAAGTGTTGGCAAATGAAGGCTATCAGATTAGCGGTTCAGACTTGGCACCTAATGCGGTGACCCAACAACTGACCGAGCTGGGCGCGCAGATTTACTTTAATCACCGCCCGGAAAACGTGTTGGACGCCAGCGTGGTGGTGGTATCGACGGCTATTTCCGCCGACAACCCAGAGATTGTTGCCGCGCGCGAAGCCCGTATCCCAGTGATTCGCCGCGCTGAAATGCTGGCCGAATTGATGCGTTTCCGCCACGGCATTGCCGTCGCCGGGACTCACGGCAAGACCACGACCACCGCGATGGTCACCAGTATTTATGCCGAAGCCGGGCTGGACCCGACTTTCGTTAACGGCGGTTTGGTGAAAGCCGCAGGCACTCACGCACGACTGGGTTCCAGCCGTTTCCTGATTGCCGAAGCAGATGAAAGCGACGCGTCTTTCCTGCATTTGCAGCCGATGGTGGCGATTGTAACCAACATCGAAGCGGACCATATGGACACTTATCAGGGCGACTTCGAGAACCTGAAACAGACGTTCATCAACTTCCTGCACAACCTGCCGTTCTACGGGCGCGCGGTGATGTGTGTTGATGACCCGGTGATCCGCGAGCTGCTGCCACGCGTTGGCCGCCATATTACGACTTACGGTTTTAGCGAAGACGCTGACGTCTTTATCGAAAGCTATCACCAAGAAGGCGCTCAAGGGCACTTCACCATTCGTCGCCAAGATAAGCCATTGATTAGCGTGACGCTCAATGCACCGGGCCGCCACAATGCCTTGAACGCCGCCGCAGCCGTTGCCGTCGCGACAGAAGAGGGCATTGAAGACGAAGCCATTTTGCGCGCGTTAGCCGGTTTCCAAGGCACGGGCCGCCGCTTCGACTTCCTCGGCGAGTATTCGCTGGAGAACGTGAATGCCAAAAGCGGCAGCGCGATGTTGGTGGACGACTACGGTCACCACCCAACAGAAGTGGATGCCACCATTAAAGCAGCACGTGCGGGCTGGCCGAATAAGCGTCTGGTAATGATTTTCCAGCCGCACCGCTACACCCGTACTCGCGACCTGTATGACGATTTCGCCAATGTGCTGTCGCAGGTCGACGTGCTGATCATGCTCGACGTTTACCCGGCTGGCGAAGCGCCAATTCCGGGAGCAGACAGCCGCTCGCTGTGCCGCACCATTCGTGCTCGCGGCAAGCTGGACCCGATTTTGGTGTCTGATATTGATGCCGTACCAGAAAATCTGTCACAAATCCTTGAAGGCGGCGATCTGGTGATGGTGCAGGGCGCCGGTAACATCGGCAAAGTGGCCCGCAAATTGGCTGATCAAAAATTACAGCCGGTGAAAAAAGGGGATGAACATCATGGCTAATAAAGTTGCGGTTTTATTTGGTGGTACTTCCGCAGAGCGCGATGTGTCCCTTAACTCTGGCGCAGCCGTACTGGCTGGGCTGAAAGAAGCCGGCATCGATGCTCACGGCGTCGATACCAAAACGTTTTCTGTCACTCGCCTGAAAGACGAGGGTTTTGACCGCGTCTTTATCGCGCTCCACGGGCGCGGCGGTGAAGATGGCACGCTGCAAGGCTTGCTGGAACAAGTTGGCCTGCCTTATACCGGCAGCGGCGTGATGGCTTCGGCCTTAACCATGGACAAGTTCCGCACCAAGCTGGTGTGGCAAGCCTTGGGCTTACCGGTTGCTCCATTCGTCGCGCTGAATAAAAAACAGTTGGGCGAAGTAGGGCAGGGCGCTTTGGCCGAGAAAATCGCGGGCTTAGGCTTGCCGCTGATTGTTAAGCCAAGCCGCGAAGGTTCTAGCGTTGGCATGAGCAAAGTTACTTCCGCCGAGCAGTTGCTGCCCGCGTTAGAAGAGGGCTTCCGCCATGACGATGACGTGCTGGTCGAGAAGTGGTTGAGTGGTCCTGAGTACACGGTGGCGATTCTGGGTGACAAAGTGATGCCTTCGATTCGCATCCAGCCAGCCGGTGTTTTCTATGACTATCAGGCCAAATATCTGTCTGACGAAACACAATATTTTTGCCCGAGCGGCTTAAGCAGCGAGCAAGAAGAGCAGCTTTCAGAATTGGCGTTACAGGCTTACCGCGCGCTCGACTGCAGCGGCTGGGGCCGGGTTGACGTGATGCAAGACGCCGACGGCAGCTTCAACCTGTTGGAAGTGAACACTTCTCCGGGTATGACCAGCCACAGCCTGGTGCCGATGGCGGCGAAACAGTTCGGCTTGAGCTTCTCGCAGCTGGTAGTCCGTATTCTGGAGCTGGCCGACTGATATGTCTCAAGCGGCCCTGAATGCACGAGAGCGCGCGACAGCTGAAAACAAAGGCGGTCGTCGCAGTAATGGCGGGCAATTAGCAGGAATCATCTTCCTGCTGATGGTGCTAGGTACCGTTTTATGGAGCGCGTGGGCAGTTATTGGCTGGATGCAGGACGCAAACCGTTTGCCTCTGTCCCAGTTGGTGGTCACTGGCGAACGCCACTACACCACTAACGATGATATTCGTCAGGCGATTCTGGCCTTGGGTGCGCCAGGAACGTTTATGACGCAGGATGTGAACGTCATTCAGCAGCAGATTGAGCGTTTACCCTGGATAAAACAGGTCAGCGTACGCAAGCAATGGCCGAATGAGTTGAAAATTCATCTGGTGGAGTATGTGCCGGTCGCACATTGGAATGATTTGCATATGGTCGATGCCGAAGGCAAACCATTCAGCATACCCGCCGAGCGAGTAGTCAAACAGAAGATGCCGTTGCTTTATGGTCCGGAAGGCAGCGAACAGGATGTTTTGCAAGGTTATCAATCGATGAGCCAGACGCTTTCAGCGGCCAAGTTCACCGTGAAATCTGTGGCAATGAGTGCTCGTCACTCTTGGCAAGTGACTCTGGATAGCGACATCCGGCTGGAGCTGGGAAGAGATGACCGTATGGGGCGTTTACAGCGTTTCATCGACCTTTATCCGAAGCTTCAGCAGCAGGCTGAAACCGATAAAAAACGCATCAGTTATGTCGATTTACGTTACGACACCGGTGCATCGGTCGGCTGGGCTCCAGAGTTTATCGATCAGCAAAACAGTAATCAGCAACAGAATCAGGCACAGGCTAAACAACAATGATCAAGTCGACGGACAGAAAACTGGTAGTTGGGCTGGAGATCGGTACGGCGAAAGTCGCCGCATTGGTAGGGGAAGTTCTGCCCGATGGCATGGTCAATATTATCGGTGTAGGAAGCTGCCCGTCACGCGGCATGGATAAAGGCGGCGTGAACGACCTGGAATCAGTGGTGAAATGCGTACAGCGCGCCATCGATCAGGCCGAATTAATGGCGGATTGCCAAATTTCTTCGGTTTACCTTGCTTTGTCTGGTAAACATATCAGTTGTCAGAATGAAATAGGGATGGTTCCTATTTCAGAAGAAGAAGTAACGCAGGAAGATGTAGAGAACGTGGTACATACCGCTAAGTCGGTCCGCGTTCGCGATGAGCATCGCGTGTTGCACGTGATCCCGCAAGAATATGCCATCGACTATCAGGAAGGGATTAAGAATCCGGTGGGGCTTTCAGGTGTGAGAATGCAAGCAAAAGTGCATTTAATAACCTGTCACAATGATATGGCGAAGAATATTGTCAAAGCCGTCGAACGTTGTGGCCTGAAAGTTGACCAACTGATCTTCGCCGGTCTGGCGGCAAGCTATGCCGTGCTGACCGAAGATGAGCGTGAATTGGGTGTTTGCGTCGTGGATATCGGCGGTGGCACCATGGATATCGCGGTTTATACCGGCGGCGCGCTGCGTCATACTAAGGTTATTCCTTATGCGGGTAACGTGGTCACCAGCGATATTGCCTACGCCTTCGGTACACCACCGACTGACGCAGAAGCCATTAAAGTACGCCACGGATGCGCGTTGGGTTCAATTGTTGGCAAAGACGAAAATGTCGAAGTGCCAAGCGTAGGCGGACGCCCGCCACGCAGCCTGCAGCGCCAGACGCTGGCAGAAGTGATTGAACCGCGTTACACGGAATTGCTGAATTTAGTAAATGATGAAATTTTACAATTGCAGGAGCAATTACGTCAGCAAGGCGTAAAACATCATCTGGCCGCTGGCATAGTTCTTACAGGCGGTGCAGCACAAATTGATGGTCTGGCAGCCTGTGCGCAGCGGGTATTCCATACCCAGGTGCGTATCGGACAACCGCTGAACATCACCGGGCTGACAGATTATGCGCAGGAACCTTACTACTCAACGGCTGTAGGGCTACTGCACTACGGGAAAGAGTCTCACCTAAGTGGTGAGGCTGAAGTGGAAAAACGCGCCTCAGTGGGCAGCTGGTTCAAGAGAATCAGTAGCTGGTTGAGAAAAGAGTTTTAATGTTTTAAAAACGGGATCATGCTGTTAGCAATTGCGATCTCGAAGCGACAGGCACAAAACGGAGAGAAACTATGTTTGAACCTATGGAACTGACCAACGACGCGGTGATTAAAGTCATCGGCGTCGGCGGTGGCGGCGGTAACGCCGTAGAACACATGGTGCGCGAGCGCATCGAAGGTGTTGAATTCTTTGCCGTTAACACCGACGCACAGGCGTTGCGTAAAACGGCTGTAGGCCAGACTATCCAAATCGGTAGCGGTATTACCAAAGGTTTGGGTGCTGGTGCGAACCCAGAAGTGGGTCGTAACTCTGCTGAAGAAGACCGTGAAGCTCTGCGCGCTGCACTTGAAGGCGCGGATATGGTCTTTATCGCAGCGGGTATGGGCGGCGGTACCGGTACCGGTGCAGCGCCAGTCGTCGCTGAAGTAGCGAAAGATTTAGGTATTCTGACTGTTGCCGTCGTGACTAAGCCTTTCAACTTTGAAGGCAAGAAGCGTATGGCGTTTGCAGAGCAGGGTATCGCCGAGCTGTCCAAACACGTGGACTCCTTAATCACCATTCCTAACGACAAATTGTTGAAAGTCTTGGGCCGTGGTATCTCCCTGTTGGATGCATTCGGTGCAGCCAACGACGTACTGAAAGGTGCGGTTCAGGGTATCGCCGAACTGATCACCCGTCCGGGTCTGATGAACGTCGACTTCGCTGACGTGCGTACCGTTATGTCCGAAATGGGTTATGCCATGATGGGCTCTGGTGTGGCATGTGGCGAAGACCGTGCGGAAGAAGCTGCCGAAATGGCAATTTCCAGCCCACTGTTGGAAGACATCGACCTGTCCGGCGCTCGCGGCGTTCTGGTCAACATCACCGCTGGTTTCGACCTGCGCTTGGATGAGTTCGAAACCGTGGGTAACACTATCCGTGCTTTCGCTTCTGACAATGCGACCGTGGTTATCGGTACGTCACTTGACCCAGAAATGAATGACGAATTGCGTGTCACCGTGGTGGCAACAGGTATTGGCATGGATAAGCGCCCAGAAATCACTCTGGTCACTAACAAGCCAGCCAGCCAGCCGGTTATGGATCACCGTTATCAGCAGCACGGGCTGTCGCCTCTGCCGCAGGAAACTAAGCCAGCCGCGAAGGTGGTTAATGATCCGAACACGCAATCTAATAAAGAGCCCGACTATTTGGACATCCCAGCCTTCCTGCGTAAGCAGGCAGACTAGTCCTAATTGTAGGATCTCCGCTCTTTGTGCTAAACTGTCCCGCCGAGCTTGATGTATTATAGGCTCGGTTGGATGGACAACATTGCGAGATAAAAACGATGATCAAACAACGTACATTAAAACGTATCGTTCAGGCGACGGGCGTCGGTTTGCATACCGGCAAGAAAGTCACCCTGACTCTGCGTCCTGCACCGGCCAATACCGGGGTCATCTATCGTCGCACTGACTTGAATCCACCGGTCGATTTCCCGGCAGATGCCAAATCCGTGCGTGATACCATGCTCTGTACTTGCCTGGTTAATGAGCATGACGTACGTATTTCTACGGTTGAGCACCTTAATGCGGCGCTGGCAGGCTTAGGCATCGATAACATCGTTATCGAAGTTGATGCACCAGAAGTGCCGATTATGGACGGTAGTGCAGCACCTTTCGTCTATCTGTTGATGGATGCAGGTATTGAAGAACTCAACAGTGCCAAGAAATTCTTGCGCATTAAAGACACTGTCCGCGTTGAAGACGGCGACAAGTGGGCTGAATTTAAACCATTCAATGGTTTCTCTTTAGACTTCACTATCGACTTCAATCACCCGGCCATTGACGCGAGTTCTCAGCGCTACAAAATGAACTTCTCCGCAGAAGCATTTGTTCGCCAAATCAGCCGCGCCCGCACCTTTGGATTTATGCGTGATATCGAGTACCTGCAGTCACGTGGTTTGTGCCTGGGTGGCAGCTTTGATTGCGCGATTGTTGTGGATGATTACCGCGTGCTTAACGAAGATGGCCTGCGTTTTGAAGATGAATTCGTTCGTCACAAAATGCTCGACGCTATCGGCGATTTGTTCATGTGTGGACATAACATTATTGGTGCGTTTACCGCATACAAGTCTGGTCATGCACTGAACAACAAGTTACTGCAAGCGGTACTGGCTAAGCAGGAAGCCTGGGAATACGTGACCTTCCAGGATGAAGCTGAAGTGCCATTGGCCTTCAAAGCCCCTTCCACAGTATTGGCGTAATCGGTACTGATATTACTTATTACGACTGGTTGTTTTGGCACCCTCTCCGGCCAATCCAGCCAGTCGTTCTAATGCCTTTCTAAGTTTCTCTGGGCTTCTGCTCGCCAAACCTCGTAATTCCTCAGCACTTTGCGCACTCAGCTGTCTAAATGGTTTTTCCTCAGAATTCACCGAGCTTTCTTTCGCGCTAATCTGCGACGCATTTTCCATTTTCACCATTAACGATGGATTAATCCTGATGTCGATTGACGACAATGATGGTAGAATTTGCGCTCGAAGTGCAGAGAGTAATGCCGGTTGTTCATAGCGTAACCGCATCATCCAGCTAGCATTTGCTATCTCAAGCACTAATATACCTTGTCGATAATTACCGACACGGCACCATGGTCGCATGGGCGTGGGTAATAAACTCTTCACGGCGCGGTTTAGTTTTAATAACGCCGCTGCCCGCTGCTGAACAAGCCGCAACGGACTTTTATCCGCTGAAGACGCATCGTCAAACAGAACATCTAATAATTGTGGGCGACTATCGCGCATGACTGGCTCCGGCGGATTGTAAACTTGTGATTGGCATTCTAAATCGTTGGCGACAATTTGGCAGAAGGTATTTTTGGCCGCATCTCCTATTGGGGATGGTCGCGGCTAGCCTCGGCGTGTCGACGAATCTATCACAAACGGAATTAGCCTCAGTCCCGAATGCATCGTCCAGTGTAAACCGCCTTAACATCGGGAGTACAGGGCTGACGAATCTCGCCCTGCTTCAGGCGCATCGCCGCCCGGCGTTTGGGGTAGATTACTGGCAACAGCACGCGCTGCGCACGGTTATTCGCCATCTCTCTTTTGCTTTAGCGCCTCAGGTAGTTTATACCGTTACGCCTGAAGTGGTGGCTGATGAAGCTGAACCTCTGCATATTCAGCAGCTTGCACTGCTGGTCACGCTAAATTCTTTACTGACGCATGAACCGAAACCTCCGGTTATTATTCGTCAGACCAAGCAACCCCTCATCCTTTCCACGCACCAGCATCAGCCCGGCTTGTGGCTGGCTCAGGTGCAAGGTATCCGCGCCGGTCCCATTTCTTTGAGTTAATCACTCTCTGATTTCAGAAGTCTTATTTGCTATTTCTTTCAATAAATCAACAAAATAGTGGCTGCTACTGGCAGCTTCAAAGAGACATTAAGCATTATGTTAATCAAATTATTGACCAAAGTTTTTGGTAGCCGTAACGATCGTACTCTGCGCCGTATGCGCAAAGTTGTTGATCTCATCAACCGCATGGAACCTGAGATCCAGAAGCTGACCGACGACCAGTTAAAAGCCAAGACGGATGAATTCCGCGCTCGTTTAGCAAAAGGTGAAGTTCTGGAAAACCTCATTCCTGAGGCTTTCGCCGTGGTTCGTGAATCAAGTAAACGTGTCTTCGGTATGCGTCACTTCGACGTCCAGCTGCTGGGCGGTATGGTTCTGAACGAACGCTGCATCGCGGAAATGCGTACGGGTGAAGGTAAAACCTTGACCGCGACGCTGCCAGCATACCTGAACGCCCTGAGCGGCAAAGGTGTTCACGTTGTTACCGTCAACGACTACTTGGCGCAGCGTGACGCCGAAAACAACCGTGCACTGTTTGAATTCTTGGGCCTGACCATCGGCATCAACTTGCCAAACATGCCAGCACCGGCCAAGCGCGCTGCTTACGCCGCTGATATCACTTACGGCACAAACAACGAATACGGCTTTGACTACCTGCGCGACAACATGGCTTTCAGCCCTGAAGAGCGCGTTCAGCGTAAACTGCACTACGCACTGGTCGATGAAGTTGACTCAATCTTGATCGACGAAGCGCGTACTCCGCTGATCATCTCCGGCCCGGCCGAAGACAGCTCAGAAATGTACATCCGCGTGAACAAGCTGATCCCGCAGCTGATTCGTCAGGAAAAAGAAGACTCAGACAGCTTCCAAGGTGAAGGTCACTTCTCCGTGGATGAGAAAGCGCGTCAGGTTCACCTGACTGAACGCGGTCTGGTTCTGATTGAAGAAATGCTGATGGAAGCGGGCATCATGGACGACGGCGAGTCCCTGTACTCACCATCTAACATTATGCTGATGCACCACGTGACTGCGGCACTGCGCGCCCACGTGCTGTTCACCCGTGACGTCGACTACATCGTTAAAGATGGCGAAGTTATCATCGTTGACGAACACACCGGCCGTACCATGCAGGGTCGCCGTTGGTCTGATGGTCTGCATCAGGCAGTTGAAGCCAAAGAAGGCGTCGACATTCAAAACGAAAACCAGACGCTGGCTTCCATCACCTTCCAGAACTACTTCCGCCTGTACGAGAAGCTGGCAGGTATGACCGGTACTGCGGACACCGAAGCATTCGAATTTAGCTCTATCTACAAGCTCGACACCATCGTGGTGCCAACCAACCGTCCAATGGTGCGTAAAGATCTGCCGGATCTGGTCTACATGACTGAAATGGAAAAAATCGGCGCAATCATCGAAGACATTCGTGAGCGTACTGCCAACGGCCAGCCGGTTCTGGTGGGTACTATCTCGATTGAGAAGTCAGAAGTGGTTTCTCGTGAGCTGGATAAAGCAGGGATTGCGCACAGCGTTCTGAACGCCAAATTCCATGCCAAAGAAGCAGATATCGTTGCTCAGGCGGGTCAGCCAAGCGCGGTCACCATCGCAACCAACATGGCCGGTCGTGGTACCGACATCGTGTTGGGTGGTAGCTGGCAGGTTGAGATTGAAAATCTGGGCGAAGAAGTGACTGACGAGCAGAAAGCGCAGATCAAAGCAGCATGGCAAATTCGTCATGACGCGGTTCTGGCTTCTGGCGGTCTGCACATCATTGGTACAGAGCGTCATGAATCTCGCCGTATCGATAACCAGTTGCGTGGTCGTGCAGGTCGTCAGGGTGACGCCGGTTCATCTCGCTTCTACCTGTCGATGGAAGATGCCCTGATGCGTATTTTCGCCTCAGACCGCGTTTCTAACATGATGCGTAAACTGGGTATGAAGCCGGGCGAAGCGATTGAGCACCCTTGGGTGACCAAGGCGATTGCTAACGCACAGCGTAAAGTTGAAAGCCGTAACTTTGATATTCGTAAGCAACTGCTTGAATATGATGATGTTGCCAGCGATCAGCGTCGCGCTATCTACAGCCAGCGTAACGAATTGCTGGACGTGTCCGACGTGAGCGAAACCATTCGCAGCATCCGCGAAGACGTGTTCAAAAGCACCATCGACAGCTACATTCCACCTCAGTCTCTGGAAGAGATGTGGGATGTTGAAGGTCTGGAACAGCGCCTGAAAAACGATTTCGAGCTGGAAATGCCGATTGCAGAGTGGCTGGACAAAGAGCCAGAGCTGCATGAAGAGACCCTGCGCGAGCGTATTCTGGAAAACGCGATGGAGTCTTACGCGCGTAAAGAAGAAGTGGTTGGCGTTGAGATGATGCGTAACTTTGAGAAAGGCGTGATGTTGCAGACGCTGGACTCACTGTGGAAAGAGCACTTGGCGGCGATGGATTACCTGCGTCAAGGTATCCACTTACGTGGCTACGCGCAGAAAGATCCAAAGCAAGAGTACAAGCGCGAGTCCTTCGCCATGTTCGCCTCTATGCTGGAATCACTGAAATATGAAGTGGTTAGCGTTCTGAGCAAGGTTCAGGTTCGCATGCCAGAAGAAGTTGAAGCGATGGAAGAGCAGCGCCGCGAAGAAGCGGAGCGTCTGGCTCGCCAGCAGCACCTTAGCCATCAAGACCAGACTTCTTTGGAAATCGAAGAAGCCGAGCGTCTGGCATCTGGCTCTCAGGGCGACCGTAAAGTGGGCCGTAACGACCCATGCCCATGTGGTTCAGGTAAGAAATACAAACAGTGCCACGGCCGTTTGCAGAAGTAATCTGTTAACCCCGTGAGTCTATAAAGTCAAAGGGCGGTTAATCACCGCCCTTTGCTTATTCTCAGCACCTAAGATGAATAAGGATGGAAACATGTCGCTGAAAAGAATCACTATTTCGGTGGGAATTGTTCGTAACGCGCAGAAAGAGATCTTCATTACTCAGCGTGATGCTTCCTCACATATGGCTGGGTTCTGGGAGTTTCCGGGCGGTAAAGTCGAGCAGGGCGAAACGCCCGCGCAGGCGGTGATTCGCGAGTTGCAGGAAGAGGCAGGCATTGTGGCTGAAAAGCCGGTGCTGATTAAAAGCCTTGAGCATATCTTCCCGGATCGCGTGATTAACCTGCACTTCCACTTGGTAGAGCAGTGGCAGGGAGAACCGTACGGCAAAGAGGGGCAGCCAATGCGCTGGGTTCCGCAGGCTGAGCTTAAAGTGGAAGATTTCCCACCGGCCAATGAGTCGATTGTTAAAGCCTTAAATAACGGTGAGATTTAACACTCGCCAAAGCAAAAAAGGAGCCTAAGGCTCCTTTTTTAATGACTGGCTAACACGCGGAATTAATGAATTTCCTCTTCGCTCCAGTCATCCAGATCATTAATATCGCCTTTGCTTGGAATGCGCTTCTCTTCGTCAGCCCATTCGCCAAGGTCGATAAGCTGGCAGCGTTTGCAGCAGAAAGGTCGATAAGGGCTCTGTTCGCCCCAAACAACGGCTTTGCCGCAGGTCGGGCAGTTTACCTTGGTGATTTCAGGATCCATCTTTACTCCTAACAACAGGCAAGTTCAAAAGTCAGTCTGGCAGGCACTTGACCACGTTCGCTATCGAGTGGCAAGAACCGAATCGCGTAACGGGTTTTGTGACCAGACACTTGCGGATACAGCTGATTTTCCAGAGAGATACGCAATCTCAGCAGATCGGCGCCTTCGGCATTCTCTTGGAAGAATCCGTTGAGACTAATTTGATTTTTGAATGCACCAGATTGGCGAATCAAATCCAACACCTGAGTCAGCGCATTATTCAGCGGATTCAGGGTGTCGAGCCACTCGCGCACGTCGCCGTCACGGTGTGACTGCGGCAGATGCAGCCAGATATGCAGGGTCGGCAAATCAAAACTACAGCAACCGCCCGGAATACTCAGGCGCTGGCGAACCAGTGCCATCAGGCGGTCTTCGCGCAGCGCTTGGCCGATTCGCGGGGCTTTGAACAACACGGCTGCGGTTTGCTTCAGTTCACTGCGCAGGGCGTCTATGCGCGAAAGATCCACGCCGGGAACATCTTGCCATTGCGATAATTTCTGCTGCTGGCGCTCTAGCTCTTTGAGTAAATCAGTCCTGACTTCTCCACGCTCCAGAACATCCAATAAATCAGACGCAGTGCGGAAAAAAAGTAACGCGGTAGAAATGGACGTGATTTGAGTATTGGCATGCATCTGCTGCAATAAAAACTCAATGCGCAGCCATGTCCGCATTTTTTCATTTAAAGGATGTTCAAAGAGAACGGTAGTTACTACATCACTCATTCTTGTCAATATCCTGTCGGGTCGCTGAAGCCGCCAATTCCAGATAACGGCTATGTAATGAAGCAACACGCGGTTCGAGCGTCTCGGCACCACCGTTGTTATCAATAATGTCATCCGCGCAGTCCAGTCGCTGTTGGCGACTCGCTTGCGCAGACAGAATACTTTGAGCCTGCTGTAGGCTTATACCATCGCGCTGCATGGTTCTGGCTAGCTGCGTTTGTTCGCTGACATCCACCACCAACACGCGATCCGCCACGCGATGCAATCCGTTCTCCACCAGCAAAGGCACCACCCACAACACATAAGGCGTGGTTGCTGTGGCGAAAAGCTGTTTGGTTCGGGCATGAATTAAAGGGTGAAGAAACTGATTAACCCACTGTTTTTCTTCTGGATTACTGAAGATTTTTTGTCGCAATGCGCCGCGATTCAGTGAGCCATCATCATGAGCAATCTCTTTGCCAAAGTGATCAATTAAAGCCTGTAATGCCGGTTGGCCAGGTTCAACCACTTGGCGAGCAATGACGTCAGCATCAACGATACTCACGCCGTGGCGGGCGAAGCTGTCGGCGACCGTGCTTTTGCCGCTACCGATACCCCCGGTCAATGCAACGATATAACTCATGCGTTCACTCTAAAAAGACTGTTGGCTTAAATGATAAAGAGATTATGAGTAAGTGCAAGCCGGGCTGGTCTCGCTTTTGACTCGAGGTTTGGCTTAATTGCAGATTCAAAGTCTGTGATTAAAGTTGTGAAAGCAGTCTTGCCGTTACGGTTTTCCTGCGTATGATAAAACCACTGGAAAGGGTGGCAAACAACCCCGTTTGTACCTTAGCGATCTGTCGCCACGATTTATCGCAACAAACCAGGACATGACCTCATGCGTATTGAAGAAGATTTGAAGTTAGGTTTCAAAGACGTTTTAATCCGGCCAAAACGTTCTACCCTCAAAAGCCGTTCAGAAGTAGAGCTAGAGCGCACTTTCACCTTCAAACATCCCGGTTTCAGCTGGTCTGGCACCCCGATTATTGCAGCCAATATGGATACCGTGGGCACTTTCCGTTTGGCGCAGGCTCTCGCTTCGTTTGACGTTCTCACCGCGGTTCACAAGCATTACAGCGTTGAGCAATGGAAGGCGTTTGTTGATGCGTCCAATGAATCTGTCTTGCGTCACGTAATGGTTTCCACCGGCACTTCAGAGTCTGATTTCACTAAGCTGAAGCAGATTTTGGCGCTTTCCCCACTGCTTAAATTTGTGTGTCTTGATGTTGCCAACGGCTATTCCGAGCATTTTGTCTCCTTCTTGCAGCGCGTGCGCGAAGCATGCCCAGACAAAGTAATTTGCGCCGGTAACGTCGTAACGGGTGAAATGGTTGAAGAGCTGATCCTCTCCGGCGCGGATATCGTCAAAGTGGGCATTGGACCTGGCTCCGTCTGCACCACCCGCATAAAAACTGGCGTCGGCTACCCGCAACTCTCTGCCGTGATTGAATGCGCCGACGCAGCCCACGGCCTTGGCGGCCAAATCGTCAGCGATGGCGGATGTGCCGTTCCGGGCGATGTGGCCAAAGCCTTTGGCGGCGGCGCTGACTTCGTAATGCTTGGCGGTATGCTGGCAGCCCACGACGAGTGCGAAGGCACCGTGGTTGAGGAAGATGGCGAGAAGTTCATGCTGTTCTACGGCATGAGTTCAGAATCAGCCATGAAGCGCCACGTTGGCGGCGTTGCGGAATACCGCGCTGCCGAAGGCAAAACCGTTAAACTGCCTTTGCGCGGCCCGGTGGAAAATACCGTGCGCGACATCCTCGGCGGCTTGCGTTCTGCCTGCACCTATGTGGGAGCTGAGCGCTTGAAAGAGCTGACTAAACGCACCACTTTTATCCGCGTAGCTGAGCAAGAAAACCGTCTTTTCGGCTCTAAGTAATACGCTTTTGCACGGCGGCATTAGCCTGTTGCCGCCGTGTTCTTAATTCCTCCCTGCCGCCTTACCCCATAGCCGCGCCCAGTTGGAAGATGGGCAAGTACATCGCTATCACTAATCCTCCCACCAGTACCCCCATGATAACCATCATCAGTGGTTCGATGGACTGCGCCATGCTGTCCGCCAATTGGTTTGCCTGCTGGTGATGCCACTGCGCGAGTTTTAATAAGATTTCATCCAGCGACCCGGACTCCTCACCTATATGGATTAACTGTTGGCAGAGGGAGGGGAAAAGGGGCGATTGCCCAAAGGCTTGGTGAAGCGGCGTGCCTAGCGTTATCTGATGTTTTATTTCCAAGATAGCCTGTTCAAACAGCAGATTGGTTGAAGCCGTTGCCGCGGCCTCAAGGCTGGCGATAAGCGTCAGACCCGCCTGTTGCGTCATGGCCAGCGTTTGGAAAATCTGGCCTAAGCAGCTGTCTGCTATGAGGCTTCGGATCAATGGCACGCGCATCAGCAGCTTTTGTTCTCGTCTGCGCCACAGGGCTTCGGGATGATATTTTTTGAAGTAAAAGATGGCGGCAATAATGATGAGAAAGGTTGTTGCCGGGCCAAAGCGTATCAATCCTTGTGAGGCAAGGATCAGTAGGGTGGTAAACCACGGGAGCTGGGCATCAAATGAGGCATAGATTTTAGCGAATTCCGGCAGGACCATGGTTAGCATTAAAATGGTCACCGTGCTGGCAATCGCCAATACAATCAGCGGATACCTCAGCGCCTTTTTTACCTTGCGGCTAAGCTCCGCCTGCTTCTCTTGCTGTAATGCGAGTTGTAGGCAGCAGTGGTCAAGCTGCCCGGTCATTTCGCCGATGGCGATAATGCGACGGTAGATAACGGGGAAAACCTGCGGAAACTGCCCAACCATAGCGGAAAGCGGCGTGCCCTCCCGCACGCCGGTAAAGATAGTTTGCAGAATGCATCGCCAAGGCGCTTTCGGGTGCTCATTCGCCAGTAGCGTCAAGCTGTTGACCAAGGGCAATCCGGTTTGCAGTAACGTCGCCAATTGCCGGATAAAAGCAATCAGGTCGGCACCTTTCCAATAGGCAGCGCGAACTCGCTGTTGGTACTTCACGCTGACGGGCTGGAGTGCCTGAATGAACAGTTGTTGATGTACGGAGAGCTCATCCGCCGACAGCAGCTCCCCTGACTGTAAGTTGCCAAGGGCATCGACACCCTCCCAGCGATACAGGTTCAGGCGCTGTGTTGGCGGATGAGCCTCTGTCATGCCGTTTCTCCCTCACCAGACACGCGGTAAAGCTCTTCAAGCGATGTCGTCCCTTGTTGAACCAGCAGCATCCCGGCCTCCATCAGCGTTTTATGCCCCTGAGAACGAGCAATTTTATTTAGCTCGGCGACGCTGGCACCGTTAACCAGCGCCTGCTGTAGCGCAGGAGTGATGGTTAAAATCTCATAAATACCCGTCCTGCCGTAATAGCCTTGATAGCAGCGTTCACAGCCTCCCGCTATCCATAGTGGCATGGGGCCGGGACGCCCTTTTTCACCATGGTCCACGAAAGAGGCGTGGGGTTTTCGGCAGTGGGGGCAGAGCTTGCGGACCAAGCGTTGGGCTATCACCAGTTTTAAACTGGCAGCGATGTGGTAGCCCTCAATACCCATCTGCCCCAAGCGATTAAGGGTTTCGCAGGTGGAGTTGGTATGCAGAGTGGAGAGCACAAGATGGCCCGTTTGTGCGGCTTTGATAGCGATTTCAGCGGTTTCCTGATCGCGTATCTCGCCCACCATAATGACGTCAGGGTCTTGCCGAAGCAGAGCGCGCAGCACGGTCGCAAAGCTTAAATCCGTTTTGGTATTAATCTGGGTCTGATTAATGCCCGTCACTGGGATCTCGACCGGATCCTCGACGCTACAGATATTGCGCTGCACGGCATTCAGGTGCCGTAAACCGCCGTACAGCGTGACGGTTTTACCACTGCCCGTAGGCCCGGTGACTAGAATCAGCCCCTGTGGGCACTTCAAGGCATTGATGTAATGGCATAAATCACGGGGCGTGAAGCCCAGCTGATCCAATCCTAAATCTTGCTGAGTTATCTTCAGTACTCGCAGAACGATTTTTTCACCATACAGCGTGGGCAGTGAGGAAATCCGCAGAGAGAAGCGCTGATTTTGCAGAGTCACCATCAGCTGTCCGTCCTGCGGCAATCGCCTTTCAGCCACGTTGAGTTGGCCCATGATTTTGATGCGGGCGCACAGGCTGGCATTCATGGAAGCCTCTGGTCCGGGGATCTCCTGCAATACTCCATCAATGCGCAGACGAATGCGCAACGCGTTTTCGCTTGGCTCGAAATGAATATCCGAGGCGCGGCGAAGTATCGCGGTACGCAGCACCTGATTTAAGAAGTTAACCACCGGCGCTTCGCTGTCATCCTCCAGCTCATTGCTGCTGGTGGCGAGTATCGACGCGATAGCCGCTGGATCCTCTAACGCCACTTCTTGCTGGCAAGCCGTGGAGCGCTCTATGGCTTGGGTGAAGCGTTCCGCCGGCCAGAATTCAATCTCGATTTTTAAGGCGCAGGCGAATTCGAGTGCCTTTTTAAGCGCCTCGGTATCGCATTCAACTTCATGGCAAGCCACCCTTAAGATTGAGTCATTCTTATGTAAAACAATGGCTTTATAGCGCTGGCAAAGCTTGGTCAGCGCCTCGTCAGTGAGATGAGTCAGGTTCGCTGTTGTCATCATTCGGCCGCCTTAGGCGGTGAGGCAAAGCGGAAGACGCTTTCACAAGCCTGTTTCATCACTGCGTTTTGGGCGTTGGTACAGGTTCTCGTCCAGCTAATGGTGCCTGAGGTCGCGTTGAGTGATGGTGCCATCACGACGCTTAAACCACTTAGCGCCTGCTGGCCGGTGAGGGTGATGACCCCGGCTGCCACGGCAACCTGACTGACATAGCGCGTCGCCGCCGTCGCTGGAATACCTTGAGTGGCGACATTACACGGGGTAAGGGCGCCCTGATCTATGGCACAAAGTTCAACGCCCGTTTTATAGGGCACCATGGTTTGCAGCATGTCGGTGAGCGCGGCTTTTTGAATGTAGCTTTGGTAAGCCGGGATCCCGATGGCGCTGAGTATCGCAATGATGGCAATGACGACCATCAGTTCGATGAGGGTAAAGCCTTGTTGTCTTAGCTGTTTGTTGCTGACCATTTTCATTTCTCCTTAATATTGATGGCTCAAGTTCGGGCCTCCATCGCCCTTGATCAGCAACTTAGCGATTAATATTTTCCGCTGCCATGCCCGTTGAACGGCTCTCCGCGACACCTCGAGAAATTAAAATGAGTGCATGTAAAAGCCCGCAAAGATTGCGGCATGTCTCGCAGTGTTGAAGGTTGGGGTAAGAAGAAATCCGTATGGCGAGAAAGAAGGTGGTAGAAGAGAAGGCAGGAAGAGAAATGCCCCCTGATGGCAGAGGGCAGGGTATCAATGAGGAGTTAGCTAAAGCGCATGGAGAGGTCCATGGCGCGAACATGCTTGGTTAAAGCACCGACGGAGATGTAGTCGACACCCGTCTCGGCGAATTCGCGCAGGGTTTTGTCCGTGACGTTGCCAGACACTTCGAGTTGCGCCCGTTTGTTGGTGAGGGCCACGGCTTCGCGCATCATCGGCACGGTGAAGTTGTCGAGCATGATGATGTCTGCCCCAGCGTCCAGAGCCTGTTGCAGCTCATCCAGAGTCTCGACTTCAACCTCTACCGGCACGCTGGCGTGGATCTGCTGGGCTTTGGCGACGGCGGCTTTTATCGAACCGCTGGCAATAATGTGGTTTTCTTTAATCAGAAATGCATCGGCCAAACCCAAGCGATGATTGCTGCCGCCGCCGCACAGCACGGCATATTTCAGCGCGGTGCGCAGGCCCGGCAGGGTTTTACGGGTATCGAGCAGGCGGGTTTGTGTGCCTTCGAGTAGCTTCACGTAATGGCTGACTTCGGTAGCTACGCCCGATAAGGTTTGCACGAAGTTCAGTGCGGTACGCTCGCCGGTCAGCAGCACGCGCGCAGACCCGGAAAGCTCACAAAGCGTTTGATTCTCAACCACTTTATCGCCGTCCTGTACTTTCCATGAGATGGTGACCGCGCCGTTGCTCAGTTGGTTGAAAACTTCATCAAGCCATTTCTGGCCACAAAAAATGCCGGCTTCTCGGGTAATAATTGTCGCCTTAGCGAGAGTCTTTTCATCGAGAAGTTGTGCAGTCAGATCGTTATTGGCGTTGGCCTCACCACCGAGGTCTTCACCCAGTGCCTGAGTCACTGATGCAGGGATATCATTTTGAATACGTTCGAGTAACAGCGCCCGGCGACTTTCAAGGCTGTAGCTGCGGGTAGACATACAAATACTCCGAAATGGCGGCTAAGGGAGAGAAAAAAACATGCTACCCTGTTGCCGTAATAAGTACCACCAAAGCCCACCGTTGAGGTCCTTGATGCAGTTAGAAAATGGCTGGATTACCGAAGCCCGAAAGGTAATTTCCCCGCACTTTGATCTTCGCCCTGAAGATGAAATTCCTTCGTTGCTGGTTATTCATAACATCAGCCTGCCGCCCGGCCAGTTTGGCGGCCCCTATATCGATCAGCTGTTTACCGGCACGCTGGACCCCAACGAGCACCCTTATTTTGCCGATATCCACCATTTGCGCGTTGCGGCGCATTGCCTGATCCGCCGTGATGGCGAGGTGGTGCAGTATGTGCCTTTCGACAAACGTGCATGGCATGCTGGCGTTTCGGTGTGGCAGGGAAGGGAGCGTTGTAACGACTTTTCAATTGGTATTGAGCTGGAAGGGACGGATTCCGACCCCTTTACCGAGGCGCAATATCAAAGCCTGATTTCAGTTAGTGAGTTGTTAATTAAGCACTATCCTATTAGTGTTGATAGCATCACTGGTCACAGTGACATCGCCCCCGGCCGCAAAACGGACCCCGGCCCTGAGTTTCAGTGGGAGCACTATTTGTCATCATTAGGGCAACATCAGGTTAACGAGAGCGACAGGGACTGACGTAAACTACGGCGTAATGGATGGGCTATTTTCCGCCCTTGACGTGCAACAGAGAGAGTAATTACCGATGACGTTATTTACCTTATTGTTGGTGCTGGCTTGGGAGCGCCTGTTCAAATTGGGCGAGCACTGGCAGTTAGATCATCGTTTCGAAGTGATTTTCCGTCGCGGGCACAATGCCAGCCTGACGAAAACTCTGGCGATTGCCATTGTCTGGATGGCCCTGCTGTGGCTGGTACTGCGGGCGTTTCACGGTTTCTTCTTCGGCGTGCCTTCTTTAATTCTTTGGGTGGTGATTTGCCTGTTCTGCATTGGCGCGGGCATCAAGCGCAAGCATTACCGGGCCTATCTCAAGGCAGCGCGTCAGGGGGATGCTAACGCTTGTTCGGCTATGGCCGAGGAGCTAGCCCTGATCCACGGTTTACCGGTTGATTGTACGGAAGAAGTTCGACTGAGAGAGCTACAAAATGCGCTGCTGTGGATTAACTTCCGCTACTACTTGGCGCCGCTGTTTTGGTTTGTGGTCTTCGGCCCTTATGGCCCGATTGCGCTGGGTGGTTATGCCGTCTTGCGTGGTTATCAAACTTGGTTGGCGCGCCATACCACGCCGATGAAACGTTCACAGTCCGGGGTTGATGCCTTGCTGCATGTTCTGGATTGGATCCCTGTTCGTCTGGCTGGTGTGGCTTATGCGCTGCTGGGGCACGGCGAGAAAGCGCTGCCAGCGTGGTTTGCATCTCTGGGCGATATCCACACTTCGCAATATCAGGTTTTGACCAATCTGGCACAGTTCTCATTGGCGCGTGACCCCCATACTGACCCCGTTCAGACGCCGCGCGCTGCGGTTTCTCTGGCGCGAAAAGTCACCATGATTATTCTGGTGGTGGTCGCGGTGCTGACCATCTACGGCACTCTGGTTTAAGTTCGATTCCATTCCTGCCAATCCTTTCCCGACAATAAAAAAGCCCGGTTATTCACCGGGCTTTTTACTTTTAACATCTATAAGCAACAAAGCTTGGAAGTAAGAAACCTTACTTGGCCGTCGCGTTAACTGCTTTGGTGTTTTTGCTTTTCAGCAGGTAACCCACGGCCAGAATGGCAATCCACACTGGGATCAGCCATACGGAGATCGCCATGCCCGGAGTGATAGCCATAATCACCAGAATCGCCGCCATAAACAGCAGGCAGATGTAGTTACCGACTGGGTAGAGCAGCGCTTTGAACTTCGGCTCCACGCCTTCTTTGCGTTTAGCTTGGCGGAACTTGATGTGCGCCAGGCTAATCATTGCCCAGTTGATCACCAGTGCAGAGACCACCAGAGCCATCAGCAGGCCAAAGGCTTCGCCCGGCATCAGGTAGTTAATCAGCACGCAAAGCGCAGTAGTCGTCGCAGACACCAGAATGGAAGCCACTGGCACACCGCGTTTATCAACATTGAGCAAGGCTTTTGGAGCATTACCTTGTTGAGCAAGGCCGAACAGCATGCGGCTGTTGCAGTAAACGCAGCTGTTATAGACCGACAGCGCCGCCGTCAGGATAACCACGTTCAGGGCATTGGCTACCAGCGCATCGCCCAGCTCGTGGAAAATCAGCACGAACGGGCTGGTGTCTGGCCCTACGCGAGTCCAAGGCATCAGCGACAGCAGAACCGCCAGCGAACCCACATAGAAAATCAGGATGCGGTAGATAACCTGATTGGTGGCTTTTGGAATGCTGACCTCTGGGTTATCGGCTTCAGCCGCGGTGATACCCACCAGCTCGAGGCCGCCGAACGAGAACATAATGATCGCCATCATCATGACCAGCCCGGTCATGCCGTGAGGCAGGAACCCGCCTTGCTCCCACAGGTTACGCACGGTGGCCTGCGGGCCAGCGGTGTCGCTGAACAGTAACCAGCCGCCGAACAGGATCATGGCTACAACCGCCACTACCTTGATGATTGCGAACCAGAATTCCATCTCACCAAACACTTTCACATTGGTGAGGTTGATGGCGTTAATCAGCACGAAGAAGGCTGCAGCAGAGGCCCAAGTTGGGATCTCCGGCCACCAGAACTGAATGTATTTACCGACCGCGGTCAATTCTGCCATGGCAACCAGGATATAGAGCACCCAGTAGTTCCAGCCCGACGCGAAGCCAGCAAAACCACCCCAATATTTATAGGCAAAATGGCTAAATGAGCCTGCTACAGGCTCTTCCACGACCATCTCACCCAGCTGTCGCATAATCAAAAATGCTATAAATCCAGCGATAATATAGCCAAGGATAATTCCCGGGCCCGCGGACTGGATTACGGAGGCGCTGCCCAGAAACAGGCCTGTACCGACAGCCCCGCCCAGCGCAATCAACTGAATGTGGCGGTTTTTTAACCCGCGCTTCAGCTCATCGCCGTGTTGTCGATCATCCATCTACTGATCCTCTGTGTTTGGGTAAACCCCATACAAATCTGCACGTTAAGCAAGTTGTAAGGCGATGATTACAGTTATTGTATCTTTTTATTTACGGCTGTCATGAGGCAAAAAACCAGCACGAACTACCGTTGGGGGAAGAATAGTGCTATGCGCGGCAGTTTGCACCTGCTTTATGCAGCATTTGAATAACTCATAAGCAAATAATGGGGAAAATTGTCTCAGATCTAAAAAATGTGATCGCGACCCGAGCAAAAAATAGAAATGCTAAATATTTGTTAAAATGTGCGAGCCTTGCTCATTTGCGGGGTGACCATATGGACACAAGGTGAATACTTTGTTACTTTACGGCCACGTTTTTTAAATTGGTATTACCAATTTACTCCGTGCACTCACAGATGTGCTACTCGCAGATTGCTATTCGTAGAGACCGTCACATGGCTTACAGCAAAATTCGACAACCTAAGTTGTCAGATGTGATCGAGCAGCAACTTGAGTTCCTAATACTTGAAGGGACGCTACGTCCGGGTGAGAAACTTCTCCCTGAGCGTGAACTGGCAAAGCAGTTTGATGTTTCGCGTCCTTCTCTAAGAGAAGCAATCCAAAGTCTTGAAGCCAAAGGGTTGCTTCTACGCCGCCAGGGTGGTGGCACTTTCGTGCAGAGTAATCTCTGGCAGAGCGTGAGTGACCCACTGGCAGAATTACTCGCCGACCATCCTGAGTCACAATTTGATCTCCTTGAAACTCGTCATGCACTAGAAGGCATTGGGGCTTACTACGCCGCGCTTCGTGGCACAGATGACGATTTACAACGCATCCGCGACTGCCATGTATTGATTCAGGTTGCGCAGGATAGCGGAGACTTGGACGCCGAAGCTGACGCCGTTATGCAGTATCAAGTGGCTGTCACAGAAGCCGCGCATAATGTGGTGCTGCTGCATTTGCTCCGCTGTATGGGGCCAATGCTGGAGAAAAACGTTCGACAGAATTTTGAATTGCTCTATGCGCGCCGGGAAATGCTGGCGGTGGTGAGCAAGCATCGCGCTGGGATTTTCGAGGCGATAGTGGCACGCGAACCGGAAAAAGCGCGTGAAGCATCACACCGTCACCTGGCGTTTATTGAGGAAGTCATGCTGGATGTCAGCCGGGAGCGCAGTCGTCGCGACCGGTCTTTACGTCGACTACAGCAACGCAAGGAAGAAAACTAGTCCACCAGGACCAACGTTGACGTTCTTATTTTGAGAACTGCGGCAACTAAACTGACGGGCCTGTCTTCGTGTGCTTTGAGTGGCATACATTTTCTGCACTAACACCAGAGCGCAGGAAGACAGGCTCCAGATAAACCAACGTATTAGATACAGATAAGGAAAAGCACCATGTCAGAACGTGTAAATAATGACGTGGATCCGATCGAAACTCGCGACTGGCTACAAGCGATCGAATCGGTCATCCGTGAAGAGGGTGTTGAGCGTGCACAGTTCCTGCTTGATCAGGTTCTGAATGAAGCACGTAAAGGCGGCGTAAGCGTCGCAGCTGGCGCTGCCAGCCGTAACTATGTCAACACCATCGCTGTTGAAGACGAACCTGAGTATCCGGGTAACCTGGAGCTGGAACGCAACATTCGTACTGCTATCCGCTGGAACGCGATCATGACCGTTCTGCGTGCGTCTAAAAAAGACTTGGATCTCGGCGGCCACATGTCCTCCTTCCAGTCTTCAGCAGCTATTTACGAAGTGTGCTTCAACCATTTCTTCCGTGCTCGCAATGAGAACGATGGCGGCGACTTGGTGTACTTCCAAGGCCACATCTCCCCAGGCGTGTACGCGCGTGCTTTCCTTGAAGGCCGCCTGACCGAAGACCAGATGAACAATTTCCGTCAGGAAGTTCACGGTAAAGGTCTCTCTTCTTATCCGCACCCTAAACTGATGCCTGAGTTCTGGCAGTTCCCGACCGTTTCCATGGGTCTGGGTCCAATCGGTGCTATCTATCAGGCTAAGTTCCTGAAATATCTTGAACACCGTGGTCTGAAAGACACCTCCGCGCAGCGCGTTTACGCGTTCCTCGGCGACGGTGAGATGGATGAGCCAGAATCTAAAGGTGCGATCACTATCGCTACCCGTGAGAAGCTGGACAACCTGTGCTTCATCATTAACTGTAACTTGCAGCGCCTTGATGGCCCGGTTACCGGTAATGGCAAAATCATCAACGAACTGGAAGGCATCTTCGCGGGCGCTGGCTGGAACGTGATCAAAGTGATTTGGGGCAACCGTTGGGATGCGCTGCTGCGTAAAGACACCTCCGGTAAACTGATCCAACTGATGAACGAAACCGTTGACGGTGACTACCAGACCTTCAAGTCTCGTGACGGTAAATACGTTCGTGAGCACTTCTTCGGCCGTTACCCAGAAACCGCTGAGTTGGTTAAAGACATGACCGACGATGAGATCTGGGCACTGAACCGTGGTGGTCATGATCCGAAGAAAGTCTTTGCTGCACTGAACAAAGCGCAGAACACCAAAGGCCAGCCAACTGTTATCCTTGCTCACACCATTAAAGGTTACGGCATGGGCGAATCAGCAGAAGGCAAAAACATCGCTCACCAAGTTAAGAAAATGAATTTGGACGGCGTGCGTTACATCCGTGACCGTTTCAGCGTGCCAGTGACCGATGAAAATCTGGAAAAACTGCCATACATTCAGCTGGAAAAAGATTCTGCAGAGTACAAATACCTGCACGAACGTCGTCAGGCGCTGAAAGGCTACCTGCCAACGCGTCTGCCTAACTTCACTCAGAAGCTTGAACTGCCGAAACTGGAAGACTTCTCTCAACTGCTGGAAGAGCAGAAGAAAGAAATTTCTACCACTATCGCCTTCGTTCGTGCTCTGAACGTGATGCTGAAAAATGACTCCATCAAAGACCGTCTGGTACCGATCATCGCCGATGAAGCGCGTACTTTCGGTATGGAAGGTCTGTTCCGTCAGATTGGTATTTACAGCCCGAACGGTCAGCAATACACCCCGCAAGACCGTGAGCAGGTTGCTTACTATAAAGAAGACGAGAAAGGTCAGATCCTGCAAGAAGGTATCAACGAACTGGGCGCAGCATCTTCATGGCTGGCCGCAGCGACTTCTTACAGCACCAACGATCTGCCAATGATCCCGTTCTACATCTACTACTCCATGTTCGGTTTCCAACGTATCGGCGACCTGTGCTGGGCAGCGGGTGACCAACAGGCTCGTGGCTTCTTGGTAGGTGGTACTTCTGGTCGTACAACGCTTAACGGCGAAGGCTTGCAGCACGAAGATGGTCACAGCCACATTCAGTCTCTGACTATCCCTAACTGTATTTCTTACGACCCAGCTTACGCTTACGAAGTTGCAGTCATCATGCATGACGGCCTGACTCGTATGTACGGCGAAGCGCAAGAGAACATCTATTACTACATCACTACGCTGAACGAAAACTACCACATGCCAGCCATGCCAGAAGGCGCGGAAGAAGGCATCCGTAAAGGTATCTACAAGTTAGAAACCGTGGAAGGTAGCAAAGGTAAAGTGCAGCTGATGAGCTCCGGTTCTATCCTGCGTCACGTACGTGAAGCTGCGCAGATCCTGGCGAATGACTACGGCGTAGGTTCTGACGTTTATAGCGTAACTTCCTTCACCGAGCTGGCTCGTGATGGTCAAGATTGTGAGCGCTGGAACATGCTGCACCCAACTGAGGCACCACGTGTTCCTTATGTTGCTCAGGTGATGAACGATGCACCGGTAGTAGCTTCTACTGACTACATGAAGCTGTTCGCCGAGCAGATCCGTAACTTCGTTCCTGCCAGCGATTTCCGCGTACTGGGCACCGACGGCTTCGGTCGTTCTGACAGCCGCGAAAACCTGCGTCACCACTTCGAAATTGATGCTTCCTACGTTGTGGTTGCTGCGCTGGGCGAACTGGCCAAACGTGGCGAGATCGATGTGAAGGTTGTGGCTGAAGCCATTACCAAGTTCGGCATCGATGCTGACAAAGTTAACCCGCGTCTGGCATAAGAGGTAAAGACAGATGGCTATTGAAATTAACGTACCTGATATCGGTGCAGATGCAGTTGAAGTCACCGAAATTATGGTGAAGGTCGGCGATAAAGTTGAAGCTGAACAGTCGCTGATCACCGTTGAAGGCGACAAGGCTTCAATGGAAGTTCCTTCACCACAAGCGGGTGTTGTGAAAGAGATTAAAGTGGCAGTGGGCGACTCGGTTGAGACCGGCAAACTGATCATGATCTTCGACTCCGCTGAAGGTGCTGCTGATGCAGCACCTGCTAAAGCCGAAGAGAAAGCTGCACCGAAAGCTGAAGAGAAACCTGTTGCTGCGGCTTCTAGCGAAAGCAAAGAAGTCAGCGTACCGGACATCGGTGGTGACGAAGTTGAAGTTACCGAGATCATGGTTAAAGTTGGCGACAAAGTTGAAGCAGAACAGTCCCTGATCACCGTTGAAGGCGACAAAGCCTCAATGGAAGTTCCGGCTCCGTTCGCGGGTACCGTGAAAGAGATCAAAATCGCTGCGGGCGACAAAGTCAGCACAGGCTCTCTGATCATGGTGTTCGAAGTTGCAGGTTCTGGTTCAGCGGCTCCGGCCAAAGAAGAAGCCAAATCTGAAGCCGCACCGGCAGCCCCAGCGGCGTCGGGCAGCAAAGAAGTTAACGTGCCAGATATCGGCGGCGACGAAGTTGAAGTCACTGAAATCATGGTTAAAGTGGGCGACAAAGTCACCGCTGAGCAGTCTCTGATCACCGTTGAAGGCGACAAAGCCTCAATGGAAGTTCCGGCTCCGTTCGCGGGTACCGTGAAAGAGATCAAAATCGCTGCGGGCGACAAAGTCAGCACCGGCTCCCTGATCATGGTCTTCGAAGTAGAAGGCGCTGCTCCAGCTCCTGCTGCTAAGAAAGAAGAAGCTGCTGCACCTGCTAAGCAAGAACAGAAAGCCGCTGCACCTGCCGCTAAAGCAGAAAGCAAAGGCGAGTTCGCTGAGAACGATGCTTACGTTCACGCGACTCCGGTTATTCGTCGCCTGGCGCGCGAATTCGGTGTGAATCTGGCGAAAGTGAAGGGCACCGGTCGTAAGGGCCGTATCCTGCGCGAAGACGTGCAGACTTACGTGAAAGAAGCCGTGAAACGCGCTGAAGCTGCACCTGCTGCGGCAACTGGCGGCGGTCTGCCGGGCATGCTGCCATGGCCGAAAGTTGACTTCAGCAAGTTTGGTGAAATCGAAGAAGTTGAATTGGGTCGTATCCAGAAAATCTCTGGTGCTAACCTGAGCCGTAACTGGGTGATGATCCCGCACGTTACGCACTTCGACAAAACCGATATCACCGAGCTGGAAGCTTTCCGTAAGCAGCAGAATGACGAAGCGGCGAAACGCAAACTGGATGTGAAATTCACCCCAGTGGTCTTCATCATGAAAGCTGTTGCAGCTGCTCTTGAGCAAATGCCTCGCTTCAACAGTTCTCTGTCCGAAGATGGTCAGAAGCTGACGCTGAAAAAATACATCAATATCGGTGTTGCGGTTGATACGCCTAACGGCCTGGTTGTTCCAGTCTTCAAAGACGTGAACAAGAAAGGTATCGCTGAGCTTTCCCGTGAACTGATGGCTATCTCCAAGAAAGCGCGTGACGGTAAGCTGACTGCTGGCGAAATGCAGGGCGGTTGCTTCACCATCTCTAGCCTTGGTGGTATCGGGACGACCCACTTCGCGCCAATCGTCAACGCGCCAGAAGTGGCAATCCTCGGTGTCTCCAAGTCCGCGATGGAGCCAGTCTGGAACGGTAAAGAGTTCACGCCGCGCCTGATGATGCCAATGTCGCTCTCCTTCGACCACCGTGTTATCGACGGTGCGGATGGTGCGCGCTTCATTACCATCATTAACAACGTGTTGTCTGACATTCGCCGCTTGGTGATGTAAGCCAAAAAAGCCGGCCAAACGGCCGGCTTTTTTCTGCTAATCTCGCCATGCTGTTGGGGATTATCAGTAGCAAAGCACAAATCGTATGCCGTTTGTTGTTTCAAATTTGTTAACAATTTTGTAAACTGCGGGCGATAGAACGACCCGGTGGATGATGGGCGTTGCGACACAAAATAAGACGTCTGACCCGCCGGACAAACAATTAAGAGGTCATGATGAGTACTGAAATTAAAACTCAGGTCGTGGTACTTGGGGCGGGCCCTGCGGGCTATTCTGCTGCTTTCCGTTGCGCTGATTTAGGTCTTGAGACAGTTCTGGTTGAACGTTATTCCACCCTTGGTGGCGTGTGTCTGAACGTTGGCTGTATCCCTTCAAAAGCCCTGCTGCACGTGGCGAAAGTCATCTCCGAAGCTAAAGCTTTGGAAGAGCACGGTATTATTTTCGGCGAGCCGAAAACTGACATCGACAAAGTGCGTGTCTGGAAAGAAAAAGTCATCAACCAACTGACCGGTGGTCTGGCTGGTATGGCGAAAGGCCGTAAAGTCAAAGTCGTGAACGGCTTGGGCAAATTTACTGGCGCGAATACTCTGGTTGTTGAAGGCGAAAACGGTGCTACCACCATTAACTTCGACAATGCCATCATTGCGGCGGGTTCCCGTCCAATCACTCTGCCATTTATTCCACATGATGACCCACGCGTTTGGGACTCAACGGATGCGCTTGAGCTGAAAACCGTCCCAGAGCGTCTGCTGGTGATGGGCGGCGGTATCATCGGTCTGGAAATGGGTACCGTTTATCACGCGCTCGGTTCAAAAATCGACGTAGTGGAAATGTTCGATCAGGTTATCCCTGCGGCTGACAAAGACGTTGTTAAAGTCTTTACCAAGAAAATCAGCAAGCAATTCAACCTGATGCTGGAAACCAAAGTTACCGCGGTTGAAGCCAAAGAAGACGGCATCTACGTGACAATGGAAGGCAAGAAAGCGCCAGCAGAACCACAGCGTTATGACGCAGTGCTGGTGGCTATCGGCCGCGTTCCAAACGGCAAATCGCTGGAAGCTGGCGCAGCAGGTGTTGAAGTTGACGACCGTGGCTTCATCCACGTCGACAAACAAATGCGCACCAACGTGCCACACATCTTTGCTATCGGCGACATCGTCGGTCAGCCAATGCTGGCACACAAAGGTGTCCACGAAGGCCACGTTGCTGCCGAAGTTATCTCCGGCAAGAAACACTACTTCGACCCGAAAGTTATTCCATCAATCGCTTACACTGAGCCAGAAGTTGCTTGGGTGGGTCTGACTGAGAAAGAAGCGAAAGAGAAAGGCATCAGCTACGAAACCGCCACCTTCCCGTGGGCTGCTTCTGGCCGTGCTATCGCTTCCGACTGCGCAGACGGTATGACCAAACTGATCTTCGACAAAGAATCTCACCGCGTGATCGGTGGTGCTATTGTCGGTACTAACGGCGGCGAGCTGTTGGGCGAAATCGGTCTGGCGATTGAAATGGGTTGTGATGCAGAAGATATCGCGCTGACCATCCATGCTCACCCGACTCTGCACGAGTCCGTGGGTCTGGCAGCAGAAATCTACGAAGGCAGCATCACTGACCTGCCGAACCCTAAAGCGAAAAAGAAATAATTTAAGCTTTAGAGTTTGAACAAACGGCGCTGAAAGGCGCCGTTTTTTTATGCGCACAGTTTGTCTTTAGGATTGCTTTTCACTGGATTACTGGTCAATATTCCATCGCTCTGTGGCGCTTACTTGTGTTGAAGTAAGGATTTCTACGGTGCCTGCTAACACCTAGGGAATACAAATCAACCGCCTTTTCGGCGGTTTTTTTGTGCGTGCTATATTTCCCAAACCCCGCCTTTAATCCCTTGTTAATCTAAGCCTATTATGCTGTTCTAGTGCGCGGCAAGAGGGGGCGCAGTCGATCCGTCTGTGCTCAACGATTCAGCAAAGATTTAATGTTGCTTTTATGTGAACGAATTAACAAGCGAGATAAATCCTGCTATGCTGCCTCGGCGCAAAGGGCCACTGTGCTTAGGTTCAAGGACTTGTTATGACGACAAAGAAATCAACATACCCGCAGTGTCCCGATTCATCAGGCAAATTGAAATCCCCTGTCCCTACAGGCATGACACGGTTCTGATGATGGAAGCCAGGCATAATAAATGACAATGAGAGCGAGGAGAAAGTCGTGCTAGAAGAATACCGTAAGCACGTAGCCGAGCGTGCTGCTGAGGGCATCGTCCCTAAGCCACTTGATGCTTCACAGATGGCAGCGTTGGTTGAGTCCCTGAAAAATCCGCCGAAAGGCGAAGAAGAAACTCTGTTAGACCTGCTGATTAATCGTGTACCGCCAGGCGTTGATGAAGCCGCCTATGTTAAAGCCGGATTCCTGGCTGCCGTCGCCAAAGGCGAAACAACCTCCCCGTTGGTTACCCCTGAAAAAGCCATTGAACTGCTGGGCACCATGCAGGGCGGCTACAACATTCACCCGCTGATCGACGCACTTGAAGATGCCAAACTGGCACCTATCGCTGCTAAAGCGCTGTCCCATACTCTGCTGATGTTCGACAACTTCTACGATGTGGAAGAGAAAGCGCAGGCAGGTAATGAGCACGCTAAAAAGATTCTTCAGTCCTGGGCTGATGCGGAATGGTACCTGTCTCGTCCAAAACTGGCCGAGAAAATCACCGTTACCGTTTTCAAAGTCACGGGCGAAACCAACACTGACGATTTGTCGCCTGCTCCGGATGCCTGGTCCCGCCCAGATATCCCTCTGCACGCGTTGGCTATGCTGAAAAACGAACGCGAAGGCATCGTGCCTGACGCGCCGGGCAGCGTAGGTCCAATTAAACAGATCGAAGAACTGAACAAAAAAGGCTTCCCGCTGGCTTACGTGGGTGACGTAGTCGGTACTGGCTCCTCCCGTAAATCTGCAACCAACTCCGTGTTGTGGTTCATGGGTGACGACATCCCATTCGTGCCGAACAAGCGCGGCGGCGGTGTGGTGCTGGGTGGCAAAATCGCACCAATCTTCTTCAACACCATGGAAGATGCGGGCGCGCTGCCAATCGAAGTGGACGTTTCTGACCTGAACATGGGCGATGTTATCGACATCTTCCCGTACCTCGGCGAAGTGCGTAACCACGACACTGGCGAAGTCATTGCTAAGTTCGAACTTAAAACTGACGTCTTGCTGGACGAAGTTCGCGCCGGTGGCCGTATTCCATTGATCATCGGCCGTGGCTTAACCACCAAAGCCCGTGAATCACTGAAACTGCCTACAAGCGACGTGTTCCGCATCGCCAAGCCTGTTGCTAAGAGCGACAAAGGCTTCTCGCTGGCACAGAAAATGGTTGGCCGCGCCTGTGGCGTTGCCGGTATTCGCCCGGGTGAATACTGCGAACCTAAGATGACCTCCGTAGGTTCTCAGGACACCACAGGTCCAATGACCCGTGATGAGCTGAAAGACTTGGCCTGCTTGGGCTTCTCTGCTGATTTAGTGATGCAGTCTTTCTGTCACACCGCCGCTTATCCTAAGCCGGTTGACGTGACGACTCACCACACTCTGCCAGACTTCATCATGAACCGTGGCGGTGTTTCACTGCGTCCGGGTGACGGTATCATCCACTCATGGCTGAACCGTATGCTGTTGCCAGACACCGTCGGCACCGGCGGCGACTCACACACTCGCTTCCCAATCGGCATCTCCTTCCCGGCAGGTTCCGGGCTGGTGGCCTTTGCGGCAGCAACCGGCGTGATGCCTCTTGATATGCCAGAATCCGTTCTGGTGCGTTTCAAAGGTAAGATGCAACCGGGTATCACCCTGCGTGATCTGGTTCATGCGATCCCTTACTACGCGATTCAAGAAGGTCATCTGACCGTTGAGAAGAAAGGTAAGAAGAACCTGTTCTCAGGCCGTATTTTGGAAATCGAAGGTCTGCCAGAGCTGAAAGTAGAACAAGCCTTTGAACTGGCGGATGCGTCCGCAGAGCGTTCAGCGGCGGGTTGTACCATCAAACTGGATCAGGCACCGATCAAAGAGTATCTGAGCTCTAACATCGTGCTGTTGAAGTGGATGATCTCTGAAGGTTACGGCGATCGTCGTACCATCGAGCGCCGCATCAAAGGCATGGAAGAGTGGCTGGCGAATCCAAACCTGCTCGAAGCCGATGCTGACGCGGAATACGCGGCAGTGATTGAAATCGATCTGGCTGAGATCAAAGAGCCAATTCTTTGTGCGCCAAACGACCCGGACGACGCTCGTTTGCTGTCCTCTGTGCAGAACAGCAAAATTGATGAAGTGTTCATCGGTTCTTGCATGACCAACATCGGTCACTTCCGCGCGGCAGGTAAACTGCTCGACAGCCATAAAGGCGCGTTGCCAACGCGTCTGTGGGTTGCGCCACCGACCAAAATGGATGCGGCTCAGCTGACAGAAGAGGGCTATTACAGCGTCTTCGGTAAGAGCGGTGCGCGGGTTGAAATCCCTGGCTGTTCACTGTGCATGGGTAACCAAGCGCGCGTGGCCGACGGTTCTACCGTGGTTTCAACCTCTACCCGTAACTTCCCGAACCGTCTGGGTAATGGCGCAAACGTCTATCTGGCCTCGGCAGAGCTGGCCGCGGTGGCTTCCCTGCTGGGTCGCTTGCCAACGCCTGAAGAGTATCTGGGCTATATGGCCGAAGTAGACAAGACGGCGGTAGACACTTACCGTTATCTGAACTTCGACAAGCTGAGTGAATATACTGACAAAGCTGACGGCGTAATCTTCCAAACCGCAGTCTAAATCGTTATATTCTGACCATTGTTGAAAGGGGAGCCTCGGCTCCCCTTTTTGTTATGAATTTTTCAGAGGACTCAACCATGGACTACGATTTTTTGCGTGATATCACCGGTGAGGTCAAAGTTCGTTTTTCAATGGGTCATGAGGTTCTGGGCCACTGGCTGAATGAAGAGGTCAAAGGTGACTTGAGCGTGTTGGATAAAGTCGAAGCGGCCCTCGCCGAGTTGAGAGGCAGCGAGCGCCAGTGCCAGATTGAAGGCCACGAATACACGCTGCTGCTGGCCGACGACGAAGTGATGATCCGCGCTAACCAGCTCGGTTTTGAAGGCGATGAGATGGAAGAGGGCATGAGCTACTACGATGAAGAGAGTCTGGCGTTTTGCGGCGTCGAGGACTTCCTGCAAGTCCTCGAAAAGTACCGTTCTTTCGTCACCACCTACCGCTAAGCCGTTATTTGCCGCGCGACGCGCTCCAGCAAAGCAGTGAACCCGCCACCACCATGCCGACGCCCGGCCAGAAACTGGCTCCCGGCAAGGTGTGCAGCCACAATCCCGCGATGAAAATAGCCGACAACGGCGTGAAATAGGAGAGTGCCGCAACCAGCGTGGCATTGCCTTTTTTCATCGCGATGTCCCAGCACTGATAGGAAATCGCGGTGATCGCGCCCATCACCAGTAACTCGGTGACGGCTGGCCACGTCATTCTGATTCGGGTGGAAGAGTAGTTGAAGTAGAGCGCCCACAGCACCGCCCCGGTGGCCAGTAAGAACAGCGGCAACACGCCAGCCCCTTTGCTAAACACCCGCACCAGATTGGAGTAAAGCGCCCAAGAGAGCGCCGCGCCGAGCGCCAGCGCATAAGCCACCGGGTTGCTGCGCACATTGCGCATCAGTTGGTGAATATCCAAACCGTGCCCACCGCTAATAGCCCACAGCACGCCAACAAAGGCTAATACCGCGCCCGGCCACATCCACCAACGCACCTTTAATTTCAGCAACGGCACGGCGAACAGCAGCGTCAGGCTGGGCCACAAATAGTTAATCAGGCCAAGTTCCAAGGTTTGCTGGCGGCTATGAGCCAGACCAATCGCCAGTGAGAACGACACCATATAGAAGACGAACAGCAGGCCGCAGATAATCAGATAAGCCGCCGATTGCCCGCGCAGCGTCGGCCGCCCGCTGGCCATCCACACCATAATTCCACTCACGGTATAAATAGAGGCTGCCGCGCCAAATGGCCCAAGGGCTTCGGCCAAGCTGCGAGTCAGAGCAACGCTCATGCTCCACAATACAATCGCAATAACACCAAACAGCGTCGCAAAACGATCCATGGATTAGGTCTGAGTCAGGGAAAGGGATACCCAAGATAAGCGATTGTTGCGACTAAGCAAATATGAAGAATCTCAATCCCCTTCATCACATCAATTCCTGATGAAGGGGAGTGAAAGGCGGGGATCAGAAGTAGTAACCGAACTCTAAGCCAAGCGTCGAAGTGGTGGTGGCTGGCTGGTAGTAGCCAACGTCCTGACCATCGAGCTTGCCCTGTTTGTCATCTGATTTACCGTATTTCTGGTGAACATAGGACGCCTTCACAAACAGGTCTTTGTTGATATTCCACGTCAGGCTGGTGAATGGCGACAGGCGCGATTTCGGCTCCAGCCACACGCCGCCCTGATTGCTGTGAGTCCAAGTCTTAATCGGATACAGCGCGCCGCCTTCAAGGCTCAGGCGTGACTCGCTGGTCATCTGCCAGTTAGCACCCAAAGAGGCTTTGGCATAAGGCTGAAGCGTGACCTCGAGTGCGCTGTACTGGCGAGTGCGATTCTCGGCGGCAATATAGACATCGTCGGAACGAATATTGCGCAGCCAGAATTGCCCGCCCAGCGCGCCTTTGGCATCAATAGAGACGCTGTCCGAAGCGCGATAACGGTAACCCCGCGTGATATCCGCGCTGTAGCCGGTATAAGTAGTTTTGCCTTTTAACGAGCCATCGGGCACGTTGGCGCTATCATCCAGCGTGCTGCCCTGATAATTGACGATGCCAAACATCAGGCTCATGTCCCAGGCTTTTAATAAGCCGCTTGGCGCATCAAGATAGTTATTAGCACCAAAGTTTACCCGCAGGCGAGGACCGTGTTCTGCAACGTATTTGCCGTCTTGATTGGCGACGGTTTCATCCCATTTATAATATTCCGCCCCATAGCTGACATAGTGGCGTGTTCCATCAGTATTGCTGCTGAACAAACTTTCCCCGGCCCGGGAAACCCCGGAAACCAATAAAGAGCTCGATACCAATAAGGTGGCAACGGTCTTTAATTTACAGATTGTCATTTTATTATTTCTTTGTGTCAGTGAAGGAGAGCGGTGATTTTAAAAACAGCGGGGGGATGCTAACGCAGGATAAGGTGGGTAAAACAGGCTCTATTCATTTTTGGTCAAAATAAGATCAATACAAAAGTAATAAGTGAAATTTTAGGCTTCACTGGTTATATATTTGAGTTAATTGATTTTTTATATTCTGAAAATTTGGCTTATTGCGCAGATCATTTTCCGATCAATTTGAGTTAGGGTGAGATAAAAAACAGCTTTAGTGAATTTTTTAGGTAGAAGCGAGGATTTCTATAAGAATTAACTGTAGCCGAGTGCGAAGTTAAGTCAAATTAAAATGGCGAACCTGTGATGTCCGCCATTTTATTAACTTCCTATTAACTTCTTCTCGGCTTAAATGCCCTAGAGCGAGGGGATATTTCTACCGTAATAAATTTCCTGCATCTCTTTATAAAGCAGGTCGGTGATCTCTTTATGCTCTGCCGCGCTTAATTGGTCGGGCTTGGCATTGAAAAGATAATGCTTAAGGTCGAACTCTTTCAGCATCATCTTGGTGTGGAATATATTTTCCTGATACACGTTCACATCCATCATGTCATACAGCGCTTTCATATCCTTCGACATGAAGTTCTGAATCGAGTTGATCGAGTGGTCGATGTAGTGTTTGACGCCATTAATGTCGCGAGTGAAGCCGCGCACGCGGTAATCAATAGTGACAATGTCAGATTCCAGCTGGTGAATCAGGTAATTCAGCGCCTTGAGGGGCGAGATTACGCCACAGGTGGAGACTTCAATATCTGCGCGGAAAGTACAAAGCCCGCCCTCAGGGTGGCTCTCTGGGTAGGTATGCACGCAGATGTGGCTTTTATCGAGATGCGCCACCACCGAGCTTGGCAGCGGGCCAGGGTTCTCCGTGGTATCCACATCGCGCGGATCCATTGGCTCTTCGCTCACTAAAATCGTGACGCTGGCCCCCTGTGGCTCATAGTCCTGCCGCGCCACGTTGAGGATATTGGCACCGATGATGGAACAGGTTTCGGTGAGGATCTCCGTCAAACGGTTGGCATTATATTCTTTGTCAATGTAGGCAATATAGCCGTCACGATCGTCAGCCGTCTTGGCATAACAGATATCGTAGATACAAAAACTCAGGCTTTTTGTCAGGTTATTGAAACCGTGCAGTTTCAGTTTTTGCAATTTAGTCCACCCCCTTATGGATGCCGGATCAGCGCGAGGCTGACAGGGCATTCAGTAGATATTGCGGCAGAGCAAAGCTGCCATAATGGATTGCCGGATTGTAATAACGGCAGGCAATGTCTGCGGCGTCGAAGCGCGCTTGCAGAGTCTTAGCGTCGAGCTGGCGGTGCTCCGGGCTGTTAGTGGCCCAGGCGAAAGTCATGATGCCGCCGTAGTAGGTCGGGATCGCCGCTTGGTAAAAACTGACGTCGCTGAAATAGTGACTCAGCTTCTGGTGGCTATTCACGGCTTCATCCTGTTGTAAGAAGCAGACACCGTTTTGCGCCACGAAAATACCGCCCGGATTCAGACAGCGCTCGCAGCCTTTGTAAAATTCTGAGGTAAACAGGCTTTCGCCGGGACCAATAGGATCGGTGCAATCTGAGATGATCACATCAAAGGTCTCGTTGGTCTGATTGACGAACTTCACCCCGTCGTCGATCACCAAGTTAAAGCGCGGATCGTCATAGGCACCGGCATTGTGGTTTGGCAGATACTGGCGGCAAAACTCCACCACGCCAGCGTCAATTTCCACCATAGTGACCGACTCAACTTGGGTATGACGGCACACTTCGCGCAGCATTCCGCCGTCGCCGCCGCCGATAATCAGCACCTTCTTGGCATGGCCGTGGGCCAAAATCGGCACGTGCGCCATCATCTCGTGATAGATGAACTCATCACGCTCGGTGGTCTGTACCACGCCGTCTAGCGCCATCACGCGGCCCAGCTCGGCGTTTTCAAAAATAATCAGATCCTGATGCTCGGTTTTATCGCGATACAACTCTTTTTCGACGCGAAAATATTGGCCAAAGTTGGCGTGCAGCGTCTCAAACCACATTTCTTTTTCGGACAATTTCTGTGACGGATTCTGGGACATTGTGCAATCTTCTCCTGAGTATTCACAGCCTTGGAAAATGGGGGCAACATGATAGCCAACATCGCCATTGTATGCACGATTGAATATTACTCAGATGATTTGGGAATATAAGTGTAGCTGAGGTGGGGAAATACGCTGGAAAGCGGCCCGGCAAAAGGCGAAAGTCAGTACGAAGATGCTAAAGCCGGGCGAGAAGGGGAGTTAGTTAGAGTAGGCCAGCAGGCTCAGGGAGTCGCGAGCCAGTGCCTTGCACTTGGTCGGCTTGGCGACGGCAATCCCGCTCAGGTCGCGATAGCTGTCTTCGCCCATCGCTTGCATGTTGAAGCTGCTGTAATTGGTTAAATCCCAACGGTTTTGTTGAGCGAAAAACACAATCGCGCGCTTAATTTGTGCGTTAGGAAGCTGTTCGTAGCCGCAATTATTTTTCAAATACACGAAGACGGCGGTCAAATCTGCCAGATCTTCAGCCTCTGATTCGCTTAAAGCCTGGCTGGCGGAGGAGAATCCGAGCAGGGCGAGCAACATCAGGGTTAGCGTCGTTTTTTTCATGGAGTGATTCTTTATAAAGAGAAAAAAGCAGGCTCAGATAGAATTAAATGACGTTAACATATTTGCCCTGAGTCACACTAAATTTCTTTTGTCGGTTTTGCGACTTGACCCTTCCCTTGGTGGAAGGTTTACCCTCTGTGCTAAATCTGCCCGTTCTTTGCCACCCCTGATTGAGGCACGGAACATCGCCAAAAGGAACTGAACATGCATCGTCGTGACTTTATTAAATGGACAACACTGATGGGGGCGGCCACTACGCTGCCGGGCTGGAGCCGTCTGGCATTTGCTGCTGACAGGCCAGCACTGCCGATTCCCCTGCTGCTCAAACCTAACGCCAAAGGCGTCATGGTGCTCAATTTACAGCGCGGTCAAAGCCAGTTTACGCCGGGCGTGAATACCGAAACCTGGGGCATTAACGGCGATATTCTTGGCCCTGCGCTGCGCGTTAAACGCGGCGAGCCAGTCACCGTCACGGTGAATAATCAGCTTAATGTCGCGAGCACGGTACACTGGCACGGGCTGGAGATCCCCGGCCAAGTCGATGGCGGCCCGCAGGGCGTTATCGCGCCGGGGGCTAGCCGGACGGTGCAATTCACCCTCGACCAGCCAGCCTCTACCTGCTGGTTCCACCCGCATCCGCACCAGACCAGTGGTTATCAGGTGGCAATGGGGCTGGCCGGTTTAGTGCTTATCGAAGATGACGAAAGCAACCAGCTGAAACTGCCTTCGCGCTGGGGCGTGGATGATATTCCCGTGGTGCTTCAGGACAAACGCCTGAACGATGCCGGGCAAATTGATTACCAGATGGATGTGATGACCGCCGCCGTGGGCTGGTTTGGTCAACACATGCTGACCAATGGCGTGGTTTTCCCGCAGCACGGCGTGTCGCGCGGCTGGCTGCGTTTCCGCCTGCTCAACGGCTGTAATGCGCGCTCGCTCAATGTCTCGACCAGCGACGGTCGCCCACTCTACGTGATTGCCAGCGACGGCGGTTTCCTCGCCGAGCCGGTGAAACTCAGCGAGCTGCCGATGCTGCCCGGCGAACGGTTTGAAGTGCTGGTGAACTGCCCGGATGCCAAAGCGTTCGACCTCGTCACCCTGCCGGTTACCCAGATGGGCATGACCCTCGCGCCATTCGATAAACCTCTGCCGGTGCTGCGCGTGCAGCCGACCCTGACTCAGGGCGAGCAGGACATTCCTGACCAACTGATCAAACTGCCGGAGCTGGTTTCCGTTGACGGCTTACCAACCCGCTGGTTGCAGCTCTCCATGGACCCACGCCTCGACCAACAGGGCATGGCGGCGCTGATGGCGCGCTACGGGCATCAGTCGATGGCCGGTATGAGCATGGATCACGGCTCAAGCGACGGCGGCCACGATATGGCGGGCATGGATATGCAGGGCATGTCCCACGACGACCACGGCAGCATGGCTGGCATGGACATGAGTAAGAAGGATGACGACAAGTTCGACCTGATGAGCGGCAACCGGATCAATGGCAAAGCTTATGACATGAACACCCCGGCCTTTGACGTCAAACAGGGACAGTACGAGAAATGGACCATTTCCGGCGAAGGCGACATGATGCTGCATCCGTTCCACATCCACGGCACCCAGTTCCGCATTCTGTCTGAGAATGGCAAGCCAGTCGCGCCGCACCGCGCGGGCTGGAAAGACATTGTGAGAGTGGAGGGCGGGCGCAGCGAAGTGCTGGTGCGTTTCAACTATCTGGCGAGCAAAGAGCAGGCTTACATGGCCCACTGCCATCTGTTGGAGCACGAAGACACCGGCATGATGCTGGGCTTCACGGTTTCTAGTTAACGCCTTTTCTGCTGAGTCGATATGTCGATCACTGACATTCGGCTCAGCAGACTGTATGGTAACGCGGCTGAAAACCATGATATTCACATCATTCTTAGGGGAGAAGAAGATGAAAAAGTCGCTGCTAGGCTTTGCGCGGGAAACGCTGGAAATCGAAATCGAAGAGGCGCAACGGCTGCTGACTCGGCTGGATGACAACTTCGTCGATGCCTGCCAGTTGCTGCTCAACTGCACCGGCAAAGCCGTGGTGTCGGGAATGGGTAAATCCGGGCATATCGGCAAGAAAATTGCCGCGTCCCTTGCCAGCACCGGCACGCCAGCCTTTTTCGTTCATCCTGCAGAGGCGCTGCACGGCGACTTAGGCATGATTGGCAGCAACGACGTGCTGATCTTCATCTCCTATTCTGGTCGCGCCAAAGAGCTGGATATGATCCTGCCTCTGTTAGCGGAAAACCAAACCAAGCTGATTGCTATCACCGGCGGCAAAGACTCCCCGCTGGCGCAGGCCGCCGATGCCATTATTGATGTCGGCGTTGAGCGCGAAGCTTGCCCAATGGGGCTGGCTCCGACCTCCAGCGCGGTCAATACTCTGATGATGGGCGACGCGCTGGCAATGGCCTTAATGCGCCATCGCGGCTTCGGCGCAGAAGACTTCGCCCGTTCACATCCCGGCGGCAGCCTCGGTGCGCGCCTGCTCAATCGCGTTCACCATTTGATGCGCACCGGCGACCGACTGCCGGTCATCGACAGCCAAGAAAATGTCATGAACGCCATGCTCGAGCTGAGTCGAACCGGGCTGGGCCTGATTGCGGTCTGTGACCAAGAGCGCCACGTGGTGGGGGTATTCACCGACGGCGACTTACGCCGCTGGCTGGTCAAAGGCCGCACTCTGGACGAGCCGCTGATGAGTGCCATCACCCGTCCCGGCTTCCAACTGCCGGAACAGTGGCGCGCGGGCGAGGCGCTGGAAGCCTTGCACCAGCAGAACATCAGCGCCGCGCCGGTGGTGAACAGCGAAGGTGTGCTGGTCGGTGCGATAAATCTGCACGATTTACATCAGGCTGGCATTGGTTGATCCGACGGCGTTACTCATTATCTGGTTCTTTGTTATAATCCCCGCGCTTTAAGGTCGCCATCACGGTCGGTGATGGCGATGACTCTTTCAAATTCCAGGTGGTTAGGCTTTATATGAAACACAGAGTAGACGTCATGATTTCCGAGCAGGAAGTCAAAACCCGAATTGCTGAGTTAGGCCGTGAAATCACCGAGCACTACCGTGATAGCGGCAGTGATATGGTGCTGGTTGGGCTGTTGCGCGGTTCATTCATGTTTATGGCTGACTTGTGTCGCACCATTGACGTTTCCCACGAAGTGGATTTCATGACCGCCTCCAGCTACGGCAACGGCATGTCCACCACCCGCGATGTTAAAATCCTTAAAGACTTGGATGAAGATATCCGTGGCAAAGACGTGCTGATCGTCGAAGACATCATCGACTCAGGCAACACCCTGAGCAAAGTCCGCGAACTGCTGCAACTGCGCGGCCCAAAATCTCTGGCAATCTGCACGCTGCTCGATAAACCCGAGCGCCGCGAAGTGGACGTGAAAGTCGAATATGTTGGTTTTGCCATCCCCGACGAGTTCGTGGTGGGTTACGGCATCGACTACGCCCAGCGCTATCGCCACCTGCCGTACGTCGGCAAAGTGGTTATGCTGGAAGAGTAGGTCGCAAGCTGCCCGCCTAGCGTTTCTAACGCGGGCAGTAGGCAAGACGTCTGAAAAAGGCACAAAAAAAGGCACATAATGTGCCTTTTGCTTTTTATTCTTTTGTACAGTTACTGCGGATTGCCGTGCAGCAAGGCGGAGACGCCTTGGCGGTAACGCTGTTCCAGCGTTTCGCGGCTGGTGGAGGTCACTTCGAGGTCGCGCAGACGCCCGTCTTGAATGCCGTAAACCCAGCCGTGCAGCGAGACTTTTTGTCCGCGCTTCCACGCGGTCTGCATCACCGTTGAGTGGCCGAGGTTGTAAATCTGTTCCACCACGTTCAGCTCGCACAGCTTGTTCAGACGCTGGTCTGGGGAAAGCTCGCCGAGCAGTGAACTGTGTTTGTACCAGATGTCGCGAATATGCAGCAGCCAGTTGTTGATAAGCCCCAACTCAGGATTTTCCACCGCCGCCTGAACACCGCCACAGCCGTAGTGCCCACAGATAATCACGTGCTCGACTTCCAGCACGTCGATGGCGTACTGCACCACGGACAGGCAGTTGAGGTCGGTATGGATAACCAGATTGGCGACGTTGCGGTGAACAAAGAGTTCGCCCGGCTCAAGCCCGGTCAGTTGTTCGGCAGGAACGCGACTGTCGGAGCAGCCAATCCACAGAAAGCGGGGTTTTTGCGATTCGGAAAGACGTTCGAAGAAGCCTGGATCTTCTTCCACCATGGTTTTTGACCAAAGGGCGTTATTATTTTTAAGTGTTTCAATGTCATTCATGGACGTTAATAGCCTGTAACCGATCAACTGCGATGGGTTAATATAGGGCAACACTCCGCTATTTCATATCGATTCAGCATCCCATTAAGCAACAAATCATAACACCAGAATTTATAACAAGGTTCTCTACACAAGGTAAGCTCCACTTATGACATACGCATTGGAACTGGAGAAGTTAACCAAGACTTACGCCGGTGGCGTGCAGGCTTTACGCGGCATTGACCTCAACGTTGAAGCAGGTGATTTCTACGCGCTGCTCGGGCCAAACGGTGCCGGTAAATCGACCACCATTGGCATCATCAGCTCGCTGGTGAATAAATCTGCCGGTAAGGTTCGAGTCTTTGGTTACGACATCGATAAGGATATCGTCAACGCCAAGCGCCAGCTCGGGCTGGTGCCGCAGGAGTTCAACTTCAACCCGTTTGAAACCGTCATGCAAGTGGTGGTTAATCAGGCCGGTTACTACGGCGTTCCGCGCCCGCTGGCATTGCAGCGCGCTGAAAAATACCTGACTCAACTGGACCTGTGGGGCAAGCGCAATGAGCGTTCCCGCATGCTGTCTGGAGGGATGAAGCGCCGCCTGATGATTGCCCGCGCGCTGATGCACGAGCCGAAGCTGCTGATCCTCGATGAACCGACTGCCGGGGTAGATATCGAGCTGCGCCGTTCCATGTGGGGCTTCCTCAAAGAGCTTAACGCGCAGGGGACTACCATCATCCTGACCACCCACTATCTGGAAGAAGCTGAGATGCTGTGCCGCAACATCGGCATTATTCAGGGCGGCCAACTGGTGGAAAACACCAGCATGAAAGAGCTGCTGTCGAAGCTGAAATCAGAAACCTTCATTCTCGACTTGGCACCGAAAAGCAACCTGCCGCAGCTGGAAGGCTATCGCAGCAAACTGACCGATACGTCTACGCTGGAAGTCGAAGTGATGCGCGAGCAGGGCCTGAACTCGCTGTTTAGCCAACTGAGCAATCAGGGTGTGCAGGTGTTGAGTATGCGTAACAAAGCTAACCGTTTGGAAGAGCTGTTTGTCACCTTGGTGAACGGCAGTGAGGAATCGAAATAATGTCGCAATTGTATTGGGTTGCACTCAAGAGTATCTGGCTAAAAGAGATTAACCGTTTCGGGCGTATCTGGATCCAGACGCTGGTTCCGCCAGTGATCACCATGACGCTGTACTTCATCATTTTCGGTAATTTGATTGGTTCGCAGATTGGTCACATGCATGGCTTCACCTACATGCAGTTCATCGTGCCGGGCCTTATCATGATGGCGGTGATCACCAACTCCTACGCCAACGTGGCCTCTTCTTTCTTTAGCGCCAAGTTCCAGCGCAATATTGAAGAGCTGCTGGTGGCGCCTGTGCCAACACACGTGGTGATTGCCGGTTATGTCGGCGGTGGCGTGGCGCGTGGTATCTGCGTGGGGATTTTGGTCACCGCGATTTCACTGTTCTTCGTGCCGCTGGTGATCCACTCATGGTGGGTTATCGCACTGACTCTGCTGCTGACCGCGATCCTGTTCTCCCTCGGCGGCCTGCTTAACGCGGTATTTGCTACCACCTTTGATGACATCAGCCTGATCCCAACCTTCGTGTTGACCCCGCTGACCTATCTGGGCGGCGTGTTCTACTCGCTGACGCTGCTGCCGCCAATCTGGCAGGCCATCTCTAAGCTGAACCCGATTGTCTATATGATCAGCGGCTTCCGCTACGGCTTCTTGGGTATCACCGACGTGCCACTGGTGTTCACCATGGGCGTGTTGTTGGCGTTTATTGCGGTGTTTTACTTGCTGGCTTGGTATTTGATAGAACGTGGCCGCGGTTTACGAAGTTAATAGGTTTTAGCTCCCTCCCCTAGTTAGGGGAGGGTTGGGGTGGGGTATTTATCACATAAGCCACTGAGTTTTCTGCAATACCCCCTCCCAGATGAGGGATCCCCATAAATCTGGCCTTCACTCATATATCGTTCTTACATAAACATTTTTCCAGTGAGTGAAGGCTTCTTCCAAACCCGATAT
>Ga0153931_100011_pt1 | contig 189002 bp, 172 predicted proteins | sample TSNJ015MetaG_FD_104730 | JGI IMG/M metagenome (GOLD analysis project Ga0153931, IMG submission 104730) | Attine ant fungus gardens microbial communities from New Jersey, USA - TSNJ015 MetaG | ecosystem: Host-associated > Fungi > Mycelium > Unclassified | place: USA: New Jersey, Wharton State... | reverse complement strand
ATATCGGGTTTGGAAGAAGCCTTCACTCACTGGAAAAATGTTTATGTAAGAACGATATATGAGTGAAGGCCAGATTTATGGGGATCCCTCATCTGGGAGGGGGTATTGCAGAAAACTCAGTGGGTTAAGCTAAAACCTACTTCTTCTTCGGCCAATCGTCTTCGTCATCCCACTGGGCATTGTTATCACGATGCGGTGGAATTTCAGGTTTATCATTGAGGTATTTCTTCACGTCAACGCGGTTTAACTCTTTGATTCCGCTGATGACGATCCCCGCCAGTATGATCAAAATAATCCACCAGTAATCTTTAATCCACTCCATGGCTGACTCCTTATTGTTTTGGTATTGCGATAAAACGCGGGAAAATCGTTGCCAGATGATTTGTCACCCAGTCACAGCCCGCAACCTCTTGTCCTCGCCATGCTTCAATCAGCACCTCTGGCGTGAGCTGCGCTTCACACTGCGCTGCCAGAGGGCGGTAACTCAAATGCCAAGGCTCAACGGCGACGCCGCCGCGGTCGATATCATAAGGGCGATAAAAACCAAAGCTCGCCATATTCTCCGAAAGCCACTGATTCAGGTCAGCGAAGTAGCCGCCTGCTTCATACTCCCACGGCTCCAGCTGGAGCTTGCTCCCTTGCGGCAGCAGATCGGGGTCGTAAATATCTAAATCGCTTCCCCAATGATGTCGGCTGGCACCCGGCAGGGCGGACCAGCGCAAAATCAGCTCGCAGCGTTCGGCATCGCTCAGCGAAGCCACCTCAACCGGGCGGCTCTCCTTATCTAATACTGGGCGCTCACCGCGAAATTTGCCATTCCAAATCGCTAATTGCCGCTCGAAATCACGAAAGGTGCTTGCCGGTTGCAGGTTAAAACCTGCCAGACGGGCTGCGCCTTGCATGCGGGTGAAAGCTTCTACGGCCTCGGGCTGTAGCCGATGTGGACCCTCGTTGATGGGCGCGAGGTGGGCTGCCGAGCGGCCGGTCAACATCAGGTTATCTATCATGCGACCAGTTGCTCCATGATCCGCTGGTACATGCGGCTCAACAGTTGCAGGTCGGCGGCTTGTACACATTCATTGATTTTATGGATGGTGGCGTTCACCGGCCCCAACTCAACCACCTGCGCGCCCATCAGTGCGATGAAACGCCCGTCGGACGTGCCGCCGGTGGTTTGCAGCTCAGGAGTGATTTCGCTGTAATGGCGAACCGCATTCACTACCGCGTCAACCAATTCGCCACGCGACGTGAGGAACGGCTGGCCGGAAACCACCCAGTTTAGCGTGTATTGCAGTTTATGCCGGTCGAGCAGCTCCGCCACGCGCTGTTTGATGATGGCGTCGGTCAGTTCGGTGCTAAAGCGGAAGTTAAACTGCACGTACAGCTCGCCGGGGATCACGTTATTGCTGCCGGTTCCGGCATTAATATTGGCGATTTGCATGCTGGTCGGCGGGAAGAATTCATTGCCCTGATCCCACTCGGTGGCGACCAGCTCATTCAGCGCAGGCATGGCGCGATGCACCGGGTTGTCTGCCAGATGGGGGTAAGCCACGTGGCCCTGTACACCGTGAACGTGCAGGTTGGCGGTCATTGAGCCGCGACGACCATTTTTGACGATATCGCCCACGCGGGTGGTGCTCGAAGGTTCGCCCACCAGACAGAAGTCCAAACGCTCGCGGCGCTCCATCAGTGCATTGACTACTTTTACCGTGCCATTGACCGCGCTGGCCTCTTCGTCGGAGGTGATCAGGAAGGCGAGGCGGCCCTTATGGTTCGGATTGCTGGCGACGAAGCGCTCGGCGGCAACCACCATGGCGGCCAGCGAACCTTTCATATCTGCCGCGCCGCGACCGTAAAGCATACCGTCGCGCAGGGCGGGTTCGAACGGGCCAGTGACCCACAGGCTAGGATCGCCGGTCGGCACCACGTCGGTGTGGCCCGCGAAGGCTAAGGTTTTACCTTCGCCACGGGTGGCCCAGAAATTCAGCGTATCGCCAAAGTTCATCGCTTCAATTCTGAAGCCAATGGCTTTCAGGCGCGCAATCATAATCTCCTGACAGCCTGCGTCGTCCGGGCTGAGGGAAGGGCGGCGAATTAACTGTTGTGCTAAATCGAGAACGGGGCAGCTCATGTTATTTCACCTGTTCGATAAATTGCTGATAGCTTTCTGGCTTGAAGCCAAGCAGCGATTCGCCGCTGGCGGACAGTAAAAATGGGCGCTTAATCATGGCCGGATGCTCCAGCATCAAGGCTTTGGCGGCCACCTGATTGTCACAGGCGGCGCGGGTGGCTTCATCCAGCTTGCGCCAAGTCGTGCCTTTGGTATTTAACAGCGCTTCCCAACTCTGCTTGTCGATCAACTGCTGTAAAAGGTCGGCATCAAGCCCGTCTACGCGGTAATCATGGAAGCGATAATCGCTGCCGTTATCTTCCAACCAGCGGCGCGCTTTTTTCACCGTGTCGCAATTTTTAATACCGTAGAGGATGAAAGGGGTCTTTGAGGATGTTTCTGCCATGGGAAAACGTTACCTGTTATAAGCTGAAAGTGCCTGTCAACCAGCCTCGGGCTGATGAATAAGATGAGGCACATAATGCGGGAAAATCCCTTAGGGGTCTACCTGAGGCACAGATTGAAAGATTAAATTCAAAGAGTGTAAGAATTATTAAAAATATTAATGAATATTTACAGTCGCTATTATTCGATGCGATCCAGATCATCACTATAAAAGGTGATGGCTTTCTTGTAGCGAATAATCTCTTCGCTGGAATTACTGTTCATCAGCAGCATTAATAATTGCGCCACGGCTTCTTTAGCATGACCGAGGTTATATAAGGTCATGGCGCGGAACATCCTGATTTCGCTGGCGTTCGGAAACAGCCGCAGGCCGGTATCAAAGGTCTCTAAAGATTCCTGATAGCGCCCCAGTGCGCGGTAGGTGCTGCCTAAGCCGAGATAGGCATCGCGTAAATCCTGCCCGCTCAGTTGGTGATTAATGGCGGCCTGATAAAACGGAATCGCCTGTTGCTCAAGTCCAAGACAGTCATAAAGCGACGCCACGTTATAGAGCAGTTGTGGATTTTGCGGGGAGGAAGCCAGCGCACCCAGCGCGCTTTGCAGTGCTTCTTCATAGCGCCCCTGAGCGCTCAAATTCTCAATAGTTTCTAGCATTGCTCTGACCTTATGGGTTCTTTTTGTTGGATATCGAACAGTTGCCACTGGCTGGTAGGCAACTTAAGCCAAATAAAATAACCTTTCGTAACGACAAGGGCAAATAACTGAGGAATTTTTAGCCGCATTGCTAAGCGTATGATTAGTCTGATTACCGCTTTTACTACTGTGATCCTGATTAAAATATCGCTAATTAGAATTTGTGAGGTTAATTTTTCGCCGTATAATCCCTTCCGTCAATTCAAGGGGAGTACCATGGTCGAGCAAGAGTTAGTTAACTGGAAAGACTTTATCGATGCCATGCTGCGCGGTTAATCGCCAGCTTGAGATTAAGATAAAGCAAAAAATAAAAGTGTAATTTAGTCCTTCTTAACGTTTTAAACGCTTTAAATTAAAAGCACCAACGGGACCAAAATGAGTACCTAAATAGAAAACATAAATTCAGGTACGCTAAATAAAAAGGCGCTAATTTGATTAGCGCCTTTTTTTATCGGTTATTTTTCACCGTGGTTATTTATGCGGATCGCCCTGCGGGCCGGAATGAGGATCTGGCGCGGCTTCAACAATATCGCCAATCAGCGGCGCGACGGTTGGCTTCGCTGGGAAACGGCGGCGCACTAACATAAAGAACAGCGGCACGAAGAAGATAGCCAGCACGGTGGCTGAAATCATCCCGCCGATTACGCCGGTACCCACTGCGTGTTGGCTGGCAGAGCCTGCGCCTTGGCTGGTCGCCATTGGCAACACGCCGAAGACGAAGGCCAGCGAGGTCATCAGAATCGGGCGCAGACGCATGCGAGAGGCTTCAAGCGTCGACTCCAGCAATGCTTTGCCTTTCAGGTTCAGGTCATTGGCGAATTCGACAATCAGAATGGCGTTCTTCGCCGACAGCCCGATGATGGTCAACATCCCCACCTGGAAATAGACGTCGTTTTCCAACCCGCGCAGCCAAGTGGCAATCACCGCACCAATTACGCCCAGTGGCACAACCAGCATCACTGAGAACGGAATTGACCAGCTTTCGTACAGCGCCGCCAGACACAGGAATACCACCAACAGTGAAATGGCATACAGCGCCGGGGCCTGCGCACCTGACAAACGCTCCTGATAAGAGAGGCCTGTCCACTCAAGGCCGAAACCGCTTGGCAATTTGGCAACCAGCTTCTCCATGGTGTCCATGGCCGCGCCGCTGCTGACGCCCTGCGCCGCTTCACCCACAATTTCTACTGCGGAATAGCCGTTATAGCGTTCGAGACGCGGCGAGCCGGTTTCCCAGTGGGAGGTGGCAAAGGCGGAGAATGGCACCATGCCGCCGCTGCTGTTGCGCACATACCATTTATTCACGTCGTCCGGCAGCATGCGATAAGGCGCGTCGGCCTGCACGTAAACCTTCTTCACGCGACCGCGATCCACGAAGTCATTGACATAGGTCGAGCCCCACGCGGTGCTTAGCGTGCTGTTGATATCAGCAATCGCCACGCCCAGCGCCTGTGCTTTGGCTTGGTCAATTTCGATTTGCAGCTGAGGGCTGTCATCCAAACCGTTGTGACGCACGCGGCTCAGGCTCGGGTCTTTGCTGGTCATGTCCAGCAGCTGGTCGCGGGCATTCATTAAGGCGTCGTGGCCTAAACCGGCGTGGTCCTGCAATTCCATGTCGAAGCCTGCCGAAGTCCCCAAGCCATTGATTGACGGCGGGGCGCTGGCAATAACGCGTGCTTCTTTAATGTGACGGAACTCTTTGGTGGCGCGCTCGATGATGTCCTGCGCCGAGTTGCCGCTGGCAGTTCGGTCATCCCAATCGGTCAAACGCACGAACATACGGGCGACGTTCTGCCCGTTACCGCCGGGGCCTGCGCCCAATGTCGCGAACACCGACACCACGTCTTTAGTCTCTTTGGTCAGCAGGTAGTGCTCAATCTTCTCCACGACTTTCTGCGTCTGTTGCAACGTCGAACCCGGCGGCAGCTGGACCTGAATGGTAAACACGCCTTGGTCTTCCTGCGGCAGGAAGGAGGTCGGCAATTTGACGAACAGGAATGCCAGCAGGCCTACAATCAGCAAATAGCCGAACATAAAGCGCACGCTGTGTTTCAGGACGCTGCCGACGCCGTTTTCATAGCGATTTGCATTGCGGTCGAACATCCGGTTGAACCAGCCGAAGAAGCCGGTTTTGCCATGGTGATGCCCTTTGGCAATAGGCTTTAGGATGGTGGAGCACAGGGCAGGGGTGAGGGTCAGCGCAACAAACACCGACAGCACCATGGCGGCGACAATGGTGATGGAGAACTGGCGATAAATCGCGCCGGTGGTGCCGCCAAAGAAGGCCATCGGGATAAACACCGCTGACAGCACCATGGTGATACCGACCAGCGCACTTTGAATCTGTCCCATGGATTTTCGCGTGGCTTCTCTGGGGCTTAGCCCCTCCTCGCTCATCACGCGCTCGACGTTTTCCACCACCACGATGGCGTCATCCACCAACAGGCCGATGGCTAACACCATGGCAAACATGGTGAGGGTGTTGATGGTGTAGCCAAACTGATGCAGCACCACGAAGGTGCCCAGCAGTACCACTGGCACGGCAATAGTTGGGATCAGGGTTGCACGGAAGTTCTGCAAGAACAGGTACATAACCAAGAAAACCAGCACGATAGCTTCGAACAGCGTTTTCACCACGTCGGTGATCGCGGCTTTAACGAACGGCGTGGTTTCATAGGCGATGCGGGTTTCAAGGCCGTGCGGGAAGTACTTCTCCAGCTCGGTAAGGCGGGCGCGCACCAGCGTGTCGGTTTGCAGCTCGTTGGCACCGGAGGCCAACTGCACACCCATACCGGAAGCGGCCTGACCGTTATAGCGGCTCAGAATACTGTAATCTTCCGCGCCTAAACCGATGGTAGACACATCGCCAAGCTTCACCTGTGAGCCGTCTGCATTGACTCGCAGCGTGATGTCGCGGAACTGCTGCGGCGTTTGCAGCTGTGACTGGGCGTTAACCGTGGCGTTCAAGGCTTGGAAATCAACTGACGGCGCGCCGCCGAGCTGGCCTACCGCCACTTGGCTGTTCTGCGCTTTAATCGCGTTCACCACGTCGGTGGTGGTCAGGGAATAGTTGTTGAGTTTATTCGGGTTGAGCCAGATACGCATGGCGTACTGCGAACCATAGGCGGTAATGCTGCCCACGCCATCGATACGGCTCAGCGGGTCCTGAATGTTGGACGCCACGTAGTCGGCAATATCCTGCTTATCCATGCTGCCGTCGGTGGAGACGAAAGCCACGGTCATCAGGTTGGTATCACCGGTTTTAGAGACAGTCACCCCTTGGGTCTGCACATCCTGCGGCAAACGCTTCAGGGCCTGTTGCAGCTGGTTTTGCACCTGCTGCAAAGCCTCGTTGGGGTCTGTACCGGCAACGAAACTCAGGGTAATTTGCGATTTACCGTTGCTGCTACTTTGCGACGACATGTACATCAGGTTGTCCAACCCGGTCATGTTCTGCTCGATAATCTGCGTAACGGTATTTTCTAACGTTTGTGCTGACGCGCCCGGATAGGTCGCGGTAATACGCACGTTTGGCGGTGCTAAATCTGGATATTGCTCAATGGGAAGAGAGTGAATGGCCAGTGCGCCGGATAAAGAGATAATGATCGCTAAAACCCAAGCAAAAATTGGGCGATCGATAAAAAAGTTGGCCATGCGTCAAAAACCTCATTATCACCAGTACAGCGTGAAGAACATCAGCAAATAAACAGAATGTCGGTCACCTGGGGGTGAAGTTATATTCTGACAAATAGATCAGCGCAAAAATTCCTCGCGCGTCGATGCTTTGCACCGAAATTATTATCCAATCCCAATAAGGATGCCGCAATGCGACGTGTAAGCACTTTACCCGCAACTCGCCAAGAAAACGTGGAGAAATAAAGGAGATAATGTAAAAAATAATACCCCTGACACATTATCAAACCGGTAATTTTCCTACGTTCAGACTACTATTTGATGACAGAAACGAGATGTTCACTATTTGCGATTCGAACGAATGCGCGCTGGAGGTGGTCAGAATAAAGCGCCGTTAAAGGTTAATGCAAACAAAAAACGAAGCAGATCAGGAGTTATTCATGGAATTGAATTCAGTCTTTGCTCGCCGATTATATCTCTGTTGGTTGTTGAAAAATGAACCGTGTCTCAACGTGCCTAAATTAATGGCGCGAACCGGCTGGCCGCGCCGCACATTACAGGATGTTTTGAAAGCATTACCGGGGATGGGTATCGAGCTAGAATTTGTACAGCAAGGGATCAGAAATAATGACGGCTATTATCAGATAAAAGCGTGGGGGCCGATTGATGTCGCGTGGATTGACCGCCACCCGGACCAGCTGCTCGAAGCCATCGCCAGAGGATAAAAGCTTGTGCGCGGCAGATATTTCCTTTGTCATCCCATCCCTAAGACGCCTATGATGTCTGGCTTCTCTCACTGAATTTTATTGGGCGGGGACGCGGTATGTCATCAAAGATTGAAAATGTCCAAAAGCAGTTACTTTCTGATAACTGGTACGTTTTACACAAATACACCTACGACCTCATCAAGAACAACGGTGAGCGCCAGCCGCAGGTTCGTGAAGTTTACGACCGGGGCAACGGGGCCACCATTCTGCTCTACAATCGCCATAAAAAAACTGTCCTGCTGATTAACCAATTCCGCATGCCGACCTACGTCAATGGCAATGCCACGGGCATGCTGCTGGAAACCTGCGCTGGCCTGCTGGATGACGACTCGCCGGAAGAGTGCGTGCGCAAAGAGGTGATTGAAGAGACGGGCTACGTGGTCGGCCCGGTGCAAAAGCTGTTCGAAGCCTATATGTCGCCGGGCAGCGTGACGGAAATCGTACACTTCTTTGCCGCCGAATATGATGAATCCCAGCGCGCCTATTCCGGCGGCGGCGTGGACGATGAAGACATTGAAGTGGTGGAACTGCCCTTTACGCAGGCGTTGGAAATGATTAAAGACGGGCGCATCAAGGACGGCAAAACCATTATGCTGCTGCAATATGCCCAGACGCAGGGCTGGATGGCCTAGATCTTCTTGTACAACAGCCACTTGTAAGCTGAACAACCACGCAAAGGCGATGTAGAGAAAGCCCTTTGCGTGGTCAGCTTTTATGGTCTGATGCTGAAGAGTTACTGCGGCAAATGCAGCTTCACGTTACCTGGATGACCATCAATGGCGCTCCACGGCAATATCGACCAGTCCGGTCCTTCGCAAGAACGCATCACGCGGGCAAAGGACGGGCCAAAATAGACCCCCTTCGCTGTTAAATACCACGCCGGGAAGTGCCACACCTGAGCATCCGAATAGTCGCAGTCGTCATCGCTGTCTTCAGTAGGCTTAACCATCTCTTTAGGATGAGCAACCGTCATCTCTTTCACCAACCAAGGCGCGAACTTTTTCTCGCGATAAGCCGCGAAAGTGTCGAAATCCACATCGCTGGCCCCCGGTGCGGCGCGGTCCTCGGCTTCACTATAGTGGAAAGGCTTACCTTCGCCGACCCACAGCACGTCTTCCAAGGTCAGCGGCTCGGCGTTTTTCGCATTGAGATTAATCGGTGACTCGCCGAAATCAGGGTGCGCACCGCCGCAATCATAGTTGGTAAACAGACTGACGCTGACCACATCTGCCGACATATAGGTCGGCGTCACCGTCTGGCTGTAATCTCCTTCACCAAAGCGCGTCGCGCCGAGCATACAGGCGTGCCAACTGATGACCTCTTGCCACAGGCGGGCGCGCAGCCGGGTATTAATAGCTTCTAACTGCTTCTGCGGGTAGCCAGACACCACTTCGAACAGGCTGATGTTCGACTGCGGCTCGCTCCACCACTGAAGGGTGTATCCCATGAAATCTTGCTGCTTACCTTCCACCAGATTGATGCCAGAAAGGCGCAAATATTCATAAGGATCGCTATGCAGCAGAGACCCCGGATAGCTGTCATCGCCTTTTGCCGGCAGAACCGCTGGCGTTAAGCTAATTGGCAGCGTTTTGCCTTTCGGGTCAGTCCAGGTGCCTTGCCAGTTTCCCTGTGGGTCGTGATCCAGCGTGAGAGAAGGGTGCGGAGTGTCATCAAAGTCATCAGCGCCTTCCGTCAGGCTTAATTCATTGTTTTTCAGCGTGCCGCTCAAAGGCAGGTCCAGACGGTATTTCTGATAGAAATAGCGCCCGGTCACCTCTTGTGGCTTATTCAGGTCCAGCTCAACCACCACGTTGGCCTTGCCCAATGTGCCGGTGAATACTGAAAGAGGTTCTTCAGCAAAGGCCGACAGCGAGAAAAGCGCCACCCAGACTATCCAAAACTTCATCCGTTTCTCCTGAAAATACGATGATGCTTTTCGCATCTTTTTTATCTATTTTTCGGCCCCAGACAACCGCGCTACAGAATATCAGTCTGTTGAGACAGTGAAAGTTTTGTAGCAAAATTAATTTTAATTGCTCGACATCCTCTTAAGCTATTATCAGGTCGATGAATTCAAAAAAGAGCAGAAAGTGATGAACGCCAATTGGATAACCGCTCCCCTTTTTGTGCTGGCAGGCCTTTTCGCCTCTAGCGCTTTTGCTGATCCTCTACAAACTATCTACAACGACTGGCAGCTCAGTTGTGACAACCTCAACCACTGTTCCGCCAGAAACTCGCAGGACGGGCAGGAGCTAATCCTCAATATTTCTCGCGATGCCGGGCCAGAAGGGCGCGCGGTGATTAAAATTGATTACCAGCGCAGTGGCGATGATTCAGGCAGCGAGCAGCCTATCGCCAATCGTTTACAGCTTGATGGCAGAAGTTTGCCGTTTAATCACCGCGAATGGGATGTGAGTAAAAACAGCCTGACAACCAGCAATCGTCTGGTGGTGAATGAGTTTATCGCCGCGATCCGCGAAGGCAAAAGCATTCAGTTAATCGGCAAAACTGACCCACAGCAGGCAGTTAAACCTGCTATCTCTTTGAAAGGGTTTAAAGCCGCCTTGCTGGCAATCGACGCCCAGCAGGGGCGAGTTGGCACCAAAACCGCGTGGGCCAACCGTGGCAATAAACCGGCCACCACGGTTCCGGCCGCACCTGCCGCGCCTTTGCAACCCCGCTTTAGCGAACCTCATCCGTTAACTGACACTGAAATCTCGGCAATCACCCAGAATGCCGCCGCCACCATTGATAACAATGATTGCAGCCTTGAGCCGTCCGAGCGGGAAGTCCATCTGTTTGCTTTGAGTAATGATAAGGCGCTGATGACGGTCAACTGTGACATGGGAGCCTACAACCTGTTTGTGCTCGGCTTCAGCGTTTCGCGTCAGGCTCCTTATAAAACTGAAGATTTGGCGCTAAACATGCCGTTCAAGCTGGGGGATGAAGAAGAGTCTCCGGAGCTTATCAACGCAGACTTTGACCCGAAAACCGGCGAGCTTTCTACCTTTGATAAAGGGCGGGGGATTGGCGATTGCGGGGTGGCGTCGCGTTGGGTTTATGACGGCAAACAGTTCCAGCTGACCTCGTTCTCTTCCGAGCCGAGCTGCGATGGTTACAGCAGCGGCGGCGAGTGGCCAGTGTTGTGGGTGACGCAAAAACGCTGATTTCCAGCCAGTTCCGTCTTCGTCGCAGACAAAAAAGGCATCCCGAGGGATGCCTTTTGCTTTTGGCGTTTTAGCTCATTACTTGAGTAATGACTGAGCCTGCGCCACCACGTTATCCACGGTGAAGCCGAACTCTTTGAACAGCAGATCAGCCGGAGCAGACTCGCCGAAGCTGTGCATACCCACTACCGCGCCGTTCAGGCCAACATATTTGTACCAGTAGTCGGCAATCCCGGCTTCAACGGCGACGCGCGCCGTGACTGCTTTCGGCAGCACGGATTCACGGTAAGCCGCATCCTGCTTGTCGAAGGCGTCGGTCGAAGGCATAGAAACCACGCGCACTTTGGTGCCGGACGCAGCCAGCTTGTCGGCGGCTTCCACGGTGATCCCAACTTCAGAGCCCGTGGCAATCAGGATAATGTCCGGCGTGCCTTCGCTGTCTTTCAGCACATAACCACCGCGAGCAATATTGGCAACTTGCTCTTTGGTACGCGGCTGCTGGGTCAGGTTCTGGCGAGAGAAAATCAGCGCCGCCGGGCCGTCAGTGCGTTCAATAGCATATTTCCACGCCACCGCAGACTCGACCTGATCCGCCGGACGCCAAGTGCTCATGTTTGGCGTAACGCGCAGGCTGGCCATTTGCTCGACCGGCTGGTGGGTTGGGCCATCTTCACCTAAACCAATGGAGTCGTGGGTATAGACGAAGACGTTGCGAATTTTCATCAGCGCCGCCATACGCACCGCGTTACGGGCATATTCAACGAACATCAGGAAGGTGGCGGAGTACGGCAGGAAACCACCGTGCAGCGCGATACCGTTACTGATGGCGGTCATGCCGAATTCACGCACCCCGTAGTGAATGTAGTTACCCGCAAGGTCATCACCCAGTGATTTCGAGCCAGACCACATGGTCAGGTTACTTGGCGCGAGGTCAGCGGAGCCGCCGAGGAACTCTGGCAGCACTTTGCCGAAAGCTTCCAGCGTGTTCTGCGAGGCTTTACGGCTGGCGATGTTGGCAGGCTTGGCCTGCAACTCATCAATGAACTTCTGCGATTCGCTAGCCCAGTTGGCGGGTAGCTCACCCTGCACGCGGCGTTTAAACTCTTTCGCCAGCTCAGGATGCGCTTTGGCGTAGGCGTCAAACTTGGCGTTCCACGCGGCTTCTTTGGCTTTACCGGCTTCTTTGGCGTCCCAACCGGCATAAATGTCCTGTGGGATCTCAAACGGCGCGTGAGTCCAGCCGATATTTTTACGGGTTGCCGCCACTTCGTCGTTACCCAGAGCCGCGCCGTGCGCTTCGTGAGTCCCGGCTTTGTTTGGCGAGCCGAAGGCAATCACGGTCTTACACAGCAGCAGTGATGGCTTATCGGTCACTTTGTGGGCTTCATCGATGGCTTTCTTGATGGCTTCGGAGTCATGGCCATCAACGCCACGGATCACGTGCCAGCCGTAAGCTTCAAAGCGTTTGGCGGTGTCATCGGTAAACCAGCCCTCGACGTGGCCGTCGATGGAAATGCCGTTGTCATCATAGAACGCAGTCAGTTTGCCGAGTTTCATGGTACCGGCCAGTGATGAGGCTTCGTGCGAGATACCTTCCATCATGCAGCCGTCGCCCAAGAAGGCGTAGGTGTGGTGGTCAACGATGTCGTGACCCGGCTTGTTAAACTGCGCCGCCAGCGTGCGCTCTGCAATCGCAAAACCTACCGCGTTGGCGATACCCTGACCCAGCGGGCCAGTGGTGGTTTCTACACCCGGCGTGTAGCCATATTCTGGGTGGCCGGGGGTTTTAGAGTGCAGTTGGCGGAAGTTAGCCAGTTCGCTGATTGGCAGGTCATAGCCCGTGAGGTGCAGCAGGCTGTAAATCAGCATTGAGCCGTGGCCGTTAGACAATACAAAACGGTCGCGATCGGCCCAGTTTGGGTTGGTCGGGTTATGGTTCAGGTAGTCACGCCAAAGTACTTCGGCAATGTCAGCCATGCCCATCGGGGCGCCGGGGTGACCGGAATTCGCTTTCTGTACAGCGTCCATACTTAATGCGCGGATAGCGTTCGCAAGCTCTTTACGAGAAGGCATTATTCGACTCCAGTTAATTAAAGTTCAGCGGCCAGCATGTCTTCCAGCTTCTGCTGGTCAACGGCGAATGTGCGGATACCTTCAGACAGTTTTTCAACCGCCATTGGGTCCTGATTGTGCAACCAGCGGAATTCGCTCTCAGTCAGCGGCTTAGGCTGAGGGGAACCTTTCGTTGAAGGTTCAAGTTTGCGTTCTACCGGCGCGCTGCTGGCTTTCAGCTCTTCTAACAGATTCGGGGAGATAGTCAGGCGGTCACAACCGGCCAGTGCCAGAATTTGTTCCACTTTGCGGAAGCTGGCACCCATGATCACGGTCTGATACTTATGAGATTTGTAGTATTCGTAGATATCACGGACGGATTTAACACCCGGATCTTTCTCGACGTCATAGGCCGCGTTCGGCTCTTTGGCTTTGTACCAGTCATAGATACGGCCAACGAATGGAGAGATCAGATACACGCCAGCTTCGGCACAGGCGCGGGCCTGAGCGAAGGAGAACAGCAGAGTCAGGTTACAGTTGATGCCTTCACGCTCTAGCTCTTCGGCGGCTTTGATGCCTTCCCACGTTGACGCCAGCTTGATAAGAATACGTGATTTATCAACGCCTTTTTCTTCATACATTGCAATCAGCTTGCGCGCTTTTGCCAGACACTGTTCGCGGTCGAAGGAGAGTCGCGCATCGACTTCTGTCGAGATACGCCCCGGCACGCTTTTAAGGATTTCTAACCCGATGTTAACGGCGAGTCGGTCGCTGGCATTGATGATTTGAGTCTCTTTACTGCCACCTTTTTTGCGGGCGTAATCCAGCGCGTCTTTGATAAGCCCTTGGTACTGCGGCAGAGCGGCAGCTTTTAAGATTAAGGATGGGTTGGTCGTGGCATCCTGCGGTTCGAAATGACGGATAGATTCAATGTCACCACTGTCGGCGACCACCGTGGTCAATTTTTTCAGTGCGTCTAACTGGTTCATCTCTACTCCTTTAAATGCTTTTCGTCTTACAAGCATTGTTATCAAAAATCTTGCGTGCCGTTTGCGCAAATCGTGGCGCAACTTTTATGTGGGGCTCATACCCTGCATCAAATTGTTAACAATTTGAATGTGCTTTTTCTGATTGTTGTGATGGGCCAGAGCAATGGAAAACACAAAAGCTGACGCAAGGCTGAACGTTCAACCTGAGTTGCGCAAGGGGGAACTTTAAGCGTAGTTCATTTTTGCGAGATGTCTTCCGCGAACGAAAAGTAAGCGATGTAACGGCTAGATTTTGGTCGTGCTTCATCGTTTGTCGTGGCAAGTTACCTATACTAGATTTCGTGAAAGGCTCGACTCATAGCCTCTCCGTGCTCTACCGATGACCCTACAAAAACGACCAATAACAACCTCACCTACAACAAGAAAAGAGGCCCCGACAATGGATGAACAGCTGAAACAAAGTGCGCTAGATTTTCATGAGTTTCCTGTACCGGGAAAGATTCAGGTTTCTCCAACCAAGCCCCTCGCCACTCAGCGTGATTTAGCGCTGGCTTACTCTCCGGGCGTGGCGGCTCCTTGCCTTGAGATTCAAAAAGACCCGCTGGCTGCTTATAAATACACCGCCCGAGGCAATTTGGTTGCCGTGATCTCCAACGGCACGGCGGTGCTGGGCTTGGGCAATATCGGCGCGCTGGCGGGCAAACCGGTGATGGAAGGCAAGGGCGTTTTGTTTAAGAAGTTCGCCGGTATCGACGTATTTGATATCGAAGTCGATGAGTTAGACCCGGATAAACTCATTGACGTGATTGCCGCGCTGGAGCCGACGTTTGGCGGCATCAATCTGGAAGATATCAAAGCGCCGGAGTGCTTTTACATTGAGCAAAAGCTGCGCGAGCGCATGAAAATCCCGGTGTTCCATGATGACCAACACGGCACCGCCATTATCTGTACCGCCGCCGTGCTCAACGGCCTGCGAGTGGTGGGTAAAAATATTTCTGATGTCCGTCTAGTGGTATCAGGGGCCGGTGCTTCCGCCATTGCCTGCCTGAATTTACTGGTCGCGCTGGGCCTGAAGCGCCATAACATCACCGCCTGTGATTCTCGCGGGGTTATCTACAAAGGCCGCGAAGAGAACATGGCGGAAACCAAAGCCGCCTATGCCATAGAAGACAACGGGCAGCGCACGCTGGCCGATGCTATCCCTAATGCAGACATTTTCCTTGGCTGTTCGGGTCCCGGCGTGTTGACGCAGGATATGGTCAAAACCATGGGCAAAGATCCGCTGATTTTGGCATTGGCTAACCCCGAGCCGGAAATCTTGCCGCCGCTTGCCAAGGCTGTGCGCCCTGACGCCATTATCTGTACCGGCCGCTCTGATTTCCCTAATCAGGTCAATAACGTGCTGTGCTTCCCGTTTATCTTCCGTGGCGCGCTGGACGTCGGCGCGACCACCATTAATGAAGAGATGAAACTGGCCTGTGTCCATGCCATTGCCGACTTGGCGATGGCCGAGCAGAGCGACGTTGTGGCCTCGGCCTACGGCGAAGAGGAGCTCTCTTTTGGCCCGGATTACATCATTCCTAAACCCTTCGATCCGCGCCTGATTGTCAAAATCGCTCCCGCCGTCGCCAAGGCGGCGATGGAGTCCGGCGTAGCAACTCGCCCGATTGAAGATTTCGACGCTTATGTCGAGAAGCTCTCGGAGTTCGTCTACAAAACCAATCTGTTTATGAAGCCGATTTTCTCCCAAGCCAAGACGGACGCTAAACGCGTGGTGATGGCCGAAGGTGAAGAGGAGCGCGTGCTGCATGCTACCCAAGAGCTGGTGACGCTGGGGCTGGCGAAACCTATTCTGGTTGGGCGACCGAGCGTTATCGACATGCGACTTAAAAAGCTCGGATTGCAGATTGAGGCGGGCAAAGATTTTGACGTCGTGAACAATGAGTCCGACCCGCGTTTCAATGAATACTGGAGCGAGTATTACCAACTGATGAAGCGCCGCGGAGTGTCTCAGGAGCAGGCGCGTCGTGAAGTGATTGGCAACCCGACGCTTATCGCCGCCATTATGCTGCTGCGCGGCGAGGCCGACGCAATGATCTGCGGCACCATTGGCACCTATCATGAGCATTATGACGTGGTAGAGAAGGTGTTTGGTTTCCGCGAGGGTGCAAGCGTAGCGGGGGCGATGAACGCGCTACTGCTGCCAAGCGGCAACACCTTTATTGCCGACACCTATGTCAATGATGACCCAACCCCCGAGCAGCTGGCCGAAATTACCCTGATGGCTGCGGAAACCGTGCGGCGTTTTGGTATCGAACCTAAAGTTGCGCTGCTTTCACACTCTAGTTTCGGCACCTCGGACGGCGCGTCGGCGGTGAAGATGCGCAAAACGCTGGCGCTAGTTAACCAGAGAGCGCCAGAGCTGGAAATAGATGGCGAAATGCATGGCGATGCCGCCTTAGTGGAAAGCATTCGGCAGGACATCATGCCCGACAGTCCGCTCAAAGGGGCGGCGAATATCCTCATCATGCCCAATATGGAAGCGGCGCGTATCAGCTATAACCTGCTTCGTGTCTCTAGCTCGGAAGGGGTAACCGTGGGGCCGGTGCTGATGGGCGTCTCAAAACCGGTGCATATTCTTACCCCAATTGCCTCGGTGCGACGCATCGTCAATATGGTGGCTTTAGCCGTGGTAGAAGCACAAACCGAGCCGCTGTGATGAGGCAGGTTAGCCAAAGAGAAGGCTAAGCATACAGATAAAATAAGAGAGGAGAAGAGGCGCTGAATTCAGCGCCTCTTGCAGAGCTTGGCGTGCTGCGGGAGCTTAAAACTCAACTTCACCGATGCGCTCGAGGGCATCGACAATTAAGTCCCAGAAGCGCTGGTGATCCAGCTTTACCGCCACCTGAGTATGGCAGTCCGCCGGTGGCGCAGCGCGGAAGTCAGCCACGGTCATTCCCAGCGTCAGGGTGCCGGTGAGTTCGATATCAACCGGCACTTTGCGCACCGTCATCACGTTCGGGTCGATGACATAAGCCACGGCGCACGGGTCATGAACCGGCGGCGCGTCGAAGCCCTGACGGTCTTTATAGCTTTGGCTGAAGAAGTCGAGCAGCTCATTGACGAATTTCGCCGGGCGAGTGCCGACAGCGGCAATACGGCTGTAAACCTCAGGAGTTGCCAGCGCCTGATGGGTGAGGTCCAGCCCAACCATGGTTAACGGCCATTTCTCGTTGAAAACGATGTGTGCAGCTTCGGGATCGATTTTGATATTAAATTCGGCCACCGCGCTCCAGTTACCCACGTGGTAACCGCCGCCCATCAGCACCACTTCTTTAACGCGTTCGGCAATGCGCGGCTCTTTGCGCACGGCTAAGGCGATATTGGTTAATCCGCCCGTTGGCACCAAAGTAATGGTTTTCGGCGGATGGGACATCACAAGGTCGATGATCAGGTCAATGGCGTGAATTGGCTCAATCTTAATGGCGGGTTCTGGCAGCACTGGGCCATCAAGGCCGGAGTCACCGTGGATTTCATCTGCGACTTCCACCTGACGCACCAGTGGGCGAGTGGCTCCTGCGGCAAAGGGAACGCCGGTGATGTTTGCCACGCGAGCCACGGCCAATGCGTTGCGAGTGACTTTCTCCAGCGTCTGGTTGCCGACGACGGTGGTGACGGCGAGCAGCTCAATCTCAGGGTTGCCGTGGGCCAACAGCATGGCGATAGCGTCGTCATGCCCCGGGTCGCAATCAAGAATGATTTTTTTAGCCATTATTATCTTCTCTTTGTAGGGGGACCTTCACGCAGGTAAGTGGATAAAAATTAAGTCATTATCTTTATTATGGCCGGATTATTTTTTGGCTTGTTGCAGCCACTTATCCAGCTCATTGGCGAACTGCTGGCGGTCGCGCTGGTTGAGCGCCGGAGGCCCGCCGGTCTGCACGCCGCTGGCGCGCATGGTGTCCATGAAATCGCGCATGTTCAAACGCTCTTTGATGGTTTCGGTGGTGTAGCGCTCGCCGCGCGGGTTAAGCGCCACGCCGCCTTTTTCAATCACTTCGGCGGCCAGCGGGATATCAGCCGTAATAACCAAATCCCCCGGCTCGGTGCGTTTGACGATTTCGTTATCGGCCACGTCGAAGCCCGCCTCAACGCGCAGGGTGCGGATAAACTTTGACGGCGGCGTGCGGATAATCTGGTTGGCCACCAGCGTCACCATCATGCCGGTGCGCTCGGCGGCGCGAAACAGCACCTCTTTGATGACGTTCGGGCAGGCGTCGGCATCGACCCAGATTTGCATTACTTCGGCTCCTTGTCGGCCAGCCAATCGCGAACCGGCAGGAAGTCACGGTACAGCGCGGCTTCCGGGCTGTCGCTTTCAGGCTGGAAGTTATATTCCCAACGCACCAGAGGGGGCATCGACATCAAGATAGACTCGGTTCTGCCGCCGGTTTGCAGGCCAAACAGCGTGCCGCGATCCCACACCAGATTGAATTCGACATAGCGGCCACGGCGGTAGAGCTGGAACTGGCGCTCGCGCTCGCCCCACGCCATGGATTTGCGCTTCTCAACGATGGGCAGATAGGCTTCGGTAAAGCCATTGCCCACGGCCTGCATAAAGGCAAAGCAGTGGTTGAAGTCGGGGGTGTTCAGGTCATCGAAGAACAGGCCGCCGATGCCACGGGCCTCATTGCGGTGCTTGATAAAGAAGTAATCGTCACACCACTTTTTATACTGTGGGTAGACGTCCTCGCCGAAAGGCTGGCAGAGCTGCTGCGCGGTCAAATGCCAGTGACGAGCATCTTCTTCAAAGCCGTAGAACGGCGTCAGGTCGAAGCCGCCGCCAAACCACCACACCGGCGCTTCACCGGCTTTTTCAGCGATAAAAAAACGCACGTTGGCATGGCTGGTTGGAATATAGGGGCTGAGTGGGTGGATCACTAAAGAGACGCCCATGGCTTGGAAGCTGCGCCCGGCTAGCTCTGGGCGATGCGCCGTGGCCGAGGCCGGTAAGGTGGCACCATGCACGTGGGAGAAGTTGACGCCCGCTTGTTCAAAAATCGCGCCTTGGGTTAATACGCGGCTGCGTCCGCCACCGCCTTCTTCGCGTACCCACTCATCTTCTGCGAACTGCGCTTGGCCATCGGCGGCGGCTAATTGTTGGCAGATAGTTTCCTGTAAGGAGAGCAGGAAGGCTTTTACTTGGGCGATGTCGGGGATCGGTTGACTCATGAGTTAACTCACAGACGTTGGCTTAAAAGACATTCAGCGCCGAATAGGCGCTGAATCAAAAATGGGCCTCAGTATATACCCAAAATCGCCGGATATGCAGGAAGGCTGCAATAGGCTGCGCGCATTAATGGCGCGGGGGCTTAGCGCGGCTTGCGTTCGGTGGCGTCGAAATAGCTAAAGAAATTCACGATACCCTGAGAAATCGCCTGAGCAATCTCTTTGCGAAACGCCGTGGTGCTGAGCAACTGCTCTTCGTGATGGTTGGTGATAAACGAGGTTTCCACCAGAATCGACGGAATAGACGGTGATTTCAGCACCGCAAAGGCTGCTTGCTCGGTCTGCTGGCTGTGCAGGTGATGAATAGGGCGGATCCTCTCCAGCACGTGGTGGCCGAGGGTCAGGCTATTTTTAATGGTGTCGGTTTGCACCAGATCGAATAACACCTGTTGCAGATAGTTGGTGTCTTCTTTTGCCACTTTGGCACCGGCCACCAAGTCGGCGTCATTCTCTTTTTTCGACATATAGCGCGCCATCGCGCTGCTGGCGCCGCGATTGGACAGTGCAAACACCGAGGCACCCGAGGCGCTAGGGCTGGTGTAGCCGTCGGCGTGAATCGACACGAACAGGTCAGCTTGATGCTGGTGGGCGATTTCAACCCGCTGATAAAGCGGAATAAAGTGGTCGGAGTCGCGGGTGAGTTTCACCTCGATGTTGCTGTGGGAGCCGAGGATCTCACGCACATAGTTGGCGATTTCCAGCACCACGTGCTTCTCTTCCGAGCCTTCATGGCCCACTGCACCGGAGTCTATCCCGCCGTGGCCGGGGTCAATCATCACCAGCTTTTTGGCATTCGCTGGCTTCGGAGCCGGGGCGGTTTTGGTGATATGCCGTTGTTCTTGCGCCGCGACGGCGGTGCGAGTACCCAGCACGCCAAAAGCCAGCCCGAGGCCGGATAGCAGCAGTTGTCGGCGGGTTGCAGAAGCAGGCAAAGGTTGGAAATGGAGAAACTTATTTAAAGGGTTAAGCATGGTGCATACCGTCAACGTCAAACAGAATAGTTATGTTATAGAGTATCCTTCCCGTTGGTTCGATCTGATAACTATTACTTTTTATGAATTTTGTGTCGTAAATGAATAAATTAGAAGCGAATGTGAGTAACTGTCTATTTTGATATTGCGTATCAAGCAGATCACGCGATAATTAACCAATACCCATTAACTCTTTAACAAACAGCGGCGAACAGTGATGGACATTCGCATTTACCGACAAGATGATTTCGACGAAGTGCTGACCTTATGGGAGCGCTGTGACCTGCTGCGCCCGTGGAATGATCCTGAAATGGACATTGAGCGTAAACAGAACCACAGCCCTGAGCTGTTTCTGGTGGCAGAAGTTGGCGGCGAAGTCGTGGGCTCAGTGATGGGCGGCTATGACGGCCATCGCGGCTCGGCGTATTACCTTGGCGTGCATCCTGATTATCGCGGTCGTGGCATTGCCAACGCGTTAATTAATCGTCTGGAAAAGAAGTTAATTGCCCGTGGCTGCCCGAAAATTAATTTAATGGTGCGTGCCGAGAATGACGCGGTAGTGAGCATGTATGAAAAGCTGGATTACGAAATTCAGGACGCGCTCACCTTAGGCAAACGACTGATTGAAGACCAAGAATATTAAAGCTCTCTGTTAATTGAGCCGATAAAAAGTTAATTGAGCCGATAAAAAGCCCCGACGCACTGCTCGGGGCTTTTTTATTTATCAGCAATCTGGTGCGGAACTTACTTGATGATTTTGATGGATTTCACATCAATCTCAACCGAGTTCCAGTCTTTATCGACTTCACCTTCAATACGCACTTTGTCTTTTGGCGACACGTTCTGTCCCTGCCAGCGGTCGTGGTCGATGTCGACATTAATGGTGCCGCTGTTGTCGCGGAAAATATATTTGTCGCTGCCGGTGCGCTGATCGATATAGCCTTCCAGCATGACCCACTGGTCATCATTCATGGTTTGCGCGTCTTTCACCGTGCTGAGCGCGGTGGTATTGCCAGTAAAACCGCCTTTATTGCTTGGCTGGGCTTGGGTCTGCGGCGCGTTCGGGTCTTGGAAACCGCCAGTCTGCTGAGCCAACGCCGGAAGGGTGCAAAGTGCAATGAGGGTTGCCAGAGTGATCTTCTTCATCATAATAGGTCGTCCTTAATAAACTGGGTCTGGTGAGTGTAGCAAGTCATCCTTTAATGAGACGTCTTGCCGCGTTGAGAATCATTAAAGCAGACTGTTCTTAACGGTTTCTTAAGCTGGGTTAGTTACTTTTCAGTCACGACAATTCGAAGGAAGTATTTCTGAGGCTATGAACCCAGACGATTACAACAACCACGGCATGCTGCGTTTACCGCTGTGGTTCTGGACTATTTTGATTTTGCAGGCGCGCACTTGGTTACTGTTTGTGATGGCCGGCGCGTCGAGCCAGCAGGGCACGGATTTACTCAAGCTGTTCTATCCCGACACTCAAAGTTTCTGGCACGGGATGATGCTCGGCCTGCCTCCGGCGCTGGTCTTTATGTTAAGTGGGCGTCGCCATCTGTGGCCACGGCTGTGGCAAAGTGGCTACTGGCTGCTGCTGGCGGGAATGTTTGTCACCTTTGTGCTGCAAGGGTTGGGGCTGTGGCAGGGGGCGGACACGCCGTCGCTGGTTGATTTGGCTTTGGCACTGCTCGACGCCGCCGCGCTGGCCTACTGGCTCTTAAGCCGCCGCCTGCGGGCTTGTTTTGACGCTTCCCAGCAGGTGACTTAAAGCTTGTTACTTCGTGGCTGAACTTTTTACGCCAATTAGCACTCGAACTGCCGCTGACCGATAAACTCAATTCTGTTTTGAATAGGCTAAACGGAGTCCCGGCAGACTTAAATGGACATGAAAGGAGTGAACCGAATGACGACTATGTCGCACAGGGCGCAACAACAGCCAAGCGTGAAGCACCCGCTGAAGGCTCTCAGCCCACTTTTACTGGCATTACCCCTGCTCTTAACGGGCTGTTCGACGGTCTCTAACATGTCCTGGTCGAGCATGAACCCGATGAACTGGTTTAGCAGTAGCCTGAAAGTGACCGATCAGGGCGTAGGCAAAGTCACCGCCAGCACTCCTCTGACCGAAGACGCGATTAAAGATGCCTTAGACGGCGACTATCGCCTGCGTAGCGGCATGTCGATGAATGATGGCAAAATGCTGGCGTTCTATCAGGCGATGGATGGCAAAGAGGTCAAAATGATCCTCAGCGGCGAGCCGAAGGGCCGCGTGCAGCGCATTGACGTCACCGACCCTAAAGTGGAAAGCGAGTGGGGCGTCAAAGTGGGCACGCCATTTAGCGACCTCTACACCAAAGCTTTCGAAAGCTGTGTCAAAGGCACCGGCGACGACGCGCAGAGCGTGGTGTGTAAAGCGCCGCAGAGCCAGCACGTTAGCTATGTCTTTAGCGGCATATGGCACGGGCCGGAAGAGCTGATGCCGTCTGATGACTCGCTGAAAGAGTGGAAAGTCAGCAAAATTGTTTGGCGAGCCAACTAAGCGCCATTCCTTCAGCAACGCTTTAAAAATAGTGCTGAAAACTTCTGCAATGCCTTGCGTCCGCGCAAGGCATTTTTGTTGACTTCGGTTATGATAGCCGCCGTCAAATTTACGAGGATAAAAACGTGACTCAGGTACAGAGTGGCATTCTGCTCGAACATTGCCGTTTCGGCATTTTCATCGAAGCTAAAGTTCAAGGCGAGCTGGATAGTCTGCGGCAGGGTTGCCGTGTGTTTGCTGCCGCATTAAGTGAAATGCAGCAGAAATTTCCGCAAGAAAAACTCGGCGCGGTGCTGGCGTTTGGTCATGACGTCTGGCGCGATCTCTCCGGCGGTCAGGGTGCTGATGAATTAAAACCTTTCGAGCCGCTGGGCAAAGGGCTGGCTCCGGCGACCCAGCGCGACGTGCTGCTGCACATCCAGTCTCTGCGCCATGATGTGAACTTCGCCGTGGCACAGGCGGCTCTGGCGGCCTTCGGCAAATCTATCCTGGTGGAAGAAGAGACTCACGGCTTCCGTGGCATTGAAGACCGCGATTTGAGCGGCTTTGTCGATGGCACGGAAAACCCGAAAGACGAGGCTCGCGCGCGGGTGGCGATTATTCCTGAAGAGCATCAGGACGCGGGCGGCAGCTATGTGATGGTCCAGCGCTGGAAGCACAATTTAACCCAGTGGAATCGCTTCTCGGTCAGCCAGCAAGAAGAGGTGATTGGCCGCACTAAGCTGACCGACGAAGAGCTGGACTCAGAAACGCGCCCGGACACTTCACACGTCAGCCGCGTTGACCTGAAAGAAGAGGGCAAAGGGCTGAAAATTCTGCGCCAAAGCCTGCCTTATGGCACTGCCAGCGGCGAGCACGGCCTCTATTTCATCTCTTATTGCGCGCGCCTGTGGAACATTGAGAAGCAGCTGCTGAGCATGTTTGGTGATCTGGACGGCAAGCGCGACGCCATGCTGCGCTTCACTCGCCCAGTGACCGGCAGCTACTATTTCGCGCCGTCCCTCACTCGCCTGCTGGCGCTGTAACCCCTCGCTATCTCCTTGGCGCGCCTGTCTCGGGCGCGCCACGTTTCGCCCTAATCCTCTGTTTCCCGCCTTATAGCTTTTCATGCTTGAAAATTACCAAACAGTATATAAAACCGTTACAGCCTGACGCTGAGTTATAAATACACTGTGGACTACTAAAGTGGCTGAGTTTTGCCATGTCGGATGTCCATACACTCAAGGCGGCGCATGAAAATGAACGGATTTAGAAGCGGATTACTCAAGGGTTCTCTCGCCGCCATGCTGCTGGCGAGCGGCGCGGCCTCTGCCACGGAATTACTCAATAGCTCCTATGATGTGGCGCGCGAACTGTTTGCGGCGCTCAATCCGCCCTTCCAAAAGCAGTGGGCAGAGCAAAACGGCGGCGACAAGCTGGAGATTAAACAGTCTCACGCCGGCTCCTCCAAGCAGGCTTTGGCCATTCTGCAAGGCCTGAAGGCCGATGTCGTCACTTACAATCAGGTGACTGACGTACAAATTCTGCATGACCGTGGCGATCTTATCCCCGCCAACTGGCAGAGCCGCTTGCCGAACAACAGTTCGCCATTCTATTCGACCATGGCGTTCTTAGTGCGCAAGGGCAACCCGAAAAATATTCATAGTTGGGACGACTTAACCCGTTCCGACGTCAAGCTGGTATTCCCAAACCCGAAAACCTCAGGCAACGGCCGCTATACCTATCTGGCGGCGTGGGGCGCGTTCAATCTGGAAGACGGTAAAAATCAGGATCAGACGCGCGCCAAAATGACCCAGTTCCTGAAAAACGTGCAGGTGTTTGATACCGGCGGCCGTGGCGCGACCACCACCTTCGTCGAGCGCGGGCTGGGCGACGTGCTGATCAGCTTCGAGTCCGAAGTGAACAATATTCGCAAGCAATATGGCGACGACAACTATGAAGTGATTGTCCCGCCGGTCGACATTCTGGCTGAGTTCCCGGTGGCATGGGTCGACAAAAACGTTGAGAAAAACGGCACCGAGAAAGCAGCTAAAGATTATCTGAATTACCTCTGGAGCCCGCAGGCACAGAAAATTATCACCAGCTTCAACTACCGCGTGTATGACAAAACGGCAATGGCGGCGGCGAAAGGGCAGTTCCCGGACACCAAGCTGTTTAAAGTTGAAGATCAGTTCGGTAGCTGGCCGCAGGTGATGAAAACGCATTTCGATACCGGCGGTGAGCTGGATAAATTGTTAGAGCAGGGTCACAAGTAATGTTGTTGTCGAGCAAACGCGTACTTCCCGGATTCACCCTCAGCCTCGGCAGCAGCTTGCTGTTCGTGTGTCTGGTGCTGTTATTGCCGCTGAGCGCATTAGTGATGCAGTTGTCACAAATGACGCTGGCGCAGTATTGGTCGGTCATTACCAATGATCAGGTGATTGCCGCTTACAAGGTCACCCTGCTGTCGGCGGGCGTGGCCAGTATTTTCAACTGCTTCTTCGGCATGCTGATGGCGTGGATCCTCACGCGCTATGAGTTTCCGGGCAAGAGCCTGCTCGACGGCTTGATGGATTTGCCTTTCGCGCTGCCGACGGCAGTGGCGGGTTTGACGCTGGCCGGGCTGTTTTCGGTCAATGGCTTTTATGGTCAGTGGCTGGCGCATTTTGATATCAAAGTGGCTTACACCTGGCTGGGCATCGCGGTTGCCATGGCTTTCACCAGCATTCCTTTTGTGGTGCGCACGGTGCAGCCGGTGCTGGAAGAGCTAGGGCCAGAGTATGAAGAAGCTGCCGAAACCTTGGGTGCTTCGCGTTGGCAGAGCTTCCGCCGCGTGGTGTTGCCAGAGGTGATGCCTTCGCTGATGGCGGGGACCGCGCTGTCATTCACCCGCAGCCTTGGCGAGTTCGGCGCGGTGATTTTCATCGCCGGTAACATCGCGTGGAAAACCGAAGTGACCTCGCTGATGATTTTCATCCGCTTGCAGGAGTTTGACTATCCGGCAGCGAGTGCGATTGCTTCGGTTATCTTGGCGGCGTCCCTGCTGTTGCTGTTCGCAATCAACACCTTACAAAGCCGTTATGGCCGTCGTCTTGGAGGTCATTAATGTCTGATATTCCGGCTTACTCAGAGGAAGCGCGTCGGCCAATCGACTGGACCAAATGGCTGTTGATTGGCATTGGGATGCTGATTTGCCTACTGCTGTTGGTCATCCCGATGATCAGTATTTTCGTGCTGGCGTTTTCAGACGGCATTGCAGCTGTGTGGAAGAACCTGTCTGACTCCGACATGCTGCACTCTATCTGGCTGACGGTGTTGATGGCGCTGATCACCGTGCCGGTAAACCTAGTGTTCGGTACGCTGCTGGCATGGCTGGTGGCGCGGTTTAATTTCCCCGGTCGTCAGCTGCTGCTGACCCTGATCGACATTCCTTTTGCCGTGTCGCCAGTGGTTGCCGGCCTGCTGTATCTGCTGTTTTACGGCACCAATGGTCCGCTGGGGCCGTGGCTGGATGCCCATAACCTGCAATTTATGTTCGCGTGGCCGGGCATGGTGATGGTGACCATTTTCGTCACCTGTCCTTTTGTTATTCGCGAGCTGGTTCCGGTGATGCTCAGTCAGGGCAGTCATGAAGATGAAGCCGCAGTGCTGCTCGGCGCGTCAGGCTGGCAGATGTTCCGCCGCGTGACGTTGCCTAATATTCGCTGGGCGCTGCTGTACGGCGTGGTGTTAACCAACGCCCGCGCTATTGGCGAGTTCGGCGCCGTGTCGGTGGTTTCCGGTTCAATCCGTGGCGAAACCTACACGCTGCCATTACAAGTTGAATTACTGCATCAGGACTACAACACCGCAGGCGCGTTTACCGCCGCCGCGTTGTTAACCCTGATGGCGATAGTCACTCTATTTCTGAAAAGCGGCCTGCAATGGCGTTTGAAACGTCACAACGACCGTCTTGAGCGGGAGGATAGCAATGAGCATTGAAATTAACGGTATCAACAAATACTTCGGCCGCACCAAGGTGCTGAACGATATCTCGCTCGATATTCCTTCCGGCCAAATGGTGGCGCTGCTTGGGCCTTCTGGCTCAGGCAAAACCACGCTGCTGCGCATTATCGCCGGTCTGGAGAACCAGAGCGCCGGTAAGCTGAGCTTCCACGGTAAAGACGTCAGTCAGGTTCACGCCCGCGATCGTCAGGTCGGTTTTGTGTTCCAACACTATGCGCTGTTCCGCCACATGACGGTGTTCGACAACATCGCCTTTGGCCTGACCGTGCTGCCGCGCCGCGAGCGCCCGAATACTGAAGCGATTAAAAAGAAAGTTACTCAGCTGCTGGAAATGGTGCAACTGAGCCACTTGGCCAATCGCTACCCGTCACAGCTATCCGGCGGGCAGAAACAGCGCGTGGCGCTGGCCCGTGCGCTGGCGGTCGAGCCGCAAATCTTGCTGCTGGATGAGCCTTTTGGCGCACTGGACGCTCAGGTGCGTAAAGAGCTGCGCCGCTGGCTGCGTCAGCTGCACGAAGAGTTGAAGTTCACCAGCGTGTTCGTCACCCATGACCAAGAAGAGGCGATGGAAGTCGCGGATCGCGTAGTGGTGATGAGCCAAGGCAATATCGAACAAGTGGGTACGCCGCCGGAAATCTGGCGCGACCCGGCGACGCGCTTCGTGCTGGAATTTATGGGCGAAGTGAATAAAATCAGCGGCGACATTCGCGGGTCTCAGCTTTATGTCGGCCCGTACCACTGGCCGCTGGAGAACCCGCCGTTGCATCAGGGCGCGGTTGACCTGTTCCTGCGCCCGTGGGAGATGGAGATCACCGCGCAGCCAACCCAGCGCTGCCCGTTGCCGGTAAAAGTTTTGGAAGTCAGCCCGCGTGGTCATTTCTGGCAATTAATCGTCCATGCCGAAGGCTGGCACGACGAGCCGCTGTCCGTGGTACTGTCTGATTTTGCAGGACAATCTACCCCGCAGCGCGGTGACAAGTTCTACGTCGGTGGCTTGAACGGCCGGCTGTACGCCGGGGATGAAGCACTGCAACCCGTTGCATTGGCGAAAAGTGCCTGATACTTTTTAGCCAATTCAGGTTAAATTTCTAAAAAAGGGCGGTCTGCGAGCTGCCCTTTTTATCGTCTAATTCTTATTTATTCATTTTTGCATGGTGTTTATAACCCATCGTGATAAGGCAAGCACAGTGAGCACGCTCGAACAGTACATCGGCAATACGCCTCTGGTGAAATTACAGCGACTGACCCAAGGTCTGGACAGTGAAATTTGGGTCAAACTGGAAGGCAATAATCCCGCGGGATCCGTTAAAGATCGCGCCGCCCTTTTTATGGTCGAGCAGGCCGAAAAGCGCGGAGAGCTGCGCCCCGGCGACACGCTGATTGAAGCCACCAGTGGCAACACCGGTATTGCACTGGCGATGATTGCCGCGCTCAAGGGCTACAAACTCAAGCTGCTGATGCCGGAGAATATGAGCCTGGAGCGTCAGGCTTCGATGCGCGCTTACGGCGCTGAATTGCTGCTGATTAGCCGCGCACAGGGCATGGAAGGGGCGCGAGACTTGGCGCTGGAGATGCAAAGGCAGGGGCAAGGCAAGGTGCTGGATCAGTTTAATAATGCCGATAACCCACTGGCGCACTTCACCACCACTGGTCCGGAGATTTGGCAGCAAACGGCAGGGCGTATTACCCATTTTGTTTCCAGCATGGGCACCACCGGCACCATTACCGGCGTCAGCCGCTACCTGCGCACCCAAAGCAGTGAAGTGAAAATCATTGGTTTGCAGCCCGAAGAGGGCAGCAGCATTCCGGGCATTCGCCGCTGGCCGCAGGCTTATATGCCGGGTATCTTCAAACCAGAACTGGTGGATGAAACTATCGATATGGCGCAGCAAGAAGCCGAAGACACCATGCGCGAGCTGGCTCGCCAAGAGGGAATTTTCTGCGGCGTCAGCTCCGGCGGCGCGGTGGCCGGTGCTCTGCGCGTTGCTCGTGCCAACCCCGGCAGCGTGGTGGTGGCGATCATTTGTGACCGTGGCGATCGCTATCTTTCGACCGGCGTGTTCGATCTCTAAGCCCAAATTTGGCTTACAAGTGTAAAATTAGAGTAAAAGCGGCTGCGCGTGGTCGGGTTAGGGATAAAAATAACCAGAACTCAGTTAGGTGGAAATGATGATGAAAATTTTATTGGTCGATGACGATCTCGAACTGGGTACCATGCTCAGCGAATATTTAATTGCTGAAGGCTTTAACGCATCGCTGGTGCTGACTGGCAAGGCCGGGATTGACGGCGCGATGTCCGGCGAGTATTCCGCGATGATCCTCGACATCATGCTGCCTGATATGAGCGGCATCGACGTGCTGCGCCAAGTGCGCAAGAACAGCCGTCTGCCGATCATCATGCTGACCGCCAAAGGCGACAACATCGACCGCGTTATCGGGCTAGAGATGGGCGCGGACGACTATATGCCGAAGCCTTGCTATCCGCGCGAGCTGGTAGCGCGTCTGCGTGCCGTGCTGCGCCGCGTTGAGGAGCAGCAGGAAGCCCCTTCCGACTCCTCCGTCATCCATTATGGTGACCTGACATTGAATCCCGCGACGCGCAGCAGTCAGTGGCGCGGCGCGCTGTTTGACTTGACCGCTTCCGAGTTCAATCTGCTGGAGCTGTTGCTGCGCGCGCCGGAGCGCGTGGTGTCGAAAGATGAGCTTTCCGAGAAAGGTTTAGGGCGTCCGCGTGAAGCCTACGACCGCAGCATTGATGTGCATATCAGCAACATTCGCCAGAAGTTGGCGTCCCTTGCTGGCGGCGATATCCTGACTATTGAAACGGTAAGAAGTATTGGCTATCGCATCAGGTAAACGCCTTCGCGGAAGGCTATTTTGGAAAATCCTGTTCGGATTTTGGTTCACCTTCATCGCCATCACTCAGGTTCTCTGGGTGACTTTTGCTTTCTATAACCACCACGAGCCGCCTGAAAGCGGCATCGCGCGTCGGTTTGTGAAGCTGCAAATCACCTCTGCCGTCTCAACTTTGCGTTCCGGCGGCATGCCCGCTCTCGACGCCATGATGGCTGACTGGCCGGATGACGATCGCCAGTTCTTCTCCGTCACTCCCTCGATGGTGCCTGCCGAAGGAGAAACGCTGCAGTCGCTGGCTCCGGGAAAAGCGCCGAAGGAGATTGTCGAGTTTGTGCAGGGGCCGAAAGGGCAGGGCTATCGGCTGCGCTATAACGTCGAAGGGCTGATGAGCGAGTACCGGCCGAAGCACCGCGAGCATATGTTGCATATCCCGACGCCGCTGCTGTGGATTGGCGGCCTCGGCGGTCTGCTGTTCAGCGCAGTGCTGGCGTGGAACCTCACCCGACCGATGCTACAAATGCGTCAGGCTTTTGGTCGCGTGGCGCAGGGCGACCTGTCGGTGCGGCTGTTTGCTAAAATGGGCAAGCGTCACGATGAGCTGTCCGAGGTGGCGCGAGACTTCGACTCCATGGCGGAACGCCTGCAAGTGCTGGTTAAAGCGCGCGAGGAGCTGCTTCACGACGTTTCCCACGAGTTACGCTCACCCTTGGCCCGTTTACAGCTAGCGATTGGTCTGGCGCGGCAGAACCCCCTTAACGTCGAAACCTCGTTGCAGCGCATTGAACATGAGGCGGGGCGTCTGGATAAGATGATTGGCGAGCTGCTAGCGCTGTCGCGAACTGAAAACGACCAGATGCCGGACGAAGAGTATTTTGACCTCTACGGGCTGGTTGAGGCGGTGGTCAACGACGCGCGTTACGAAGCACAGCTCCCCGGCGTGGAGATTGAACTGAAGCCGGAAACCTCCGAGCAGAATGACTACACGGTGAAAGGCAATGCCGAGCTGATGCGCCGCGCGATAGATAACGTGGTGCGTAACGCGCTGCGTTTCTCCGCCCGTGAGCAAAAGGTGGTGGTGTCACTGATTCAGACGGAAGGTTGGCTGACGATTGAAGTCGAAGATCAGGGACCGGGCGTTGAGGAAGACAAGCTTTCAAGCATCTTCGATCCCTTTGTCCGCGTGATGTCGCCGCTTTCTGGCAAGGGCTACGGGCTTGGTTTAGCTATTACGCGCAAAGTAATGGTGGCGCACGACGGCAAGGTCGAGGCGCGCAACGCCACGCCGCACGGCCTGATCATCAGCCTGCAAGTGCCGCACTGGAAGATTTAAACCCAGCAGGCAATCTAGCCAAGCAACACGCTTTCAAGAATGTCAGGCAATAAAAAAGGCGCTTAATCTAAGCGCCTTTTTCACATCATTGAGAGACTTACTTTTTGATACGGATAATTGGCGTTTCGCCAACGGTCACAGTACCAGTCAGTTTAATCAGCTCTTTGATCTCATCCATGTTAGAGATAACAACCGGAGTCAGGGTAGACTTGGCTTTCTCTTCCAGCAGAGGCAGATCAAACTCGATAATCAAATCACCTTTCTTAACGCGTTGACCTTCTTCAGCGATGCGTTTGAAGCCTTCGCCTTTCAGTTCAACGGTGTCAATACCGAAGTGGACAAACAGCTCAATGCCGCTGTCGGATTCGATAGAGAAAGCATGGTTAGTTTCGAAGATTTTACCGATAGTACCGTCAACCGGTGCAACCATTTTGTTGCCAGCTGGTTTGATGGCAATACCGTCGCCGACGATTTTCTCAGCGAAAACAACGTCTGGCACATCTTCAATGTTGACAATTTCACCAGAGATCGGCGCTACGATTTCAATAGTGCCAACATCTTTTTTATCATCAGAAACTAGTGATTTCAGTTTATCGAACAAACCCATGATCTTCTCCTAAGCATTAATTTGGGCAGCTTTCCAGCATCGCGCAATTAGCAGAGTGTTTTTTCTTCAATGAACTTGTTAACCAGGTTCATTAACTCTTGCGCCGTAGGTTGGGCCAGGGCCTGGTCTGCCAGCGCTTTCACATCTTCGAAGTTCGTATTACGAATAATTTTCTTGATGCGCGGGATAGAGATAGCACTCATGCTGAACTCATCTAAACCCATGCCCAATAGAAGAAGTGTAGCACGTTCGTCACCTGCTAGCTCGCCACACATGCCTGTCCATTTGCCTGCAGCATGAGATGCGTCAATGACTTGCTTAATTAAAGCCAGTACAGAAGGTGACATTGGGTTGTAAAGATGAGAAATCAGCTCATTACCGCGATCTACTGCCAGAGTATACTGGGTAAGATCGTTAGTACCAATACTGAAGAAATCGACTTCTTTTGCCAGATGATGAGCAATCACTGCCGCAGCCGGTGTTTCCACCATCACGCCAACTTCAATGCTTTCATCAAAGGCTTTGCCTTCTTCGCGCAGTTGCGCTTTCAGCAAGTCCAGCTCTGCTTTCAGTTCACGCACTTCCTCAACGGAAATGATCATTGGGAACATGATACGCAGTTTACCGAAAGCGGAAGCACGCAGAATGGCACGCAGCTGGTCGTGAAGAATTTCTTTACGGTCCAAACAGATGCGGATTGCACGCCAGCCGAGGAACGGGTTCTCTTCTTTCGGCAAGTTCATGTATGGCAGGTCTTTATCACCGCCAATGTCCATGGTACGAACGATAACTGCCTGTGAGCCCATCGCTTCAGCAACGGCTTTATAAGCCTGGAATTGCTCTTCTTCGGTAGGCAGGCTTTCGCGGTCCATGAACAGGAATTCGGTACGATACAGGCCAACACCTTCAGCGCCATTGCGCTCTGCACCGGCGACGTCGCGCACGGTACCGATATTGGCACAAACTTCCACCTGATGGCCGTCCAGCGTGATTGCCGGCAAGTCTTTCAGTTTGGTCAGTTCGTCTTTTTCAGTGATGTATTGGTTCTGAACGGCTTTCAGCTCGTCAATAATGTCTGCCGTCGGGTTGACGTAGATTTTATTGTTCACGGCATCAAGGATCAGATAGTCATCATTTTTCACCTGTTTGGTCACATCGCTGGTGCCGACGATTGCCGGTAATTCCAGTGAACGCGCCATGATAGAGGTGTGGGAAGTACGGCCACCCAAATCAGTGATGAAGCCCAGCACCTTGTTCAGGTTCAGCTGTGCAGTCTCTGATGGAGTCAGATCGGTCGCCACCAGAATAACTTCATCCTGAATGGAGCTCAGATCGACAATCGCCAGACCCAAAATGTTGCGCAGAAGACGTTTACCGATGTCACGCACGTCAGCGGCGCGCTCTTTCAGGTATTCATCATCCAGCTCTTCCAGAGCCTTGGCTTGCCCTTCAATAACAGAAAAGGCAGCGGCGTCAGCGGAAGCGTGCTCATCTTTGATAAGGGCTATGATTTCCTGCTCAAGCTCTTCGTCTTCCAACAACATAATGTGGCCTTCGAAGATGGCTTCTTTCTCTTCACCGAAGGTCTCGCCTGCTTTGGTCTTGATCGTCTCTAACTGTGCTGAAGCTTTAGCACGGCCTGACAGGAAACGTTTTACTTCCTGATCAACTTCTTCAGGAGAGATTTTTTTCCGGTTGATGACAATCTCATCTTCTTTCAACAGAAGCGCTTTGCCGAAAGCGATACCGGGAGATACTAAAATGCCTGAAATCATAACCCTACCTTTCTCTTGACTGGTTTAAACTATTAAGACCGGGCTACTTACTCGAGCTCTGCCATCAGTTTTACCAAGTGTTCAACGGCTTTCTGCTCGTCTTCACCTTCTGCAGAGAGGGTTACCACTGTGCCCTGAGTCAGACCCAGAGTTTGCAGTTTGAAAAGGCTCTTTGCGCTAGCGCTTTTACCGTTAGAGGTCACGGTGATGTCAGAAGTAAAACCTTTAGCTTCTTTCACGAACTGTGCGGCAGGGCGAGTGTGCAGACCGTTAGGTGCGGTAATAGTAACTTCTTGCTGGAACATTGTTGTTTCCCCAACTTATTAAAGTAATGTTGTGGAGCTAAAGTCTAGCTCAAGAGGCCGACTTTAGCCTGATAAGATTCGCGCCTGACTATGGTTCAGGGGCAAGGTGTGATGCAACAGGAAAAGGCGAAAATAAGCACGTTGTGACAAAAAGAATATCCGGTGCTTCCCAATTCCTATCAACTTCCCATTATGCCGTGTTTCACCATCTTGTAACAAATCAGTAAATCGATTCAGCAGCAGACATTCAGCAAGCTGATTAATTTCGCGCATCGAAATAATTGAAGGGTTAAATACTAAACCTGGCTGATAAAATCAATCACAGACTGCTATAAACTTTGATGTAGGCCACAAAAAAGCACCCATTCGGGTGCTTTTTTAAACGATTTAAAGAATGTGGCATTATTGTTGCAATTCTTTTTCCGTAAACAAATCTGCAAACAATGCGGTACTCAAATAGCGCTCGCCGGAAGATGGCAGGATGACGACGATAGTCTTATCGGCGAACTCTGGCTCTTCGGAAAGTTTCACCGCTGCGGCCACTGCTGCACCGGAAGAGATACCCGCCAGAATGCCTTCTTCTTCCATCAAACGACGCGCCATGCTGATAGATTCGTCATTGGTGATCAGAGACACGCGGTCGATCAGGTCAAGATCAAGGTTGCCCGGAATGAAGCCTGCGCCAATGCCCTGAATCTTATGTGGGCCGGGCTTAACTTCTTCGCCATTCAGAGTTTGCGTGATAACAGGGGAGTCAGTCGGCTCCACGGCAATCAGCTTAACGCTGCTTTTCTTGCTTTTCAGGTAGCGACCTACGCCGGTGATAGTACCGCCAGTGCCCACGCCTGCGATGAACACGTCAACGTCGCCGTCGGTGTCTTCCCAGATTTCAGGGCCGGTAGTCTTCTCGTGGATCGCCGGGTTAGCCGGGTTGCTGAACTGCTGCAAAATCAAATAGCGGTTTGGATCGCTGGCCTGAATCTCTTCAGCCTTGGCAATCGCGCCTTTCATGCCTTTCGCGCCTTCGGTCAGCACCAGATTGGCACCCAAGGCTTTGAGCAGTTTACGGCGCTCAACGCTCATGGTTTCAGGCATGGTCAGCGTCAATTTATAGCCGCGAGCCGCAGCAACGTAGGCCAGCGCGATGCCGGTGTTGCCGCTGGTAGGTTCTACCAGTTCAATATCTTTGTTCAGAATGCCGCGTTTTTCAGCATCCCAAATCATGTTCGCGCCGATACGACATTTGACGCTGAAGCTCGGGTTACGTGACTCGACCTTGGCCAGAATACGCCCATTGCCAATACGGTTCAGGCGAACCAGCGGCGTGTGGCCGATTGTTAATGAATTGTCTTCATAGATCTTGCTCATAACCCGTCCTTTAACTGGTTGGAATTCCGCAGTGTGTGGTTTCAACACTATGAAAATAGTGGGAATCACGAAAGCATACGCGATCGGTTTTCCCAGTGAAGTAAGGAATTGGTATATCTATATGTTATTAAGAAATATGTTTCCGACACAAGGATCAAGATGAAAAAACAGCCACTGGGTTGCGGTGGCTGTTAGGAAAATTGCACTTAGCGGCGGCGCGTTTGACTTATGTCGTGCCCGTCGACCACGTGTAGATCGCGGTAGCGATCAACCCACATTGCCGTTGCGCCACAAACCGCGACCGGCAGGATGACCAGATTCAGTACCGGGATCATGGTGAACAGGCTGACCAGTGCGCCGAACTGTAAATTGTCGACCTTGTGGCGACCGAGCGAGCGACGCATATCAAGGAAGCTGACTTTGTGGTTATCGAAAGGGTAGTCACAATATTGAATAGAGAGCATCCACGCGCTGAACAGGAACCACAGCACGGGGGCGACAGTTTGACCGATGCCGGGAATGAAATAGAGCACCAGCAGCACGATGGCGCGCGGGATGTAATAAGCCAATTTCTGCCATTCGCGCTTCATAATGCGCGGCAGATCTTTCATTATTCCCCAAATGCCGGTGTCGGGCTGGGTTTTCCCGGTCAGGCGAGCTTCGAGCTGCTCCGCCAGCAGGCCGCTGAACGGCGCGGCTATCAAGTTAGCGACGGTACTAAAGAAGTAGCTGAACACCAGCAGGACCGAGAGCACGGCAATTGGCCAAAGCAGGTAATCCAGCCAGCTCAGCCAAGCCGGTATCTTGCTCATCATGGCCGGGATCCAGTCGCCCAACTTGGCGAATAACCACCAAAATGCGCCACCCATCAGAACAATATTCACCAACAGTGGCAAAACCACAAAGCGACGAATGCCAGGCAAGGAAATCAGTGACCAACCCTTGCTGAAATAGTGAACTCCGTTTACCGCGTTAGCGCCTTGCGAAGATGTCATAAAAGAAATTTTCTCTCTGAGTTGAAGGACGTGGACTATCATATCGATATGATTTTCCACTGGCTAGCAGCGTATTGGCTGAAAAAGCGACAAAAAAAGGTGCCGTAATCATGTTTATTACTAGAAAGTAGTGTCCAGACTTGCACTTATCAACTCAGGCAAATAGAGTTAGAAATGTGAATGTTTGCCGTGGTGGCAATGAATTAGAACAACCTAGAGATAGCAATGATGCAGGATTTGCGTCTGATATTAATCGTTGTTGGCGCGATCGCCATAATAGCGTTGTTATTGCACGGTTTGTGGACCAGCCGTAAAGAACGCTCTTCGCTTTTTCGCGATCGTCCAACTAAACGTGTGAAAAAAGAACGAGAGCAATCTCCGGCCGACGATTTCGTCGACGGGGTGGGTGAAGTGCGCGTGCGTCCATCCTATCCTCAGGATGAGCCTTCTTTTGGTGAGTATGATGAACCTGAGCAGGTTGCTCCTGTTCGCACTCAGCCACAGCGCCCACCGCAGGCTCCTCCCGTCCAACAGCCTACTGCACCGCGTCAGCCGGCTCCTCAGCCCGTTGCGGCTCAGGATGATCCGTTGTTGAGTGGTTACTCAGCGGCAGACCCTGCTGATGCGCCGCGTCGCGAAACCAGCTTTGCGCCGCAGCACCCAGCGCCGCAGCGTGAAGCGGCACCTCAGCCAGCGCGCGAAGTTGAGAAGCCACAGGCTCCGGTTCCACCGGAAGAGATTCATGCTGATGCTGCACCAGCAGCCAAATCTGAGCCGCACAATGATTCACCTTTCTCTCTGGCAGAAGAAGCGCCGGTTAAAGAGAAGCTGAAAGAGACCGTTCTGGTGCTGCACGTTGCTGCACATCAGGGTGGCGTGATTGGCGGTGAAGTGTTGCTTAATAGCGTATTGCAGGCTGGCTTCCAGTTTGGCGCAATGAACATTTTCCACCGCCATGTTAGCCCGGCGGGCAGTGGCCCAGTGCTGTTTAGTTTGGCGAATATGGTGAAACCTGGCTCATTTGACCCAGATACCATGTCAGACTTCTCAACCCCTGGTATCACGCTGTTCATGATGGTGCCTTGCTACGGCGACGCGCATCAGAACTTCAAACTGTTGTTACAGTCGGCTCAGCGCATTGCTGACGACGTGGGTGGCATGGTCCTCGATGACGAGCGACGCATGATCACTCCACAAAAACTGGAAACCTATAAAGCGCGTATTCGCGAGGTTCTTGACGCGACGGCGAAATAAAACGCCGGGCGTATCCAGATGATCAGTCCTTTCCAATGACCCCCGCTTGCCGGGGGTTTTTTATCTTCATGGTGAGTCATGGCCACAATCGAAAATCAAATCAATCAATTACGTACCCAGTTACGCCATCATGAATACCAGTATCACGTGCTGGACGCCCCTGAAATCCCGGACGCCGAATATGACCGCCTGATGCGCGAACTGCGCGCGTTAGAAGAGGCAAATCCGCAGCTGATCACCGCTGACTCCCCAACTCAGCGCGTCGGCGCGGCGCCTATTTCAGCTTTCGAGCAGGTGAAACATCAGGTGCCGATGTTGTCGCTGGATAACGTGTTTGATGAAGAGAGCTATCTGGCTTTCTATAAGCGCGTTCAGGACCGTCTGAAAACCACCGAGCCGCTGACTTTCTGCTGCGAGCTAAAGCTCGATGGTCTGGCCGTCAGCCTGCTGTATGAAAACGGTGAGTTGGTGCAGGCCGCCACGCGCGGCGACGGCACCACCGGCGAGAACATTACCGCCAACGTGCGCACCATTCGCGCTATTCCTCTGCGTTTGCAGGGAGAGAATATCCCCGCCCGGCTCGAAGTGCGTGGCGAAGTCTTTATGCCACAGCCGGGTTTTGAAGCCCTGAATGAAGAAGCGCGACGCACCGGCGGCAAAGTGTTTGCTAACCCGCGTAACGCGGCTGCCGGTTCTTTGCGCCAGCTCGACCCACGCATCACCGCAAAACGCCCGCTGACCTTCTTCTGTTACGGCGTGGGCCTGCTGGAAGGCGGCGAGCTTCCGCGCAGCCACATCGAACGCTTGCAGCAGTTCAAGGCGTGGGGCCTGCCGGTCAGCGACCGCACCCAGCTTTGCACCGGCCGCGACGAAGTGCTGGCTTTCTATCGTCAGGTAGAAACCGACCGCGCTAACCTTGGTTTTGATATCGACGGCGTGGTGGTCAAGATTGATTCTTTGGATATCCAAGAGACTCTGGGCTTTGTGGCGCGCGCGCCGCGCTGGGCCACCGCCTTTAAATTCCCGGCCCAAGAGCAGATCACGCTGGTTAAAGATGTTGAGTTTCAAGTCGGGCGTACCGGGGCTATAACACCCGTCGCGCGCCTTGAGCCGGTTCAGGTTGCTGGGGTGATGGTGAGTAACGCCACGCTGCACAATGCCGATGAAATTGAGCGTTTGGGTCTGCGCATTGGCGACACGGTGATCATTCGCCGCGCCGGTGATGTTATCCCGCAGGTCGTTGGCGTAGTGCTGGCTGAGCGCCCTGAAAATGCCCGCGAAGTGGTGTTCCCGACGCACTGCCCGGTGTGTAATTCCGACGTCGAGCGCGTAGAAGGCGAAGCCGTGGCGCGCTGTACCGGCGGCCTGATTTGCGGCGCACAGCGCAAAGAAGCCTTGAAGCACTTCGTCTCGCGCCGCGCGTTAGACGTTGACGGCATGGGCGATAAGATAATCGACCAACTGGTGGAAAAAGAGTATGTCAAAAACCCGGCAGACCTGTTCCGCCTGAGTGCGGGCAAGCTCACCGGTTTGGACCGAATGGGGCCGAAATCCGCGCAAAACGTGGTTAACGCGCTGGAAAAAGCTAAAGAAACTACGCTGGCTCGCTTCCTCTATGCACTGGGGATTCGCGAAGTGGGCGAGGCCACGGCGGCGAATCTGGCGGCGCACTACGGCTCGATTGACGCACTGCGCGCAGCCGACGTGGAGTCGCTGAAAGGCGTGCAGGACGTCGGCGACGTAGTAGCCAAGCACGTGGTGAACTTCCTCTCCGAGGAGCACAACCAGCAGGTTATCGACGAGCTGCTCAGCCCGGAAATCAACATCCACTGGCCAGCGCCGGTCGTGGTGGTGGCCGAAGAGATTGATAGCCCGTTCGCCGGGAAAATCGTGGTGCTGACGGGCTCGCTGTCGATTCTCTCCCGAGACGAAGCCAAAGATCGCCTCACCGCGCTGGGCGCTAAAGTGTCTGGCAGCGTGTCGAAGAAGACCGATTTAGTGATTGCGGGCGAAGCGGCTGGCTCGAAACTCGCCAAGGCGCAGGAGCTGGGCATCGAGGTTATCGACGAAGCGGAAATGATCCGTCTGCTGGGTGATTAATAGCAATGGAAAAAGAAGATTTAATCGAAATCGCCAACATGAAAATGCCCTTCGGCAAGTACGCCGGGCGCGTGCTGATTGATTTACCCGAAGAGTATTTGCTGTGGTTTGCTCGCAAAGATGAGTTCCCAGCGGGCAAGCTTGGTGAGCTGATGCAGCTTACGCTAGCAATCAAAAGTGAAGGTTTACAGAGCCTGATTAACCCACTGCGCCGAGGCGGGCCGGGGCTTTCCGGTACTGACGAGTAAAATAAAAGAAGGCGCTGATTTCAGCGCCTTCTGCTTTGTGTCTGCTAAATCAACTCAGTTCATTTTTGCCTGAACCTGAGCTTTCGGCTCCGACTGCTGCTTCGCCAGCTGTTTACGCTGGTAGCGTTTCGCCAGCACGGCGCAGGTCATTAGCTGCACCTGATGGAAAATCATCAGCGGCAGCACCATCATGCCAATTGCGCTGACCGGGAACAGAATATTCGCCATCGGGATGCCGTTCGCCAGACTCTTCTTCGAGCCACAAAATACGATAGTTATCTCATCGGCCTTGCTGAAGCCCATCCAGCGAGCCATATAGGTGTTAATGACCAGAATAAAGGCCAGCAATACCAGACTGAAGACCACGATAAACAGCAGCGAACCCAACCCCACCTGATGCCAAATCCCTTGAGTTACCGCCTCGCTAAACGCGGTGTAGACCACCAGCAGGATGGAAGTCTGGTCCGTCTTACCAATCATTTTACGGTGGCGCTCGACAAAACCGCCAATCAGCGGGCGCAGCAGGTGCCCGGCGACAAACGGCACCAGCAGTTGCAGCATGATGTGCCACACCTGCTGCAAGCTATCGCCGGTGCTGCCCTGCACGTGCATCAATAGACCAACCAGCAGCGGAGAAACGAAAATACCCAACAGGCTGGATGCAGAAGCGCTACACACCGCCGCCGCCACGTTGCCCCCGGCCATGGAAGTAAAGGCAATCGCCGACTGCACGGTGGCGGGCAGAATACACAGATAGACAAAGCCGCTATAAATTTGCGGGCTGACATCAATCGGGTGCCACCATTGGAACAACAACCCGAGCACCGGGAAGATGATAAAGGTGCTGCACATCACCCACAGGTGAAGTCGCCAGTTATTACTGCCGGCGAAGATGGCTTCGCGCGACAGCTTCGCGCCGTGCATAAAGAACAGCAGGCCGATGGCGAAGATAGTCAGGTTGTTGAAGAAGGCGACAAACACGCCGCTGGCGGGTAGGAAGGTTGCCAGCAACACGGTGCCAATCAGCGTTTGAGTAAAGCGGTCGGGTAAAAAGCGCATGAGTTTCTCTGCATGAAAAGGAATAAAGCCATGCCGCTATTTTGAATCGCTGGTATACAATTAAAAAATTGATTTATTTAATGCATTGATGAAATTTATTCATGAACTACTCTCTCAAGCAGTTGCGGGTGTTTGTTGCCGTGGCGCGCTACCAAAGTTTCAGCCGGGCGGGGGACGCCATTGGGCTGAGCCAGTCTGCCATAAGCCACAGTATGAAAGAGCTGGAGGCCGAGGTGGGCGTGCGTTTGCTGGACAGAACCACCCGCGAGGTGATTCTGACCAATGCCGGTCAGCGGCTGGCGAGCCGCGTTGAGCCATTGCTCGACGAGCTGCATGCGATGCTGCTTGATACCCGCAGTTTCGGCACTCAGCACAACGGTCGCGTGCGTATTGCCGCTAGCCAGACCATTTCCGCCCAACTGATGCCCAGCTGCATCGCCCGTAGTCAAAAGGATTACCCCGACATCACCATCTTGTTGCGCGATCAGGCGCAGAGGCTGGTGCTGAATAGCGTGCGTAATGCCGAAGTGGACTTTGGCATAGTGATCGAGCCGGGCATTAGCCCTGATCTTGAAGGCGAGGTGATTCTGCACGAGCCGTTCTTGCTGCTGTGCCGCGAAGACCATGCTTTTGAACGGCAGAGGGCGGTGAAGTGGCAGCAGCTCGGCGAGCAGCCGTTAGTGCTGCAAGATTATGAGTCGGGCAGCCGCGTCCTGATCGACAATGCGCTGGCGAAGCAGGGGATTGCCGCCAATGTGGTGCAGGAAGTGGGGCACCCGGCCACGCTGTATCCGATGGTTGAAGCCGGACTGGGCGTTAGCGTCCTTCCTGCGCTGGCACTGCCTCTGCCGCAGGGCAGTCAACTGGTGGTTCGCACGCTGGAGCCGGAAATAAACCGCGCTTTGATGCTGGTGCGGCGTAAAAACCGTTCGCTGTCGCCCGCCGCGCAGGCTATTTGGGAAGAGGTTAAATGGCAGGCGGCGCAGCTGACCAAAAAACGCAGCCTGCAAGGATTGCTATAAAGCCAAAGGGTTAGACGTAAATATCGACCTGACCGGTAGCCTTTTTATCGTCATCTTTTTTTGGATTGGCTTTTTCAGCGTCGAGCATGGCTTTCTCAGCTTGCTGTTCAGCTTTCTGCGCCTGTTGCTGCTGAATCTGTTGGATCTGCTGCTGCAACATAATGATTTGCTGGCGAATCGATGCGATTTGCTTCTGCACATCTTCTTGCGACTGGTCGCTTTTTTTGGACAGATTTTTTAGCTGCTGGGTGAGTTTATCAATCTGCTTATTCAATTGAGCAATCTGGCTACCGCCGCCGCCAGACGCTGATCCCATAGAGATATTGGTGGTTGTGCTAATCGTACTCATTACCGCCTCGCTTATATTTTGCCTGTTATTGCATACACGGGTACTTAACAGGTATCGGCAAGGCGGTGTAGATCTTTAAGATTGCGGCAGTTGCAGGCGCAGCTTGGGCCAGCGCGCAAGCCAGCCTTTGCTCTGCACGCGCTCCAGCAGCACTAAGGTATTACCGTGGCGCGGATTCGGCGTGATGCTGAACTCAAACAGCTCGGCGGTGCCGACCGGGGCAACTAGCTCCACCTGATTGTTATCGTTTAACTTCGCGCCAATCACCGTCTCGGTCTCCACCCAATAACTCATGGCTTCGCTGCTGGAGGAGTAGGGGGCATGGTCATGCAGAAGGTGCATCCGCGCCTGATTCTTCACTGACCAAGGCAAGTCGGCAATATCTCCAAGCTGCCGCTCATACTCTTTTTCGACGTCGAACGACGTATTTTGAGGATTGAAGTAAATCACGTCGATATCATTGAGCGGCGTGCTTTGGCCGAAGTCGTGCAGACGGTCCCATACCAAATTGCGAACAAATCCCGCCGCTAAGCACCAATCGTTCAGTGCCAGCTGTTTCGCGGCACGCAGGGCCAGCATGCGCATCTCATCTTGTTCAATCCACTGGATTATTTGTTGCTGTCGCTGTTGTTCGCTCATTATCTCGTCCCTTATCGAAATGATGGACAGTATAGATAAATGTGGCGAGAAGAGGGGGACGGTTTTTTGAGGGGGAGGATGGGAAGCTTAAATCATGGTGCTCTGGAAACGAAAAAAGCGCCTAAAAGGCGCTTCTCTCTGAATTGGTGGGCCGTGCTGGATTCGAACCAGCGACCAATTGATTAAAAGTCAACTGCTCTACCAACTGAGCTAACGGCCCGCAGAAGTGGTGGGCGATGACGGGCTCGAACCGCCGACCCCCTCCGTGTAAAGGAGATGCTCTACCAACTGAGCTAATCGCCCACTTCTGGGTACTCCACAATGTAAGAAGAATCTTGCTGAGAAATGGTGGGCGATGACGGGCTCGAACCGCCGACCCCCTCCGTGTAAAGGAGATGCTCTACCAACTGAGCTAATCGCCCATTTCTCATTTCTTCTTACTTATCACAACGCGGTCACTCTAATGAGTGGTGGGCGATGACGGGCTCGAACCGCCGACCCCCTCCGTGTAAAGGAGATGCTCTACCAACTGAGCTAATCGCCCCCGTCGTGATGGAGTCGCATTATAGGGATACTTAAACTTACGTCAACGGTTTTTAAAAACAAAAAACACCGTTCGCCCGAAAATTAGACAAGATGACTGATTTCTCGCCCGCGTAGTTGATTCTTTACGCATTCATGGTGTGAATAGCCCTTGTGAACTCCCTATCGGCGTTGAGGATTCAGGGCAGAGTGGTAGAATGACGCCCACTTTTTGTTAATTGATAGCAACGTTTTTTGGCGTTGCGCTATTAAGGCTGCATTCCAGATGAAAATCAAAACCCGTTTTGCTCCGAGCCCAACCGGCTATTTGCACGTCGGTGGCGCCCGTACCGCGCTTTACTCCTGGCTTTTTGCCCGTAACCTGGGCGGTGAGTTTGTGTTGCGTATAGAAGACACCGATCTTGAGCGCTCCACTCAGGCTGCCATTGACGCGATTATGGACGGCATGAACTGGTTGAATCTGCAATGGGATGAAGGTCCATACTTCCAGACCAAACGCTTTGACCGTTATAACGCGGTGATTGACCAGATGTTGGAAAATGGCACGGCATATAAGTGCTACTGCTCCAAAGAGCGTCTGGAAGCCCTGCGTGAAGAGCAAATGGCAAATAACGAGAAGCCTCGTTATGACGGCCGTTGCCGCGACAGCCACGATCATCACAGTGCTGATGAGCCGTGCGTGGTGCGCTTCCGCAACCCGCAGGAAGGTTCTGTCATCTTCGACGACCAGATCCGCGGCCCGATCGAATTCAGCAATGACGAGCTGGATGACTTAATCATTCGCCGTACCGATGGTTCACCAACCTATAACTTCTGCGTAGTGGTGGATGACTGGGATATGGAAATCACCCACGTGATCCGTGGTGAAGACCACATCAACAACACCCCGCGCCAGATTAACATTCTGAAAGCGTTGGGCGCGCCAGTGCCGGTTTACGCCCACGTGTCGATGATTTTGGGCGACGACGGCAAAAAGCTGTCTAAACGCCACGGCGCGGTCGGCGTGATGCAGTATCGCGATGACGGCTACCTGCCAGAAGCACTGCTGAACTATTTAGTGCGTCTGGGCTGGTCTCACGGCGACCAAGAGATCTTCAGCATTGATGAAATGAAAGCGCTGTTCTCTCTGGAGAATGTCAGCAAATCCGCCAGCGCCTTCAATACTGAGAAGCTGCAGTGGCTGAACCATCATTACATCACCACCATGGATCCACACTACGTGGCGACTCACCTGTTGTGGCACGTTGAGCAACTGGGGATCGAGACGCGCAATGGTCCACAGCTGTTCGAAATCGTTCAACTGCTGGGTGAGCGTTGTAAGACGCTGAAAGAGATGGCTGAATCCTGCCGTTACTTCTATGAAGATTTCAGCGAGTTTGATGCCGACGCGGCGAAAAAACACCTGCGTCCGGTTGCTCGTCAACCGCTGGAAGCCGTGCGAGCCAAGCTGGCTGCGATCACTGACTGGACTGCAGAGAACGTTCACAACGCGATTCAGGGTACGGCAGATGAGCTGGGCGTCGGTATGGGTAAAGTCGGTATGCCATTACGCGTTGCAGTAACGGGTGCCGGTATGTCTCCGGGCATGGATGTGACGGTTCACGCGATTGGTCAAAGCCGCACATTGGCGCGTATCGATCAGGCTCTGGCCTTTATTGCTGAGCGCGAAGCCCAACAGTAAGCGTCAGCGTTGAGATAAAGAAAAAGCCAGCGGGTTTCCCTCGCTGGCTTTTTTTATGCGGCTAACAAATCAAAGAATTAACGTTGTTGCGCCACGGATTCTGCATTCGGGCGGTAAGCCAGGAAGTACATCAAACCGACGAACACCGCGCCACCCACTGCGTTGCCGAGGAATACGGCGACGAAGTTAGGTAGGTACTGGGACCAGGTCAGCGCGCCAGCAAAAATAGCCGCTGGAATGATGAACATGTTGGCAACCACGTGCTGGAAGCCGATTGCCACGAACGCCATGACCGGGAACCACATACCAATCACTTTTCCGCCCATATCTTTACTGGCGTAGGCCAGCCACATTGCCAGACAAACCAGCCAGTTACAGCCGATGCCAGAAATGAATGCCTGACTGAAAGTCGCATTGATTTTAGCCGTCGCGGTAGCCACGGTTTTAGCCAAGAACGCGCCTTCGGTAAGGCCCAGAACGTGACCAAAGAAGTAAGCAACGGCCAGACTGCCCAGCAGGTTTGCCAGCGTCACCCAGAACCAGTTACGCAGAACTGAGTAGAGGGTGATTTGGCGAGCGAACCACGCGATAGGCAGGCTCATCATGTTGCCGGTCAGCAGCTCACCGCCTGCCAGAACCGTCAAAATGATCCCCACTGGGAAAACAGCCGCGCCCAGTAAGTTACTGAAAGAACCCCAGGATGCAGGCAATGTCCCTATTACGTGCAAATCCAGTAGGAAACCTGTGGCGATGAAAGCACCGGCCAAGAATCCTAAAATTAACAAATTCATCACGGTTGCGCGGCTTTTAGTTGTGCCTGTCGCTACTGCGATTGACGCGATTTCTTTTGGTGAATACAAGGACATAAGAGCACTCGACGATAGTTGGTTATGATTATATCGCGGGCAGTCTAGACGCAGAATTATCCGAAAACAAGACGATTATCATAGCCTGCTAACAACCTATTAATGATTAGGTCACACATGTTAAAAAAATGATTAATAAGATCATAAGGCTGGATAAAAATGACCGGAGGAGGGCAGAGCAATTCAGACGTATTTAGCTACAAAATTGTATCTGGACGTCGGAAAAACTTGAGAGTTATGGCCGGGTTGGCGGCTTTTTCAGCGCTTGATTCCATATTCAGATTTAGCCGTTGACAGGGTTAGCTCGGTTTCATATGATGCGCCCCGTTCACTCGTTTTTACGAGTCGGAAATGGGGGTATAGCTCAGCTGGGAGAGCGCTTGCATGGCATGCAAGAGGTCAGCGGTTCGATCCCGCTTATCTCCACCAACTTCCTTCTCAGGGTAAGTTGGTACTTGATTCCTCTGAGCGGAATTGAGTAGAAGACCTAAAACGTGAACAACCTCGTGTGGGGGTATAGCTCAGCTGGGAGAGCGCTTGCATGGCATGCAAGAGGTCAGCGGTTCGATCCCGCTTATCTCCACCAAAATTTAAGAAACCGGCCTCTGGCCGGTTTTTTGCTTTCTGCCATTCGGCAATCTCTTCCTGCTTCAATCCCACTCTTCCAGTTAGTTCCTTCGCCAAATAGCAGGCACAAAAAAAGGCGCCGAGGCGCCTTTAGAAGCTGTGTGCAGGTTTGGGGCTTACGCCAGTACCAGACCCGCGATAGAAGCTGACAGTACGCTCACCAGCGTTGAGCCGTACAGTAGTTTCAGGCCGAAGCGTGAAACCACGTTACCTTGCTTCTCGTTCAGGCCCTTGATGGCGCCCGCAACGATACCAATTGAAGAGAAGTTGGCGAAAGAAACCAGGAACACAGACAGGATGCCAACGCCGCGTGGAGAGAGCTCGCCTGCGACTTTCTGCAGGTCCAGCATGGCCACGAATTCGTTAGAAACCAGTTTGGTTGCCATGATACTGCCGACTTGCAGCGCTTCGTGGCTCGGCACGCCCATAATCCATGCGAATGGATAGAAGACATAACCCAGCACGCCTTGGAAGGTGATACCGAAAACAACGTCGAACAGCGCGTTCAAGCAGGAGATCAGTGCGATGAAGCCAATCAACATAGCTGCAACGATGATAGCCACTTTGAAGCCCGCCAGAATATATTCACCCAGCATTTCAAAGAAGCTCTGACCCTGATGGGTGTTGCCGATTTGCAGGTCTTCTTCTGAATCAACTTTATAAGGGTTGATCAGCGACAGTACGATAAAGGTACTGAACATGTTGAGAACCAGCGCAGCAACCACATAACGCGGCTCAAGCATGGTCATGTATGCACCCACGATTGACATAGACACTGTCGACATCGCGGTAGCAGCCATGGTGTACATACGTTTTTCTGACATTTTGCCCAGAATGTCTTTATACGCGATAAAGTTTTCAGACTGACCAAGGATCAGGGAGCTAACGGCGTTGAAGGATTCCAGTTTCCCCATACCGTTAATTTTTGACAATACTGTACCGATAGCGCGAATAATAATTGGCAGGATACGGATATATTGCAAAATACCAATCAGTGCAGAGATAAACACGATTGGGCACAAGACTTTCAGGAAGAAGAACGCTAATCCTTTATCGCTCATGCCTCCAAATACGAAGCCGGTCCCTTCTGCGGCAAAGGCTAACAATTTCTCAAACAGGTCAGAGAAGCCTTTTACGAAACCTAATCCAAACTCTGAGTTGAGGAAGAAATAGGCTAATAAAACTTCAAGGACCAAAAGCTGTGCAATGAAGCGTAAACGGATATTTCTACGATCACGGCTTACCAGCAAGGCCAGTACAGCGACAACGGCCAACGCTAATACAAAGTGCAGTATTCGGGACATGGGTGCTCCAAATTAGAGGCAGGCTATATTTCGACGGACATTCTATGTAACGCGTACATTTAAAACGTGAAGTGGCCTGCAAATATAGAAATTGCGGACACTGATTGCAACATTTCTGAACAGACCACACAAAAAATCAAGATGTTATTAAAAAGCGTCACAACTTGAATTGTTGTGCTAGCTTTATTATTAGCCGTAATAGTTTTCTAAATATGGTCGACCGTCTCTATTTCGCCCCTGAGTCTCTGTGCCTATCAGAGAAATCAGCTGGATCAATCTAAATGCACTTGATAATCATTATCAATTAGATATGATTGATGTAAGCGCAACAATAGTAAGGTTAATACGACTATGTTTAACAGCCGTGCCGAATCTTCCGGCCGAGCCTCCCGCAAATTAAAGCTCTCCCTGATGGGGCCAGCCTTTATTGCCGCCATTGGCTACATTGATCCGGGTAACTTCGCCACCAACATTCAGGCCGGTGCTTCCTATGGCTATCAACTGCTGTGGGTGGTGGTGTGGGCCAATATCATGGCGATGCTTATCCAGTTGCTTTCCGCCAAACTGGGTATCGCGACCGGCAAAAATCTGGCCGAGCATATCCGCGATCGCTTCCCGCGTCCTGCGGTTTGGGCCTATTGGGTTCAGGCCGAAATTATCGCCATGGCGACCGATCTGGCCGAGTTTATCGGCGCGGCCATCGGCTTCAAGCTGCTACTTGGGGTCTCGCTGCTACAGGGCGCGGTGCTGACCGGGATCGCCACCTTTATTATCCTCGCATTGCAAAAGCGCGGGCAGAAGCCACTCGAACTGGTGATTGCTGGCCTGCTGCTGTTCGTCGCGGCGGCCTATATTGTCGAACTGTTCTTCTCGCAGCCGAGCATGGCGGCGCTGGGCAAGGGGATGCTGATCCCTAACTTGCCGTCGAGCGACGCCGTCTATCTGGCCGCTGGCGTGTTGGGCGCGACCATTATGCCGCACGTGATTTACCTGCACTCTTCATTAACCCAGCGCGCGGGCGACGCTTCAAAGGCGCAGCGCTATTCGGCCACTAAGCTGGATGTCGGCATTGCCATGACCATCGCCGGTTTTGTCAATCTGGCGATGATGGCAACCGCCGCGGCGGCTTTCCACTTCAGCGGGCATCAGGGCATTAGCGAGTTGGATCAGGCTTATCTCACGCTGCAACCCTTGCTCGGGCAGGCGGCTGCCACCACCTTTGGCCTGAGTCTGGTTGCCGCAGGCCTCTCTTCTACCGTGGTCGGCACCTTGGCCGGGCAGGTGGTGATGCAAGGCTTCGTGAAATTCTATATTCCGCTGTGGGTGCGCCGCACGGTGACCATGGCGCCTTCTTTTATTGTCATCATGATGGGGCTGGACGCCACGCGTATTTTGGTGATGAGTCAGGTGCTGCTGAGTTTTGGTATTGCGCTGGCGCTGCTGCCTCTGCTGGCCTTTACCGGCAACCGCGAGCTGATGGGCGAAATGGTCAATTCGAAAGGCATACAGTGGGCGGGGCGAGTGATCGTGCTGCTGGTGGTAAGCCTTAACCTTTATTTGCTGATTGGCATGCTCAAGTAAAATCACAATAGATAAGTGGATAAAAAACGGGACAGCGCAAACTGTCCCGTTTTTGTTGTCTGCGGCTGAGGGCTAGTGGTGATGACCACCGTGCCCGCCGCCGTGTCCGTGGTCGCCATGCCCGTGCCCATGATTGCCATGATGCCCGCGATCGTGACCATACGCGTGACCGCGATGTGGGCGGTGCCGCACCTGATAGTTGTTCCACCAGCCGCGATCTCGCCAGCGGCCGCCGTCCCAGTAGTAGCCGCGATGGCTGCGCTCGCCGTAATAGCGCCCACGGTGGCTGTTCCACCAACGGCTATCACGCCAGTCATAACCATCCCAGTAGTAACCGCGACGGTCGCGGTCACCGATATTAATTGAAAGGCCAGGGGTATTCAGGCTAAAGCTGCTGGCCTGCACGGCGGGGGCCGCGGCAGGCAGCAGGGCAAACAATAAACTTCCGAATAATAAAGGCTTAATCATGTCGCCTCCTCTCTCTCTTATAATTTCTGCTAACAGTTATAAGAGGAAGGCAACACCTATTCTATTGCTTACAATCCTGTTTTGATTGTTTTACGCCGCTTAACACAAAGCTAACGTTTTCTCCTTTATTAGCTTTGTGGGAAAGCGTTTACACTAAAATCCCTTCAATTTCAGCCAGCTCCTGCTCGCAAAACTGACGGTTGCCGAGCATGCCAATGGCATCATCAATCTGGCTGGTTTTGCTGGCCCCAATTAGTACCGAAGTAACTCGGTCACCACGCAGTACCCAAGCCAGGGCCATCTGCGACAACTTCTGGCCACGCGCTTCGGCAATGGCATTCAGCTTACGCACTTTTTCCAGCTTCTCGCCGGTGAGCTGATCGGTGGTGAGGAATTGGCTGCTGCTCGCCGCCCGTGAATCCTGCGGAATGCCCGCCAAATAGCGATCGGTCAACACGCCACCGGCCAGAGGGGAGAAGGCAATCGACCCAACCCCGTTTTGCGCCAGCGTATCCAGCAAATCAGCCTCGACCCAGCGTTCGAACATTGAGTATTTCGGCTGATGGATCAGGCACGGCGTGCCAAGGCGTTGCAGAATGGCGAAAGCCTGTTTGGCGCGCTCGGCCGGATAGTTGGACAACCCGACATACAGGGCTTTCCCCTGACGAACAATCAAATCCAGCGCCGCCATGGTCTCTTCCAGCGGCGTGTCCGGGTCTGGGCGGTGATGGTAGAAGATATCCACATACTCCAGACCCATGCGTTTCAGGCTCTGATTGAGGCTAGCGACCAGATATTTCTTCGAGCCCCAATCGCCATAAGGGCCGTCCCACATGGTGTAACCGGCCTTGGAGGAGATGATCAGCTCATCGCGATAAGGCAGCAAATCTTCCTGCAAAATGCGGCCAAAATGGGTTTCAGCCGAGCCGGGCGGTGGGCCGTAGTTGTTGGCTAAATCGAAATGGGTAATGCCATTATCGAAGGCGTGACGAATCAAATGGCGCGCGTTATCAAAGTGCGCGTTGTCGCCAAAATTGTGCCACAGGCCAAGAGAGATGGCGGGCAGCTTCAGCCCGCTGTGGCCGCAGCGGCGGTATTGCATCTGTTCATATCGCGTCGGTTTCGCCTGATAAGCCATAGAGTTAACCTTATTATTTTTAGTCGTAGGGAAGATAAAAAGCTGTTTTAGTGTATGCGTTTCCACAGAATTTTCCAGCCAGCGGCTTAACAAGGTTGCGTGAGGCGACCGCGCTTATCAGCAATGGCGATGAAGCACCCCACCTGCGCCCAAAACGGGCAGGGGTGTAAGGCAAAATTTCCAACCCTAATTTCTTGGGGACATTTCCTAATCGGCGATCTGCGTCAATACTTTCTAGAGTTATCAACTATAGAAGTTAAAAATATTAGGGGATCATGATGAGTAATGCTTATACCGTAGGTGACTATCTCCTTGACCGACTATCACTTAGCAATATTGCCCACCTGTTCGGCGTGCCTGGCGACTACAACCTGCAATTTCTCGACCACGTGATTAGCCACCAGCAGATAACCTGGGTGGGATGTACCAATGAGTTGAATGCCGCCTACGGCGCTGACGGCTATGCGCGGCGCAACGGGGCGGCGGCCCTGCTGACCACTTTCGGCGTGGGGGAACTCAGTGCGCTAAACGGACTGGCGGGAAGCTATACCGAGTACCTGCCGGTGATTCATATTGTCGGCGCGCCGCCGCTGTCATCGCAGAAGAAGGGCGAACTGCTGCACCACTCCTTGGGAGACGGCAACTTTACTCGCTTTGCCGAGATGTCGCGGCAGGTCAGCGTGGCGCAGGGGCTGCTAACCCCGGATAATGCGCTGGCGGAAATTGACCGCGTGGTGGCCGAGGCGATTTACCACTCGCGGCCCGGCTACCTGCTCCTGCCAAGCGATGTCGCCAAGCTCCCCGTTACCAGCCGTGCCACTCAACAGCCTCTTCTCCAGCCTGCTTTCTCCTCGGATTCCCTCACTGCCTTTACCGATGCCGCCCGTGAACTGCTGCGCGACAAGCGCCGGGTGACCGTGCTGGGGGATTTTCTGGCCGACCGTTTTCAAGCCAAGCAGGCATTGCAGCAGTGGGTGGATGATGTTCCGCTGGCGCACTCAACGCTGCTGATGGGCAAAGGGCTGTTCAATGAGCAGAATCCACACTTTGCCGGGACCTATTCGGGCGCGGCGAGCTGCCCGGTGGTGAAGAAAGTGGTGGAACAGGCCGAGGTGGTGGTGACTGTCGGGGTGCGTTTTGGCGACACCATTAGCGCCGGATTTAGCCAAAAGCTGCCAGAAGGCGGCTGCATTGACCTCGAACCTTTCAGCGCCAAGATTGGCAAACAGGTCTTCCATCAGCTACCGATGGCCAAGGCCGTCGAGGCGTTGCATCAGCTGACCGCCGAACTTCGCCAACAGTGGGAGAAGCCTGACTTTTGCCGCACGCCGCTGCCGGTTTCAGATAACAGCCAGCTGGATCAGCAGGTGTTCTGGCAACTGATGCAGGAGTTTTTGCAGCCCAACGACCTGCTGGTGGTGGAGCAGGGCACATCCAGCTTTGGCGCGGCGAGTCTGACCTTGCCCACGGGATGTGATTTTATCGTCCAGCCGCTGTGGGGCTCGATTGGCTTCACTCTGCCTGCCGCCTTTGGCGCGCAAACCGCAGAGCCCGAGCGCCGGGTGGTGCTGATCATTGGCGACGGATCGGCGCAGCTCACTTTGCAAGGACTGGGCGCGGCGATCCGCTATGGCTTGAAAACCACTATCTTCCTGCTCAACAACGACGGTTACACGGTGGAAAGAGCGATTCACGGCGAGACGCAGCGCTACAACGACATAGCTCGCTGGAACTGGACCCTGTTCCCCGCGGCCTTTGGCGGACCAGACGTGCTCAGCCAGCGAGTTGAAAACCGCGAGCAACTGGGCAAGGTGATGGGCACCTTGCGCGACAAACGGCAAATGGCGTGGGTGGAAGTAGTGTTGCCGAAGATGGATATTCCCGAGCTATTGGACGCCGTAAGTAAGTCTATCTCGAAGAGAAACTCCGGCGATTAACCCGACTGACGGCTCAGGGTTCATCGGCTAGCAAAGGATCGATTAGCTGGTCGATGAACCAACTTCCCGCCGGGCCGGGCTGGTTATTCTTACTCCACACCGCGTCCACTGAAATCAGCTTCGGCCAGCCGCGCATTGGCAGCGTCACCAGCTTATTATGCCCAAACTGGCGCACCAGCCAGTGGGGCAGCACCGACCAACCAAAGCCTTGCTCGGCCATTTCCAGCAGCATCAGATAACTCGGCGCGGACCAAGTCTGCCCCTGCGCCCGCGTCTCGGTGCGGCGATAGGGCTGAAGGCTTAACTGGCGGAAAGTGTGCAACTGCTCCGGCTGGATGTTGGAAAGCTGGGCCAGCGGATGGTCGCGACTGACAAAAATGTCCATGTCGGTCTGCTCCGGCAGGCGCGCCACGCCGATGTCCGGCGGATAGGAGTCCTGCACTTCCAGCATACCAATGTGCGCCCGCCCGGCCTGCAGCAGGTCAATCACATCCTGATCCTCGGCAATCAGGCATTCAAACTCAATATCGGGATAGCGTCGCTCAAAGCGCTTGAGCAGATTTTCATGATGAGTGGGCTGGTAAGTATCTGAAAGCACGAAGGTCAGCCGGGTTTCCACCTGCGTGGAGAGGCGGATCGCCAGCTCATCAAGGCGCTCACTGGCAGCCAAAATCGCCTGAACGTGATTGAGCACCCGCTTGCCCTGCGGCGTTAACACCGGCTGACGGCTATTGCGGTCAAACAGTGTTAATCCTAAATCCACTTCAAGATTGGCGATGGCGGTACTGACCGTCGACTGGCTCTTGCGTAGTTTGCGCGCGGCGGCGGAGAAAGAGCCGGTGTCGGCGGCTTCCACAAAGGCAACTAAGGCTTCTGGTGAGTAACGCATGGCAATCTCCGGGCTCGCGAGTGGGTCAATCCATCTATTTTATCGATATTAACTATCTTTAACCTATCTTATTTGACGATGATAATGCTGGCCTGTGACCAAAGTCACTCACCAAATTGAGGAATTACGGCAGGTCTATATGTCAAAGTTAAAAACCAACGCTCAACTCGCGAGCAAAAAATCTTTAGGCGAGCGCATCCTGCATGCGGTCGGCTTTGAAGCCTTAGCGGTAATGATTTCCGCGCCGATCGCTGCATGGTTGTTAAACAAGTCGATGTTTGAAATGGGTACCTTGGCGATTTTACTCTCCACCACGGCGATGCTATGGAACATCGTTTATAACTCGATTTTCGATCGCCTGTGGCCGGTCAGCCGCGTAGCGCGAACCCTGAAAGTGCGTGTTTGCCACGCCTTAGGCTTTGAGGGCGGCTTTATATTGATGGGTCTGCCGATTGCCGCAGGCTGGTTGGGCATTTCGCTGCTTAACGCCTTTATGCTGGAAATCGGCTTCTTCCTGTTCTTCCTGCCCTACACCATGTTCTACAACTGGCTGTATGACACCTTGCGCCAACGCATTGTTGAGCGCCGGGCTGCTCGCCTCGCGGCTCAAGCGGCTGAAAAAGTCTGCTCAGCAAAACAGTAATTTTCTGCTCACCGGGCGCGCCTTCGTTTGTCAGCGAAGGCGCGCTCAGTTATGTTTTACCCTCACGCAAAACAGAGTCGGCAGGGGAACAGCAGATGAAAACCTTAGGATTAATTGGCGGCATGAGTTGGGAATCCACCGTGCCTTACTACCGCACCATCAATGAACACGTCAAACGGCAGCTCGGCGGATTGCACTCTGCGCGGCTGTTCCTGCACAGCGTCGACTTCTACGATATTGAAAAACTTCAGGCCCAAGGGGATTGGCAGCAGGCTGGGCAAATTCTCGGCGATGCCGCACAGGCGCTGGCGCGCGCCGGGGCTGAGATGATTGTGGTCTGTACCAACACCATGCATAAAGTGGCGGATGACATTGAGCGTATTGGCGGCCTGCCGCTGCTGCACATTGCCGACGCGACGGCGGAAAAGATCAAAACTCAGGGGCTGAAGCGTATTGGCCTGCTCGGCACCAAATTCACCATGGAGCAGGATTTCTATCGCGGCCGTTTGCAGGATAAACACCAGATTGAGGTGCTGACCCCGAACGAGGCCGACCGCAACATTGTGCATCGCATCATCTATGAAGAGCTTTGCCTGGGGGAAATCAGCGACGCGTCCCGTGAAGAGTATCGCCGCATCATGGGCGAGCTAGAGCAGCAGGGCGCGGAGGGGATTATTCTTGGCTGCACCGAAATCACATTATTGGTGGGCCAGCAGGATGCCAGCGTGCCGGTGTTTGACACCACCGCCATCCATGCACTGGCGGCGGCGGAGTTCGCGCTTTCTGACCGCTAAGCCTTTATTCGGCTTCTTTATTCTCTTTGCGAGCAGGCAGATATTTGCTGACCAGCATCAGCGGTTTGCCTGCCAGCAGCAGCCACGCTGGCAGCATCACAATGCACAGTAGCGGCAGCAGTTTCAGGCCCGGCACCACGGCGGCGGCCATAAACAGGCTTAGCCAGCCGTCGCGGGTGACCACCAGTACCATGCCCATCACGGCGCAAGATACGGTGACCGCAGCAGGCACGTCCGGCGCGTATTGATGCAACATCAGCCCAAGCGAAACGCCCACGAACACCGCCGGGAAGATGCGCCCGCCCCTAAAGCCACAGGCGGCGGCCACCACCAGCGCGGCAAGCTTGGTCAGAGTTATCGCCAGCATTGAGCTAATTTCAAATAGCTGGTCAGACTCCGCCAGCTGTTTCATCTCATCCAGCCCTTTAAACAGGGTAATTTCCCCGCCAATCAGGGCCAGCAGCCCTAACACAAAGCCGCCAAGGCCGAGCATCAGAACCGGGTTTTTGATGCTGTGGAACAGACGATGCACGTGCGGGAACAGCCAGACGGCGACCATGCCGATCGCAATTGCAATCAGCACCACCACCGAGCCGCTGAACACATCCACCAGACGCGAGGCGTCGTAAGGGTCGATATTCAAAGAGAAATCTGGCTCGAAGAACTGATCGGTAGTCAGCGCACCCGCGCCCGCAGCGACCAGTGGCGCAAACAGCCGGTCCCACAGCGGAACATCTTTATCTCCGCCGAGCATTTGCGAAAATATCAGCGCGGCGGCGATAGGCGTGCCGAACAGCGCGCCGATGGTGCCTGCGGCGGCTAAAATCACCCAGTCCATGGTCGGCACTTTCGGCAATAAATAGCGCCCGGCGGTGGCGACCAGCGCGATATTAATCACCGTGATAGGGTATTCCGGCCCGAGGCTCACACCACCGGCTAGCCCCAGCATCAAGGCCAAGGCCAAGCCCGGCAAGGCGTTCAGCGCAACCGGCGGGCCAATCAGCGATTCGGTGGCGGGATCCGGCCCGGCGTGGCCCGGCATATACTTAATGATTGCGCCAACGCCGAGGCCGGTTAGCGTCAGCATAAATAAGGTCCAGCTGGCGGAGCTGGTATCAATATGTAAGGCGGAAGGGATGTGTTGCCAGAGCAGGGTTTGCAGCGCGCCTGCCAGCATCATGATAGCGACCAGAATCAGGCTGGATAAGATGCCAATGAGCAACGCGGGCAGAGTAAAAACCAACATCGTTTTCGCACGGGGATGCAGCATGCACATATCCTTTTATGATGAGCTGCACTCGCTCGACGCTTCAGCACAGGCTTTGTATCGCAATGATGGCTAAGAATTTGGGCATAAGCGACATTATTTTAGATGCCGTGCCGCATAAATGCGCGTTGCCTCAAATGGGCGTTGCAGGCTATAGCAATTACCGCTATTTTGCCCACATTATTCTGTAAACTTTTATAGTCCTGCAAGCGGGTTTTAACCAGCCTCAACGATTGATAATAACGGTATTTATCGTTTTTACCCGGCCTCCAGACCAGACAGGATTGAGAATCTACTTTTTCGGAGAAGAAAATGACCAAATACTCCTTGGTGGGGGACGTCGGCGGTACTAACTGTCGTCTTGCACTGTGCGCGCTCGACAGCGGAGCCATCTCGGCTTCTAAAACCTTTTCTGGCTTGGATTACCCAAGTTTAGAAGACGTAGTGCGCGTTTACCTTGAGCAGCAAGAGCACGAAGTAAAAGACGCCTGTATTGCCATTGCCTGCCCGATCACCGGCGACTGGGTGGCGATGACCAACCACACTTGGGCATTTTCAATTGCCGAGATGAAAGCCAACCTGAAGTTGGACCATCTGGAAGTGATCAATGATTTCACCGCCGTTTCCATGGCGATCCCGATGTTGCAGGAGCAAGACCTGCTACAGTTTGGCGGCAAAAAGCCGTTAGACGGCAAACCGGCGGTGATTTTTGGTGCGGGCACGGGGTTGGGCGTCGCCCACCTGATCCACGCCGACAAACGCTGGCTAAGCCTGCCGGGCGAGGGCGGCCATGTTGATTTCGCGCCAAACAGTGAAGAAGAGGACATCATCCTCGAGCAGCTGCGCGCCGAAATGGGCCACGTCTCTGCCGAGCGCATTCTGTCTGGTCCGGGGCTGGTGAATCTGTACCGCGCGATTGTGAAAGCCGATGGCCGCGTGCCGGAGAATTTCGCGCCGAAAGATGTTACCGAGCTGGCGCTGAGTGACGAGAACCTCGACTGCCGTCGCGCACTCTCGCTGTTCTGCGTGATCATGGGTCGCTTCGGCGGCAATCTGGCGCTGAACATGGGCACCTTCGGCGGCGTGTATATCGCCGGTGGCATCGTGCCGCGCTTCCTCGAGTTCTTTAAGGCTTCGGGTTTCCGCGCCGCCTTTGAAGACAAGGGCCGTTTCAAAGACTACCTGCATGACATCCCGGTCTACCTGATCACTCACGATCAGCCGGGGCTGCTGGGATCGGGTGCTTACCTGCGCCAGTCGATGGGTATGACGCTGTAATCTTGCCTCTCTTTTCTCCCCCGGCCTCGGGGGAGAATATTTAGGTTAAAAGCGCATTAACGTTCTGAATTCCTTCACTTTGCTGCGACTTACCGGCACTTCAAAATCCAAATCACTTAATCGCAAAATATAGGTGTTGTTGAACCACGGCACGATTTCGCGGATTTTCGACAGATTCACACAGTAGGAGCGATGGCAGCGGAAGAAGTGCTCTTCCGGCAGGCGATTGCACAGCTCGGTGATATTCATCGGCATGGTGAATTCTTCTTTGCGGGTATAAACCTGCGTCACCTTCTCCTGCGCCGCCGCGTAATAGATGTCATTGATATCAGTGACAATGATCCGCTCATCTTTAATCAAGTTGATGCTGTGGCTGGCGCGATTGCTGCTCGGCGCTGGCTGGGTTAATGCCTGTTTGTCGCGTTTAAAATGCATCTCCAGCTTTTGCAGCATGGTGACAATCCGTGACTCGTGATAAGGCTTGAGAATGTAGTCGAAAGCCTCGATTTCATAAGCCTCGGCGGCATGCTCTTTATAGGCGGTGATGAAGATAATGTAAGGCTTGTGCGCGAACTTGCTGATGTTCTGCGCCAGCAGCACGCCGTCGAGTGACGGAATGTTGATATCAAGGAAAATTGCATCAACTTCATGGGTTTGCAGATACTTCAGCACGTCCAACCCGTCGTCAAAGCTGGCTTCGATTTTGATTTCACTGTGCGCATTAATCAGATAACTCAGCTCCTCCTGTGCGAGGACTTCGTCTTCAACGATGATGGCTTTCATTGGCATTTTCCGAGGTGATCAAAAATGAAATTTCCGTGCCCGGCTCAAGGCGGCGGATGGTTAACCCTTGGCCATACAGCAGTGAAACGCGATGATGCACGTTGAGCAGGCCGATTTTATTGCCGGGCATTTCATTTGCCGCTACCCGGTCAATGGTTTCCTGATTTATGCCGTGTCCGGTGTCTTTAATCGACACTCTAATGTTACTGCCGTGACGCTTCACCGCAATCACCACCACCCCTTTGCCGCTGCACGGCTGAATGCCGTGAACAATGGCGTTTTCAACCAAAGGCTGAATTAACAGGCTGGGGATCTGCACCGAGATATCGTCATCAATGTCATAGATAACCGTCAGTTTGCTGCCAAAGCGCGCTTGCTCAATGGCGATGTAATCCTGCACCTGATGCAGCTCTTTGCGCAGGTCAATCAGCTCGTCATTCAGCTCCAGATTGTAACGCAGATAGCGCGACAGATTGATGATCAGCTGGCGCGCGGTGTCAGGCCGGGCGCGGATAGAAGAGGAAATAGCATTCAGCGCATTAAATAGGAAATGCGGATTGATTTTGCTCTGCAGGGCGCGCATTTCGGCCTTATTGGCCATTTCGCGCAGTTGCTCAGCGCGTGACACTTCCATCTGAGTCGAGATGATTTGCGACAGGCCGACTGCCATCACTTTTAGCGAATAGGTGATGCGGTGGGCGTGGCAGTAATAGATTTTCAGCGAGCCGGTCACCACGCCGCTCTCCCACAGCGGGATAATGATCAGCGAGTGGATCTCCGGCGTGCGGTCCACTTCATCATTGTTTTTAATGGTGATTTGCCCCGACTCCAGCGTCGCCTTGGTGATATCACTGATGATCTCGTGGCCGATGTTGTACTGATCCGCGCCCACGCCGACATAAGCCAGAATATTTTTGGTATCAGTAATGGCAACGGCGTCGGCGTTGATATCTTCGCGAATAATACTGCAAATCTTTTCCAGCGACCGGGCGTTGATATTCGGCCCTTCAATGTGGCGGAAATAGGGCAGGGTTTTATTGGCGATGTCCAAGGCCAGTCGCGCCTGACGGGCGGCAATCACCTCCTTTTCGTCGGCCACGCTTTGCACCAGCAGGATAATCAGGCCAATCGAACTGGCTCCCAAAATCAGCGGCGCGGCGATGCTCATGACGATATCGACCCCCAGCGAAAACGGCTTCGCCATTAGCAAAATCAGCACCATGGTCAGGGCTTCGCACAGCATTCCTGCGGCGATACCCACTTTCCAATGGTTGGCTTTTTTCACTTTCAGGTTGATATAACCCGAGGTAAAACCGGCCACGATGCTGGTTATCAGGCAGGGCAGCGAGGTGACACCATGGATATCAATAAGATAGCGGTGCGAGCCGGAAATCAGGCCGGTAATAATCCCCACCCAAGGGCCAAACAGGATGCCGCCGGACATAATGGCGATGGTGCGCACGTTAATCAGCGAACCTTCGACATTAATCCCCGACAGGGTACCGAAAATGGCAAACAGCGAAAAAATCGCGGTAGCGGCGGCGAGTTCCAGCGCCGTGTGGTTATGGCTCTCTTTCTGTAGCAGCTTGCGAAACAGGCGGGTACGGGTGAGGAAGAACAGACAGATTAACATCAGGGCTGCACGGTCAAAGACCGCCAGCAACATTTCAAACACTTGTGGCACGGCAAGCTCCCTGTTTTGCGGCTTGGCCTATTATAACAGGGAATTATCCTAGGGAATGAAATGCACTAAAACCATAAATGGTATGAATAACCAATAATTCAATTGTAAGCTGAGTCGGTACCTACCCAGAGGAAAATAATGATGAAAACTCTGACCCCGTTACAGCTCACCAGCCCGCGTCTGGTGATGCAACCGATTGAAAATGAAGACTGGTGGCTGTTCCAAAAGCTTTACCAAACGCCAGAGGTGATGCGTTTTATTGGTGATATCGACTCGCCGGCGCAAATCCGCAATCGCTTCGAGCAGCGCCTTGGTCACTGGGATCGCTATGCCGATTTTTGGCTCTGTCTGGTCATTCGCGAGCGCCAAACCGGCGCGGCAGTAGGGCTGACCGGCTTCTTCCCCGACTGGAGGCCTTATCAGCAAGGCGAAGTCGGCTTTATCATTTCTCCCGAGTATCAGGGTAAGGGCTACGCCGTTGAATCACTGAAAGCCGTGCTGGATTTTGCTTTTGATACCTGCGGCTTTCATCGCCTACAGGCCAACGTGCTGGAGGGCAATTTCGCCTCGCGCAAGGTGCTGGAGAAGTGCGGATTTAGGCTCGAAGGCTGCCTGCGCGACAGTTATCGCATCGGCGAAAAGTGGCATAACGACTGGCTGCTGGGGATTCTGGCCGATGACCCGCGCGGTGAGTTGCGCGTTGGTTAAAAATAGGTCGTCTGGGGTATCGACAGTTTTTTCTGCCTGAGATATGTTCATGGAAGGCCGCATCGCGGCCAGCGTCGCTCGGACGGTCCGGGCGCTCACGTATCCTTGAGGAATTTATGGCTGACTCCAGTTCTCCACGTCGTTTTTCGCGTATCGATCGTCTTCCCCCTTATGTTTTTAACATTACCGCTGAATTGAAAATGGCTGCGCGACGTCGCGGCGAGGACATTATTGATTTCAGTATGGGGAACCCTGATGGCGCAACCCCGCCGCACATTGTTGAGAAAATGGTGCAGGTGGCCCAGCGCGAAGACACCCACGGTTACTCCACGTCACGCGGTATTCCGCGCCTGCGCCGTGCGATTTCCCGCTGGTATGCCGACCGCTATCAGGTTGAAATCGATCCAGAAAGCGAAGCTATTGTGACCATTGGCTCGAAAGAGGGGTTGGCGCACCTGATGCTGGCAACCTTGGATCACGGTGATACCGTGTTGGTGCCAAACCCAAGCTATCCGATTCATATCTACGGCGCGGTGATTGCCGGTGCGCAGGTGCGCTCGGTGCCATTAACCGACGGCGTGGATTTCTTTGCTGAACTGGAACGCGCTATTCGCGAAACCATTCCGCGCCCGAAAATGATGATCCTCGGCTTCCCGTCTAACCCGACGGCCCAGTGCGTCGAGCTGGATTTCTTCGAACGCGTAGTCGCGCTGGCGAAGCAGTACAACGTGCTGGTTATCCACGACTTGGCCTATGCCGACATAGTGTATGACGGCTGGAAAGCGCCTTCTATTATGCAGGTGCCGGGCGCGAAGGACATCGCGGTCGAGTTCTTCACCCTGTCAAAAAGCTACAATATGGCGGGCTGGCGTATCGGCTTTATGGTCGGTAACCCGGAGCTGGTCAGCGCGCTGGCGCGTATCAAAAGCTACCACGACTATGGCACCTTTACCCCGTTGCAGGTGGCAGCGATTGCCGCGCTGGAAGGGGATCAGCAGTGTGTAAAAGACATCGCCGAGCAGTACCGTCAGCGCCGCAACGTGCTGGTTCGCGGCTTGCACGAGGCGGGCTGGATGGTGGATAACCCGAAAGCCTCAATGTACGTTTGGGCCAAAATCCCTCCCGCTTACGCACACTTAGGCTCACTGGAATTCGCCAAACGCCTGCTGGCCGACGCCAAGGTTTGCGTCTCGCCGGGCATTGGTTTCGGTGATTATGGCGATACCCACGTCCGTTTCGCCCTGATCGAGAATCAGGACCGCATCCGTCAGGCCGTCCGCGGCATTAAAGCCATGTTCCGCGCAGATGGTGTGATCCCGGTTAAATCTTAATAAACTCTTCGATTCCCACAAGGCGCCGCAATCATGCTGCGCCTTTTTTTATTTCTGGAATGTTTCTTCCAAAACGCAATCGAAACGCTTATCTTAGTCCCATATTGGGAGTAGGTTGTTGGCATGAAAATAATCTCTGTCAGCACGCTAAAAGCATTTTGGACTGCGTATCCAGACTCTGAACAGCCGTTGAAAGCATGGATTGATGAGGTAAGAAACGCAGAATGGACTACGCCCAACCACATTAAGGAACAATTTCGCAGTGCCAGCATCTTAAAAAGCCGGCGAGTCGTTTTTAATATCAAGGGTAATGACTATCGATTGGTCGCAGCCATTGCGTATCGATTTGGCGCCATTTACATCAAGTTTATGGGGACGCACAGGCAATACGACCGCATTGATGCCAATACTATTGAGATGGAGTGAAACCATGACCATTCATCCGATTCGAAATGAGCAGGATTATCAAGCGGCGCTTAACGTCGTTTCACCTCTCTTTGATAATGAACCTGAGCCCGGCACGCCTGAAGGGGATTTCTTTGAGGTGATGATCACCTTGATTGAAGCTTATGAACTCAAGCATTTTCCAGTCGATCTGCCTGATCCGATTGAAGCGATCAAATTTAGGATGGAGCAGTCGGGCCTGACTGCCAAGGATTTACAGCCCGCGATTGGGCGTACCAATCGGGTTTACGAGGTGCTCAATGGTAAACGTAAACTCACGTTACCGATGATTTGGAAGCTGCATACTTTGTTTGGCATTCCTGCTGAAAGCCTCATCAAACCCATCAATTAGCAGCCCAAAACAACAAAAACCCGGCATTGGCCGGGTTTTTTATGGCATTACGTCATGCCGTGCTCATGCTTCTCGAGCAAACAAGCTGATTATTTACGGCCTGTCAGTTTCGCCAGCAGGAAACCTACACCGGCTGCGATAAGCAGGGCCGGGACTGGGTTATCTGTGGTTTGGCGTTTCACCGTATCCACGGCGTCGTTCACCGCGTAGGAAGCCTGAGAAAGGTTTTTGCGGACTACGCCCTCGGCTTGCAGACCACGGTCTTCTGTTGCACGACCAAACTCTTCCTGACCTTTGCCAACCAGCTCTTCAGCTTTATCTTTCGCTTTATCAAACATAAGCAGTTCCTTTTGTCTGGAGGACGGGCAACATGCCAGCCCAACGCACTTCAATTTAAACAAAACGCACTTTAATTCATAAAAGCGTCATACCTCATTAACTGTAGACCATGAATTGAAGGGAACAGGGGCCGATTTGCTGAGAGTTATCTTAAATCTTGTGGGAAACCAGCAAAACCCAAGCGAGTCACTAGTCTTAGACAGGTGGTCTTAGATTTCACTCGTTGAGTGATAAGAGGGGGAAAATGACACAGGACGCGCTAAAAAAAAGTCGCATTGAGATAGTGAAGCAGTTTTACAGCAAGCTGGATCAGGCAGACGCGACACTGCTGGACCTGTTTACCGACGATACTGAGGTGTTTTTCCCAAAATTTGGTACGGCGAAGGGAAAATCATCGCTGGGTGAGTTGGGTAAATGCTTCGCGCTGGAAATCGATAAAATCCAGCATATGCAGGATAAGTTTCGCTTTATCACCGATGGCGACACGCTGGTGGTCGAGGGGCAGATGCGCGGCGTGATGCAAAGCGGCGAACGCTGGCCTACGGCCGAGGCGGGCAGTCACCACTTCTGCGCGGTATTTGAATTTAATCAGCTATTGATTCAGCGGCTGAGTATTTATCTCGACCCGGATTTTAATCTGGAAGATAAAAAACGGGTCAATAATTACCAACAGTCTGAATAACATCCCGAGTAAAAACTGAGCAAAAAATGAAAGGAAACCCGCCTCAATCGTTGGGTTTCCTTTCGCCAACTATTGCCAAAACCCGGCGTCATCACGCTACAGGGGATCCGATTTTCTGGGATAACGTGAATCAACGGCTCCGAGTTCAAGAGGCAATAGGGACAATCAGGTTCTTATACTTTTCGAGCACCGGCGCTTTGGCATCCTGCGGATTTTGCAGTTGCCACAAGTTGCGGCTGATACCGTCATTCACCAGATAAATTACGCCGGTTTCAATCGCCGACATCAGACAGAGCATCACAGGTTCATTGGTGGTGTAGCCTAATTCTCCTTCCAGTAATCGTTGATAATCCACAAACCGGAACACCCCGGCCTGCACCTCATAGGACAAAATGGTTTTGCTGGTATTAACAGACGACAGAACTTCCCCGGTATTGACATCGACAGCGCGCAGGTTCACGGCTATCTGGTCTAACTGGTACTGCGTGCTGGCCCCTATACCGAAGTATCTGGCACCTACGCCGCCGGATTTCACATTGCTTTCGTAGCCAATGATTGACCCTTCAATCAAAATATTCGCCGCCACCAGTGAGGAGAGGGCGCGGGCGTTGTTCTCCGCCACGCTGCCATTTTCCTGCGCGGCGCGGATGATCTTGCGTTCATTCAACAGGTTCTGAAGCCCTTGACGCTCTAAAGGAATAAACCATTTGGAATCCTTGAGCGCCGACACCAGCATGGCGGTGGCGCTTTGCGGCACGGCAGTCGAAAAGTTACTGGCCGGATAAGGTTTGAACTGGCCGGTTTCATCCTGAATGTTGTAAACCGAGACAAATATTTTGCCGCGCGCTGGAGGCAAGTTCGTCAGGTCCTGATAGCTCTGGGCGCGAGGTAGCAAGGTCGGTTTTGCTGCCTGATTGGGTGGTGCAGTCAAACAGCCCGTGAGGGCAAAAATCATCAGAAGTAGAAACAAACTGCGCATAGTGGCCTTCCCGCTGGTGTTATTGGCAATAAGTTTGGGGTGAAATTTATTTTGGTTTTTAATTAGAGCCACTGATGCCCTGAACCTGGATGGTCGAAATTTTCCCGGTTTTGCGGTCGGTGACGTTCATCACTAACTGACCATCGGTGTTTTGCACATCAACAATAAAATCTTGGGTTACCATCCGCCCCGGCTTGCCCTGATTCACATTGCCCATCAGGGTTCCCAGCAGCTGTGACTGCAGAGCAGAGGTGAAGTTGTCCAGCGCCGACGGGTTATAGGCATCGAAGTTATAGCCGTTGGGATCTTTGTAAGAGTTCTGCGCATTGGCTGAATTCAGCAAAAAAGCGCCATTGTTTGGGTTGCCGCCAAAGTTGGGGTTCACAAACTGATGCACCATATTTCCCGCCCACGTGAGAGGGGAGAGAAGTAACAACGATAAAAGCGCGACAGATATTTTCACGGTGTGCTCCTAGAATTCATCGCCGGTGAGGTCACCGGTGCCTAATAAGGCTTTGTCGATTTGGCGGCGCGACAGGGCTTCATGCACACTGGCCACGGCGGTATCGACCTCTTTGCTAAAATTGCGCCGGTTAGGAAACAGCAATATTTGGTACAGCGTGTCTTGCCCAACTTTGATGCTTATCCAGCTTCCCCAGCGGGCGCTTGGCCGCTCGCTGATGGTGATTGTCTCGGCATAATTAATGTCCCAGCGGTCAGCAAACCCACGGTAGAAGTCGTGACCGACGGATGTCACCGTGTGGTCGGTTATCAGTCCGGGGTCCTTAATTTCTGCCGCAGAGGCATATTGGCCTAACACTAATGTCAGGCCGAAAAGCAGACAGATGACGGATTTCATCATGTCAGCGCTTTAAATTATCGTTAGCCCAAGAGACGGCCTGAGTCCGGTTTTTAACGGAAAGCTTGCGGAACAAATTGTATAAATGCGTTTTGACCGTGTTCTCACTGATAAACAACAGCCGGGCAATTTCAGTATTTGAAGCGCCGACGCGTAATTTATTCAGGATCTCTTGCTCACGGTGTGTCAGGCCGGTTTCGCTATGATTGAGATAGCGATATTGCCCTGACTGACTAATAAGATAACTGGCAAACCCTTGAGTGAAATAACATTCGCCATTGAGAACGTTATTAATGCCTTCTACCAGTTTATTTTCTTCCGTGGAGTTATAGAACACCGCGCTAATGCGCGGCCAGGCTTCTATTTCTCTAAACTGATAATCACTCGGGGTGTTAAATAATAAAAGCTTCACATTATCGTCATAGCGGCGAATCACCGATTGCCATAAGACAACCTGCCGTTGGTCAGCTTCCATCATGTCAAACAATATGAGTGCCTGGTTTAATGAATCATCTTCTAAGGTCTTATTAATGTTATGTAGTTTGGTGTTTACACTTAACTGATGTTTTAACTGCTGTAATAAAGCACTAGCCTGAAGTGACGGCTTAGTAATTAACAATAGAAGATTGTTATTTAATATTGCTTCATTAGTCATAATGAAACTCCACCTAATTTTTTTGGCAGCCTACTGATGCCTTATAAATGAAGGCATTAAATAGGTTGCTTTGCTGCTGGATGTAGCATGTGCAAGCCCGTGGTGTATTAACCAAAAACAAATAAAGAAACCCGGAAAGTTGAATAACCACTGCACACGCAGGTTTGTCATTATTAGAAATAGGATTTTTCCTACATCATCAATCTATCCATTAGACATTCTAAATCAAGGCTTATTTGTGTTTCAAAATGTAACTGAAAATGTGCAAATTTTGCTGTGTACTTTAGTGATTAGAAGCAGGCAATCTGTTAAGACCCCTTAACCTATCTTCCGTGGCACACATAGCAAGGTTGCAGATAAATATAACTAATTCATTCGCCTAGCTAGCAGGTTAATGCACTAACGAAACGCACTAAGTGAATTTTTCTTCTGATTTATCTCAAATATTGTACTTTTGTCGGTATTTTAATCACTGGTTTGACCTCATAAACATTGTCTACAGTCCAGCCATCCTCACCTAAAAAAGAGTGACAAGATGCACAATCTCACCCGTTTATCGCATCGACAGGGGAAAAATCTTGGTCTTAGCAGGCTAAGTTTTTTGTTAGGGAAATAACAATAATCACAATTGTATGATGAATGTGTTTGTTGAGGGTTTATTTAAGCTACTCACCTTGATTAATCATTTTTTAAATTCCATGTTGATGGAATTACGGCCTATTTTTGGCTTTTACTCATGCTTTTTGGTGAGGCTAAAATTAAAAATACGACTTACAGGTGAGTTTTTTATTTTTACGAATATCCATACTCAACTCGTCCAGCAAACAAACCTAACTTCCTTATCGAGTTTGTTGATTGCCATTGTTTGAATGCAAAAGAAAGTCAATCAGGGCCGAAATATGAAAAAAATGATTTTTACCGTTGCGCTGCTTTCATTACCTTTTATAACGATGGCGCAACCGAACGATCTCGCCCATAGCGAATTGGGCTTTAGCGCCAACACCAGTGATATTTACTATTACAACAATTCGTTTGATAACGCCGTAGCAGGGGGCTATTCATCCTCGGGCAATGCCGCTTTTATCTTACAAAAAGGTAATGGCAATACCGCGGTCACTCAGCAAAACGGTAATAGTAATCGGGCGAATATCACCCAGTTTAACAATGACAATAATGCGGTTGTTAATCAACGGGGTAATGGCAACGCTGCCGATATTATGCAAAGTGGCAGTGAAAATACCGCCGTTATTGCCCAGCTTGGAAATAGCAACTCAGCATCTATTGAACAAAAAGATTTTGGCAATACCGCCGTTATTCTCCAGCGAGGTAGCCGGAGTGTGACGCAAATTAGCCAAAGTGGTACGGACCGGTCCGCCGGTGTTGTACAAAATTCGTCAGGAATGGCGATCAGAGTCACACAGCGTTAATAACTTTGTCTCAAATGAAGATCATCCAACTTTAACCAATGGGGTAGCACCATGAATCTTTTGAAAATTGTGGCAGTATCTGCGTTAGTGATCAGCGGCAGCGCGTTGGCAACAACGCCTCCAACTTCTTCTCTGCCAGTATTCCAGACCACCAACTGGAACGCTGAGATTCAAATTTACCAAGCGGGTACGGCTAACCGTGCTCAGGCTAATCAGAGTGGTGTCTCTAAATCGCTAACGTCGATTGACCAGCGCGGCTCGCAAAACAAAGTGGGCAGCAACCAAACGGGCAACAACAGTCTGGTAAAAGTTTCCCAAGCCGGTGACTGGAACAACGCCAACGTGTTGCAGGCGGCGAGCAGCAGCATTACTCAGATCAGCCAAAACGGGACGGGTAACTACGCGCAGTCCAATCAATATGCCAACGGCAGTCTGGCAAATATCCAGCAGTTCGGTACAGGTAATCAGGCTTACGCGAGCCAGCACTGATTCGCCTGACATTGACTGTCATGCAATATGTTCGTCGCAAAACAGGGCTTATGCCCTGTTTTGCTTTTTATAAGGAGGAACAATGCAGATCTTGTTGATTGCCGCCGTGATGTCTAACCAGCTGTGGTTCGACACCCAAACCGAAGCCGACTTTTATATTGTCCGGCCCATGGCGACCCTGAGCCAAAATTGCGCCTGTCAGGTCTCCATCGACGTCTTACATCGCGCCGCGCAGGGGCAGAGCACCAGCCGCCAGCAGGGCAGCGTCAACCTTGCCGCCAACCAAACCCTCTCTCTGGGACAGATGCGAATCGCGATGCAAAAAGGGGATTGGACACAAGTGACCGTCACACTCACCAATGGCCAAGGCTTAAGGCTGGAGAGGCAAATTATTGTGCCGAATAATAGTTAATAGTGGGTGAGAACTAAGGTAAATGTATTTTTTCAATGAATAACTGACTGGGGTAATATTTTAACGGTTTTAACTATAATTTATATGTATATATTTTAGGTATGGTATATATATTGAAAATGGATTTTATTGCGAGCTTGTTAAGCATTCTATTCAACCCGAAGATCATTATTAAATTTTAATTTAATTATTTAAAATCATATGGTTATGATTTTAACGCTAACGATCGCAATAAGTTTATATATTAATTTCTTTCCTGATTTTTCTGGGTTGTTTCTTTTGATAAAGAAAATAAAAGATATTGTAAATTGACTTCGCATGGTCATAATGCAACTGGATTAAGGATGATTTACCCATGGATTAATAATAAGGATGTTTTTACGTGCGCAGCCCCGCTATTAATATTGCCTGCCAGTCGCTGACTATTTTCCTGAGTCTGTTTATTGCCAGCAGTAATGCTGAACCTCTTATCGGCCCCTCTCCTTTTCGTGAAGCAGGGGATCAACAATTTATTCATCAGCAGGAGCAGCAACGCGCTCTGCAACAGAGCCTGACCCCCGAGGTACCGGATGTCCGTCTTGCACCTCCTGTCGGCGATTTTGGGCGCATCAATTTCCCGCAGGAAACCCCCTGTTTTACTCTCTCGCAAGTGCGGCTGAGTGGCACCGAAGCCTTACCGCATTGGCTGCCGCTGCAACGTATTAGTAATCAAGCCGTCGGCAAATGTTTGGGTAGCGAAGGTATCAACTTGCTGATGAGCACCTTGCAGAACCGGCTGATAGATCACGGGTATATCACCACGCGCGTGCTGGCTCCGGCGCAGGATCTTAAGAGTGGCGTGCTGCAACTGGTGGTTATCCCCGGCAAAATCCGCAAGGTGGACTTGACGCCGGACAGCAATCGCTATCTCAGCCTGTATAGCGCATTTCCAGCCCATGCTGGCCAGCTTTTAGATTTACGCGATATTGAACAGGGCTTAGAGAATCTTCAGCGCCTGCCGACGGTGCAGGCTGACATGGAAATCCTTCCCGGCGAGCAGCCGGGTGAAAGTGATATTGCGCTGCACTGGAAACAGGAAAAGATGTGGCGCGTTGCGGCGGGCCTTGATGACTCAGGCACGCGCAGCACGGGGCGTTATCAGGGAAACGCGACCCTGTCGCTGGATAATCCCTTTGCCCTTAGCGATCTGTTCTATATTTCCGGTACCAGCAGCCTGCCTCACAAAAGTGGCAAGAGCACCGGCAACGTTACCGGGCATTATTCAGTGCCTGTCGGTTATTGGATGTTTGGCCTAACTACCAACAGTTATCAATACAACCAGACCAGCGCCGGGCTGAATGGTGATTATCGGTATAGCGGTAAAAGTAAAAACATCGATTTTCAGGTCAGTCGCCTATTGCACCGCAATGCTAGCCAGAAGACCACGCTGACCTACGACGTGCTGGCGCGCGAGTCTAGAAACTATGTCAATGATACGGAAATCGAGGTGCAACGCAGGCAAACCGCGGCGTGGCGCTTGGGGTTACAGCATCGTCACTATATTTCGCAAGCCACGCTCGACATGGGGGTCAGCTACCAGCGCGGCACCCGTTGGTTTGGCGCGACTCGCGCACCGGAAGAGTATGGCGGCTACGCGACGGCGCTAAGCAAAATCGTCCAGCTTTCCGCCCAGCTTGATCTGCCTTTCACCATCGCCAATCAGAAATTTCGCTACAACACGCGATACCAGCGGCAATACAGCAATACCCACTTAACACCTCAGGATCAGTTTGCTATCGGCAACCGCTGGACGGTGCGTGGCTTCGATGGCGAGCTGAGCCTGAATGCCGATCGCGGTTGGTTTGTGCGCAACGATCTTGCGTGGACGCCATTGCCTGCTCAGGAGCTTTACCTTGGCGCGGACTACGGCGAAGTGGGCGGCAACGGCACGCAATATCTGGTGGGTAAGCACTTGGCGGGCGGTGCGGTCGGGGTTCGCGGCAGAGCCTTCAAGGTCGGTTATGACCTGTTCGCCTCAGTCCCTTTTTCAAAACCTGATGGTTTCTCGACGGACCCCGTCTCGCTGGGCTTCAACCTCAATTGGTCGTATTAGAGTAAGGACACTCTGCTATGAATAAACATCTGTACCGCATCATTTTTAATAAAGCCCGTGGCCTGCTGATAGTCGTGGCAGAGATTGCTTCAGCGGGCCGCGAAGGCGGACGCCGCGTGCGTCGCAGCAAAACGGCTGTATGCCAGTGCCGTTTGAGCAGCATGTCGTGCGCCATGCTGGCGCTCTTTGGGTCGGTGCTGATGGTCAATAGTGCTCTGGCGGGTATTGTGGCCGATGGCCGAGCGCCGAATAATCAGCAGCCGCATATCGTCAGCACCGCCAACGGCACCCCGCAGGTCAATATTCAAACGCCCAGCCAAGGCGGAGTTTCCCGCAACACTTACAGCCAGTTTGACGTGGGCCAAAATGGGGTGATCCTCAACAACTCCCGCCAGAACACAGCGACGCAGCAGGGCGGAATGGTGCAGGGCAACCCTTGGCTGGCGCGCGGCGAAGCGACGGTGATCCTCAATGAGGTGAACTCTCGCGACCCAAGCCAGCTCAACGGTTATGTCGAAGTGGCGGGCCGTCAGGCGCAGGTGGTGATCGCCAACCCGGCGGGGATCACCTGTGACGGCTGCGGCTTTATCAACGCTAACCGCGCCACCATGACCACCGGGCAGGCTCAGTTCAACACAGGCAATCTCACCGGTTTTGATGTCGAACGGGGCGAAATTGTGATTCAGGGCGCGGGTATGGACAGCAGCCGTCAGGATCACACTGATATCATCGCCCGCTCGGTGAAAATCAACGCTAGCTTGGTGGCGAAAGATCTCAAGGTGACGGCAGGGCGCAATAAGGTGGATGCCAGCCATCAGCAAATCGATAAAAAAGCCGCGAACGGTTCGACTCGCCCGATGATGGCGGTAGATGTCGCCCAGCTCGGCGGCATGTACGCCAATAAAATTCGCCTGATGGGCACTGAAAACGGCGTCGGCGTGCATAACGCCGGTAATATCGGCGCGCAGGCTGGCACGCTGGTGGTCACCGCCGATGGCCGAATCGAAAACAGCGGGCAGATGAGCGGCCAGGGGGGCGTTTCAATTGCATCTAACGGCGCGATTGAAAACAGCGGCGCACTGCGTTCCGGCGCGGATGCCAACCTGACTGCCGTGGGTGACCTCAACAACAGCGGCGCTGTTACCGCCAATAACCATCTGCAAACTAAAAGCGCGACGTTAAATAGCCAGCATGGCAGCGTACTGGCGGCGGGGGTTAATCAGGATGGCAAGCTGGTGGGGAGTAGCAATCTCACTCTCGATGCCTCGGGGCAATTACGGGCTCAGGGGCAGAATTTGGCTTCTGGCGACCTGACGGCTCGCGGTCAGGGCGTTGATGTTCGCCATAGCTCGACCAGTGGTAATAACGTCACTCTGGACGCCGGGCAGGAAGATCTCCATACAGGCGCTGCGCAGGTTGCCGCGCAGCAGCAGCTAACCGCGCGCAGTGGCAAAATGCTCAATAACGACGGCGGCAAGCTGCTCGGCGACAAGCTGAATATCAGCGCGGACTCCCTGTCTAACCAGCAAGGTGCAATCGCGCAGCTGGGCAGCGATTCCCTGCAACTCTCCCAGAAAGGCTCGCTCAATAACCGTGGCGGCAGCATTGCCAGCAACGGCAAAGATCTCAAAATCAAAGCTGCTCAAATCAACAATCAGGGCGGCAAAATCCAGCACGCAGCAGACGGCGAGCTGTCACTGGAAAGCACCAACCTGCATGGCGAAAAGGGCCAATTGCTTTCCAACGGAAAACTCACCATTACTGGTGGCGAGCTCCTGTTGGATGGAGCCACCACTTCAGCTGAACAACTCACTTTGACCGCCAATCGCCTCTCTAACCGCGAAGGCAAAATCTTGCAGACCGGCAGCGGCGCGATGACCTTCAACGTGTTTGACGGCGTGGATAATCAAGCCGGGCAAATCGCGGGCAATGGCAATCTCGACCTGAAAGCCGCCAGCCTGAATAACCAGCAGGGACAGCTCGGCGCAGGGAAAGCCTTCACCTTAAAGACCGGCGCGCTGAATAACCAACAAGGCACTATTGCGGCCCTTGGCGACATGCAGTTGACCGGCGTTGGGCTGAACAATGACGGCGGGCTAGTGCAGTCGGGCGGCGGCATGGCTCTTGATCTACAGGGTGGGAGCCTGAGTAACCGCGACAGTGGTGATAATCGCGGGATTGTCAGCCGTGGGGCGATGTCGATCAACAGCGGCTCACTCGACAACCAGCAAGGCTTTATCGCCAGCACGGGCGATTTACGGCTGAGCTCCGCTGAGTTCAATAACCTCAACGGCACGCTGGCAAGCAACAGCGCACTTAACCTGACGACGGGCGAATTCAATAACCAGCGCGGGCTGGTTCAGGCAAATCAAAACCTTAATTTTAACTCACAGAATCAAGCGGTTGATAACCAAAGTGGCGCTCTGATTGCCGGTAACAACCTGAACTTATTGAGCGGGGCGCTGCTCAATCAGACCGGGCAAGTCCGCGCTGGCGGTAATGCCATTATCAACACTCAGGGGCAGGTGCTGGAGAACGCGCAGGGTAATATTTCTGCCGGCGGTAATGCCCAACTTGATAGTGCCAGGCTGAATAACCGGGGCGGGCAGCTTCAGGTTGCGGGCAATGCATTGATCAATGCATTCAACGGCTTGGTAGATAACACTGCCGGTTTGATTCGAACTGGCGCGACGGCCACCCTGAATGCCGGGCAGATCGTCAATCGTGATACCCAAATTCAGGACACCGGGCTTGAAGGCCATTCGGTTCGCCTAAACAGCGGCTCTGTGGACAACACGCAGGGCGCGTTGCGCGCCAATGATCTGCTGGACATCAATACCGGCTTGCTGAACAACTCCCAAGGCTTACTCTCTTCCGCCGATACATTGACGCTGACTGGCAATGGATTGGCGCTAACAAACACCAGCGGCACGCTGATTGCCGATAAAAATCTGCAACTGTCGGCCGCATCATTGACCGGCGACGGCAGCCTGCTGTCGCAAGGGAACATGGCGCTAAATCTGGCGCAAGGGTTCAACAATCAGGGCAAGGTGATCGCCAACGGCGACCTGAACTTCAACATCGGCCAAGAGCTGGAAAACAGCGCGCTGATCAAAGCGGGTGGCACGCTCAACCTTAATGCCGCCAACGTGAATAACCGCGCAGCGGGCGAAATCAGTGCCGCGCAAAGCCATATTCTGACCTCGAACGAGGTGACTAACCGTGGGCTTATCGACGGCAACCTGACCCATATTCAGTCCGCAACGTTAAACAATATCGGCAGCGGGCGCATCTATGGCGACCATCTCGCCTTGCAGACCGGCACCCTCAATAATCTCGCGGAAAACGGTACCGCGGCGACGATTGCCGCCCGCGATCGCTTGGATATCGGCGCGCAGACCATTAATAACCGCGATCATGGCCTGATTTTCAGCGCTGGCGATGTGGCCGTGGGTGGGCAGCTAAACGCCCAGTGGCGGGCAACGGGGCAGGCGTCGGTGTTCAATAACCACAGTTCGACGCTGGAGTCGGCTGGCAATATGGTGTTGAACATCGGCCAGATAAACAACCTCAACGATCACTTTGCAACGGAAGTGGTGGTAACCGAGGATTCGCCACATCACGAGGCGGTGTTAAAAGGTTCGACTCAACGCTATAACTGGGATGACGTTGATACTTCATGGAAAAATAAATACGGCGTCCATGACGCGATCATGCCCGATGGCTCCCGCAACAATGAGTTTTATGAATATCAGTACCAGCGCACCGTCACTGAGACCAAGGTCAAAGAGAGTGAACCGGGGCAGATTATCGCCGGGGGCGATCTGGCCATTTACAGCAACCTGCTCAATAACCTCGACAGCCGTATCATGGCGGGCGGCACGCTAGGTGGCGTAGTCGCCGAAATACATAATGAAGCCACGCCGGGTCAACGCACCATCACCGATGTCGGGACTCAGACCCGCTGGTATGCGAAAAAAAAGAAACGCCGACACGGCCGTGGAACCGAGACCTCACAAGGCAAGGATAGTAATCGCTACAGCCCGGAAATCATCATTCAATCTATTGATTTAAAAGCGATGGTTTATGCCGAACATACTCAGGCCACGGGTAGCGGAACGACCATCGTTAAGAGAGATACCTCGACGCTTAACCAGCAGGCAGGCAGTGCGGGCGCGGTAAACAATGACTCTACGCCTCAGCCCATCCAGCCTCCAGCCGGGCAGATATTTGAGACTCAGCCAAAGAACCATCTGGACTCGGTGGTGCGCATCACCAGTCCCAACCTAAAGCTGCCTGACAGCAGTCTCTTCCAACTGCATGGCGAAGCGACCCGTCGCTATTTGATTGAGACTGACCCGCGCTTCACCAACCAAAAGCAGTGGCTCGGCAGCGACTATATGCAGAACGCCCTTCGCCAAAACCCTGACCATATGTTGAGGCGTCTGGGTGACGGCTTTTACGAGCAGCAGCTGATTCGTCAACAGGTCACTGACCTCACCGGCCAGCGTTATCTGGCGGGCTACAACAATGATACCGACCAATACAAAGCTTTAATGGATGCCGGGGTTACTTTTGGGGAGCGTTACAACCTGAGGCTAGGCGTGGCGCTGACTGCGAAGCAGATGGCCTTGCTGACCAGCGATATGGTGTGGTTGGTCAAACAAGATATCACGCTGCCGGACGGCACGGTGCAAAGCGCACTGGTTCCGCAAGTTTATGCGCGGGTGAAAAAAGGCGATCTTGAGGGCAGCGGCGCGCTGCTCTCTGGCAACAATGTAGTGCTCAATAGCCAGCGCGACATCACTAATAGCGGCAACATTGTAGGTCGTGAAGTGACGCAGATTAATGCGAATACGTTCACCAACGGCGGTTATATCGGCGGCAATCGGCTTAACATTAACGCGCGTACCGACATCAACAACCTCGGCGGCACCCTGCAAGCTGGCGACAGTCTGGTGGCGATTGCCGGGCGCGACATTAATGTCAGCACTACCCTCGCGGGCAGCGACACTAATCGATATCTCGACTGCGCGGCAGGCATCTATGTGCAAAACGATGGCGGTAAGCTAGGTCTGCAAGCCCTAAACAATATTAACCTGACGGCGGCGCAGGTCAGCAACACCGGCGCGGACAGCCAGACCAAAATCATTGCAGGCAATGATCTCAATCTTGCGACTCTCAACACGACGCATACTGAGAACAGCGACTGGGGCAAAGATAACTACCGCCACCTGACTCAGAACCAAGACGTTGGTACACAGATCAACGTCGGCGGTAGCCTTGGCCTAAGCGCAGGGCATGACCTCAATGCCCAAGCCGCATCGGTGACGGCCAAAGAGAGCATCACTGCGGTGGCGGGTAACGACATCAACCTGACCGCCGGTAATGACTCATATCATCTGACCGAACACAGCAAGCAGAGCAGCAAAGGTATGCTTTCCAGCATGTCGCTGGAGACTCACGACGAAGTGCGCAACCAGAGCGCGCTGGGCAGTAACATCAGTGGCGACAGCGTCACCATGCAGGCAGGGAATAACCTGCTGGTGCAGGGCAGCAGTCTGGCAGGGACTAGCGATGTGAATCTGCTGGCGGGTAATGACCTTAATATCACTGCCGCTGACCAGTCCCGTCAGGAAACGCACCTGCGCGAAGAGAAGAAAACCGGCCTGTCCGGCACGGGCGGCGTTGGCGTGAGCTATGGCAATCAGAGCACCAAAATTACCGACGACGGAAGAACCCAGACCAGCGCGGGCAGCACCGTCGGCAGTACGCAGGGCAACGTCAACCTCAGCGCGGGCAATGGCCTGACAGTAAAAGGCTCAGATGTCTTGGGTGGCAAAGATCTCAACCTGACGGGCAAAGAGGTGAACATTCTGGCGGCTGATAACCAGAGCGTACAGACTCACACCGTCGAACAAAAACAGAGTGGATTGACGCTGGCGCTGTCCGGCGCGGTAGGAAGTGCCATCAATAGCGCGGTGTCCAGCGCCAACGACGCCAGCACCGCCAGCAGCGGGCGCCTTGCCGCGCTGGATGGCATTAAGTCAGCCCTCGGCGGCGTGCAGGCTTATCAAGCCTCGCAGCTCGGCGAGGCGCAGGGTGAAGATCAGCAGAACCTGTTTGGCGTCAACCTCTCTTATGGCAGTCAGTCATCCAAGTCGGAGCAGACCCAGACCAATAGTCAGAGTCAGGGCAGTACCCTGACGGCGGGGAACAACCTCAACATCCGCGCCACGGATACCGACATTAACGTGCAGGGCAGCCAACTGCAGGCGGGCAAAGATATTGGCCTGATGGCTAACCGCGACGTGAACCTGATTTCGGCCACCAACACCTCGGTGCTGGACGGCAAGAATGAGAGTCACGGCGGTTCGGTAGGCGTCGGCTTAAACTTCGGCGGCAGTAACAGCGGCTTCACGGTGAACGCCAGCGCCAATAAGGGCAAAGGCTCGGAGAGCGGTAACGGCGTGACCCACACCGAGACCACCCTCAATGCCGGTAACAATCTGAACATCGTCAGCGGCCGCGATACCACGCTGACCGGCGCGCAGCTCACCGGCGACAAAGTCACGATGGACGTCGGCCGCAACCTGACGCTTTCCAGCGAGCAGGACAGCGATAACTACGACTCCAAACAGCAGAACGTGAGCGGCGGTGTCAGCGGTGGGTTGGGTTCAGCCAGCGCCTCAATCAACCTGAGCCGCGACAAAATGCACAGCACCTACGACTCGGTGAAAGAGCAGACCGGCATCTTCGCGGGCAAGGGCGGTTTCGACATCACCGTCGGCGAGCACACCCAGCTTAACGGCGCAGTGATTGGCTCTACCGCCGATGCCAGCAAAAACAGGCTCGACACGGGCACGTTGGGCTTCGGCGACATTGAAAACCGCGCGGAGTATGAGGTCGAGCACCAGAGCGTGGGGATGAGCACCGGCGGCAACATCGGCGGCCAGTTTGTCGGCAACATGGCGAGCAGCCTGCTGGTGGGCGTGAATGGTAAGGGCAGCGACAGCTCAACCACCAAATCGGCAGTCAGCGATGGCAACATTGTCATCCGCGACGAAAGCAAACAGACGCAAAACGTCGCCGACCTGAGCCGCGACGTCGAGCACGCTAACCAGACCCTCTCGCCAATCTTCGACAAAGAGAAAGAGCAACGCCGCCTGCGGGAAGCACAGAAGATTGGTGAGATTGGGAGTCAGGTTAGTGATATTGCAAGGACACAGGGTGATATTCGGGCTACAAACGCGGGTAAAGCCGAGCTGGCAGAAAAAGGTATTACAGAACCAGAGAAAGGCGCGAAGCAAGAGGCTTGGGATGAGTATCATGCACAATTAGTCAATACTTCTTCCTATAAGACTGCGCAAGCTGAATGGGGTACAGGAAGTGCTATCCAACAGGGGATGCAGGCGGCCACGGCAGCGATTCAGGGGCTTGCTGGTGGGGATCTTAAAGCCGCCCTGGCAGGTGGCGCGGCGCCTTATTTGGCTGAAGTTATTAAACAGACGGCCCCAAATGAAACTAGCAGGTTGATGGCACATGCTGTGGTGGCGGGGGTTCTGGCTGAAATGCAGGGCAACAATGGCTTGGCAGGTGCTGCAGGTGCGGGTACATCGGCATTGGCTGGAGAAGCTATCAAGAAAGCGTTGTACGGTGATACATCAGTTGACCAACTGACAGAGCAACAAAAGCAGACTCTAGTAGGACTGAGCACATTGGCGGCAGGGTTAGCAGGCGGCCTAGCTGGCAGTGATTCGTCTGGTGCGATAACAGGGGCTCAGGCAGGTCAGAACGAAATCAGTAACAATATGACGAGTATTGGTTTGGTTCAGCGGATTATGGCAAACCAGATTCTGAACTCGGCAGCTATGGCTGAAGCAGGCAGCCAAAATCCAAATGATCAGGCGGCGCTAGCCTTGACCAAGCAGGTCAAATCAGGGTTAGATTCGGCATGTTTAGCCAACAGTGCGTGTTTGATGTTGGCAATAGTTAAGGCGCATAGCCAGCAGCATACAGGTGGAGCGGACAGTAAAACTGAAACCATACCGGCGGCTAAAGATGATTTAATCGGTGGCAAGTTGGAAAGTCCAGTTGCGGATCCAAATAAGGACACGACACTGGTGACACCGGATCAACGTGGTGAGCAAGGTGCCACTCATACTGGGAATTCGGATGGAAAATCAGATACCGATGGGAATGTATTAGTAAATCCAGGAGTTGATCCGTTTACTAAAAAAGATGTTGTGTATCTATCTGAAAACTCAAATGCCAAGATAGATAGCATCATTAATGAAACTATGTCAGGGAAGAAAAACTTCACCAGTTCTACAACATTAACAACTGATGAGGCTTTGGCTGCAGGTTTAAAATTCCTCGGTTCAGGTTATAAAGAAATTGGTAAATCAGGTTCTGGGGTTTATCACAGTGCTGATGGAACGAAGGAGTTTAGGATCGATTCAGGATCTATAGGCGGAGCCCATGCTCCTGGTGTACCGCACGTGCATTTTGGTTTAAAAAATCCTGAAACAGGTAAATACGTCTCGAATAATCATGTTCCTTATAAAGATTAAGGAAAATCAATGGCCTTAAAAAATGGTGTTATAGCTAGTGGAGAATATCAAGGATGGAGCATCAAGATAATCGATGATACTCAAGGGGATACAGGTGGGTTTTATTTGATATTACGAGATCCTACTAATATAGAAGTCTTTGATTATTGGTTTGAAAAAGAGGAATTCCTTAAAAATCAGCTGGTTGACTTTGATGTTTGTTGGGATTTCTAAAGTATCCCCCCGACTATAGTGTGGGGGATATTGTATTTACGCCTCAAAAGCAACCTTAGCTCGCTGGGTAATCACCATCTTGCCCGACGAGGAGGTACGGTAATATGTGCTGCCTTGTGAGGTCAAACTCGCTCAACCTCTCTTATGGCAGTCAGTCGTCCAAGTCGGAGCAGACCCAGACCAATAGTCAGAGTCAGGGCAGCACCCTGATGGCGGGGCTTGCTGGTGGGCTGACGGGGGACATTTCGGCGAATGTGATTGAGGGTGCGTAGGCGGGTAAAACGGCGGCGGAAAATAATAACCTTGCTGTCATTCGTACCGGTGAAGCGGCTTGTGCGGAAATACCTGCGTGTAGTAAAGCTGTCATTGATATTGGACTCGGCGCTCTGGTCGGTGTTGGTGTCGCCACCTCGGCGATGGAAGATCTCTCAGGATCGCAGAAAACCAATGTTATGCTGGCAGCGATGTCGGGCGATCAGAATCTTATCGACAATCTGTCACCGAGCGAGCGTGCAGCTTATGAGGAATGGAAGGGAAATCAAGGCCTGATCACGATGTTCCCTGCGGGAGAGAAAGATCCAACCGGTGGTAAGCTTGAAAATCCTATCCCAGGCCAGAATAAGGGAACGTCACTGGTTACGCCGGATCAGAGTGGCGGGCAGGGCGCGATTAATACAGGTAATAGCGACGGTGCACCGGATGTAGGTGGGAATACCACTACGCCGATTGCTGAGCAGAATCCGGACGATTTGGCTTATCTGGCTGGAGGGTATGAACCGAATAAAGGCGCAGTTGGTAATATTGGTGAGTTCTTTAATCAGTCTGGTTTTGGTAGCCAGATGAATGAGAATGCCCGTAAAACCAGTCAGATCTACCAAGGACAAAGTGTCTATCAGGCTAAAGGTACTGTCGGTGATTATATTGCTAAAGGTGATAAGTATTACCTTGATGGTTCACATAAAAATCATCTTGAAGTATTTGACAGCAAAAGAAAAGTTAAGGCTGTGTTGAATCTTGATGGTTCATATAATGACACCAAAACGCAGGCCGCAATTAAAGAAGGTCGGAGACTACCGAAATGACAACTTATTCATTCCTCGACGAAATGAAGGGGGATTTCCTAGATATTTTAAATCGAAAATCACCTCTACCAATAGATATTGATGATTTAGCTATCAATTATAGTGAATCACTGGAAAGTTCATTGGCCAGATATATAACGTTATTGCGATCTAAAACGGAATTACTTGCTCAGGCGCAAAAAAATGATGATGAACTTGCAATGCAATCGGCTTTGCTGAGATTGAGAACTCATGCAATGAGTTTGTCTAGTTTTTTTGATGCCATTGTGGAAGATACAGAAACGGTACTCCGAACTGGCGAATGGATGGAGATCCCAGAAAATTATAAAACTCCAGAACACTACAAAGATCCTAATTCTAAATAAGTAAAATCCCGGCCAAGTCGCCGGGATTTTACTTTGTAGCCTTAGCTGCCAAACTCAGCCCTGATCACCAGACACCCGTTCTCAGCCGTAATACTCACCGGCTGGCCGGTACTAAACCCCAGCTGTTCCAGCCAGTTACCTTTAATCTTCAACTGTGGCCTGGGGTTCGGCCTGCCGCCATTGGGGCGGTAATCGACGGTGTAACGGCGGGCTTGGAGGGCTGACGTAGAATTGCGTTCTGTCATGATCTACTCCTGCTTAGTTGGTAGTGATGAGTGGCAGTAATAGGGGGTGGCCAGTTTGTCGGCAACATGGCGAGCAGCCTGCTGGTGGGCGTGAATGGTAAGGGCAGCGACAGCTCAACCACAAAATCGGCAGTCAGCGATGGCAGCATTGTCATCCGCGACGAAAGCAAGCAGACGCAAAACGTCGCCGACCTGAGCCGCGACGTCGAGCACGCTAACCAGACCCTCTCGCCAATCTTCGACAAAGAGAAAGAGCAACGTCGCCTGCAGGAGGCGCAGAAGATTGGCGAGATTGGGAGTCAGGTTAGTGATATTGCAAGGACTCAGGGTGATATCAACGGGCTGAATGAGGCGAAAAAAGAGCTGGGACCGTTGAAAGAAAATGCGACCGAGAAAGAGCGCCAAGCTTACGTTGACGCATTGCGTAATACCCAGTCTTATAAAGACGAAATGAAGAAGTTCGGGACAAGCAGTGCTATCCAGCAGGGGCTACAGGCGGCGACGGCGGCGATACAGGGACTGGCGGGTGGTGATATCAAATCGGCCCTTGCCGGAGGTGCCGCGCCGTATCTGGCTGAGGTGGTGAAGAAAGTGGCGCCGGATGAAGAGAGTCGAGTGATGGCGCATGTTGTATTAGGGGCTGTGTCTGCTGAGTTACAAAGTGGCAATGTATTAGCAGGGGCATCTGGCGCCGGAATATCAGCAGCAGGAGCTGAATACATTAAAACTCAGCTTTATGGCGACCGTAGCGTGGAGCAATTGACGGAGCAGGAAAAACAAACTGTGACCGCGTTGGCTACGCTTGCAGGCGGATTGGTCGGCGGGATCGTTGGTGGTGACATGAGTTCGGCGATGGATGGTGAAAAAGCTGCTCAGAATGAAGCGAACTTTAACTGGGCAGATAATCCGTCGACAGATCAGCAGGTACGAGTGCTATCCGCGCAATATGAAAATGCCTTGAGTGGTTGTAAGGCAGGGGACCCTAGTGCATGTCGTCAAAAAGACGAACTTGAGAAATCTTATACTTTCCTTGCGGTTACTGCGGGTACGTCAATGATGGGTGGTGTAGCCAGCACGACGACTAAGTTGATCAGCACAGGGCTGAGTGGTGCGGCAAATGCGACTAGTCAGTTACTATCGGATGATCCGTTTAGCTATCAGAACTTCTTAATTGCCAGTGTTGGCGGCTGGAAATCTGCGGGTGCAAGCTTAGTGCCGACGGTAGGAATAAGCGCCGGGACGGCCTATATATCCAGTACGCTGGATGGTAAAGATCCTACGGGCTCAATTACAGGAGCCATTTTAGGGTCAACATTCAGGTATGGGGTCAGTACAGAGATAACCAGTCAACTGATGAAGAAAGAGATCGAAAGAAAGATCGGTATGTCAGTGAGTCAGAACGCGCTAAAATACATGGATGAACCGATTTATGCGGGGTCATTTATCAACTCAGATGTGAAATTGAGTCCATATCCTGGGATTTGGGGAGGGGGGGGCTGATACCGCTGGATCGGAAGGTCTTAATCAATATATTTCTGAGAAATTCAAAAATGATGAAGTTAAACATGAGAATAAATAGAGATATTGGTTTTAAGGTATTTATCTATCTTATTACTATTTCAATTCTATCTATGGTGCTTATGTTCTTACTGATGTTTTTTTCTGTAAGCATCTTTTTTTATTTGAAGAATGGATGGCCAATCGATATTGGTTTAGAAGATTTGCTACAGGCGTTGAAAAAAGGTGTGCCAATCGGTTTGATATTGGGTGTAGGTACATGGTTTATGCATAGATTTAACATTCGTTAACAGTAATCCCGGCTCTCTCGAAGCCGGGATTATTCCTTCTACGCCCTTAAAATCCCTTCGCTCCGCCTCCGGATAATGATGATGTTGGGCGCGGTAGCGACATCTACATGTTCGGCTTCGGAAAGCCCTTCCCACGTAGCTTAATGTCAGCAGTACCCTCGCGGGCAGCGACGCAAATCGGAGAAACAAACCGTCAGCGCGCTGGCGACACTGGCTGCGGGTCTTGCAGGCGGCTTGACGGGCGATAGCTCAGCGGATGCCATTGCGGGGGCGCAAGCAGGGATGAACTCAGCTGAGAATAATGCGCTGAGTGTGCCGGACAACAAAGCTCGCGCTCAGGAAATGTCTCAGTGTAAGGGCAGTGCTGCCTGCGAAAATGCCGTTATTGATAAGTATAAGAAAATTAATGCTGAACAGCATGAAAGCGTTGTGGGATGTAAAGGCGCTCAGGACTGTGTTAACAAAGCTAATGAAATTGAACAGTTACAGGTTGATTATGCCAACCGTATCAATGAGTTGCTGGAGAAAGCGCGTGCTAATGGTGGTTTAAGTCCGGCAGAACAGAACGAATTGTCTATTCTTCAGGTGGCGTCTATCCAGCTTGAAGCAGACAGAAACGCGGCGATCCACAATGCGCTAATGTCAGGTGATTCACCTGAAGCGAAACAGCTTGCGATAAACTCACTGGCACAGGTGGCAGGAACAAGTGCTGCTAGAATTGCTGCGGGGGTTGGAAAGACTGGAAAGGCTGGGGCAAAAGAAACATCGGCAACCGGGGAAAGTAGTACTATTGTTCCGGGTGGTGGGTTGGCTGCTCATGAGAAAGCAGGCGGTCATTTGATTGATCGACATGTAGGAAAAACTGAAGCGGAGTTATTTGATAGAGTGTCTACAGGCAATACAAAAACAGCATCTATATTTACAGATAGGGCTACAGCAGAAGCGGTAACAAGCAAAGCTATTGATAGTAATCAAGCGAAGATCCAGGATTATTAATTCGGTAGCCAAAAAGGTTACTTAGAACTTGATTATCAATCCTCTGCTGTTATTGGGATTAGTGTTACTCGCGGTTCAACAAGTGCTGTACCTGCAACAAATGCCAGAATTATCATTGGAAGAGAATCTTCAATGCGTGGTGGATATAGAATTATTGCTGGATACTCAACGTAATGAATATTAAAGAAAAATACCCCTCTTTATCATATTTACTAAGGTGCTATTTTAATCAGGATTTTGAGGTGTTATTTGGTAATGCGGATGAAACATTAGCGGCTTATAAAGCGACTGAGACTGCGGAAGAGCGGTTGCAGGTGAAAGCTGAAATAGATTATCTGCTAGCACTGTCCTTATCAGATGATGAATTGCAGGACATACTGCTTAACAAAATGGATTGTAGCTATTATTACCCTAACCAATGGTCTTCATCTGAAGAGTGGTTGAAGCAAATACGCAAGCAGATTTACTGAAAGAATCCCGGCCAAATCGCCGGGGTTTTACTTTGTAGCCTTAGCTGCCAAACTCAGCCCTGATCACCAAACACCCGTTTTCAGCCGTAATACACACCGGCTGGCCGGTACTAAATCGCAGCTGTTCCAGCCGCTACCCTGTTATCGTCAGCTATGGGCTGGGGTTCGGTCTGCCCTCATTTTGGTACCGGAGGGAAAGTACAGCGAGCTATTCAGGCAGCAACCGCTGCTTAACATCCACAAGCCAAGCTTAGCAGATACCCATATTATTCAGCTAATCGCACAAATTGATGGAATTCATACATAAAATTGATAATAAGCCGTTCGTTTGCGGCTAGGATCCCAACCATGATTAAATTATTTCTTATAAGTGGCATTAATTAGTTGAATCAGTATTTTAATTAAAAAATCCATTTGGTACTATTTACACCGATTGTATATCAACTTATACAATTTTATTTACATTTTCTACAAATTATCAATCTATAGTGCTAATCCATATCGGGCATGGCTCATTAATTTTTTATAATATTTTAGTTAAGGATAACACATGAAGTATGGCATTTTATCTCTGGTAGTTTTAGCCTCTGTCGGCGTGTCAAGCGTCGCAAAGGCCGACTCACAAACCATCAGTCTGGGCTATGCACAAAGTAAAGTGCAAGACTTCAAGAATATACGTGGTGTCAACGCTAAATATCGTTATGAATGGGACTCGCAGGTAAGCATTCTCGGTTCATTTACTTATATGTCAACGAGCGGTAATTTGTTTGATAGTGAATCGGATAAATATGCTAACTATGATGATCATATAAAAGTAAAATACTACTCTCTGCTTGTTGGACCGGCTTATCGCATTAATGAATATGTATCGTTTTATGCGTTGGGTGGTGTTTCTAAAAACAAAATTGACATAAGCCAGAATTACCACCACAGTGACTATACTTACACAGAAAATTCCAACAATAGCAAAACTGCTTTCGCATATGGTGCCGGTGTCCAAGTTAATCCAACAGAAAATATCGCAATTGATGTGGGTTATGAAGGCAGTAAAATCGTAGATGCTAAGAACAATGGGTTTAACGTAGGTATTGGCTATCGTTTTTAATCAATAATGTTGCATATTAAAAGGAGTAGCTCAATGTTGCTCCTTTATATTGATAGGTGTTACAAGTATATTATCCTCCGTCCGCTTAATCTCTAACGCAATAATAATTGTAATCTCTAATAGGATGAATTGAAGGAGTTAACGGCTGTTGGTATATAAAAGTTGGAACTTCAATGAGTGATAATATTAATGATGGCTGGCTTATATTTCTTTAGAAAAGGCTTTTCCTTTTCAAGATGATGGGGATATCAATAGCCAGGGTTGCTTAATTATACGTTGAAAAAACACAAGGAATTCGAAAGTTATGCAGCAAGAAATCATAAATATATACAATGAGGATATTTCGCTAAAAGGCTCTTATCTTAAAAGTATAATGTTCAATGGGAGTTCTCTGGAGATAATATTCTCAAGGTTCACTGATGCAAGCCCAGAGATGATAAATATTAATTTTGAGTGGTTACACTCATTCCGCGTCACTGATGAGGGGGATCTGCTTAAGCTACAGAATGAGTTAAAAGGGACATTGCTTCATGGGGTATACCTAATCGAGGGATCTGCATATTTACAGTGGTTTAATGATCAGAGCTATGACTCACATGCTGCCGAAAATATTAGCCATTATCTTTTTGTGACTGGTAATGATGTTATCGATGTTTTATCCTCTGTACCTCCAATAATATCAAAATAAACCTATGAGCAGCTTTCGTAAGGAATTTGGTGATCTGTCTTTTTCGAAGCCACTAAATGAACAATCATCGCTTGAAATTTGGTATGAATCCGTCATGGATGTTCCATTTGATGAATTGACCATCGAGGATCTTTGCCGTGCGATCCGTCAGGAACTTTGCTTGGCAAAGTTGCTTCCCAAGGCATTAGTTAGGCTACGGCAAGATATTTTAGCCGGTGAATTTTATGATGGTGAACTCTTAAATGCCGTTGCGAGCTTACCGTCGACACAGAGAAGTAAGCATCTCTCTTTTTTTAGACAACTTAAAAGTTTATTGGATGACATAGTTACGCTAAGTGCTGACGAAAATACATTGAACAACATCATCAAACTGCGCAAAGTAACTCCTTAAAAAACACAGATTCTTGCACAAAAAAATCACAGGCCGAAACAATGACTGATACAGCAAAGATTGAAAAGGACATTAATCGTTTCGTTAAAAATGCTTGGGGGGCGGCGATACTGTCGGCGGCTATTAACCTGGGATTTACGCTCTACTTTTGGTCGGGGCTAGGGCATGGGTTGTTAGCCAATATTTATAGTATTGGTTACACCCTTGCTGCTGTTGCTTTGGCTTATGGGATTTATCGTAGAAGCCGTATTTGCGCGGTGGCTATGCTCTTGCTTTTCCTTTTCGTGAAAGCCCTAAATATATCGGTTAATAACACGGGTAGCACAATTATTGTGACGATGTTTATTCTTATGTTTTGTGGCGGGGTGGTGGGGACTTTCTTCCATCATCAGAACATAAAGTCTAAAAACATTGTCAGAAAACACATGACTCTTGCTACCGTAGTTTGTGTTTTAGTCTCTCTTGGGGTGATGTTTGGAATGGGGGCTTTATTAACCAAAAGTGCCGATCAGGCTTGGGCGACGTTTGAGGTGCAGAGCCAGGCTGAAATCTCTAAATTATCACTGCCAGTCAGAATGGATTATTACACGGTTTTAAAAAGTGTTGAGATTAATAATAAGAAACTCATTTATACCCATGGCGTCGAAAATATAGATTTTAATGAGGTGGATTTTTCAGCGCTGGATAAAAATAACAGAGCCATTTTTATCAAAGGCTTTTGCGCTACGCCGATGGTGCAACAATATGGTCTGACGGTTGACTATGTTTATAACCAAGGCTTGAGTGAGAAGACCTTATCTTACGACAAAACGGACTGTCCGACTGAATAGCCGGAGAATCTAAACAGCCTGCACCTCTCTCCGAATTAAATTTCAGTCAAACCTCCCCGAAAAGGGGAGGAATAAACCCCGACGGTTTCCTCGCCAACTAATTCACAATCTCAATTTTTATCAGCCTTGAATCGCCGCGCCCGTGATCGTCGACAGCCCGGATGCGATATTGGCCGTTATTTTCCGGTCGCCACTGAAGCGCGGTTTTGCTGGCGCTACTGCCGAGATAAATATCATCCACAAACCAATACACCGTTTTGCTGTCCGCGTCGGTGGTGGCGTTGAAGACAATCGCATCGCGGCCTTGCTGCGACTGGCGCAGGGTGTAAGTGGTATTGCGCAGTGGAGAAGTGATGCGCGGCGGCGATCCGCTGACCGAATTAATGTCACTCTTGCAGCGGCTGTTATTGGGCGGCGTGCGTTTGGGTAAACCGGCCTGTGCGAAAACGTTCGCTAAGTCCGACGGCCAGAACTCAAACACCTCGGTGCGCGTCTGCACAGGGTCATAAGGCGGGCAGGCGACTTCCCCGGTCTGAATATCCAGCACTACCGGGCGGTAGATGGTATCGACCTTAATTGGCGATTTGCCCGGAATAAACCAAGTTTTACCCTGCTGCTGGCACCAAGGGGTCGGCAGGTCGCCGCTGGCGAGGCAGATATCCACCCGTTTTAACTGTTTTGGCCACGGGTGTTTTGGCTCGCGCAGGGCTGGATAATTCGCCTGCACGCTGTCGATAATGTTGAAGAACAGCGGCGCAGCGGCATCTGCACCAATGAAAGCCCCGTTACCTTTACTGTCGAAATTCCCCTCCCACACCACCAGCACGTAGGGGCCGAAAATCCCCGCTGTCCACGCATCGCGAAATCCCCACGAGGTGCCGGTTTTCCAATACACAGGCAGAGAGGTCGGCCTTTGCGCCAGCGTGTCGCCCGGCCTGCGGTGCTGGCGCAGCATATCCAGCGTAATAAAACTGGCTTCATTACTCAGCAGCCGAATCGGGGCGGGGGAGGCGTCCTGCTTTTGCAGGCGCAGCGGTTTGAGTTCGCCACGGTTAGCCAGCAGCGCGTAAAGCCGCGCCAGCTCTTGCACCGTGACTTCGCCGCCACCGAGCACCAGCGACAAACCATAGTGACTTTCACTCGCCATATTGGCGACACCCGACAGCCGCAGAAACTGATATAGCGTCGGGTTCTTGAGCTGGGAGGCGATATATACCGCCGGAATATTGCGGCTGAAGTTTAAGGCATCGGTGGCAGTGACTGGGCCGAGAAAGCGCCGGTCAAAGTTCTCTGGCGCGTAAGCCCCGAAGGAAGAGGGCACGTCTTTGAGAATGGTCATCGGGTGCAGCACGCCCTGTTCCAGCCCCAGCGCGTAGATAAAAGGCTTGAGAGTCGAGCCGGGCGAGCGCTTTGCCTTGGTGCCATTAACCTGCCCCTGAATATCCCGATTGTAGTAGTCAGCCGAGCCGACCAGCGCCCGCACGCCCATATCGCGCGTATCGACCAGCAGCGCGGCGGCGTTGTGGATCCCCCGGCTAGCGTTGCGGGTGATGAAGGCGTCGACCTGCCGCTCGACCAGTTTTTGCAATCCTGCGTCCAGCTCGGTATCGACTCGGCTTTGGGTGCCTTGCAATGGCGGATGCTCTTGGCGAATCTGTTCGATAAAGTGCGGCGCGATATAGGGCATCTGCTCCGGCTGGCGCAGGCTCAGCGGCAGTTGAAATAGCGCGCTTTGGCTGCTGTCGGTGTCGTAGCGCTGCTGCCAGCGGGCAAACAGACGATTGCGCGCCTGATTTAGCGCCTCGCCGAGCACGCCGGTTTTGGTGTCGATGCGATAGCTCGGTGACTGCGGTAAGACCGCCAGCGTCAGGGCTTCCGGCAGGTTGAGATCGCCCGGCGACTTGTTGAAGTAAATCAGGCTAGCCGCGCCGATGCTCTCAATATTCCGTCCATAAGGCGCATAGTTGAGATAAGCCTCGAGAATGTCGTGCTTGGAATAACTCAGTTCGAGCTGCACCGCGCGGACAATTTGCCAAAGCTTGCCGGAAGGCGTGCGGGTGTTGAGATGCCAGTGCATGCGCGCCAGCTGCATGGTCAGCGTCGAGCCGCCTTGCTGCTTGCCGCCAAGAATATAACTGCGCCAGAAGCCGCGCAGCAGGCTGGCAGGGTTGAAGCCGGGATGAAAGTAGAACCAACGGTCTTCATGCAATTGAATGCCCTGAATCACGCGCGGGGAAATCTGCTCCAGCGGCGTCCAAGTGCGATATCGCTCGTCATTGGCGAGCGTGATACGCAGCAGGGTGCCGTTGCGGTCGTAATAAGTGCTGGAAAAGGGCAAACCTTGGGACAGCGGCGGGTGAGGCCACAGGCGGCAGCCGATGAAGAAGATAGCCAGCAAAAAAACGGCCATAAGGCCGTTTTGTAGGAGACGTTTTAGGCTAAAAGTCTGAGTCATGCGTTACTTTTTAGCATCCGCCGAAACCACCACGATACTCCCCGAACCTACCGACAGCGCCTGAACCTCGCGGTCGTACATGGCTTCGCCGAAGGCTGGAGGAATAACGAAGCTGCCGGTATTGGTCGATTTAATCTGATATACAAACTCCTGCACCTCGGTGCTGGCGCTGCCATAGATAATCACCCGATCGTCGCGCACGTCGCTGTAGTCCGGCTGCCATGTTGAGCCGTCGGCGGCGATTGGCGAGCGCCAAACGTTGTCGGCCTGCGCCTCGCCTTCGCCATTCTCGCCTTCGTTTTCCGGCTCTGGCGCGGCCTGCTGCACCACTTCAAAGCCGCCCGGCAGCAAATCGACAATCGCCAGATTACTTTGGCCTTCTTTAGCATTAGCGCGGATCTTCAGATGGACATTAATCTTCTCGCCCAACGTCACCTGAGTAACCGGTTTGCCGTGCTCGTCGGTGTAATCGCGAGTAATTTCCAGCCCGCGAGAAATGGCTTTTTGCGGCGCGGCCACGTCGTAGCCTGATTGCGTCACCACGTACCAAGCCGGGGCGTTGTTCTGGTTGCTGAACTCAATTGAACGCGCCGAGGCGTTGAAATCACCCTTGGCGAACAGCCCTTGCAAGGTCGAGATAACCTCCGGTTGCGCCTGCTTCTCTTTACTGATGGCGCTGATGCTCAGGGCATCGGCACTCGACTGCTGGGCGATTTGGCTTGAGTAACTGTCCAGCGCCAAAATGCTCATGGCGGAGGAGTAAGTGGTGTAACGCTCCTCTTTCAGCGCTTTCACCATATTCTCCAGCACCTGCGGCGGGATCGACGCGGCTTTCTCCGGGAAGTGGCGAGTGATCAGGTACAGGCGAGTGGCGTCCTGCACCAGCGGGTCGAAGTAGTTCTGCGACCACCAAGCGCTGTTGTACGCCTTGCCCAGCTCATTCCAGCTTGGCTGCAACAGCTTATTGGCTTCGTCATCCATTTTCAGCAGGCGGTAAGAAGAAGCCAAATAGAGCGCGCTCAGGTCAGTTTGCCAGCTGGTGGCATACCCTTTTTGCAGGCTGTCCTGCACCGATGCCAGCGAGTTGGTGGTGACTTCCCCCTGCAGCGTCAGCAGGTAAACCGCAAAGGTGCGCAGGCGCAGATGGTACAAGTCCTCATAACCGCTGGCGGCCTGTTCGCGCAGGGCGCTGTTGGCCTCTTCCAGCATACCGGCAGGGATGGCGTAGCCGGACGATTTTGCCAGCAGCATATACTGCACGACATATGGCGTGATGAACGGATCGGCAACCGGCGAGGCCTGCCACAGGCCAATCGCGCCGCTGTCGTTCTGCCGCGAACGCAGGGTGCGCAGCATGTTGTTTAACTGGCTGTTCACCTCGGCCTGACTCAGCTTGCCCTTGAGCTGCGGATATTTGCTTTGCAGCACCAGTGGAATCGAACGGCTGACAATCTGCTCAGAGCAGTAATACGGGTAGTCCGCCAGATACTGCGCCAGTCCGCTGGTCAGCACCAACGGCGAGTTCGACACCACCGCCTCGCGCTGGGCGTAGGCATCAAACATGCTGCGCAGGTTATCGACACTCTGGGTATTGCCGCTCATGCGGCCCATCACTGACTGGGTGCGGAATGGCATCGCCGGGCGCACCGAGGTGCTGATGGTGCGGCGGCTGCTCTTGTCGGCGTAATGAGCGTCGAAGACCAGCGGTGCATCCCCCAGTTCAGCTTTGGCACGCAGGCGGAAGGTCAGATTGCCTTCGCGCTTGGCGGCCAGCGACAGCGACTGCTGGGCATTGCCCACCACCTCAAGCTGCGGCGGCGGGGTCAGCCTAACGGCGATATCCACCGGCTGGTCGCCCATGCCTTCAAGGTTGTTGCTCACCCCGACGCTGACGTCAAACTCATCGCCCGGCGCCACCATAGAAGGCACATTTGGCGTCATGATGAAGTTATCGCGCACCGTGGCGTTGGTCTGCGCCATGCCGATTTTGTCCGGCGTGACGGAAATCGCCATCACGCGGATTTTGCCGTTAAAGTAATCCGGCACCGGGTAGTCAAAGCGCGCCTGACCATTGACCGGCACGATGCCAGACCAGTAGGCCACCGGCTTATCGCGCTTACGTTTGAACGGGTTGAGATGCAGATCCAGTCCTTCACCGGCGTCACCGCCCGGCGCTGACGTCAGCGACATGATTTTACTGAACTCCGGCAGGATCAGGTCGAGGATCTGCGCGCTGTCGACGCTCAACTCGCGCTTGCGGAAGAAGAACTCCAGCGGGTCTTTCAGCTTGTAGCGCGCGACCTGCAAAATCCCTTCATCCACGGCGAACACCACCACGTTTTGCGGCGAGTCGGTATTGACGGTGATCGGCAGTCTCTCTCCCGGTTTAATCACCTCCGGCGTGCTGAGTTGTAACCCGGCTTTGCGCGCGCTGGTGCTGATTTTGAATGGCATCACGCCGTAGCTCAGCGGGCTCATGAAGATCTCATCGGAATTCACATCGCGCACGAATTGCACGTTGATGTAGCCATTCCCTTCCATGCCTGCTGGTACGCGGATCTTTTGCACCGAGCTGGTGGTGGAGCTTTTAAACCATTGCCAGCTATAGACTTTATCTTTTTCGATGGTGATTAGGCCGCTGCCGGTGTAAGGCGCGTTGATAGCGATTTCAATCTCTTCGCCCGGCTGGTATTCGGCCTGATTAAGCTTCAGTTTTAGCTCGGCGTTGCGGTCCAGCGAGCGGCTGAGGTTGGCGTTACCGGCCACGCTATATGAGACGCGGTTGAGCACCTGACCCTGCGCGGTTTTCACCACCAGCACGAAGTCGCCCGGCTGCTGGGTCGGCAGGCGGAAGTCGCTGCCTTCGGCGGCAATCGCTAGCGGCTGCTCTGAGAGCTGCACTTCGCGCATTTTCGACTGATATTTATAGACGCCTGAGTCCTGCTTGGTCAGCACCGACACGGTTTTTTGCTCAATCAGCGACAGGCTGAGGTTCGGCAGGGCAATCTTGGCCAATGACGGGTTAATCGCAATCAGGTTGAGATGGCGCTCGGCGTCCTTATTGATGTAACCCAAGTCGCCGTCGGCCTTCACCCCCACCAGATAATCATAAGGTGACACCAGCACGCGGGCGGTGGCGGCCACAGAGCGGCCACTTCCGGCGGTGAACGCTTCGGACAGCAGTTGCAGCTGATAGGTGGCGTCGGCATAGGCTTTGAGATCGAGTGGGATCGCGGCTTTACCCTCCAGATCGGTAGTCTGCTCCTGCAACTCGGTGTCGAATCCGTCGTTGTTGGTGCGGTTCTCGTAGAACAGGTAATCGGGGTATTGATCAAAGCTCGGGTACATTGGGCGCAGGGTCAGTTTGGAGGTCACGCGGCGGTTCTGCGCCGGGGTGCCAAACAGGTTTTGCACATCAATATTGGCTTGCAGTTCCGACGGCTTGACCCAGCCCTGTTTGCGGTCCGGCGTCAGTTGCAGTTTAACCTTCAACTGGTCCGGCTCGAACTCTTTGACATTGACCGCCACGTGGCCGAGCAGGGTAGTGGCGTCGTTATTTTTGCCAATCAGGTAGAGATAGACATTCCACTCGCCGGTCGGCGAACTTTCGCTGGTGGTGTAGCTCAGTTCGTTAAAGCCGCTGGCGGTGAGTTTAAGCGGCTGGGTGCTCATCAGCGTGTCGCGCGGGTCGCGAATTTCAGCGCGAACCGGCACGCCCGCCAGACTGTTGCCCCACTGGGCGGTGCGAGTGATCAGGCCGATGTTGAAGGTGTCGCCGGGGCGATAGACGCCACGGTCGGAGAACAGATAGCTGCTGAGGGTGCGCGGGTCAGACGGCGTTTGCTCGCCGCTGACGTCAAAACGTGACAAGTCTAGGCCGCGATCGTTGTAATCGCTGGTCGGCAGGAAGGAGACGTCTCCCTGCTTTTCGACCAAGAACATCACCGGCTGGCGCTCATTTTTATAGACATCGAGTGCCGGGAAGCGCGCGTGGCCGTCGGCATCCGTGGTTTGGGTGAGCAGAGTCACGCCGTTTTTACCAATCACCGACACCTTGGCGTCGCTGACCGGCAGGCCGGATTGCACTGACTGCACGAACACGTCGCGGGTTTTGTCCTGCGAGCGCTTGCTGATAATGCCCAAATCAGTGATCACCACGAAGCGCGAGTCGCCGACCTGCGCGTCGCCGCTCTCATCGTCTTCGCTGTACTGCTCTTCTTCTGGCTGCCCCTCTTCAGGCTGCTCGGCCTTTTTCGCCGGGTCCCACGGGGTCAGGGTGAGTAAGAAGACGCCGCGACGGGCGTTCGGGTTATCTGATAAATAGCGCGACAGGTCGATGCCCTGATAGCTCACTTCGCCCGGCTTCTGGTTTTCCACCGCGTGGGTGTATTCAAAGTGCTCGGTAAAGTATTCATCGCCCAGACGGTTGAACTCCGCCGAAGAGTATTGACTGCTTTTGAAGGAGACGATGTGCTGCAACTGGCTTGGAATAACTCGCTTGATATCCAGCTTGAGGCCCGGCACGTTGCGAGCCGCCACGCTAATTTGCTTCTCACCGTTCATGGAGAGCAGCGAGCCTTGCGACATAAAACTCAGCGAGGTCGGGTAGTCCGGCACCGCCACCACGCGATACTGCTTCTCCGGCATCTTGTAGCCGCCGAATGAGGTCAGCGCGTTATTGATTTCCACCAGCAAATAGCGATGGGCCGGGGCGTCAAAGGTGAAGCTGAACTGCGGCTGGTACTCCTGCTCGGCGTCGTTTAATGCCAGCTTGACCGGCGCAGACTGACTGATGATGCCGGTATCGATGTCGGACATTGACCACGGGTAGATAGCATCTTGGTCATCATCACCGTATTTCGGGTTCTTTTGCGGTAACAGCCAGGCTTTGACCGCGGCACCGATCTCTTTATCTTTTACGCCGTCGCTTAGAGCAACCACCAGCGCGCGGCTGCCTTGGTTATCGTCGGAATTCACCACCGTGGCGGCCACGTCGGCCACGCTGAGGCTATACAGGCTTGGCACGCTGACCCAGTTGTCTTTCTTGCCCGACGTCGGCTGCGAAGCCACGCTGGCCTTGACGCCGCTATCAATGGCGACGTGAACCGAGCCACCCTGTTCTAAGGCTTTTAGCGGTTCAGAGTGGACCCAAGCGTTAAGTTTTTTCTCGTCATACACCAGTGAGAAGTTGAGTTTTTTCTCCGGCGTCTCTTTCCCTTCAATCAACCCCAGCGAGATGCGTTTTTCGAAGCTCGCCACGTCCACCGGCGCGTTGAACTGCACGCGGAAAATCGCGCTGCGCTTCTGGGCATCCTGCGGATCTTGGTAGTACTCGGCCTGACCTAATTGATAGTCAAACGACGGCGCGTTGGCGCTGTATTCGGTCTGGTTAATTTTGATTTGCGGGGCCAGCAGCTTGGCGGCGTCGAGCTTAATTTTATACGCCGAACCCATTGGCAGCGCGGCCTTCGGGGTGAAGACCAGCGTTGCGGCATTGCGCCATGCCCATTGGCCTTCAACGGCTGGCGACAAGCTGACGCCTTGCTCGACGGTTTTACCCACCAGCGTGATTGGCGCGGCGGCATTGCTGAAATAGAGAATAATTTCCTGCGGCGGGCGGTTCTGCGCGTTGTAGTTAATTAGCTGTGGTCCGGCGACGCGCACAGTGGTTTGCTGGTAAACCATCGGCGCAGGTTCAATCGGCTGCGGGCGGTTGAGCCACGCGTGATAGCCATAAAACCCGCCAACCGCCAGCGTGATCAACAACACAACGGCGGCGGCGACGGATTTCGGGTGGTTGTCCACGCCCCTTTCGGTGGTGAGAAAACCCTTCTTCACGCCAGCGACCCACGCTGGAGAACGCCACTGAATATTGCCAATCAGCGGGCGCAGCACCAGCCCTAGCAGCCAGAAAATTTTGGCTAATAGCCAGCACACACCTTTAACTAAAGTGAAGGGCAGACGAAGAAAAAACCGTAATAAATCCATTATTTGAACCTTGTTCCACATGCTAAGGATCGGTATCACTGCGCGCGGCGAGCAGCCAAAACGGCAAAAAAACTCAGGCTATCGGGCTGGCAGGAAGGCACACCACATTTGTAAGGAATGGTAAGTAAAAGCAAGGGAAATAGCGAATAAAACTCTCTCGAAATGACAGGTCAATATCGAACATTTTTTCTCGTCTTTGACTTTGAAATCCTACCCACTTCTCGAATTAACACTATTTTCTATGGCATTTTTTGCACATTTTTCTTACCTAATCTATACGTTTCTTTAACTTAAATTTATCAATAAAAATCCTTCCAAATACCTTTGGCGACTTGCTCTGCAAATATTGGAGCTAACCAAAGGTAAATTTTTAGTGCTTATAGCTAGCCTCACGGATGAGTTACCACTTTTAATACTCATCTGGGAGCTTTTATGAATCGTAGACCGGCGTTGTCAAAAGTTGCGCTTGCTGTCCTTTCCGTTATGTCATTCCCTTCTGTTTTGCTTTACCCACATTCCGCCACCGCCGTGGTGTTAGAGCCTTATAACCCCGTCGACAACGACCAACTTGCGGGACGGGTAACTGTCAACGGCAACACCCTCGACCTTACCGGCGTACAGCGTTTTCAAACCGGCGTAGATGGCGCGGTAAACACCACGCTGGGCGATCTGTTAAATAAAAATCTGGTGGTTAACGGCAACACCTTTATTAATGCCGACCGTCTGGATATTGGCCCGCAGAATTTCGGCATCACCATTCCTGACCCGACCACCGGCGGCAATACCACTTTTCAGGTCTACAATCCGAGCAGCCTGACGGCGTTACCCAAGATTGATAGCAGCACGGCGGTGGCGGACATCGTCAATGTCGGAGACAACCAGTACATCAATGCCCGCGTTGCCGATGTGAACAACGGCGGCACCTTAAATGTGAATATCGGGCAGCCGAATTCAGCCTCGACCGCGAGTTCAAACGGCTGGAGCATGGCGGCCAAGCAGAGCACGCTGTTTAACGTCGACGGCACCACCGGTGGCGACTCGACCCTGAATTGGAACTCCAACAACCGCATCACCTTTACTGGCTCCGCGGCCGACCCTACCGTGCCGCGCCAGTATGCTGTGACTAACTTGATCACCTATAACGGCGCGTTCAATGTGCAGACGCTGGACGGCAAAAGTAACAGTTTCAACGTCACCTCGGCGGCAGGGCTTAAAAGCTATAACGACTGGCTGATCACCCAGCTTGAGTCCGGCAATCTGGACAAAAGTGCCTACCTGACTGAATTCAACAAAGCCTTTGTGCGCAGCAGCGGCACCATTGGCTATAAGATTTCCGCTGATGATCCGAATGACGACGTCGCACAGGCCATTGGCAACCGAATCGTCATTAACGCCAGCGGCGCGGGAGCCAAAGTCAATGTAGCAGCGGGCAAAACGCTGGAAGTCATTGGAGCCAACGGCGGGGCGATCCGCGGTTCGAACGGGGCTGAAGTCACGGTTAACGGCAAGGTCAGCAGTTCGGGTTCGATTGGCTCAGAGGGCGCGGCGGTCTATCTCACCGACACCAGCAAAGGGACCAACAGTGAAACTGGGGTGATCAACGGCGGTTTTGTGAATCGCAACGACGGCACCGGCGTGACCTCAACCGGCTATGGCTCGAGCGCCGTTCAGGTGCAAAACAGCAGTACCTTTGATAACCAAGGTATTATCAACTTAGCCACCACCGGCGGCACCACCTCGGGCATCAACCTTGGCGGCGGATCTACCGCTTCTAACAGCGGAAATATCAATGTCGGCGTCAACGGTTCTAGCGCCACCGGCAGCACGACTGGCGTGCTGGTGGGCGACGCCGCTTCATCCTTCATTAATAACGCGGACGGGGTTATCTATCTTGGCCGTGGCCCGCAAAACAACAAGTCAGAGACACCGGCCGATACCGCGCTGAACCAGAGTGATTTGGCGGCCGGGGTGCAGGTTAACAGCGGCGGCAGCGCCACCAATAATGGCAGTATCGTGCTGGGATCGAGAGTCCAGAACGGCGCGGGGATGTTCGCCAACGGCGGCGACACCACCACGATGGTCAACAACGGCACTATTGATGTGAATGGCCGCGCGACCACCATCCCGCGTGAAAATATCGGCATGTCGGTAGTCAACGCGGGCAGCGGCGGCAACATCAATAACGCCGGAACCATCAATCTGAACGGCGTAAACGGCACCGGGATAAAAGTGATTGCCACGGCGGGCAATACGGCGTCGGCGAAATCCACCGGCACCATTAACGTGGCGGGCGGCGCGGACGCAGCCAGCTCCACCCGCAACTTCGGCGTATGGGTTGAAGGGCAGGGAACCGGCACGGCCACCGCGCAGGTCGACGGCCCGGTGAATTTGTCCGGCAATGGCGCGATTGGCGTCCACGCGCGCGGCAACGCCACGGTCGACGTCTCCTCCACCGCGGTCCCGACCTTCAGTCAGGGAAGCAACCAAATCGCCTTCTTCGCCTATGGCCCGAATGCCAGAATTAACACCATCGGCAACAACGCCTTTGACGTCACCACCACCGGCTCGACGCTGTTCCGCCTTGAGCAAGGGGCCGATTTTGATGGCACCGACCTGACCTTAACCACCTCGGGCGCGAACTCGGTCGGCGTGATAGGAACCGGTACCGGCGGCACCAACGTGGTGACGCAAAATGCCACCTTTGACGTCTCGGGCAATGGCGCAACCGGCGTGATTGTCGAGGGCGGCGCGGTGGGCGTGATTGACGCCGCCACCACCATTAGCCTCACTGGTGAGAACTCGGTGGGAGCCATTGCCGACGGCCAGAAGCACACGCTTACTGGCGCGAACAGCGGCACGGCTTCACCGAATACCAACCTGACCTCTGCGGCGGCCCTCAACTCGTCGCAAAACGGCCTGACGGGTTACATTGCCCGCAACCGCGCTTCGCTGACTAACTCCGGCGACATCAATTTCACCGGCGCAGGCGCGACAGGTATCCGCGTCGAAAGCGGCGCGACCGGCACCAACACCGGCAACATCGCGATTGGCGACGGCGGCACTGGCATCGTGGTCAACAGCGGCACTGGCACGCTGAACACCACCGCCAGCACCAGCGGCACCATTGACGTTAACGGCGGCAGCACCGCCAACCGTACGCGCGGCGTCAGCGCCAGCGGCAACCGCGCCACCGCGACGCTGAGCGACGGCTCCTTAATCAACCTCAACGGCGTCGGGGCGATTGGTGCGGAAGCCATTAATGGCGGCAAGGTCAACGTGTCCGGCAGCGCCACGCCAGCCTTCAACAATACTGACCAGATTGCTTACCGCGCCGTCGGTGCGGGCGCGGCGATCAACAGTGCGACTTCCACTTTGAATGCCAGCACTGACCGTTCAACGCTGTATCGCATTGAAGATGGCGCGGCGCTGGCCTTGGCGAGCGGCTCGACTCTGACAGCCTCGGGGGCCGACAGCCAGTCACTGGTCGGTTCCGGGCTGAATACCCAAATCAACACCACCGGCTCAAGCCTGATTGCCAGCGGCAACGGCGCGCGCGGCGTGGTGGTAGAAGGCGGCGCGACGGGCAATCTCGACGCGGGCAGCTCCATCTCGCTGACTGGCGTGAACAGCATCGGTGGCGTGGCAGACGGCCAGAAGCATGATTTAAGCGGCGCTAACAGCGGCGCACCGCAGGCAGGAACCACCCTGACCAGCGCCGCGACGCTGGTGGGCAATGCGGCGGGGGCGATAGGCTTCGCTGCGCGTAATTTAGGGCAAATCGTCAATAACGGGCTGCTGACGCTTAATGGCGCGGGCAGCACCGGTATTCAAATCACCTCCGGCGGCGGTGCTACCAATAATGGCTCGATTCATGTCCTAAACGGCACCGGGCTAGATGCCAGCGGCGGTGGGAGTTCGAGCGCGCGCGCCGGGCAGATTAATGTCGACGACGGTATTGCTGGCGTGCGTATTTCCGACGGCAGCCAGCTGTCACTTATCGGTGGCGCCAGCACCATTACCACGGCTGGGACGGCGCACGGCGTGCTGCTTGATAGCGGCGCGGCGGGACTGCTGATGAATGACACCACGCTCAACATTAATGGCAGTGGCAACGGTATTGAGAACCGCGCTGAAATCAGTAATATCAGCCTGAATAACAGCGTTATTAATGTGGCCAACGGCAGCGGCGTGCGCACCGCCACCTCTTTCGACCCGGCTTCTACTTTGCGGGTGAAGGTCACGGGGAGCGGCACAGGTTTTAACTTCACTCAGGCCGACCTTTCGACTACCTCTGGCAACTTGGTGCTGGGCAATAATTATCATTTTGAAGTCAGCGGAGCAGGCGGGACGGGGATCAATGCCAATACCACCGGCAATGTCGTCACCTCGGCGACGGTCAATGTGACCAATAGTGCGGGCGGCGCGGCGCTGGTGGCGGGGAAAGCGGGAACCGTGTTGAACACCGGGGTGCTGACCTCGGCAAGCTTGGTCGCGCCGGTGGTGGACCTGAGCAATGGCAGCACGGCGGTGTTTGAGAACCAAGGCACCATCACGCCATCCTCGGCCAGCGCCGTGGCGGTGCAGGGCGGCGCGGGGAATGACAACGTTCTCCTGACCTCCGGCAGCGTGTTTGGCGATATCAATACCGGCGAGGGGGATGACACCATCACCTGGAACGGCGGCACCCTCGACGGCAGCCTGTCACTCGGCGCGGGCAATGCCAATCGCGCCTACATCAACCATGTTGACCTTTCAACAACGCGCCATATCACCAGCGGTGTTGGCACGGATAATGAGCTTAACTTCTCGCAAATCGCGGCGCGCGGCGGCAGCTTCGCCAGCGACGACCCGTCGCGCGGGGTCAATCTGGGCAATGGCTGGAACGTGATTAACTTCAGCAATGGCACAAACTGGGAGCTGACCGGCGACCTGTCGCTGGCGCACAGCAACGTCAACATTGATAGCAGTTCTACCTTATATGCTGGGAATGGAGTGAAGCCGACGATCTCGGGCGGCGAGCTTAACTCGGCGATTGTCACCAACCGCGGCACCATCGACCTGACCAACGGCGCAGGCTCGCCGGGCAACCGCCTGTCGATTAATGGTAATCTAGTCTCTAACGGCGGGGTGGTGAAGATGATCACCGACCTCAACGAAGGCGGCGTGGTGAGCAACCAGTTCACCGACTCGCTGCGCATCGCGGGGAACGCCAACAGCGGCGTCACCACCCTGATTGTCAAGCCTGCGGACATCAGCACCGGCAAACTCACTGACCTCAACCACACCTCATCCATGGAAGCCTATGAAGGTATCTCTGTGGCGCAGGTGGCGGGTAATGCCAACGCCAACAGCTTCGCGCTACAGGGCGGTTATCTGGCATTTGGGCCTTGGAGCTACAAGCTCTACAGTTTCGCGCCGGGCAGCAGCGACGCTAACCAACGCCAGGTCGCCGGAGGACTAGAGAACACCTTCTGGGATTACCGCATCGGTAACGTTTATGTCTGTGAAGGGGATGACTGTAAAAAGGCCGCGCGGCCGGTGGCGGTCACCCCGATCAACCCCGGCACGCCTGAAGAGCCGTCAGTGCCGGTTGATCCAAACGCCCAGCCTTTGGTCAATCCGCCGGACGATGGTTGCGTGGTGGACGGAGTCGACAACTGCGCGCCGGGCCGTCAGGCGGTTACGCCGCAGGTGCCGTCTTATATCTCTGCCCCGGTGGCGCTGGCTTATTACAACGCGGCAATCATGGATAACTTGCACAAGCGCCTTGGCGAGTTACGCCACGAGGAGAGCCGCCCTGATGGCAACGGCGGCGAGATGTTCCTGCGCTATATCGGCTCCAACATGACCTATAAAACCAATGTCGGCTTCAAGCAGTTTGGTTATGACTTCGACATGGATTACAGCGCGGTACAGCTGGGCGGCAACCTCCTGCGCCTCGACGGCGACAAAGACAGCCTGCGCGGCGGTCTGGCTTATACCCACGGTAATAACCGCGTGCGCCCAAAAGCCGCTGATGGCTTTAGCAGCACCACCTTCAACTCGGACAGCATCGCGCTCTATCTGTCTTGGCAGCGCCAAAACGGCTTCTACATGGACGGTGCGCTGTCGCTGGATAGACATCGCGGCGAGACCGATATTCCACGCCAAAAAGAGGTGGGATCGCCGAAAGGTAAGAGCTGGAGCGCCTCGCTGGAGTCGGGCTATCCGTACCTGTTCGACAATGGCCTGAAGCTCGAACCGCAGGCGCAACTGATGTACACCCGCATCAATATGGATAACTTTATCGACGAAGACCGCACCACGGTGGATTACCAAAATTACAGCCAGACCATTGGTCGTTTGGGCCTGCGCGCCGACCGCACTTGGGTAGATGACGCAGGGCGCCAGTACACGCCTTACGTGCGCGCGAACTACTATCGCGGCTGGGGCGGCGAGGCGAAAACCACCATTGGCGCGGAAGGTTTCGACGTCAGCCACACCTTCACCAGCGGCAAGTTCGGCCAAATCGGCGAGTTGGGCGTAGGTGGCACGGCGACCTTCAAAAAAGACGTGTCGCTCTATGCAGAAGTGGATTATCGCAAAGAGATAAACAGCAATGGTGCCAAGGGTTGGGGCTACACCGGCGGGGTGCGCTGGACGTTCTAACCATGACTGATTAAGTCCATAATATCGGTCACAATTCTGTCATGAATATCTGCTTTGACAAGGCAGCGATGCTAAGGTTAGGTGGTTGTTTATTCGCCACCTACTTTAGGTCGCGGTATTTTTTTTAAAAATGTCAAAGAGGCTTATTTATGAAACTTTTACCCCTTCTCGCGGTATTACCCTTGCTGTGCGCGTCAGTTGCCTCAGCCAACTCTCTTATGTCAGTGGGCTATTTCAACGGCGGTGGCGATGTCACTGCCGGGCCCGGTGGCGACATCGATAAACTCGACGTTCGCCTGATAACCCATCTTAACTACTCGTTTGGTCTGGTTTACAACAATGAAGCAGGCGAGACCAACGCCGCGCTGAAAGACCCTGCCAAGTTGCATCAGATTTGGCTGTCACCCAAAGTTGAAGCCGATCTGGCAAAAATCCCCACTTTGCGTAAACAGAACCCGAACCTGAAAGTGCTGCTTTCGGTCGGTGGCTGGGGCGCGCGCGGCTTCTCTTCCGCCGCAGCTACCCCGGAAGCGCGCAAAATCTTCATTGATTCCGCAGAACAGATCGTAAAAAAATATGGCCTTGATGGCATCGACCTCGACTGGGAATACCCGGTCAACGGCGCGTGGGGGCTGGTGGACAGCACGCCTGCCGACAAGGATAACTTCACCGCCATTTTGAAAGAACTGCGCGAAAGATTTGGTAAAGAGAAGCTGGTGACCATCGCCGTCGCCGCCAGCGCTGAAAGCCCGAAAAGCTGGATCGACGTCAAAGCCATTGCCCCGTCGCTGGATTACATCAACCTGATGACCTACGACATGGCCTATGGCACGCAGTATTTCAACTCCAACCTGTATGACTCCAAAGAGTGGCCAACCGTCGCGGCGGCGGATAAATACAGCGCAGATTTCGTGGTGAATAACTACCTTGCGGCGGGGCTGAAGGCCAGCCAGATGAACCTCGGCATAGGTTTCTACGGCCGCGTACCAAAACGCACCATGGAGCCGGGAATTGACTGGACCAAGCCTGACGCGCAGAAAAACCCGGTCACCCAGCCATCGTTTAGCCCAACCGAGGTCGCCTTGTTCAAGTCGCTGGGCTATGACCTGACCAAAGATACCTATGTGAAATACAACGATATTGTTAGCAAACTGCTCAACGACCCACAAAAACGCTTCACCCAGCACTGGGATGACGAAGCGAAAGTGCCGTGGTTGTCGATCAAGTCTGCCAAGGGCGATCCGCTGTTCGCTATCTCTTACGAGAACCCGCGTTCGGTGGCTATCAAAGGGGAATACATCAAAAGCAAAGGGCTGGCCGGGGCCATGTTCTGGGAGTTTGGTGCCGATGATAACAACCAGTTAGCCAGAACGCTGGCCGACACGCTGGGCGTTAAGCACTAAGTTAGACAGGCCTTAAGTCATCAACCTAATCAGCCACTTACTGGGTAAGTGGCTTTTTTATCTCTGAAGCAAAGGCCATCAAAGAGAATCAAGATAAGTCATGAATTCGCTGAGCTTTACCGACATCCCGCCGACGTTAAACAGCAGCGCAATCCACAGCAGTAATAGCAAAAATACTAAAATCTCTAAAAACCGGTAAAACACGCGCTTCCCTCGCTAATTGTCTAGATTTCAGCCTTGAGCTGATAAGTCCTCACCAATCGCCATCCGATGCCCGTCCGGCGTCGCAATGGTGAACTCACGCATGCCGTGCGGCATGTCGGCAATAGGGTGCAAAATAATCGCGCCCGAGGCGGTAAATTCTTCATAAAGGGCAGTAGCATCATCAACATGCCAATAACCAAAGTAACTATGGTCGCCCAACGCCGAAGGCGCAATCGCATCCGGGCAATCTCCCAGCATAATTCGCACTTCCCCCCGCACCGCCAGCTGCCAACCTCCACCTTCCGGCCAAGCAAGTTTAAACCCCAGCGCATCCCGAAAATAAGCCGAAGTTTTGGCGAGATTAGGGACAGCAAGGACGTAGGAGAAAGGAGTTAGGCTGGGCATGTAGGGACCTTAATTTCAAATGTAGGGTTTATAGTAGCGAGTTAGGCTTTGTTTTATTTATGGAATTTAGTCGTGACAGCTAAAATGTAGCAAATAAATCCCGCATTCACTCTCGATAATGAATTCCGTATGAAGATTTCCATACCAGATTGGCGGGCTGGAAATGAGTTCATAAAATTTTGGCCTGATGGTCATCGAGATAATATGATCTTCAAACTCGGACATTATTTGGTTCTTAATTTTATCCGGTAGGTCGCTCATGGCTTTCGCTTCAAAGAACCATCTATTCGCTTCTTTCAATAGGCTCTTAAAATCAATAGCCTGCAGTTTTGGATGCCAGTATTCGACTGGGTGCTGAGGAGCACGGCTTTGATAGTAACCAGATAGGGATTCAATAATCGAATGGGTAGTAGATAATTTTTCAATAAAGTAATCAGAAGAACGATCTGTATCATTATTCATGCAACCAAGGGCATTTAAAAAACCTTTTAACTGTTCAGTTAATGGATCCATGAGGTACGAGTCCCTTTATGATGTTGAAGACAATATGCCAGTTATCAGTCATTTTCATCTGACATTCAGAATCTGAGAGAGTTTTCGGATTTCTATAATCAATTTATGTTGGGGAATGGGTTTGGGAGATGCTGAGGAAGTACAAAAATGGTGTCCCCTACAGGAATCGAACGTATAAATATTTACATGATTTAAAAGAGAATTTTTATAGGTAGTCATAATTGTTCCAACATTAATACCAACAAAGAATTTTTATGTCGCTGCCATCGGTTAAGTCTTTGAAACTTGCATAAATCGAGTAAGTCTGGGAAGTTCAACACTAACAGATTATGATCTATTGCTGGAGTGTGTTTCGATGAAAAATTGGTCCCCAGAGCATACAAAAGAAATCAAAGCTTGGCTCGACATAGATAACTACCGTAAGTTCGAAGAAATCACTTTAAACGGCTTGTATCATGAACTTTGGGCTAGATCACATTTGTTTAAGGCATGGCCCACTGAGGAAGAGAAAAAAGGGTTGTGGAACTACATGACGAAAATTTTCGGTGGCAACCCTCAACTTTTCAATGAAACACAACTCGACTACCCAATGACCAATGATAGCCTTTACAACCCTCCCCACATTTTTATAACGGATATCAGCAGGCTTGCTCACCTGAGCGTATCTGCTCTTAATGTGAATCTTTTCAATTGGGAAAGAGGAAACGATATATACAGTGTTAACGCTCCTCATCACGAAGCTTATGTATCAACGCTAATGTCCCCTTTATGTGAGAAAACTATCCTGCTCGAAATCGATCTGGGTAGTGGAACAGACGATGAAATTACAGAGTCCATAAAAGCAGCACTGCCTCAATGGAGACGGATTAAAGGAGTTGAGGTTGATGAGGTTGGCGCGGTTCGTTTTGGTTATGGAACTGTCAAAAAAATCATAAACTACCGTTTGCCAGCGATGTTGGACATATTGCTATGGGCGAAAAGGAAAGATGTTCGAGTGTCAGATGATCGCCTTTCTCGTCTTCTATATACGGACGAAGACGATGAGGCTTCAATCCGGCTGAACTACCACATCAAAGACGCTGATAGACCCCTTGCCATGAAAGCAGCAACAATTGATTTCATACGTCAGTTCAACTTTTTCATGAATCGAAATCCCCACCTCAAAAACATGAGAGTTTCAGAAGTCATGAAACTCTCGGATTCTAACTGACTCAGATCCCGGTGGCTCTGTTGTTACGAGCCACGCTAACTCATTTTTACCTACCCCGTTACAGTTGCTTTCGTCGAAACCGAACTGAGGAGAGCAGCATGAACGCACCTACAACACGACTCATAAAACTTCCAGAAGTGCTATCGAGAACGAGATACAAGAGATCATGGGTTTATCGACTAATCTCTGAGAATCGATTCCCACAACCTATCAGGTTAGGTTCACGAGCTATAGCTTTTATTGAAGCAAAAATTGACCAATGGATCACAGACAGAATCCTTGATTCTCGCAATTATCAAATCGAACAATGATGATAATAATAATTCGGTAAAGTTTATATCTGAATACAAGGCTAGATTTGACGTAATTCTTTACGTTATTTTTAGCAACGCTTTTGTAATAAGGCTTAGAGATGGTTTTCTAAATATCGGGTATGGATACTGTTAACTAGCCATACTGGTTTATTTCACGTGAAATAATTTTTTGTAAGTTATTAACTTAATTGTGAATAAATAAAATAAAATAAAATAAAATTGTAAATTTAAAATCCATGAATTATAAGATAAGTCAGAGTGACTAATAATTGTAAAATTTCGGAGGTAAAAAATTTGCAATATAAAATAAAGAAATTCGTAATGAAAAGTGGAGAGCGAAACTGCATTGTAATTAACAGGGAAACAGGTCTTCCTGTTAATTATGAAAACCTATTCCTTACAATTAAAATAAGAAATCGAGGTTATACCGTTTCAACAATTGAAGTGGTCGCTACGAATTTGGTTATATTCAATGAATATTGTAGAAAACACAAAATAAATATAAAGGAAAGAATAGTTAGCAAAGAATTCCTTAGTTTATATGAAATTGATATGCTTGTTAAATATCTTAATTTTAGATTTGACCATAAAGATGTTTTTACCTCACCTAAAAAAGAGATGAGATATGTCTCTAAAAGAACTTTCAATTACAGATTGCACGTTATTGCAAAATACTTGGAGTGGCTGTGCGAAATTTTTCACTCAAGAAATAAAATTCATGCAAAGAATGAGGTGGATACTTTCATTAAGAGTATAGAGTCTCATAAATGGAGTGTACGAACTTTAACGCTAAATGATAGACCTGATAGAGCACTTGATGAAAAGCAGGTCATAGAGCTTTTTAAAATAGTTGAGATTGGCAGTGACGTTAATCCTTTCTCAAAAGGTGTTCAAAAGAGAAATAAACTTATTTTTAGGATGTTGTTAAGCCTAGGATTGAGAGCTGGCGAACTACTAAACATAAAGCTTGAAGATTTAGATTTTTGCGAAAATACACTCTATGTAAAGAGAAGACATGACTGTAATTCTGATTCTAGAATTTATCAACCTCTTGTCAAAACCGAGGAGAGAATGCTCCAACTCTCTGAGGAATTAGCTCGTGAGATACACGATTATATTCTTGATGAAAGAGAAATTTCAACAAAGCGAAAAAGGCATACTTATCTTTTAGTGACTCACGGAAATGCAAATACAGAAGGCAAAGCTTTAAGTGTGTCAGCTTACGAAAAAATAATTTCAACCCTAAAAAAGAAAAGCATTTTATTGGAAAATTTATCTGGGCATAGATTAAGACATACTTGGAATTACTATTATTCAAAGGCGGTTAGTAGCTCTCAACTAAGCAATTATGAGCAAGATTCCTTCAGGAAGTATTGTATGGGATGGTCTGAGTCCTCAAATATGCCGGAAATATATAATAGGAAAATGATTTCTGAAAAACATAAAGATATTATGCTCGAAATTTTTAAAACTACAGATAATATTATTAAAGGAGAGTATGTATGAGTCTATCTATGTGTTTCGAAGAACAACCCAACCAAGCTAAAATGACTGGGTATTACTTTAACGTAACGGATGAATACTGGAGGCTCGATAAAAATATAAGTATATCTCCCCATAAAACTGTTAAAAATTCCTCATCGGATATTCAGCAAGGATATATTCATACGCTCTCCTACTGTGCTATTAATTTTAGTGCATGTTATGTAAAATCCATTAATAATGCATTTAAAAAGTTTTTTTCTGCTTCACAAATAAAAATCATCGATGCTGAAAGTATCTTGAGGTTTAGAGCTGGTCTTCATGAACATGAAGTTTATTGTTTATGTTGCATGAAGAGCTTTTTGAACAGATGGGTAAACTTTAACTATCCAGGGATACATTCTTCTTCTGTATCTGTTTTTAATGATATTAAATTTAATCGGGGAGCAATTGGTGAAGCGGTTAAAAGAAGAGATCCAAGGGAAGGGCCTTTAAGTGATAATGAATTATATATCGTAATATCGAAAACATATAAGTTACTGTCGGAAAGCAAGATTGATTTATCATTATTTTGTTTTGTGCAACTCTTAATTCACACTGGTAGAAGACCAGTGCAGTTAACATCACTAAAAAATATCGACCTTAAGAAAGATGAGAGTGGAACGTTTGTTAAAATTCCCAGAGTGAAGCAACAGCTTTCATTTAGAGAAAGTTTCACATCGAATATGCTTGATGAAAGATTGTTTTCTACAATGTTACAGTTAATAAAAAGCACAATTAATCAATTAGAGGTTAAATTTGGGGTTGGATTAGATCAGGACACTAAAGATATGCTGCCCATTTTCATTGATAAGCAAGTTGTTGATTCGTGTACAAGTCTTTCGGATTTGAAGAAGAATATTGAATCGGATTTACTACATGCACGAAATGAATCCTTAACAAATGAATTAAAGAGAATGGTTAAATTACATGGTTTTATTTCTGATAGAACAGGGAAGGCGATCAATTTAAATCCAAGAAGATTTAGATATACCCTAGGCTCAAATCTTGCGAGAAACGGCGCATCAATAAATGAGATTGCTGAAGCATTGGATCACAGCACAATAAGCTCAGCAGGGATTTACATAAAAAATACGGCTAATAATGTAGAAAAAATTGATTTACACATGAGTAAGTTCCTATCCCCACTATCCAATGTTTTCATGGGATTGGATAGTGAATTAAACTCTAAAAATTTTATCGAAGTTATTAAGGATGCATTCTGTTTAACGGAAGATGCTCAGGCTGATATTAAATGCTTTGGCTGTAAAAAATTCAATCAATGGAGATCTCAAGATAATGTCTAATGTAATAATTTTTAAGCCCAATGAAGGGGATTCGGCTATTGATAATGTTAACTCTTATGTGGCTTATTATCGAGGTATTGTTTCTAAAAATGACATACTCAAAGACTGGAGTGCGCACTCTTGGGGCGGGGTTTACAGATTCACGAAATTTGATTTTTATAACAATCGAAATTCAAGATCTACTCTTGATGAAAATTTTATCAATTTCGCGAAAGCATACATCAAATTTTTGATTATATATGGAAAAAGGAAAGAGCATACAAAGGCATTAAGAGTGCTAAAAGTTCTTGAGCACGTTCTTCTTGAACTGCTTGGCAATGCAAATATTAATGAATGCAATAATGCAGTTTTAGACAAATGTGCGAATATTATTTATGAAAAGTATTCTAAATCCGTATCTGCTAAAACATGTAAGGAACTTGAAAATATTATTAACTTCCTTAATCTCAACAGAATGATTGATTTACCGCACTTAAAGTGGGTAAATCCTGTCAGGTTCAAAGCTCGAAAAAGTTGGGAGGGTTATGATAAAAATCTTGAGGGGCATCCCAAGTTGCCAGATATTAAATCTGTGTTAATTCTTGCAAATATCTTCGCTAAAAAGGATGAAGAACTGTCACAGAGAGATATGTTTACTACTTCAATTGTGGCACTACTTTGCTGTGCTCCCAGCAGGATTTCGGAAATCTTGGCTTTACCTGCGGACTGTGAAATTTTAGAAAATGACTGCAAAGGCATTACACGATATGGTCTCCGATTCTTCTCAGGTAAGGGGTATGCTGGCGACATAAAGTGGATTCCGACTGATATGATACCCGTTGCTCAAACTGCGATAAGAAGGCTGAGATCACTATCTAATGATTCAAGAACACTTGCAGTAAAAATGGAGGCGGGTTATGACAATTTTCATTCTCAGTTACTAACTTCTGTTATAGACGAAAACAAACCGTTGACAGCTAGAGAAGTTTGCGAATATTTGGGGTTTTATAGAGAGAAAAGCAATGATTATCGTAGAAAGATAAAAGGGATCACATTAAACAACCATCCCTTAAAACATAGAGATTTTTCATATACTATGAAAGATTTAAAAATGTTAATTTTTGATTCCAAACCAAAAGACTTCCCTTGGTTTGATCGGGAGAAAAACATTAAATATTCAAATGCTTTATGCCTATTAAACCGATTCCAAATTAATGAAGTTAATGATACTTACAAATTTGTTTTTGAAAAACCTAATTATAGTCTGTTTGTTAGTGACATAGCAAAATCCAAAGATGTTGAAGATAGGTTTATAAATATATTTGAAAGGCACGGCTATAAAAATGATGATGTCACGGAATATAAGGTTAATTCCCATCAACCGAGACATCTTCTTAATACGTTAGCTCTCATCGCAGGTATGGATGGTTTCGATATTGCTCGCTGGTCAGGTAGGCAATGTATAGCTCAGAACAAATATTATGATCATCGTAACCATGCTCATATGCTTAGATTACTCAGGGAAAAGAATGTTATGAATATAAATGATTCCTGTAATTCGATAAATCGCGAAGCTCAGGTTGCGGATTTAAACATCTTAAAAAATGGGGCTGTCATGGTTAGCAAATATGGATATTGCAGACATGCCTATGCTTCAGAACCTTGTGCTCATTACCCTGAAAATGACACTGGTTTAGATGACGAAAAAATTGCAAGCATTCATAAAAGAATAAGAGAAAAAGCAATTTATGATAAAGAAGATGGGTATGAAAGCGCTCAGAGGTGGTGTGAATTTCATGCAAGAATAAAAATAAAGGAGGTTTAAGTGGCTAAACACATTAGTAATATTCAAATAAAATATATTGTAGGGGTAATAAATATATGGCCTCAAAATGAAAAATTTACATGGGATGCATTGTGTGACAAAGTTTCAATGGGGATTGGTAAGCGGCCATCTCGTCAGTCTTTAAGTAGCCACAAAGCTGTTGAAGATTCATTTAGACAAAAGAAAGAGGAATTAAAACAAGGCGAAAATAAAACCATTAGACCTGCCAACATAAATGCGGCTATTCAACGCATTAAAAGACTACAAGCGGAGAATGAGGCTTTATTAAAGATTAATAATGGGCATGTAGAACAGTTTTCAAGGTGGGAGTACAACGCTCATTTAAGGAATGTATCTACTGAAGATTTAGACAGCCCGCTACCTAAAAAGTATGAAGATAAAATTGATAGATTTTAACTATTGACATCATTTAATATTATGATATCTCTTTATCTGTCAGGATGACATTATTAAAGTGCAAGGATGCAAATTATGAAAAACTTAAATACTATGGAAAGGTTTCTACTTTTGTTTGATAAGTTTATAAATAAACTCGATAAATCAGGTTTGCCTGATTATGAGATTGTCGAAAAGTCATATCTATTTTGTTCGGGTTTTTATATAAAATATGAAGCAGAAATAAATAGAGTTGATTTATCTAATAGAGATGTTGTTTTGTCTTTTTTACTTACATCATATTTTTGCTATAAATGTAATGTGGATAGTAGGTTTGTTGATGCTCAACGAATAAAAAGAATGTGTAATTTACTTACTAACTTCATCATTAAGAATAAGAGTTATACAGAACAAGTGTTCATAAATGAAAAGAGAAAGTATGAAAAAAACACTATTGGTACGACTCTAGTTTCTAAAATGCATGAAAATAGAAGGCTTATTTAATATCGAGTTGAGCGTTTTTTTATAGTCAATAGCCCGTAGTCTAAACTACGGGCTTTGCTTTCCCTGAAGCTGGCATTAATTCTAAAGTAGAAGTACAAGAAATTATCTGTTTTAACGTTATTAGCTCCCGCACTGAAACTGTAAGAACTAACTTTTTCGTTTTTAAAAGTTATCACTAGTGATTTAATTTGAGTATTTTCTTTCCCAATAATAAACCCAACGACAGGGATATATGAGCTGCTGTTTTCTTGGCTGTTATATAGTATAAGACCATTATTCTTCACCATCTGTTGTTGAACGGTTACCGACAAAGAACAGCCGCGACATTGTGGTCGTCGCAGCGACGCGCTTAGACGCTATTTGGCAGGACGGGTATCGTTTTAAACCTTTGGGGTCATGCTCGATGATTATACAACCAAGGTGTCGCGCAGTTGGGTTATTTGACGATGAGAAACAAACGAACAACTGATAGGTGTGCTGGATGGCATCAACCAGAGCGGGAAGGACAGCGTTTGGTTTGCATAGTAGAAAATGCAGAAAAGCTGTGAGATGAAGCGGCAAATGCTCTCGCCCGCATATACGACCCACTTTAGTGATCTGTTGCGTGTGAAGATTTAATCTGCGCTTATTAATCTGATGGGAGTTGGACACCTAAAAGAGGCAAAGTTGGAGTTAATCAGGTTTGATTTTGTTCACAAAATGAACATCAATTGTGTGGAAATATAGATGACTGTTTCTTTGAGGGAATATGTCATGAGTAGAGCAATTGCTTACCTGAGGTTTTCAAATGCTATCCAACAAAATGGCGATTCTGTAAGAAGACAAAGAAATCTGATTAATCAGTGGCTAGATTTAAATCCGGAGTATGATTTGGATGACACTAATTATGAGGATTTGGGCTTGAGTGCTTACACTGGGGCCCATGCAGAACGGGGTGCCTTTGGTGAATTTATGGAGGCCGTTGATCTCGGGATGATAGAGCCAGGCACAGTATTGCTTATAGAAAGCCTCGACCGCCTATCACGGGAACGCATAGGGGAAGCAACTGAGAGATTAAGGAGTATTCTCAAAGCCGGTATAGAGGTTGTCACGTTATGCGATGGATCTCATTACACGGCCTCATCTTTGGATGACCCATACGCTTCTATCAAAGCAATTTTGATAGCACAGAGAGCAAATGAAGAAAGTGAAATAAAGTCAAAACGATTAAAATCAGCTTGGGAAAAAAAACGCGAAGAAGCAGCTCGAACTGGGAGGGTAATGACAAGTGCATGCCCAAGATGGATGAAACTGAATCCACAAACGCGAGAGTTTGAACTTATTAATGAACGAGTTAAAGTAATAAGAGAAATTTTTGAATACAGGATTAAAGGGATGTCTTTCAATAAAATAACGAAAATTTTAAATGATGAAAGCACTCCAACCTTTAAAGGAAAAATTAAGGAGTGGAATCCCTCCACAATTGAACACTTGCTATCAAACAAAGCATTGATTGGAACTTGCGTTCCATCATATGCTTCAAAGCTAAAAGGGATGAAAGAAATTCAAAAATATTACCCTCCAGCTATGAGTGATGATATTTTTAATTCAGTACAAGATATTAAGCTTTCACCTTTTGGAAGGTTAAGTGAACGAGATAATCCCAACTTAATAAACATCTTTCGTTCTATCATGAAGTGCAGCGTATGCAACCACTCTATGATAGTGACGACTGTAGCGGGTGATAATCCGGGCTATTATGTGTGTCCCATGAGGTGACTACATCGCTGCTTTGCGCCTCCAATTAAGAGAGGGTTAATAGACTCAGTTCTGATCCATCAGGTTTTAGTGTTTACAACCAAGTTTACAAAGTCAGGTAATTCGAAAAGCTTAGTTCAACAAATAACGGCGCGTAACTTTGAACTTAATCAGCAAATAGAGAAGTTAATTGTCGCTCTTAAAATGGCTCCAGAGGTGTCAATACTTGCTAGTAAAATTAAGGAGTTGGATAAAGAGCTACATAAAAATGAGACGACAATGAGACTTTTAAGAGAGAAAAAAAGAATAAGTATAATAGATGATATTAATAATTTAGATTTGAAGATTAAGTCTGATCGTGAAACCTGCCAGAAGTATGCATTTAAGATATTCAAAGATATAAGAATAGATACGTCCAGAAAAACATGCTGCATACTTTTTATTAATGGCCTCAAGTTTATAGACTTCCCACTATATAAAACCACGCGTGGGGAGGCTATTGTTGAAGCCCTGGCATACATTGATGACGATATATTATTTTTCTAATGTCAAAGATTAATCGTGAGTGGAAAAAAAAGCCCACGTTAACGGTGGGCTGCAATCAGTAGGTAGTCATGGTCTTGGCGGACCAACTGCTCTTCGTCAGTTGCCTAAAGTTTAGTCGGCCCTGTCCGAATTACAATCTTGCCGGCAATAATATCCTCATGCATGTTAGTCCAGATAAACAATCCAGAGCGGCGGGAAATTTATGAGTGAATCATGGGAAGAAGAGCGTTCTGCATTCATGTGTAGTGAGATTGGTAGTGCAGTGATTGAGCTGGTGACCGAGGGCGTTGTCATTGGCCTAGATACCATCGTCGAAAGGCTGGAGCATAAGCGTAAAAGCGTGGGAAACACAATCCACAAAGGGATACTGTACGATGCAGCAGAGTTCGTGAGGAAAGGGCGATAGCCACTTGGGTATTACAGGCACAAATAACCCAGCTTGGAGGCTGGGCTTACATTCTCTATATCGATGCTCTGCGCCATGTCGTGGCGTGGGTGAAAAAATATCAAGCCTATGAACTGTGAGTTATAGATAAAGCCATTTGCCTGCTTCTGCTGATTTAATCAACATTTCGACCGTCAGAGGCGCTGGATTATGATGGTCTGTTTGAAGGTATTTAGGAAGAATTGCATTAGGAAGAAACCGGATACCTTCATTCGGAAAGTAACGCCGAAAACTAAAAACACTCATATCTACCGACAGCACATCTGCATATTCTTCAATAAAGTCACTGGCATCTTCGGGTAGAACACATTCCTTTCCTGTCGTCAGAGACGCATCATCGGGCATATCCCAAAAATGTTTCTTCACTAGTTCGCGAACATGCTCAGCTTTATTCATAATCTGTCCTTTGTGGCTACAATTAGTTCATAACGGTGTATCACGTTTCGAGTGATCATCCCAAGATCATACACAGTGAGAACAGCACCAATCCATGGAAGCCAGCGACCAATGTATGCTCCGATGCTTGACGTATACGCCCATTGACCTCTAAGCATTTTAGCCCATGTGATAGTTCGACGAGCTTGCTTAAAGCGCTGTCTTATCAATGTCCGTGCGGCAAGAGATAATGGGCTAGTTCCTTTGGTCGCCATAATTACATCAAGCTTACCTCTTACGGGAATGACAGGTAAACTGGCGAGCATTGAAGCGACAGCCAGAACATCAGTGATATCGCTAAACTGCTTTCTAAACTCATCTAAAATAAGCCATAGAAGAAGTTCATTTTTATCAACGCTCATACCATCGAAGAAATATTGCTCATCCAGTTGTTCCGTGGTGTCCATCTCATATCCTTGTTTGTGTTGAACAGGATTAAGCCTAGTACACAACACCGAGCGCGCAATCTACCCAGTTCTTAGATAAAGATTTTTTCATTGCTCAAACAAGTCTTCGGCAGACTCCCACGCTTCATTAAAAGGCCTTCTACAAAACTAATTGCATTTTTAAACTTTATTATAAGTTTCTATTTTGTATTTCTTAGTGATGAGACAAGAATTTCAATTTCCCTGTCAAATCTACTGCTTCTTAGTTTCATCCATTTGATATAGATATAGCTGCCAATTCGTGATGATAAATATGTCAACAAAGCATATTGATGATCTTGCCAAACATATCCATCCCTAAAGCCGCTAATTACTGTTAAGAATGAGATAAATGCGATACTGCATAAGCAATAGAACCCAAGAGAAAAAGTGGAAGGAACATCCATAGCAAAGGAATATGAAGTCGTAGATGTTTTAGGAGTAACAAAAGTAAGAAGCGCTGGAATGGAGATTGCTTTCCTTCCTAAGGTTACTTTATATTCCCCAGTACTTTGGTTAATAATAAGTGCATCATTAAATAATCTACGTGTTCCATCATCATTTTGCTGCAAGAGATCGTAAATACAAAGGCGGTGAGAAATTCTGAATGAAACTTCATACTTTTTGAGCTGTTTCTCATCCCCCGTATTTGTTTTTACCCAGACACTCTGATTTTGCGAATTAGTATCGATTACTTGGCCAGAGTAGGTTTCTACAAAAGTGTATTTTTGACCAAAAAGATCAAAGTTTGGCGTATTAATTTGCAGTTTCTGATGATTTTGCAAATTAGCTTTTGCTGCTTCAGCTTCTTTCTTGTTGCTTCTATAAGTGAAAAAAGCCCATAACAGCAAAGCTAAACTCAGTGGTAACCAAACTACACCAGTGAGGATTAACCAGTTTTTACCAATGAGTAATGCAATGAGTGCGGGAAGAGATACAGCGATCCAAAAACGCCTCATAGTGAAGATGCTCATACAGATTCCTTAATGTTCCGATAGTTAAGTTCATATTCGGTATATGAAGCAGCACGGGGATAAAAATGAAATGGAATCAGTCATTGTTGAACCTATGATTAAGAATGGGTAAATAGACTAGTCAAATCAGTCTGTTAGAGACTATGCGTAAAATGATATTTTGACTGTTTTTTGATTCATAGCAAATCACTTGTACCGATCGATAAATATCAATTGATAGTTTGTGTCTATCATGGTTGGCGTTATAGATCGGTAAAAACGATCGATTGGGGTGCTTAGAAACCGCGTCATTGCTGGTCAAGATGGATATTAGGTTAGATTTTTAAGCGAGATTTCGTGTTTTCAAGAACATCTATTGGAGGGCTAGAAGGGGAAAAATTTAAATCGATTATTTTAGCGCTATTGATTTTTGTGTGAGGCTTAGGGCGTTTGAGGATGAAGATTTTTAGCTTTTTCAAAACAGCAAGGATTGAGTCCACATACGGAATGGCTTCTAACCAACGAATCGATAGGACGATTAAGCTTCGTTTCGGAATCTCTATGTGTTCTTCATACTCACCGGCACCGGCACCGGCACCGGCACCGGCACCAGCCCCAGCACCAGCACCAGCGTTAATTTCAATGGCAAGGTCAACGTCAGTGGCGGGTAAAAGGAGTGGGGAGGCAACATCATTGCAAAGCTTCTGCGCTGGTATATCACTCCCAAGAGAATGTTTTAATCGCAGTTGAAGGTTCTTCCAGCCGTATTGTTTTCCAAGTTGAGATGCTTTCAACGCAATTCCTGCGTATTCAAAGGAGAAGCCATTCATTTTTCCGGTTGAAGCTATATTCGCCTTGGTCGTTATGCCCTTTACCAATAGAGCATCAATGAATTCCTGGTAAGACAGCGGCGTTGCGGTGATCTCATCAATCGCTTCTTGGATTATAGCTTTCGAACACTTCCCGCCAGTTCTTTGCTCCATTTGTTCTTCGTTACGTGATTTTTTGCTTTTTGGCTTTAGCTTTAAAGACGCAAAAGGTGAATTGCTTTCTGGTCCTCTAGTTTTAGTCAGCTCATGGTCGCGTTCTAACTCATGAATGATACGAGTGCTGATGAGATTTTCGTTCCTACCCAAGTAAAGTTTGCCCCCGACCATATCGATTCTGCTGGCGATAATATGTATGTGTTGGCCTGCTGAGTCATCATGTAGGACATAGCAGCGTAGGTGAGTATCATTGAACCCCATTCTCTTCATGTAATCATCTGCGAACATAACCCATTGTTCATTTGACAGCGATTCACCGGTGGGTAGGCGAAGCGAGTTGTGCCAAACGGGTTTTTCTACTTCCGGACGAAGTTTTTTGCTTATATCGAACTCTGTGATCAGTTCAAGTGCAGAGTCGTTCAGCAGGTTCCCGCCAATGACGGTTGGATCGCTTCTATGGTGGATTCCCGCTTTTAATGCGTATAGGACTACGCCAGTGAAGCCCTTACCTCTGCGTATCTTCTGCATTCCCTTCATCGGGTTTACTCCATATGTCTGCATTGATGAGTTTCTGGCGAAGCTCTCTCAACTCTCGCTTAACAGCGAAAAATTCTGTATGGGTAAGCTTGCTGTCTTTGCTTTTACTATCTATATGGGTAGCGATACGATTTAGTTTTTGAGATATATCAGATATAGCTTTCCAAGCGTCTGTATTGATTTCAGGTATAACAGGGGGTAATTTCTTAAGGAAAGCCATACGTAAACATTCGCCTTTGCTTTTTTCACCACGCCTTGCATTGAGTAGCTGCAATTCATCTTTGTTAAGCCTTACACTGACACAATATATCCTAAGAAGGTTTTCTGATATATTAATCCTGCTAATGTGGCTGGAAATGTTATCCATATGAACTCCTTTCATATCTTATGATTTTTATATATGAGCATATTCCATATGCTCTCTAATATTTATATTTCATTCTTGAGAAATGTCAATGTGGTGATTTCATAATGGAGGCGATTATATAAAATGGCCACCGTTCTCAATACCTAGTAGCCATTCTAAATGATTATTTGTTTTGGGGTTCAATATTCCATGAGAATTTAAATGCGGGATATTTTCTACTTATCCTCATAAAACTTGCTTGTCGCAAAATTGACCTTGTATTTTCACTATAAATATTTAGTTGATCTAGTGATATAAAAACTTGTTTATCGATAGTATTTAATGTGTTAACTATCTTTTCTATAGCTGCGACTTCAACATTTTTGAAAATAATCGAATCCTCAATGGCTATAGGTAATTTTGTTGTATGTAAAAAACTCACATCCAATGCCAGCATATTTGCATAAGATTTACCTGTCCCCGAATCAGAATGATGTTCGAAAAGATAATTAGTATCACTGAGAATTATCTGGGGAGGTATTCTATCTGGACCATAGAATTTAGTGTTAAAGAGTTTGAGGTTTTCATTTAATAAGTTTGAGATTTTGGACAGGATTTCTTCAGTTTTTTCTTTCAGCTCTACTTTTATAGCTGTAGAGGCTTCCTTGATATCATCCTGGCGTTCTCTGTAGTTAACAGTATCTTCGACTTCTTTTTTCTTTATAGATAAAGACAATACTTCATCAATAATCTCGTCCGGTCTATCTACTGATGCTGCTATTTCTTTAATTTTGAGATCAATCAAACTAATTCCCATATCGATCTCTTTTAATTGGTACATAAGACGTTCTTTTTCTTTTTTCAACTCATCACTTAATATTTTTGAAATTGATGAATGGAAACCTTCAACCTCATTTAGCTTTTCAATGTTAACAGTTGGGAAGAAATCGACAACTTTGCTAAAATATCTTTTGGGAATAGGCTTGGTATCGGAAATATTTTCTTCAATCCTAAATAATTTACTTGCGAGAGAGTTTTTTTGTTTTAGATATTTATCCTTCTCGACAGCTAACGTTAGGCTTTTTTCGTCAAGAATAGCTTTTATGTTGGCTGCGAAAAGATCTAAATCTTTTTTTATGATATCAATTTTATTGTCGATAACATTTAGATCTTGTTTTGCTTGCCTATATTCTTTTAAATTTACTTTTTTGACAAAACCTTGCTTGAACGCAATATCAATATTTTTTCTTTTTACTTCATTTTCGGCTTTCTTTTTTTCAATTTCTTCAATTAAATTATAATAGCCGAAGGATTTTATGAGGAACTCTTTGATTGAAGCATATCCCTCACCTGTAAAGCGCAAAAGAGGTTTATTAGGATTGTAATTATCTTTTCCCCAAATTCTGGAAAATCTTGAGATTAAGTCTCTTAATGAAGGGTCGTTTGATGAAAATCCATATTTCTGAGCCAAGAAAGTTCTAAAATCTACAATTGACCACTCAATCTTTTCTTCATTGAGTTTAAAAATTACACTACTATGAGTTTCTGTTTTTCTTGTGAAATTATATGATTTCCCATCAAATTCAAAAGTGAAGTCGATATTTAGATGGCCAACTTGCGAAATAACATCTTTGCATAAGGTTATAAAATCATCCCCACCAAAAACAAAATCAATTAACATTAAAACTGATGATTTACCGATGGAGTTGGCACCATTCTTAGGGCCCAATATAGTATTTAAACCTTTTTTGAAAATTAATTCTTTTCTAATTAGTTTTTCACAGTATATATTCTTTAGCATTTTATTACCGTCCCATTGGCTGGGTTTAACATGATTTTCTCTAAAATAAACAAAAAATCAAGTGAGTAAACAAACTCGTCCAGAGATGAAAAATTGCTTAATGTTTTTTTGTATAAATCAGTAATATTAATTTCGTTAAAGTCAGTCTCTAAGATGATTGTCATCTTATATAATATTGAATCTTGGATTGAGATAGATTTACTTGGTGTAATCATGAGTAAACCTCGCAATTCTGGATAAAAAAACAAACCAATACTTCCGCAGCTACACTATTAGTTTCTTTGGTGTTTGTTTTTATCCAATTAATTAAATGATCGTATATCTCAGATTGAGATAAATTATCTCTTTTTAAAGTTAGGTAGTATGTTTTAACTTCATTGAATATTATTTCTGAAGTGTTTGGGATACGTTGATCTAGTTGCTGGAATAGTTTTTTTATTTCAGAGTAAAAATAAGTAACTTGAGCCTTGATCTTTATTTTAAAAGCAGGGCCAGATTCTGAATTAATTTTGTCATCAACTCTCATTGCCTTGTATGATAATTGTGAGTCTTCACTTGGCTCAAGTGTTGATAGCTTATCAATTATCTCTTTTATATCTTCTTCAATCTTAAAGTCATATTGCCTGTTTTTGATTTGTGCAGCTTGCCTTAACTGCTTTTTGATAGCGCATATTTCCCGATAACCCTCAATCGTTCTTGGGTTGTCGAACAACTTATGACAGTCTCTACATAAGGCAATTAAATTATCTTCGCTATCAACATCATTACAAAGAAGTGGCTCGTTTTTTAGTAATTCTTTTTCACCTTTACGAGGAGAAAAAGGATATATGTGTGCTACTTCATAGATCTTTATTTTTCGTTTGCCATTCTGAACCATCAAAGGTTTAGAGCATTTTGGGCAAAGACCACTCACCTCATCATATAAAACTATATGCGTATTATTATTGATGTTCCTGCGTTCTTCACCCACTAATGACTCCTTGCGAAGGGTAAATAATATTCTTTGGATATCTTATTATTATAACATCAATAGGATTTAGCATTAGTTGCGAAAAGAGTGATCGCAATCACATTTGTGACAGGTGTTGCATCTAATGTCTAACTTTATTTAGAGAATTATTATTGTTCTGCCTTAGGTTTTTTTTAAAGCGGAGCTGTGCAGGAGAAATGTGATTATCCAAATGTTAGATTGTTTTTCTTTTCAACCAAAGGGCAGAAAAGCAAGGCAACTTAGTGAAGCGTAGCTTCGATAAGTTAGCCCTTGCTTAATAAGTAGGTTATAAAATCACAAGCTATGGAATTATTATCGTGCCAATTAGATTGACTAATAATGGATTTTGTTTATAAGAGATATATGTATTTCTTGTTTGAGGGTTGCGTATGAAATTAATTGTATATTTTTCCTTATTGTTTTTATTTGTATGTTCAAATACTTTGTCGATTCTTTTTTTTAACGAAGAAGTAGATGTTTTCTGGGGGTGGTTTATTTCAGTTAGCCTAACAACTACTTTAGTATTTGGCCCATTAATAGTCGCACTCTTTTTCTTTAATTATCCAAATAAAACATAAGTATTTTCATTTCAAAAGTAAATATAATAGAACTGCCATTAACCCTGCTTTGGTATCTATCCTTGTTTTTTCATCACTTGGTATATATACCCGATTTTTTTTATTTTTACTTATATGATTATTAGTTTCATCTCGATATGATTCGACTGCATCGCAATAGGAAACACAACATTTAATCACTGTAATGATAGCTATAAAGTATAACAGTAAAAAAGCCATGCTTGGGTCTATTTTGAAACTCTTGCCTAAGACATCAAATATTTTTGCATGCATTATTATATATACAATAGCAGTGATAGATGATGAAAAGTAAAGTGTAAAGTCAACAAAAGATTTAAGTGTTTTTTTATAGTTAGGATATGACTTGTAAGTTATACAAATCCCGAAAAATAAAGGAAGGAATAGTAGAATAGACTTCCAACCAAATTTAAAGATATATGATATAAATGTTAATATAACTAAGCTAAGTAATAATAAAATTATTGTCAAAGCCTTTTCTTTTCTATTGTAGTTGAACACATGCAGTCCTTTATTAGGAGTTTTGCCATATTTCATTTATTTTTTTGATATTTCTGTATGAAGAGTTAACACCAAAATCAGCAGAGAAAGTGTCGATGGTTTCATTGAGCATATTTCTGTATTCAGAGCGCCAATCTTTATCAGCTAAATATTTTTATCTATGCAATAACAAAGTCTGTCGAGTGAGTTGAAATAGTTTTCTTTTGTAGTCTCGTAATAGTTTCCTAAAATCTCTATTTTTTCATCTCTGTTATTTTCATTTACATCAGGGTTTATATTAAGTAAACGAATTTCTTTTGATGTTTTGTCGAACTCTAACTTTCTAGCATTCATCTCGGTTTCGATGTCCAAAACTACTTTCAGACATTCAATTCGATGATTTTTATTTGTGTATATAACAACGATTATTGAAATGATAATAGCTAATGCACTGAAGGCTAAGGAGAAGAAATTATACGACAACATTTTTATTTACCTTGTTTCTTGTTTATTATTTTTTGTGCTGCTTGAGCATTTGTTAAAGTTCTCTTGTTGCATTGTTCTTCAAGCCCTGCAACTGAATACAGGATGTGTAGTTATTGGCATTGTCATCAATATCATATACATCTTTAAGGATACCAATTGTAATTATTAGTTTTTCAGTGATTTTTTCTGAGGGTATGCCCTCCATTTCTTTTGAGATGATGTCTAATAATTCTTCAAGGGTGAGGCTATCAGGTGGATTTTTCATGTACAAACATCCAGTGTTATGTGTTTTACATTTAACGGCAAATTATTAGTAAAAATAAATTTTTTTAACAATGTCTCACATACTAAACTAACTTTCAATGATTTTTGTGTTGACTTTCTTGAACTATTCAAAAGGAATTAGAAAGGTTTATAGCGTGTAGCTCATAGGTATACAATTTATTATGATGTGGCTAATTTAACTTATTTATAAACAGATTAAATATAAGTGTAGGTACTGCTGCATCATCCCTGCCTGAGAGTTTAGACAAACGGAAAGTATGTCTACAATCGCAACATGTAATTCAATGACCCTGCTAAAGAATTTTAGCGTTTGAAGCTCACATCAGCAAACAAACCGGTTTTTAAAGGCCTAACAGCGGATAACTCCTCACAAGTCCGGCTAAAGCTTCGCTACTAACGTGTTCTTTCAGCTAATCATAAAATGTAAAAAAAATTTACAAATTACCCTTTCACGGGGTAATGTTATTGTATATGGGATAAATCTTGATTGTGATTTCTGTAACCAACTGAATTTAAAATAGATTAAATTTTATTATAGTAACTAAATCTCACGTCATCTATCCGGAAGGCCTAGAAATTGCTTACAAAAACATAACTCATTCTAATAGTTATGTTTTATTAACTCTTTGAGACATATATGTGGAATAAAACGATAGACAAAACAGCATGTTCTGAATGGGTTTTACGAAACAGTCTTTACTGGATGACTGCCTATACACGATGGCGATTGGAAGATGACGATGTAAATTGGCATGTCTCTTTTGATACGTATAGTGAGGAAATACAGTTCGAATTTGAACGGTTGAGAAACGATTTCCAGCTAAGGGAATCTCTTGATAGCCATACGGGAAGAGTTAGAGCAGCGATTATCAGCAATGTCCTGAAGAGTATTGATGAGAGACTCGCTGGATGAAGCTCATGCCGTTTAACTTCGATAGATTAAATGATGGCAAGGTTTTCATCAGTAATCTGGCTGGTTTCCACCACTTCATTGAGGATGCAGAGCTTTTCCAGCTATCATGCAAACAATTTCCGATAGAGCGGAATGTATCGGGTAGCCTTGAAAGTAAGCTTTTTATTGCTAATGATGACGGGGTTTCATTGGCTTCTTCTGCGTTAAGTTCTGGTTTAGCTAAAAGACTCATGAATGATTTAGCCATCAGGCCAATCTTCATGATAGTTCCTACACTGAGATGTGATCATACCTGCAAGTATTGTCAGGTTAGCAGAGCAGCAGTTGGAGCAAGTGGCTACGATCTTGACCCGATACTCATACCTGAAATTGTCAGCGCTATAAAGAAGTTGGGAACACCGCCATACAAAATTGAAGTTCAGGGGGGAGAACCACTCCTCAGATTCGATCTTGTGCAAATGATTTATAACGAATGTCAGGTTTCACTCGGATCCGAAGCTTTTGAAATGGTGATTGCTACAAGCCTGTCGCTCTTAGATTCTTCTGTCATCGAGTGGGTGAGAAGTAGGAACATTACTTTCTCCGTATCTCTTGACGGCAATGAACATATTCATAATAAGAATCGAATTCTCCCTGGAGCAAAAGCTCACTCGAGAGCTATCGCTGGTATGCAACTCATACGTGATGAATTGGGTTCTAATCGTGTTGCTACAGTGACCACCGTAACAAAAGAACTTACCAAAGATCCTGTTTCGATAGTGGAGGCTCATTTGGGTTTAGGTCTTACGGATATGTTTATTAGACCTGTCAGCCCATACGGATTTGCCCAAAAGAAAAGCTTTACCTTTTCGATGCCGGAGTATTTCGAATTTTACAAAGAGTTGATGGAAGAAGTGTTACTTCAGAATCAGAAGGGCATACCTGTCGTTGAGCATTCGGCTGCTATTCATATTAAGAGAATCTTTAATCCGGGCTTCAGTGGCTATGCAGACCTGAAATCGCCAAGCGGAGTGGTTCTGAACTGTATCCTCTTCAATTATGACGGTAAGGTTTACGGTAGCGACGAAAGCCGTATGCTTCAGAAAGTGAATCCCGAAGCAGATTTTAGTGCTGGTAACTTTTCTTCCCTGTCGTTCAGTAATAGTGAGTTCTACAGGTCGTCATTAACATCATCATTTAATTTCGCTATGCCTGGTTGTGACACATGCGCCTATCAGCCTTTCTGTGGTGCAGATCCTTGCCAAAACATCAGTGTCCACGGCGAACCAGTCGGTGACAAGAGCCGGTCTACATTCTGCCAATACCACAAAGGTATGTTCCGTTACCTTCTGAACGAGATATCTCAGGATGGGCCTATGGCAGAGATGCTTAAAGGATGGGCTTATGTCTGAGGTGTTAAGAAATGATATTTTCCGGTTTTCGTCTGAACTGCCAGTTAAGCAGGGATTCTATCGCTTGTGCAAATCCAAGCCAGAAAATCCTCAGTTTTTCCTCCCAAATTTGCTTGTCACTAAAGCAAAGAGCGATTCACTGCTACCTGTATATTTCACAGGCTCTGTTTTTAGCAAAGAGCTTTTTGATTCGATAGAAGATGGTGACATCGGGATCGTTAACAACGGCAACATGCTCAGGGTGATTTTGTCCCGAAGAGCAAATCATAATACGGTTCTGGTAACTGAAAGGTGCAACAACAGTTGCCTGTTTTGTTCGCAGCCTCCTAAGACTGGAAACGATGACTGGCTACTCAATCAGTCTGCACTTGCCATCGCCTCTTTCTCTTTGAACGGTGTAGTAGGAGTGAGCGGGGGAGAGCCTCTACTGTATGGTGACGATTTCCTAGAATTTATCGATTTCATCATCGAAAACTCGCCAGACACTGCTTTGCATGTTTTAACAAATGGTCGGAAGTTTTCAGATGTCAGTTTTACTCGTCAGATGAAAGAACGAAGCGATAAGATAAAAATTACTTTTGGTATCCCACTTTATTCTTCAAGGTCATCAGTTCACGACTATCTGGTTGGAAGTGAGGGGGCATTTGATGAGACAGTCAGAGGGTTAATCAATGCAGGTAACTCAGGGATCAACATTGAACTGAGAGTCATCCCTACACAGGCTAACTATACAGAACTTGATGACATCGTTGAGTTCACTGGCCGTGTGTTCTCCAATATAAACCAAATTTCACTGATGGGGCTGGAATCGATTGGATGGGCCCGCAAGAACTGGTCATCAATCTTCGTTGAGCACGACAGCTATAGCGAGAAGATCCTTTCTGCTGTAGAAACCGCTCAGAGGTCGGGCATACCCCTTACCATCTTCAATTATCCATTGTGTCACCTTCCGGAAAGAGCTTGGGGATTTGCTACACAGTCCATCTCTGACTGGAAAAATTATTATCCCAAAGAATGTGATGAATGCACTCAGAAGTCTTCCTGTGCTGGATATTTCAGTTCATCAAAAGGCCGTTTTCATCAACCTCCGAGACCTATCAAATGAAAAAATTTAACTTCGCAGCATTACTTCCTGGATTTCTTGCTTTGAATAACTCTGTATGGGCAAGTGACTCAGCTATAGGCGCAAGTGATATGCCTGCAATGTCTCTTAACGAGCATGATATGGTGATAGCCCCTCTAAACACAGAGGTGCCATTTTATATCGCGGGTCATCGCAGTCACAGTTCACATCGCAGTCATAGCTCTCATAGATCATCTTCTGGTGGTGGATACTATGGGGGAACATCTACTCCCTACTATCCGAAAACTTACAGCACACCAAGCTCTTCTTCCCCTTCCAGCACAGGGAGCAGCTCTCCATCGTCTTCTTCGTCTATCCGTTCGCTTCGTTCCAATAATAATGACAACTCTGCGACCACGAACTCTGCGACCACGAACTCTGCGACCACGAACTCTGCTGGAACGACCGGTGCTAACCGAGCAAGTAGTGGTCTAACATCTGACTCAGAGAAGCGTAAACGTCTGATCATGAGGGTGCAGTTTGCATTGCTTGATAAAGGCTTCTACAACGGAAACATTGACGGGAATATGGGGCCTGCAACCCGGACTGCAATCAAAAATTACAGAGTTGCAAATGGATTAGCCACTCCAGTAAGAGAAACTCTGGATACGCAATTATTGAACTCGTTGAATATTTTGGCTCGTTAAAATTCATTTTGGGAGAAATAAGATGGAAACAAGTGCATCAAGATTACCCTTTTTGGCGCGTTTCGCTACCGAAAGAACCGAGGGGAATAATATTCCCGGTAGGTATTCGTATGAGCAAGATCTTTGGGTGATTGAAGAAAAGGAAAAAGAGATTCCAATAATCTCTAAATTTATTCTTTCACAGACAGTGACTAAAACGAAAGTCAGGCAAGAAAGTGATGATGAGTCCTCTCTTTCATTGCTTGAACTTGCCACTAAAACAGAGGTTCAGCTTGAAAGTGATGATACTGATTTAAGTATGAGCCATCTTTTAGAGCTAATGACGAAAACAGATACTGTCCAAGAGAGAGACGATGAAGGTTGGAAAACTGAAAGTTTGCTTGAATTAGCTACTAAAACGTTTGTTGCAGTAGAAAGGGATGATGAAGTTTTAATGCATTATTATTCCTCCGAGATTAAGGACTAAACTTAATGATATTATTAGTGACAAACAAACGAGATATAACAATGGATTATATTGTCGTTGAGTTAAAAAAAAGAGGTGTTGAGTATTTTCGTTTAAATACAGAAGACTTGCCCAAGTCATATAGTGTTATGTCAGATGAATCGTTAATGGATTGGAAAATAAACATAAACGGAAAGACTTTAAACGGCAGTAATGTCAAAGCTGCGTATTTCCGTAGACCAGGAAATCCTGAAGCCCCATCTTACATATCAGATCCCAATGTCGTTGATTATATTCAAGGAGAGTGGAATAGTTTTCTTAAAAGCCTTTATATGCGTCTTGATCGTTTTTGGTTTAGTTCACCCACCAATATAATATTGGCAGAGGATAAACCCAGGCAATTAGTAGTAGCTAAAGAAATAGGTTTTAACATTCCAGAATCTATTGTCACCAACTCACATGAGGAAATTAAAAAATCCAGCAATAGTTACAGTGCTATTGGTAAACCTCTGCGACAAGCTTTATTTATAAAAAAACAGACTGAGAGTGTGATTTTTACAAATAGATTAGGGCAGATAGATGATAGCGATTCAAGTTCTCTTTCGCTTGTGCCTATTATAATTCAACGTGAGATAATCAAAAAATTCGATGTCAGAGTGACGGTTGTTGGTAAGAGAGTTTTTCCCGTAGCTATTTATTCCCAAACTCATACAGAAACAGAAGTAGATTGGCGGAAAGGTTCGCGAACCGACTTAAAACATGAAACTATAGAATTACCTTCTTCTTTAAAATTGAAATGCATAGAATTAGTTGAATCACTAAATCTTCGATTCGGTGCAATAGATTTTATTTGCGACAATAATGATAAATTTTGGTTTTTGGAAATCAATCCTAATGGGCAGTGGGCGTGGATAGAGAATCAGACAAATCTTCCTATCGCAAGTTCCATTGTTGATGAGCTTATAAGGATTAGTAGGCATGAATCTTGACGAGGTAAGAGATTTTTTTTGGCCTATCTTGGAAAAACTGACTTATGAAGAAATAAGAGAAGACCAAGAGAATCTTGATAAAGATATATCAAATATTAAGAATACTAATTGGAGTGAAAATTGTGAATTGGCTCTTGATGAGGCTAAAAAACTTAATGAATTAGAAAATCAGAGAAGGGGAAGTGCTGATAGTAAGGCTGCGATATATTTGACAGCCATTACAGCACTTGCTCCTGTGTTAGTTTCATTAATTCCTGGTGTTATTAGTAATGATAAAAATAATATAATCGTTGATATATCATCATTCATTATATTCGTTTATGCACTGATTAACATGCTTAGAGCTGCACTCTGGGCATTCGATACACTAAAAGTTTCTGCTTCTAATAGAGTAGACATAGATGATTTAATCAATACTTGGGCGGCAGGTAATGATAAACACAAGGAGAAGTTAACAATTGAAAATCTTTGCTCTGTTCGTAAAAATAGAGATGGTGTTAATCGCAAGGTGACATGTATTAAAATGACACATGAACTTCTACTCAGGACTTTTTTTGCTTTTGTTTTGTTGTTATTTGTTCAAACTTTTAGTTCATTAGTTTCTACCGCCAGTGTTGGTAATCACACTTCTTCAACAACAATGGATAATATAGATAATCGTTGCCAGCTTCCTATTAAAATATATAGACTATGATTAAATAAGTATAAGTTTCAAGTGAAATTTTGTCACAACCATGCAGTTAATCATAAAGAGGGATGCAATCCCTCTCGGTTTTGTTATTTAAAATGAGAAAACGCACCATCGCTTCCTTTAGGTGCAAACCAAAATACTCTTTTTATTCCACGTGTAATTGCAACATATGCCAAACGATATGACTCATCAACCATTACTTGATCATAGCTATAATTAAAATAGGAAACCTGCCTATATATCTCATTTCTTAAAACATGACCCGTATGAGCTTTACTATCATCGAAAATGACACATACTTCACCCTGCAAACCTTTTGCCTTGTGAATTGTTAAGAAGTTAATTCCTTTAATATTCCCATATTTTTTGTTATACAGATCTTTAATCTCTTGAAGAGTATTATTGGTTCGACTTAAGACAATCAAATGAGTTTTATCTTTGTTTTTTTGATTCTTAACTAGATTGGACTGTTCAAAAATAATATCAATAGCCTTGTCCTTCCAATAATCACCACCCTTTTTCTCATCATACTCATAACAAAAAACACCATGCTCATCACCATCAGGCTCTCGGCATGAAATTGATTTCTTTACTATTTTTCCTTTAACTAAAGCCATCATCTTTTCGGCATCTTCAAGAATCTTTGAATCTGAACGATAGTTCTCCATCATCAAAACTGTATTGTGTCTACCTAATGATTCATGTACAGGGAAAAACGCTGAAAAATTCATGAAAATATCAGGTGAACTTCCTCTCCATGAATAAATAGATTGCCAATCATCTCCTATAGCCATGATTGTAGGCTTTCTACTTAAAATTGCATTTTCTTTTTGTATTGCTTTTATCCAGTTGGCGATTTGAGGCGATATGTCTTGGAATTCATCAACTAAGAGATTTTCGAATCTTAAGTATCTATTTTTGAATAAATCTCGGCGTTGCCGTAATACTGATTCGTTTGAAAACATGATAAACATTCTGTTGAAAGTCATCATGTTGTTTTTATGGAGAGTTTCTTCGAATGAAGGCCAGAAGATAGCTAATGCTTTTGAAAAATAAAACTCAACCCCTTTTTCCCTAAAAAGTGAAATATTTGATATAGTTGTGACTACTTCTTTACCAAGGCTTTCTATAAAAGAACCTTGATCATACAATAGCTCAAGTATATTTGTTTGAGCTAATTCACCATTCAACTTTATCGAGAAGTTACTGGGAGCTTCACCAGTAATGTAACTATTTAAAAAACCATTAACCGAATTAAGCTTTTGATTGCTATTAATAAATATAGATATTTTAGTGTTGTATCCAGCCGCTATTTTATTTTTAATGTAGATGGCCTTTCCTAAAAGTATCTTTTTCTTAGTGTCGGATACATCACCTTTAACATATTCGTCTTCGTCATAAAGTTTCTTTTTACCAATATTACCTGACAAAAAAACTGGCATTTTATTATGCTCTACATATCCGTTAGCATAAAAATAATTGCCATTAACGTGAAAACACTTTACCGGATCAGGTATTATTCCATCTATAGGCCATTTCCCTTCTTCATTCCATAGATCATTGATTTGCTGTGTTAAAGCCAGATCTCGCTCTGCGGCGTAATTAATCAACCAATCTCTTTCCTCTTTTTCATCAGATGTTTGTGATGCAGTTATTGAAATATCTATAAGCTTATCTATACATATTTTAAAATCCTTGTTTTTGTTATATAGATCGGTATAAACCCCCTTTAAAACTTCAACTTGCTCATTAGTTCTTTTACCTAATGATAATTCTAAATTTTGGTCATCTGGAGTTACTTTTCCACCTAGGAAATCAAAAGCACTTATGCCTGGCATAGAACTTAATGAAAATCTATATATAAGAGAATGGAATGTGCTTACAATTGAGCTAACCGCATCTTTATCATGATTTTTATCCCAAAAGCTGAAAACTTTACTTAATTTTTCGCTCAACTCCTCACATGATTTTTTTGTAAAGGATATGACGGTTATTTTATTCAAGGGGATGTTTAAATAAAAATGCATAAAAACTAAGCGAAGAATTAGTGTTGTTGATTTACCTGAGCCTGCCCCAGCAACAACGCAAGTGGCTGGATGATCTGAAAAAATCATTTTCCACTGAGACGGGGAAGGTGAGCTTATAATTCCTGCCTCAGTTGCAACTCTTACCTTTTCAATCATGAGCTGCTCTAATTCTCTCGTAACGCCGATATTTTCTGGACCATAAATTGAGTTATCAATAGAGGACATCGATACTGTATCAATTTCGCGATGAATGTGATATTTTAATACGCCATCTTCATAACCTTCATGATATCCCTTATATTTCCCCTGAGAATATCCTTTCTTATATGAACGCCGAATTATTAATTTTATTTTGTTATAAAAGAATTTAATAAATATTTTTTCAGTCAATTTCATGCATGCCCTTTTATCATAGTCAATGTGCTTGAATATCTAGGTAGAATAATGTTTGTTGTGTGTAGTGTAAACGATTTTAAGTGTAAGAAGGGCTTTAATGTTTAGACTATAATCATGGTAGGTAGTATTATGTAAAAAATTAAAGCTCCTATCTCTATGGGAAGGGGCACTAACTTATAGCGATTGTACGAAGGTCATCTCAAAAATTGCATATTGAATGAAAATTGAGCTTGATACTTGGTTTGAACATACTGGCAGATAGCCAACAGGCATTAGTGATGATATCGTGCCTAATATAGTAATTTTAAATCCCTTAAGGTCAGATGGATTGTTGCAATGTTCGAGTCCGGCCTTCGCACAATTAGTATGTTAGTAGACCTCAATTAAGGTCCTTTTTATGCCTAAAATCCAGCTCGCAGCAATGCCTTGCCTAGCTTTTCATTCAATCGACGTCAATCTGAGTTACCCCACGTCAACATGCTTGTGAGTATAGAACCGATTATATAGTCTTCAATTCTTCTTAAAAGCTTAGGGAACTGTTCATAGGGTAAGGCAGTGCGATGAGTGCTTTCAAGTGTTGTTATGGCACCTGAAAGGCCATAGGTGGGTTTGTAGTTAATAAAAGTGTTATGAACGGTATAACACATTATGGTGGCTCTGCGCTCTTGTAAAAACTAAGAAAAATCGAAACTACGTTATTGATGTATAAATACAGTGTCCAATATCATTTTTAGTAATCAGTTTGGATTATTAACTCTTTCACTCATAAACCCCAATCACTTAGTTAAGGAGTTAATGTTCGATATTTTCTTTAATTCTACCAATAATTCGTTTTTGTTATCTAACAACCAATGTAAAACTTTTGTATTCTCAAGTATTTTCTGTATGTGAGATTTGATGATTACAAGCCTTAACGTGTTCTCTCCATAAGAATCTTTTAATTTTTCGGATTCAATATGGACTTGTGCCATTTCCCTTTCTAATCGATCTATTGTTTTTCTATGACCTTCTTTGTCTGGCTCATGCTGACCATTTACAAGCAAGTTCGGTTGGGTGTTGTGCAGTAAAGAGAGTGAGAATTTCTTGGAGTAGTTCTCCATATTGTTCATTATGTTAGCACATTCTATTTGTCTAATTTTTTTCATTTTTTTCAAATTAAAAAATGTGGCTTTTGGTACGTTTTGATTTGAAAGTAAATTCACAACCTCAGGTTCAATACCATCTAATATTTTAACTTTACCTTTTAAATTATCAATGGAAATACCTAATGCCTCGCTTAGCTTTTCTACTGAAGCACCTGTTTTTAGTGCCTTTTTAATCATTTTCTGTTCTTGTATTATTGTGATCCTGCTTACTTTACTGTTTGGTGTATATGTATCGTAAATCGTGGAGACCAAACAAACTACTTCAGTTTCACCTAACTCTTTCAGTGCCTCAACTCTTAAATGTCCATCAATAATTTTAATTTTACCATCTTTAGTATCTTTATAAACTAACACTGGTTCAATTATACCCATGATGTTTATTGATTTTTTAATTTGAAGATATTTTTTGCTGTTTTTAACATTTTGCGGCGATGTTTTTGTTGGGAGCAAATCATCCATCTTGAATTTTATAGGGTTTTTATCAAAGCAATAGTTAATCATTTTTTGTACCTCAATTTTTTCTTTCTATTATTGCTTGCGGAATGTTTGTTAATTTCTCACTTTCTAAGATTTTTAGAAACTCTTCGTTTTTCATTAGTTCATTCATAATTTGCCTGGCAAGAATAATATTTTCTTCAATAAAGTCAGCTTTGTTTTTTAATGAGCGATGTTCATCAATATTGTTCTGATACAGTTTTGTAAGCTCATCTGTTGTTAGCTTTTTTTGAGATTTAGAATTTCTAAATGCACGGTTGAATACCCCTTTTAACCCTTCATTTCTTGAGTCTAGAATATCTCTTATTTTAGTTATATTTCGTCCTTTTATTTTACCCTCATCAAATGCATCAACTATAAGTCTTTGAGAATCATGAAAGTCAGATCTCGCTATCTGAACGGCTAAGTATAATGGTATTTTACCAGATTCAACTATGGAAAGAAGTTTGGTTTCACCCTTGTCTAATAATGTTGAAATGCTATTAATCCAACTGACTGTGCATCCTAGAGTTTTTGCAATTTCCTTTTCGCTATACCCCTCTATTTTCATCTCTTTTATTCTATGAAATTGCTCACCTGATCTGGGGTTTATACGTGCGAAATTCTCTACTAAACTCATTATATATGCATCATCTTCCTCTATATCCATGATAAAAGCTGGTATGGTTTCTTCATTCAAATTTGAAATTGACTCTAATCTTCCCTGGCCACAAATTAATGCATATTCATATTGTTTATCATCTATCCTCCTAACTGTGATAGGTTTCCTTAGTCCACTTTTATTAATGCTATCAGTTATTTCATTATGTCTGAATTTATTCCTTGTTCTAGGGTTTTCAATCTTTATAGATGAAATTTTGATAAGGGATATCCCATCATTATCAGATGACATTATGCTGCCTCCCAATTTTTATACGATGTGAGTAGTTCAAAGAAAAATTCTATATCGTCAAAGCGATAAAGTTCCAATAAAAGTGAATTATTTTCTTTCATTTTTATTTCATCTTCAAATCTTTCAATTGATGGGAGTATATAATAATCTATAGGGCGAATATTTGAAGAGTTCATTCTTACTATTATATTAATATCTGATTTCAAATCCCTCTCGAATCGGACAATCCATCTAAGTGTTCCTGACTTTAATTTTTGGCATCTTGATATTATCAAGGAAAACTTCAAAGTGCCATTTATTGAAATTTGTTTTTTATTTTTATCAGTATATGGAGATAAATCTGCATTCTCTAATTTAACAATAATGTTATCAATTACATTGCTGTGTATTTCCCTTAAGGTTTCATTCGTTTCAATGTAGGAATAATCTCTTGATGGGCAATAACCTATAAGTTTGTATGCTCGTAGAAGTCCTCCAAATCTGCTTGCGACTATACTACTTGATGGCCCTGTATCATCCTCATCAATTATAACCCCTGAAAGTTTGCCATTGCTTTTTAATTTTTTCGATAAATATGAAAGTATTTGCTCATTACTTAAATTAACACTTCTGTTTTTTATTATCTCTTGAGCCATATTAAATTTATCAAGTGGGATAATTGGTTCGAAATCATAAATGTATCGAATCCAATTCTCTTCTGGATTTTTTACCCTTTTGGATTTAAGCTTTGTAGATGTTTTATTATATATGTATTTTCCAGTATATCGTTCGTTAATCAATATTTGATGTATATTACTTCGTGTCCAATTCCTGTTTTTATTTTTAAATCCAAGATCATTAAGTTTGTTGGCTATTATATATTCATTGCACGATTCGAATATGAACATATTAAAAATAGTTCGTACTATCTCAAGTTCTTGCTCTTCGCCGGGAACTAAGATGACTCTATCAGTTTGTAAACTTTTACGTTCCCCCTGAGTTAGTATCATTTTTGGAGAGTTGTTAGAATCAACTAATTTTCTTTGCAGTCCATAACCAGGTAACCCCCCTTGGAAATAGCCTCTCTTTACAAGATTTACATGACCAGCAAACACTTTTATTGAAAGGTTCCTGCTGTAAGCTCCTGCTGCATACCTTAGCGCAGGCAACGTTAACATTTGAATTTCTGGCGATTCATCGGGTAAGTTCTCAGCACAATAAATTACTTTAACACCATGTAACTTAAGTAAAAAACTATAATGACCAGCCTCATCATTATCTTGAAATCTCCCAAACCGACTAACGTCATAAACCAATACAGCCGCTATTTTTATGGTATGAGTTACGACATCTTGAATTAGCTTGTTAAAACTATCCCTACCGTCTGCTGATATGCCGCTCTTGCCTCGGTCATCATATGTTCCAACGATTTCCATATTGTGACTTTGCGCATAGTTTGAGATGAACTCTGCCTGGTTATCAACTGAGAAGATTTGATGTTCAGTTGACATCCTCAAGTATTGAACAACATTAACCTTCTGATCTTTCTCAATTTTATTGTTCATTATATGACCTTGATGCAACTTTATTAAATCATTATGGTTAAAAATTGATCAATTTTGACTTTGTTGCAACCTTTTTGATATCAGTTTTTTAATAAATTTTGCTCTTTAGCAATAGATATTGGGATTGTTAACTAATGATGGTTTGAAATGAAAAGGCTGACGGGCCGATTGTGCGAAGTAAATGCGGGAAATTGCTATCAAAACAATAAGTTGTGAGTTGCTGAGTAGCCTTTATGTGAATTTTAAATATGGAAATTGGTTAAATCGCAAGGCAGCAGGGCATTTTTAATTGTGTTAAATAATGCCCACGCCTTGTCATGTATTAGTAACCTAAGTGAATGATAGGACTAATGCTACTAGGGTCAAAACAATAGAATCTCTGCATTATAGCGCTCTTAAACAAATGCAAGATTTAACAAGAACCCTATTCATTGGTGAATTTGAGTGCCCATAAGTTCGCTAAAAGCCAGCTTTGTTACAAAATGAAAAAGGAGTCAGTTCTCTTTCTTCACATGCATCAAGGTAGTCAGCCCACCACTGGAGCATTAGTTTCCTTTCTTCGAGATGTTCTGCTTTGTGTATATATGCTGCTCGAACGGAGTTTCGTTCTTGATGGCTCATTTGACGTTCAACAGCATCTCTTGACCACTGTCCAGACTCAATTAGAGCACTACATGCCATGGTTCGAAAACCATGTCCACATACTTCCGTCTTAGTATCGTAGCCCATAGTGCGCAGGGCCTTGTTGACAGTGTTTTCGCTGATTGGTTTGTCATCACGACTAAAACCTATGAACATAAGATCTTTATCACCACTGATGTCATGAAGTTTTTCGAGCAGGGTTTTGGCTTGTTTGCTCAATGGAACCAAATGAGGCGTTTTCATTTTCGAGCCTCTGCCCGAATACTTAACTCCATCCAACTCTTGACGTTCTCCAGGAATCGTCCATATGCCGCTTTTGAAATTCACTTCTGACCAGCGCGCAAATCTCAATTCGCTTGAACGGATAAAAGTCAGCAGAGTTAATTGAACAGCAATTTGGGTGATGCCTTTGCCTTTATAAGCTTCAATTCGTCTTAGAAGCTCAGGAAGCCGTTCGAAGGGGAGAGCAGGGCGATGAGTGCTTTTAGGTGTTGTTACGGCACCTGAAAGGTCATAGGCGGGATTTTGGTCAATCAAAGCGTTATGGACGGCATATCTCATTATAGCTGTTATGCGTTGTTGTAAACGAGAAGCCACTTCAAGATGCCCGCTTTTCTCAGCGTTTTTTAGCGGAAGCAATAAATCACGGGTTTTGAGTTCAGTGATGTTCCGTTTACCAATAACTGGAAACAGATGAGTTATTAAGCTGTTTAACACCGTTGTTCTGTGACTATCAGACCATGTTCTGTTGCTCGAATGCCAATATCTGGCTACCGTTTCGAATGTGTGCAAACCTTTTTCTTCAATCTTATCAGATTTTCGCTTCTCACCAGGATCGATGTTGTTTGCGATTAGCTTTCTTGCTTCGTCTCTTCTAAGGCGTGCAGTAGCAAGAGAAATTTCAGGATAAACACCTAACGCCAACATTTTTTGTTTGCCTGAAAAACGGTATTGCAGACGCCAATATTTCGAACCGCTTGGCTGAATTAGAAGGTGCATACCACTACCATCAGTCAGCTTTACCGGCTTCTCAGCAGGTTTAGCGTTTCTGACTTTTACCTCAGTAAGTGCCATTGAGAACCTCCCATGCTGATGGTATCTGCATTATCGAACTTACCATACCAACATAGATACCAACAAAACAAGCAGGATGTTGATAAAAGCTATTGGAATTAAGTGGACAAAGAGATGGGGTTAACTTACTGAATTTATGAAGTAAAATGGACTTGAGTAGACGTTCGTAGACATTGAAATGGTGTCCCCTACAGGAATCGAACCTGTAACTAGCCCTTAGGAGGGGCTTGTTATATCCGTTTAACTAAGGAGACACGGGCGGCTTGGGAAAGCGCCCGCGTAGTATACTCGTTTTTGCCACAATAATAAGGCGTTAGGCGGTCGTTTGGTTGTTTCGTCGCCAGTTATTGCGCTTTCTGCTGTTTTTCCTGCTTGTTGTTGGCTCTCTTCTGCTGCTTGGCCTTGTTCTGGTTGCTCATGTCATTGCGGATTTGTGCATGGCTGATGAGCGCGAAGATAAAGGTGCCGCCGATGATATTCCCGGCGAGGGTCGGCAGGGCGAAGGGCCAGATGAACTGCTGCCAAGGGATTGCGCCGGTAAAAACCAGATAGAGGATTTCCACCGAGCCGACCACAATGTGCGTCAGGTCGGCGATGGCCACCAGATAGGTCATCAGCATGATCACCCACACTTTCGCCGCACCCGCCGAGGGCAGCATCCACACCATGGTGGCAATCAGCCAGCCGGAAATTATGCCGCTGACAAACATCGCCGTCGGGTCTTTCTTCATGATCTCCAGACTGATGCTGCGAAAGGCCGCGTCGGTGTCGGCGTCGAAAAACGGCACCAGATGGAAAGCCAGCGCGGCGCAGGCGCAGCCAATCAGGTTGCCACCGAGCACCCAGCTCCACAGGCGCATCAGCAGGGCGCTGTTTTTCAGCGTCAGCTTATGCATCACCGGAAGCACGGCAGTCACCGTGTTCTCGGTGAACAGCTGCTGGCGGGCCATGATGACAATAATGAAGCCCGCGGTGTAACCAATATTCTCGATGAAAAAGCGTTCCGGCGACTCCGGCAGGCGGGCGTGCAGAATGCCTTTGGCCATCATGGACGCACTAATCGACAGCCCGGCGGCCACCGCCGACCAGAACAGCGCCAGTCCGTCTCGCTCCAGCTCTTTCTCTCCCTCTTGGCGAATCTGCTCGTGAACCGCCGCCGCGCGCGAGGGCAGGTTCTCTTCATCAACTTCAATCTCAGTGCCTTGCGCGTGCTCCTCGCTGTCGACATCGTTCTCTACATTCTGCTCTTTAGTGGCTTGATTCATGGTGTTTCCCCAGAAGTTTTGCGAGGCGTCGCGGAAAAATAAAACCGTTTTAAGCATAGGCGAGGGATGGTGGTTATGCTGCAACACAGACTGGCAGTGGCAGGAACCACTGTAACCTCTGGCTGCGACGCATAGGATGCTTATGATATGATGTACCCTTGTGAATTTTACGGGATATTCCGATGTTTGAAGCCGTTAACCTAAGCTGCGTGCGCGATGAGCGGACCCTGTTTAGCGACCTAAGTTTCACCATCGAGCCCGGTGACATGGTGCAAATTGAAGGCCAGAACGGCGCCGGTAAAACCAGCCTGCTGCGGATTTTGGCCGGGCTCTCCTCGCCGGACTCCGGTGAGGTGCGCTGGAAAGGTGAAAATACCCGCCGCCAGCGTGACCTCTTCCATCAGGATTTACTGTTTCTCGGCCATCAGCCGGGAATAAAGTCAGTACTCACTGCGTATGAAAATCTGGCTTTTTATCAGTCAGTTGACGGCAAAGTAGATAGCGAAGCCCTGTATCAGGCCTTAGAGAATGTCGGCCTGCTGGGCTATGAAGATGTCACCGTGGCGCAGATGTCCGCCGGGCAACAGCGCCGCGTTGCCTTAGCTCGGCTGTGGTTAACTCGCGCGCCGCTGTGGATCCTTGATGAGCCTCTGACGGCTATCGACAAGCAGGGCGTGGCGACACTCATCGAACTGTTCGAAATGCACGCCGGGCGGGGCGGTATGATAGTGCTTACTACCCACCAAGACTTGCAGGGAGTGAACCGCGACGTGCGTAAGCTCCGTTTAACTAGCGCAGAACTGCTATGACTCGATTAGGGAAGTTAGTCTAATGTTTATTAAAGTCCTGCGGCGCGAACTGAAAATCGCTTTTCGCAAAAGTGCGGAAATCATCAACCCGCTGTGGTTCTTTATCATCGTGATCACCCTGTTCCCGCTGGGACTGGGACCGGAACCACAACTGCTGGCGCGCATCGCGCCGGGGATAGTCTGGGTCGCGGCGCTGCTTGCCTCGCTGCTGTCTCTTGAGAGGCTGTTTCGTGATGACTTCCTCGACGGCACGCTGGAGCAGCTACTATTGTTACCATCCCCGCTGGCACTCACGGTTCTAGGCAAAGTATGTGCTCACTGGGTGGTTACCGGGTTGCCGTTATTGATTTTGTCTCCGGTGATTGCCTTGCTGCTGTCATTGGATTTCAACACGTGGAAAGCCGTCGCGTTGACGATTTTGCTAGGGACGCCGACCCTGAGTTTTATCGGTGCCATTGGCGTGGCGCTGACCGTGGGCCTGCGTAAAGGCGGGGTTCTGCTGAGTTTACTGGTATTGCCGCTGTATATTCCGGTGCTGATTTTTGCCACCGGTGCCATCGACGCCGCCTCTATGGGCATGCCGCTCGGCGGATATTTGGCAATTCTTGGCGCGATGCTGGCGGGAAGTGCGACACTCGCGCCGTTCGCTACGGCGGCAGCTTTGCGAGTTAGCGTTCACTGACCGGTCATACTTCGAGCAGCCTTGCTGAACTCGACTTATTTAGGGTCAATATTATTGCGATCAATTTGGCTAAATTTACCTGTAGTTACAAATTGGCAGAAAAAGCGCAACCTTTGACTAACATCACACTTCTCTATAGGGAACAATATAGGGAAGGGGTATTCAGTGCGAATAAATAAGTGCGGATAGAAACCGGTTCCATCTCTTACCGCGCAATAGGCCAATAACGGTCCACGCGCCCCAGTGAAAGTCTTTTTAGAGTGAGCAACGATAACAATGTGGAAATGGTTACATCAACTCGCGCGACCCGAGCGTCTTTACTCGGTCTGCGGCCGGTTTATTCCGTGGCTCGGCATTCTGGGATTAGCCTGTTTGCTAATTGGCTGGGTCTGGGGCTTTGGCTACGCGCCGCCTGATTACCAGCAGGGTAACAGCTATCGCATCATGTACATTCACGTCCCGGCGGCCATCTGGTCGATGGGGATTTACAGCGCGATGGCGATTGCAGCCTTTATCGGGCTGGTGTGGCAGATGAAAATGTCTGACTTAGCCATGGCCGCCATGGCCCCTGTCGGGGCCGTCTTCACCTTTATTGCGCTGGTCACCGGCTCCGCCTGGGGCAAACCTATGTGGGGAACCTGGTGGGTGTGGGATGCGCGCCTGACTTCCGAACTGGTGCTGCTGTTTCTCTATCTGGGAGCCATCGCCTTATATCACTCCTTTGAAGATCGCCGCCTTGCCGGGCGCGCTGCGGGCATTTTAGTACTGGTCGGCGTGGTCAACATTCCTATCATTCACTACTCGGTGGAGTGGTGGAACACCCTGCATCAAGGCTCGACCAACATGCAGCAAACCATCGACCCAAGCATGCGTTACCCGCTGCGCTGGGCCATCTTCGGCTATCTGTTCTTCTTTATTACGCTGACGCTAATGCGCCTGCGTAACCTTATTCTTATTCAGGAGCGCCTGCGCCCGTGGGTGGCCGAATTGGTTAATAAGGAGCGCCGCTGATGAACGCCGCATTCTCAAGCTGGCAGGCATTCTTCGACATGGGCGGCTACGCCTTTTATGTCTGGCTCTCTGTCGCCGCCACGCTGATTTCTCTGATTGCCTTAGTGGCGCACACCATGGTGCAGCGTCGGCAAATTCTGGCTGACGTTCGCCGTCGTCAGGCGCGTGAAAAGCGCATTGTGCAATCTAAGAGAAACCCTACTAATGAATCGCCAGCCGCGACGAAGCCGGCTGTACCTCGGTTGAAACCGGACGCGTCCGGGGAGAAGTTATTGTGAATCCACGTCGTAAAAAGCGCCTTTCGCTGGCGCTGGTGGTGCTGGTCGGCCTTGGCCTGAGCATCTCTCTGGTGATGTACGCCCTGAGATCCAACATTGACCTGTTTTATACGCCGACCGAGATTCTGCAAGGTAAAGGTGAAAACCACGAGATGCCGTTTGTCGGCCAGCGCCTGCGCATTGGCGGCATGGTGATGCCCGGCTCGGTGAAGCGCGATGCCAAGAGTTTGCAGGTTAGTTTTAAAATTTATGACGCCCGTGGCGCGATTAGCGTGACCTACAACGGCATCCTGCCGGACCTGTTCCGCGAAGGGCAGGGCGTAGTGGCGCAGGGTGTGATGGAAGCCGGTAACGTGGTCAATGCTCAACAAGTGTTGGCGAAGCACGATGAGAAATACGTTCCGCCAGAAGTGGAAGATGCAATGAAAGATGATAAAAAAGCCCCGACTGCGGCCTACGCGGGTAACGATAAAGGAAGTGTTCGCTCATGATGCCGGAAATAGGAACGTTTTCCCTCTGTCTGGCTTTAGGTCTGGCGATACTGCTGAGTATTTACCCGCAATGGGGCGCGGCGCGGCAAGATAATCGTATGATGGCCATGGCGCGCCCGCTCTCTTACGGCATGTTCGCCACCATCACGCTGGCTTTTATCATTCTGGTTCACGCCTTTGTGGTGAATGATTTTACCGTCGCCTATGTGGCGAATAACTCCAACACTCGCCTGCCGCTCTATTACCGCATGGCGGCCACGTGGGGCGCGCACGAAGGCTCGCTGCTGCTGTGGGTGTTGCTGCTCAGCTGCTGGACGCTGGCGGTGGCGCTGTTTAGCCGCCGTATGCCGCAAGATGCGGTAGCCCGCGTGCTGGCGGTGATGGGGATGATCACCGCCGGGTTCTTGGTGTTTATCCTGCTGACGTCGAACCCGTTTATTCGCACCTTGCCGGGCTTCCCGGTGGACGGTAGCGACCTTAACCCCGTGCTGCAAGATATCGGGCTGATATTCCACCCGCCGCTACTGTATATGGGCTATGTCGGCTTCTCCGTAGCCTTTGCGTTTGCCATTGCCTCGCTGATGGCGGGCCGTCTTGATACCGCGTGGGCGCGCTGGTCGCGGCCTTGGACGACGGCTGCGTGGGTATTCCTGACTATGGGCATTGTGCTGGGTTCGGCATGGGCTTATTACGAATTAGGCTGGGGCGGCTGGTGGTTCTGGGACCCGGTAGAAAACGCCTCGTTTATGCCTTGGTTGGCAGGTACTGCGCTGATCCACTCGCTGGCGGTGACCGAAAAACGCGGCACCTTCAAAGCTTGGACCGTGCTGCTGGCAATCACCTGTTTCTCACTCTGCCTGCTAGGGACTTTCCTGGTCCGCTCGGGCGTGCTGGTGTCGGTTCACTCCTTCGCTTCTGACCCGGCGCGCGGCATGTTTATTCTGGCCTATCTGGTGATCATCATCGGCGGTTCGCTGCTGCTGTATGCCATCAAAGGGAACTCGGTGCGTGCGCCAAGTCGCCACGAACTGCACTCGCGCGAAAGCTATCTGTTAGGCAATAACGTGCTGCTGGTGGCCGCCATGCTGGTGGTGCTGCTCGGCACCTTGCTGCCGTTGATCCACAAACAGCTCGGCATGGGCAGTATTTCCATTGGTGAACCCTTCTTTAATACCATGTTTACTTGGTTGATGGCCCCGCTGGCACTGCTGTTGGGCATCGGCCCACTGGTGCGCTGGCGTCGCGATGAGCCAAGCAAGCTGTGGCGTCGCCTCGGCGTGGCCTTAGTGGTGACGCTACTGCTGTCGATTCTGCTGCCTTGGCTGCTGCAAGACAAAATCGTCGGCATGACAGTGGTTGGCCTGCTGATGTCAGTGTGGGTGATTGTCCTCACTCTGATGGAACTGCACGAGCGCGCTACTCATCGCCACACCTTCTGGCGCGGCCTGACCCACCTGTCCCGCAGCCACTGGGGTATGGTGCTGGGGCATCTGGGCGTCGCCGTCACGGTGATTGGTATCGCCTTTAGCCAGAACTACAGCGTCGAGCGCGATGTGCGAATGAAAGCGGGCGACAGCGTGGATATCCACGATTACCACTTTGTGTTCCGCGATATGCGCGATATCCAAGGCTCCAACTATTCCGGCGGCGAAGCCAATATCGACGTCACCCGCAATGGCAAGCCTGTCACCACCTTGCATGCTGAAAAACGCTATTACAGCGTGGCGCACACCATGATGACCGAAGCGGCAATTCACGGGAATCTGGCGCGAGACCTGTATGCCGCGCTGGGTGAAGAGATGGACGACGGCTCATGGGCCGTGCGCCTCTACTACAAACCTTTCGTGCGCTGGATCTGGCTCGGCGGCATCTTTATGGCCTTTGGCGGCGTGCTCTGTATTCTCGACCCGCGATATCGCATGAGCAAAAAACTCAAGCGTCAGGGTAAAGCGGAGGCTGAAGAGGCATGAATCGCAAACTGCTATTTATCCCACTGGTGCTGTTTTTAGCGCTGGCCGCGGCCTTTATGGTGCAGTTGACCCGTAACGCCAACGGCGATGACCCGACCTTGCTGGAGTCGGCGCTGATCGGCAAACCTGTGCCGGTATTTAAGCTGGAATCGCTGTCGCAGCCGGGCAAAACCTACGACCAGTCGGTGCTGCGCGACGGCAAGCCGATTCTGCTCAACGTCTGGGCGACCTGGTGCCCGACCTGCCGCGCCGAGCATGAATATCTCAATACGCTGGCGGTCAAAGGCATTCGCGTAGTCGGTCTGAACTATAAAGATGACCGGCAGAAAGCGGTTAACTGGTTGAATACGTTGGGTAATCCTTATGCGCTGAGCCTGTATGACGGCGACGGCATGCTGGGGCTGGACCTTGGCGTGTACGGCGCGCCGGAGACCTTCTTGATCGACGGTCAGGGCATCATCCGCTACCGCCATGCCGGTGATATGAATGCTAAAGTGTGGCAAAACGAAGTCCTGCCGCTGTACAAAAAATATGGCGGTGACGCATGAGAGCCGTCACTTCACTTTGCGCACTGATCCTCGGACTGAGCCTGAGTTGGGCGGCCTTTGCCGCCATTGACACTTACCAGTTCAAGTCAGAGGCGCAGGAGCAGCAGTACCGGCAAATCACCGAACAACTTCGCTGCCCGAAATGCCAGAACACCAGCATCGCGGCCTCGGATTCGATTATCGCTGCCGATATGCGTACCAAGGTTTATCAATTACTTAACCAAGGCCAAACGCGCGAGCAGATTGTGCAGTATATGGTGGCGCGATACGGTAACTTCGTCACTTATGAACCGCCAGTCACGCCTTCCACGCTTATTTTGTGGCTGGGTCCTCTGCTGTTTGTACTGATTGGGGCGTCGGTGATTATCATGCGCGCGCGCCGCCAGAATGGGCAAACAGGGTCAGATACATCGGTGAAACAGGGCGTGTCAGCGTCAGAGCTTTCAATAAAAGAACAACAGCGGCTGGCGCAGTTACTGACTGATGTCACAAAGACAGAGAGCGACGGGAAAGGATCATGAGTATTTTTTGGCTGACTATTGTAGTGATGCTTATCATTGCGCTGGCACTGTTTTTGGTGCCGGTGATGCGTCGCGACAAGGCAGAACACACGTCGCGCGATGCGTTGAACAAAGTCTTTTACCAACATCGTCTGAGCGAACTTGAGCAAGACGAAGAGCAGGGCGTGGTTGACGAGCGCCCGCAGCATATTCGCGAATTGCAGGAAAACCTGCTGAGTGATATTCCCGAAGCGCAACAGCGCGCCGCGCAGCCAATTGGCCGCTGGACGCTGGTGCCGGGCGCACTGTTATTAGTGCTGGTTACGCTGGGGTTCTACCTCTATTCCGGCGGTTTAACCCAGGTCAGCGCGTGGAATAATGTCATGCAGCGCATGCCGGATCTACGCCATCGCGTCGCGGATGACAACGCACCAGCGTTAACTATTAATGACGTGCAGGATCTCGGCTTAGGGCTGCGTACCGAATTGCAGCGCGACCCGAACAATGCGCAAGACTGGATGATGCTCGGCCGCGTGGGAATGGCGCTGGATAATGCCAATACCGCGACGCAGGCTTTTGCCCACGCTTACCAGCTTTCGCCGAACAATATGGACATCAAGCTCGGCTATGCGGAAGTGTTAACTCGCTCCGGCGATCCGCAAGATAACATTAGCGGCGGCAAACTGTTGCGCAGTATGCTGGAACAAAATCAGGGCAATCTTCGCGTCCTGAGTTTGCTGGCCTACAATGAATTTGAACAGGGGCATTACCCGCAGGCGATCGGTGCTTGGGAGTTAATGTTGAAAATTCTGCCAGCCGGGGATAAACGCACTGAAATGGTTCGCGCCAGCATTGAGCAGGCAAAGGCTAAATCGGGGCAGAACTCCGCCAAACTGGCAGTGAATGTGTCGCTTTCTGACAACGCCGAGAAGAGTATTCCGCAGCAAGGTACGGTATTTATTTCGGTCACAGATGGTAGCAGCCCAGTGCCGATTGCCGTGAAGAAACTGCCTCTAAGCCGCTTCCCGCTTGCCATGACAATGGATGATTCCAATGCCATGATGCCGGAAAGATTGCTTTCTTCGCTGCATCAGTTAAAAGTACGCGTTCGAATTTCACAAAACGGGCTGGCAACGCCAGCCGCAGGTGACTGGTACGGCGACAGTCCGCTGACTGATTTTTCCGGCAATGGACAGGTCAGCATTGAGATCAATCAGCAGGTTCCCTGATAGCGGAACTGAAGAAAAATAGGGAGATATCCATGAACTTACGCCTGACTGGGCTGGCGTTTGCGACCGCGCTGCTGGTGGGTTGTGCCGGTACATCATCGGACAGCCAACCGCAGGGACGTTCTGATCCGCTTGAAGGTTTCAACCGGACAATGTTCGACTTCAACTACAACATCATGGACCCTTATGTTCTTCGTCCTGTTGCTGTGGCGTGGAGAAACTATGTGCCTGTGCCAGCGCGTAACGGGATGACTAACTTCTTCGATAACCTCGACGAACCTGCCAGCATGGTCAACGCCTTCGCACAGGGTGATCCGTACCGTGCGATGATCCACTTTAACCGTTTCTTCCTTAACACCTTGCTGGGGATGGGCGGCCTGATTGACGTGGCGTCAATGGCTAACCCGAAACTGGCGAAAGAAGAGAAGCGCGGCTTCGGCACCACCTTGGCGCACTATGGTGTAGGCTACGGCCCGTACGTGCAACTTCCGGCTTACGGCAGTTTCACCCTGCGTGACGAGGGCGGCGACACCGTCGATTACCTCTATCCGATGCTCAGCTACCTGACATTCTGGATGTCTGCTGGTAAGTTCGTGCTTGAAGGCGTTGAGACTCGTGCTGAATTGCTCGACTCCGATCCTATCCTGCGTAACTCGTCTGACCCTTACCTGATGGTGCGTGAAGCTTACTTCCAGCGTCACGACTTCTTGGCCAGCGGCGGCAAGTTAACCCCGCAGAACAACCCGAACGCCGCGGCGATTCAGGATGATCTGCAGAGCATCGACTCAGCCAACTGATTCAGATGCTGCTTATAAAAAAAGCGCCTTTCGGCGCTTTTTTTGTGTCTTGCAATCAACAATCTAAGCCAGCTATTGCAAGCTGTCACATTAGAAACTGTAGTTGAAGTTAGCGCCGTACAGCATCGCGGTACCTTTGGCTTGGAACTCATAGTTCGGCACGCCGTCAGCCACTTTCTCGCTGATGTTAACCGTCTGGCCGTGCATGTAAGACACGCCCAGGTCAACAGACGCATCTTTGTTAAACGCATAAGTGGTACCGGCGCTTATCCAGAAACGGTCTTGGTCAGGAATCGAGATGGTGCGGTTATCAGCTGGAACCGGGCTATCATCGAAGGCGATACCGGTACGGAATGTCCAGTTATCGTCATAGTAATAGGTGGTACCCAGCGCGATGCGGTAAGCATCGTGATAGTTTTCATCTTTCTGGAACAGCGTCTGGCCGTTGCTGCCGGTGGCTTTCAGCTCTTGGAATTCGCTCCAGCTGGTGTAAGCCAGGCTGTAGTGAATCGCCCATTTCGGTGCCACTTTGTTATAACCTGAAATTTCCCACATTTCTGGCAAGTTCAGCGTTAAAGAGCCCGGAATTGTGCTGCCGCCGGTGCCGCCCGCCTGAACGGGGACGCTGTTGCGGTAATCACCTTTAAAGTCGATATCCACTTTGGAACGGTAGGTGAAACCGTAGCGGTTATTTTCATCCACTTCATACAGGACACCGGCATTCCAGCCGAAGCCCCATTCGTCACCCTTCAGGTGAGCAATCTCGGTCTTGGCAGGCAATTGGCCGCGCGATTGGATTGGGCCTAGCTCACCCGCTGTGCGGCTGATTTTCGCTTTTGCCCACACGGCGTCGAAGCCTAAGCCTAAGCTGAAGTGATCGTTAACACGATACGCCGCGCTCAAGTTGTTGTTGATGGTGATCAGGTCGGTTTTTCCGCCTAAAGGACCTGCCGCGTAGTTGTCATTGAACTCGGTCGCTAGACCGTAGTTGGAGGTGGAAGATGCGCCCAACGCCCACTTGTCATTCAACGGCAGAATGAAGTGCAGGTTCGGCACCCACTGGTTTGGCGCGATGTTATCGGCGTCAGTGCTGTTGCCCGTAATTGGCGAGCGACCCGTAATGTTGACGTCTGGCGCGACGTAAATCGCACCGCCGGAGAAAGAAGGGCGATCAAACATGGTCATGGTTGCCGGGTTTCGGCTGCCAGATGCTGCGGTATCAGCAATGGCCCCTTCACCTGAAAACGAACGACCAAGACCGGCTGCGGTGTATTCATTTAACTGAAAACCGGCCGCATACACGTTTGAGGAAACAATTGCCACTGCAGCTGCCAGAGCTGATCTTTTCAACAGGTTTTTCTGGTTCATGACCAAAACCTCAATTTTATGTTTTTATCAAACAATGTTACATCAAGTAACAATGAGCGCGGGATTGTAGGGTTCGTTCTCAGTCTGACAAATCAGACCAGTGAGCGAAGTATAGGTCCGACCTGTACACATGTTGCAATGATGTTTCATGGATATTTCCAATTTGATGCCAGAAATTAGATCCGCTTAACAAAAAACATACAGCTCCGGCGGAATTTAATAACTCGAGAGTTAAAACTTGGTGACATTTATAACCTTTTGAATTTATTTCTGTGATATTAGTCACTTAAAAGACACACAAAAAGTAAGTGCTAGGCGTTGCGGCCGAGCAGGCGTAAAATAGTGGTGGAAAATACAACTTTGAATGACTAACAGGGCCGAGCGCTAAGGCGAAAATTTGGCCCAGGAGAAGATTATGTCCGAAGCAACTTTGTCATCGAAATCCACCCAGCCTCTGCACTCCATTAACAAATGCGGCGCGGAAGAAACGGCGGCCTGCTGTTGTGTTGATGTCGGTACTATCATGGACAACACCGACTGCACCGCCTCCTACAGTCACGTATTTGCCACTGAAGCTCAGGCCAATGAAATGCTAAACAGCCTGACCGCCAAAGCGCGCGCGGTTGAATCTGAGCCTTGCGTGATTGATAGCCGAATTGAAAAGGTTGAAGGCGGCGTCGAGCTGAATATCGACTTCACTTTCTCATGCCAAGCCGAAACCATGATCTTCCAGCTAGGGTTGCGCTAAACCCAGCCGGCAAAATTCTCTCAGTTCTCCAAGCCGCGACCCCTGTGTTGTGGTTTTTTTTTGCAGTCGCTCGCAGTTCCCTCCTTTCGCTATTTGCTAAATGTAAACATATGGTTAAAACTGACTTATCAGGTCTGACCTCTTAAATTGGAGTCCGTATGAATAAGGTTATCCCGCTGGTGACGCGTGAAGGCGATCGCATCGCGATTGTCGATGGTTTACGCACGCCATTTGCCAAGCAGGCCACGGCGTACCACGGCATTCCGGCGGTTGATTTGGGTAAGATGGTGGTCAGTGAGCTGCTGGCGAAAAGCGGCATCGACCCAAAAATTATCGATCAGCTGGTGTTTGGGCAGGTGGTGCAAATGCCCGAAGCACCCAATATCGCGCGCGAAATCGTGCTCGGCACCGGTATGAGTGTCTCGACGGATGCCTACAGTGTCTCCCGCGCCTGCGCCACCAGTTTTCAAGCCGTGGCGAACGTGGCGGAAAGTATTATTAGCGGGTCGGTCAGTATCGGCATCGCCGGGGGCGCGGATTCCTCTTCGGTCTTGCCGATCGGGGTTAGCAAACGGCTGGCGCGCACTCTGGTTGATGTGAACAAGGCCCGCACGCTGTCGCAGCGTCTGGCGCTATTTAGCAAATTGAAATTCCGCGACTTACTGCCGGTGCCGCCCGCCGTGGCCGAATACTCCACCGGCCTGCGCATGGGCGATACCGCCGAACAGATGGCCAAAACCCACGGTATTTCCCGCCAGCAGCAGGACGAGCTGGCGCACCGTTCCCACACGCTAGCGACTCAGGCGTGGGAGAACGGCTATCTCGATTCGCAGGTGATGGCCGCCCAAGTGCCGCCGTACCGCGACGTATTGCAGAAAGACAATAATATTCGCACCCAGTCAGAACTGAGCCAATACACCAAACTTCGCCCGGCCTTTGACCGCCGCCACGGCACGGTCACGGCGGCGACCAGTACGCCTTTAACCGATGGCGCGGCGGCGGTGCTGATGATGAGCGAATCCCGCGCGCGCGAACTCGGCCTAAAGCCGCTGGGTTATCTGAAAAGTTTCGCCTTCGCAGCCATCGACGTTTGGGAAGATATGCTGTTAGGCCCAGCCTACGCCACGCCAATTGCGCTGGACAGGGCAGGGCTGACGCTCAGCGATTTGGACTTAATTGAGATGCACGAGGCTTTCGCCGCACAAACGTTGGCAAACATCAAAATGTTTGCCAGTGAGACGTTTGCCCGCGAGAAGCTGGGGCGTGAGCAATCCATCGGCGAAATAGACTGGGAGAGATTCAACGTGCTCGGCGGCTCTCTGGCCTATGGCCATCCTTTTGCCGCCACCGGCGCGCGCATGATAACTCAAACATTACACGAGCTTCGCCGTCGCGGCGGGCGTTACGGGCTGACCACTGCCTGCGCGGCGGGTGGTTTAGGTGCCGCAATGATTCTGGAGGCAGCCGAATGACCGACGACCTGTTCTTACTAGAGAACCAGCCCGATTCCGCATTCAAACTGACCTTTACCAACCAGCACGTTGGCATCATCACCATCAACGTGCCGAATGAAAAGGTGAATACCTTAAAGGCTGAATTTGTTGAACAAATCGGCACGATTTTGCAGAAAGCCCAGCAATACTCGCAGTTGAAAGGCTTGGTGCTGATTTCCGGTAAAACCGACTCCTTTATCGCTGGTGCCGATATCAGCATGATCAGCGGCTGCAAAACGGCCCGCGAGGCCAGTGAGCTAGCCACCAAAGGCCAGACGGTGATGTCGCATATCTCGGCATTTCCGGTGCCGGTGGTGGCCGCTATTCACGGAGCCTGCCTTGGCGGCGGGCTAGAGTTGGCGCTGGCTTGCCATGCGCGAATTTGCTCCCTCGACGATAAAACGCAGCTCGGGCTGCCTGAAGTGCAGCTTGGCCTGTTGCCGGGCTCCGGCGGCACCCAGAGGTTACCAAGGCTGATTGGCGCGCCGAAAGCGCTGGATATGATGCTCACCGGGCGCAGTATTCGCGCCAAACAGGCGCAGCGAATGGGGCTGGTGGATGACGCCGTGCCGCAATCCATTTTGCTGCAAACTGCCATTGAGCGCGTGTTGCAAGGGCGCAAAACCCGCGCTCCGCTGCCTTGGCAGGCGCGCTTGGCGGGCGGCCCCTTGGGTAAAGCACTACTGTTCTCGGTAGTTCGCAAAAAGACTCGAGCCAAAACTCACGGCAACTACCCGGCGACTGAAAAAATCATCGACGTGGTTAAGCAGGGGCTGGATAGCGGGCGCACCAGTGGTTATCAGGCCGAAGCCGAAGCCTTTGGCGAGCTGGTGATGACGTCACAGTCGGCGGCGCTGCGCGGTTTATTCTTCGCTTCCACGGCCTTGAAGAAAGAGCGTGGAGCCGACGCCGACCCGCTGCCACTGCGCAGAGTGGGCATTCTCGGCGGCGGGCTGATGGGGGGCGGCATCGCCAATGTTACCGCCACGCGCGCAGGTTTGCCGGTAAGGATCAAAGACATCAATCAGGAAGGCATTCGCCACGCGCTGAAATACAGCTGGGACCTGCTGGAGAAGCGCGTTCGCCGTGGTCGACTGAAAAAGGCCGAGCAGCAGCGCCAGATGATGCTGATTTCCGGCACCACCGATTACAGCGGTTTTGAGCGCGTCGATTTAGTCGTTGAAGCCGTGTTTGAGGATCTACAACTCAAGCAAAAGATGGTTTCTGAGATTGAGCAAAATGCCTCTGAGCATACGGTTTTTGCTTCAAATACCTCTTCTTTGCCGATTCATGACATTGCAGCCAAGGCCAGTAGGCCACAGAACGTGATTGGTCTGCACTATTTCAGCCCGGTGGACAAAATGCCGCTGGTGGAAGTTATCCCGCATGCAGGCACCAGCGAGCAGACTATCTCGACCACAGTCGCGCTGGCGAAGAAACAGGGAAAAACGGCGATTGTGGTGGGCGACAGCGCCGGGTTCTATGTAAACCGTATTCTTGCTCCTTATATTAATGAAGCGGCGCGCTGCTTATTAGAAGGGGAGCCGATTGAACATATTGATAAAGCACTGGTTGATTTCGGTTTCCCGGTCGGGCCACTGCAATTGTTGGACGAAGTGGGTATCGACGTCGGTACCAAAATCATTCCGATTCTGGTCAATGCTTTGGGTCCACGCTTTGCCGCGCCGCGTGCGCTGGACGCCGTGCTGCAAGACGACCGCAAAGGACGCAAAAACGGCAAAGGCTTCTATCTCTACGCCGATAAAGGCCGCGCGGCGAAGAAGAAACAGGCTGACTCGGCAGTTTACCGTTTGCTCAACCTGTCGCCAAAACAGCAGCAGGGTGGAGAGCTCATTGCCCGCCGCTGCGTAATGCTGATGCTCAACGAGGCGGTGCGCTGTCTGGACGAAAATGTTATTCGCAGCGCCCGCGATGGTGATATTGGCGCGGTGTTTGGCATCGGCTTCCCGCCGTTCCTCGGAGGGCCGTTCCGCTACATCGACCAACTCGGCGCGGCAGAAGTGCTGAAAACCCTGCAGGGCCTCCAGCAGCATTATGGCGAGCACTTCGCGCCATGCTCTGGCTTAATACGCCGGGCGCAAGAGGGCAGCCGCTTCTATCCATGATTCTATTGGTCATGATGCAGTTGGCTTGAAAAAGCGGCGGATGATGAAAAGCTTTCATGCCGGGATTATTGCAGCGCGCATGAAAGCTCATCATCCTGTGACAACGATCACGGCTAAGGCAGCGTTTTCGCGGGAATCTGGCAGGGTCTGTTTCTGGATACTGTAATGAGTCAGATAACGCCTCTGTGCGAAAAGAAATATTGTGAGCTGCTTAGGCAGTGATGAGCTTTACAGCAAGCGTTTGAAATACATCCAATATGATTAATAAGTAGGCAAACTAGTTTACAAGTGGAATCAGTTGATGTAAAAAACAGCGTTTTCTTTACGTGAAGTTTCAGGCAAAATGCCCGGCCGCCATAGAGAGACGGCGCGTTAGGTGGCTGTGGTTTGCCCTTCAGGCTTTCAACGAAAGCATCGGGCAAAGGGTGATACAGCACGCAAGGCGTTTCTGTATAGCGCTATTTTTGTTAACAAAAGCGGTGCAATATGCAAGTTGTGATTATGCGTCACGGTGAGGCAGCTCTTGAAGCAGCCAGTGATTCGGCAAGACCTCTTACCGAGTGCGGATGTGACGAATCAGTACATATGGCGGCGTGGCTGAAAGGTCGCGCAATCAATATTCAGCGTGTTTTGGTTAGCCCGTATCTACGTGCGCAGCAGACGCTGGAAAAAGTGAAACAGGCAATCGGCTTACCCGACGAGGTGGAAGTTCTGAAAGAACTGACTCCGGGTGGGGATCCGGCCATCGTCGCGCAAGAACTTCATGCGTTGGCGCTGGAGGGCGTGAGCAGCGTGCTGGTGGTCTCACACCTGCCGCTGGTGGGCTATCTGGTCGCCGAATTGTGTCCGGGGGTTTGCCCGCCGATGTTCGCCACCTCAGCGATGGCCAGCGTAGAGTTAGACGCTGAAACCGGCAAAGGCACCTTCGACTGGCAGTTCAGCCCTTGTCAGGTGATGGCGAAAGTCTAAAACCTTGCTCCGCTAGAAATGAAAAAGCACAGCTCAGGCTGTGCTTTTTTGCTTTCTGCTTTTGCCCATCGGCGGGCGAGTTACAGCTCTTGCTGCTTATCATCCAGCTCAATCAGCACTAACAGTGCGGCGGTTCCGCCCAGCTCTTTAGGTGCCTGATGGAAGGCTAACACGTCGGGATGCTGCGCCAACCACAGCGGCGTCTGTTGCTTGAGGATGTGCTTGCCGTGACCGTGCATCACGCAGGCGCAGTGCACGTGCTCGCGGCGACAGGCGGCAATCAGCGCGCCCAGCTCCTGCTTGGCTTCGTGCTGAGTCAGGCCGTGCAAATCGAGGAATAGCTCCGGCGAGTAGTCGCCACGGCGCAGCTTCTTTAACTCGAAATGGCTGACATCGGGGCGCACGTGGCGCACCGGGCCTTCTTCCTGCAACATCGGCTGGAATTCGTCGGAGAAGTAGTAAGTCGCATCCACCTGTTCTTGTAACAGCTTTTTCGGCGACACCTCGGTCACTTTTTTACGCACCGGACGATGAGTAATAGTGTCATTTTGCAGGCGTTTAATCCCCGGCACGGCTTCACGGAAAAGCAGCTTTTCCTCCGAGCTTAGCGCATGTTTTTTCTTCATGGATTCATCATCATTCTTAGTTCATTTTCACAGTGTACCTGCGCATTAGTCGAGGGTTAACTAAAACTCAGACTTAAATTCCCATCACTTCTCGCAACAACTGCCTATAGCTGCTGATTTGTCCCCGGCTTCGTGGCAAACTATGCGGCAAATTAGGTACTGTAAACCCACGGTTAAAGGGCTGTTAAAAGCCAGCCCGCCGTCAGGAGAGAAAATTGGACAAAATATTCGTAGATGAAGCCGTAGGCGAGCTTCACACCATTCAGGACATGCTGCGTTGGACAGTAAGCCGCCTGAACGCCGCTAATGTTTATTATGGCCATGGTACCGACAACCCGTGGGATGAAGCCGTGCAGCTGGTGCTGCCAAGCGTGTTCCTGCCGCTCGACATCCCAGAAGACATGCACACCGCGCGTCTGACCTCTAGCGAGCGTCATCGCATCGTTGAGCGGGTGATCCGCCGCGTTAACGAGCGTGTGCCGGTTGCTTACCTGACTAATAAAGCCTGGTTCTGCGGCATGGAGTTCTACGTTGACGAACGCGTGCTGGTGCCGCGCTCACCGATTGGCGAACTGATCGACAATCGCTTCTCCGGCATCCTGCGCGACAAGCCGCAGCACATTCTCGACATGTGTACCGGCAGCGGCTGTATTGCCATCGCCTGTGCCTATGCTTTCCCGGAAACGGAAGTCGACGCGGTAGATATCTCTGCCGACGCGCTGGCGGTTGCCGAACGCAATATCGAAGCCCACGGCGTCGAGAACTGGGTCACCCCAATTCGCTCCGACCTGTTCCGTGAGCTGGTGTCATTGCAATACGACCTGATCGTCACCAACCCGCCGTACGTTGATGAAGAAGATATGTCAGACCTGCCGCAGGAATATCGCCACGAGCCTGAGCTGGGCTTGGCTTCCGGCACCGACGGTCTGAAGCTGACTCGCCGCATTCTGGCCTGCGCCCCAGACTACCTGACAGAGCAGGGCGTGTTGATTTGTGAAGTGGGTAACAGCATGGTACATCTGATGGAACAGTACCCAGAGATTCCATTTACTTGGCTAGAATTCGAAAACGGCGGCGACGGCGTATTTATGCTGACCAAGCAGCAGTTGCTGGATTGCGCAGAGTATTTCACTGCTTACCGCGACTAAAAATTTTGGGTGACGGGCCTCGCAGCCGGTCACCTCATCAAATAAACAACATAATGGTTAAGGAGCCGTGATGGCAGGGAACAGTATTGGGCAGTTTTTCCGCGTCACCACTTTTGGCGAATCCCACGGCGTGGCCTTGGGTTGCATCATCGACGGCGTGCCACCGGGCATTCCGCTGACCGAAGCCGATTTACAGCACGATCTCGATCGTCGCCGTCCGGGCACGTCGCGCTACACCACCCAGCGCCGCGAGCCGGACGAAGTCAAAATTCTCTCCGGCGTGTTCGAAGGTGTCACTACCGGCACCAGCATCGGCCTGATCATTGAGAACACTGACCAGCGTTCTCAGGATTACAGCGCGATTAAAGACGTTTTCCGTCCGGGACACGCTGACTACACCTACGAGCAGAAATATGGCGTGCGCGACTATCGCGGCGGCGGCCGTTCTTCTGCCCGTGAAACCGCCATGCGCGTTGCCGCAGGTGCGGTCGCCAAGAAATATCTGGCGCAAAAATTTGGCGTAAAAGTCCGTGGCTATCTGGCACAGATTGGCGATGTCAGCTGTGAGCTGAAAGACTGGGACTTGGTCGAAACCAACCCGTTCTTCTGCCCGGATGAGTCCAAGCTGGAAGCATTGGACGAACTGATGCGCGAGCTGAAAAAGGCCGGTGACTCTATCGGCGCGAAAATCACCGTGATGGCGGAAAACCTGCCAGCGGGCCTCGGCGAGCCGGTCTTCGACCGTCTTGATGCTGATTTGGCTCACGCGCTGATGAGCATCAACGCGGTGAAAGGCGTGGAAATCGGCGACGGTTTTGCCGTAGTCACCAAACGCGGCAGCGAAAACCGTGACGAAATCACGCCAAACGGCTTTGAAAGCAACCACGCAGGCGGCATTCTCGGCGGTATCAGCAGCGGACAGCCGGTTATCGCGCATATCGCGTTGAAACCTACCTCGAGCATCACCGTGCCGGGGCGCACCATTAACCGCGAAGGCGAGCAGGTAGAGATGATCACCAAAGGTCGCCACGACCCTTGCGTTGGTATCCGCGCCGTGCCAATCGCCGAAGCGATGATGGCTATCGTGCTGATGGACCACTTGCTGCGTCAACGTGCTCAAAACGGTGATGTGAACTCAAGCGTTCCGCGTTGGTGATTGGCGAATCAAAGGTGGTAAACCGATGAAACCTGCTTTCATGACGGCAACTCTGCTCAAAACGGCCTGCGCTGGCCTGCTGGCGCTGGCGTTTTGTGCGCCCGCTCTGGCGGTGACGCCTTGGCAAAAAATCACCCATCCGGTGGCGGGAACGCCGCAGGCTATCGGCGGTTTCGCCAATGGCTGCCAGATTGGTGCCCAGCCTCTGCCGCTGAATTCGCCTAATTATCAGGTGATGCGCACCGATCAGCGCCGCTATTTCGGCCAGCCTGACCTGCTGGCTTTTATCAAACGTCTGGGACTTAAGGCGACGGATAAAGGTCTTGGCACCATGCTGATTGGCGATATGGCGATGCCCGCCGGTGGTCGTTTCAGCAGTGGACACGCCAGCCACCAATCGGGTTTGGATGTCGATATCTGGCTGCAACTGCCGCGTCAGCGCTGGAGCGAGCAGATGCTGCTCAAGCCGCAGCCGATTGATTTGGTTAATGCTGATGGCAAAACCGTGAACCAGAGACAGTGGCAACCGCGCATTGAAACGCTGATCAAGCTGGCCGCGCAGGACAGCGACGTGACGCGCATCTTCGTCAATCCGGCCATTAAGCAGCAGCTGTGTGCTGATGCTGGAACGGATCGCGCTTGGCTGCACAAGGTTCGCCCGTGGTTTGGTCATCGTGCGCATATGCACGTCCGTCTGCGTTGCCCCGCGGGCAGCCTGGAATGTGAAGATCAGGCGCCACCTCCTCCAGGAGATGGTTGCGGTGCGGAACTGCAAAGTTGGTTCCTGCCACCTAAACCGGGCACGGGTACGCCAGTGAAAAAAGAGCCACCTCCGTTGCCGCCTTCTTGTCAGGCGCTGCTGGATAAACACGTGCTCTAATCGCTATTGAACATTCCCCGCTTTATAGAGCGAGACAAAAAGAAAAATGGATTGGTTGATTGTTGCCCCTTGGGTAGTAGGCGTTCTGTTTTTAGTGGCTGTTTTAGCGGGGTTTATTGATTCAATCGCCGGGGGCGGGGGCTTACTCAGTTTACCGGCGCTGCTGGCTGCGGGAGTTTCTCCCGCTCAGGCAATTGCCACCAACAAGCTCTCGGCGGTCGGCGGCTCCTTCTCCGCCAGCCTGTACTTTGTGCGCCGTGGCGTGGTGAACCTAAACGACCAAAAGCTCAATATTGCCTGCACCTTTGTAGGCTCGGTATTGGGCGCGATTTTGATTCAGCACCTGCGGGCAGACATGCTCCGGCAGATCCTGCCGCTGCTGATCATCTGCATTGGCCTCTATTTTCTGCTGACGCCAAGATTAGGCGAAAGCGACCGCCAGCGCCGATTGTCCGCGCTGCCTTATGCACTGGTCGGCGGTGGCTGCGTCGGCTTTTATGACGGCTTCTTCGGGCCGGGCGCGGGCTCTTTCTACGCGCTGGGCTTTGTGACGCTGTGCGGCTTTAACCTTGCCAAAGCCACGGCACATGCCAAAGTGCTGAACTTCACCTCTAACTTTGGTGGCCTGCTGTTTTTCATCATGGGCCATAAAGTGATTTGGAGTATTGGCTTGGTGATGCTGGCCGGGCAGTTTATCGGCGCGCGCCTCGGGGCTCGCATGGTGCTATCCAAAGGGCAGAAGATGATCCGCCCGATGGTGGTCTGCGTCTCGACGGTGATGAGCTGCAAGCTGATTTACGACAGCCACGGGGCTGAGATTTACCAGTGGCTCAGTTTGCACCTGTAACAGCAGGCTAGCCACTGAGGCAAATCACTGATCAGCATCAGTAAAAACAATTTTTAAATAGGGGAGTATCTGCCCCTAATTTCACTTGATAGAGTTTTGCAGCAACTATGTCCGATTCAACAGAAACCCATAATTATCATCAATTAATCCAGATTTTTGATTCCTGCTTCTATGAGGAATTCAACACGCGGCTGATTAAAGGTGATGACGAGCCGATTTACCTGCCTGCCGACGAACAGGAAGATTTCAACCGCATTGTTTTTGCGCATGGCTATTACGCCAGCGGCTTGCATGAAATCTCCCACTGGTGCGTGGCCGGGGCCGAGCGCCGCAAGTTGGTGGATTTCGGTTACTGGTACTGCCCGGACGGCCGTGACGCGCAAACCCAAAGTGAATTTGAAAAGGTCGAAATTAAGCCTCAATCCTATGAGTGGCTATTTTGCGCCGCCGCCGGGTTCCGCTTTAACGTCAGTTGTGACAACCTGAGCGGCGATTGTGAACCGGACCGCGTGGCTTTCCACAACAAAGTCCGCGAAGAAGTGCTGCGAGTGTTGCAACAAGGCATTCCAGCCAGACCGGCGCGCTTTATAAAAGCGTTACAATCGTTTTACAATACGGCACCTTTGACGGCGGCAGATTTCCCAGCGCTGCAGCCGCTAGAATGAATTTCTGAATATTGAATAATTGAGGATGATTGATGATCGCAGAATTTGAAGCGCGTATTTTGACGCTGATTGACGACATGGTTGAAAGCGCCAGCGATGATGAGCTGTTCGCCAGTGGCTATCTGCGAGGCCATCTGACCGTGGCGGTTGCCGACGCGGAAGAGAACGGCGAACACACTGCCGAAGCATTGAAAGTACGGGTGCAACACAGCCTGGATAAGGCCATCAAGGCTGGGGAACTCTCTCCGCGCGATCAGGTTCTGGTGCTCGGCATGTGGGAAAACCTCTATCAGGCGTCTTTGCCAGAAGCCAAATAATCAGTCATACCTTATAAAAACAAAGGGCCATCAGGCCCTTTGTCAATTCTGTCAGTTCTCCTCGCTCACCACCGGTTTGCCTTTCAGCAGTTTTCTCACCCACATGCGATGCGGGTTAAGCGCCGCCAGCGTTTCGCTATCGAGCGGCATCGGTTCACCTGATATTTGCGCCGCCAGCACTTCCGCTACCAGCGGGGCTGAACTTAGCCCGCGCGAACCCAGCGCCCCAAGTAGGAACAGATTGCGATGATATGGCGCATCAGCCACCGGCTGGCCGCGTTTCACGGCGATATCCAGCTTGCTATAAGCCTCAAGCATGGCGTCATAATCGGCCACTGCACCCACCATCGGCAGGTGGTCGCGGGTCGCGCAGCGCACGCCATTTCGGGCTTCGCCGCTGCTCACGTCGACTTCCCGCGCCCAGTCGGCTTGCGGCAAGCAATCAATCAGCCGCTGGCGGTTCTGTTGCTGGTCATCCTCGCGATAAGCCGTCGACTTATCAGCACGGTGATAGCTCGCGCCAATGCAATGGTGCTGATTCAGTGGGTTAACTGGCGTGAGGTAGCCGTCATAGCACAGCACTTGTTTAAGCTTTTGCAGTTCCGGCGTGGTGGGAATATGTGAAACCTGCCCGCCGACGGCGTACACCGGCAGCTTCTCGGTTTGCTGGAAATCAGTAATGTTTGCGCCATTCGCCAACACCAGGCTCTCATGCTGCACGGTTTCGCCATTGGCGAAGGTCAGCGCCCAGTGGCCGTCCGCCGTTTGCTGTAACGCAGTGACTGGACGGTTGAAGTGCGCCTTCAGGCCCAGCGTCTGCGCCAGCCGAATTAACTCAGAGGTCAGTTGAGCAGGGCAGAGCCAACCACCCAGCGGATAGCTGATCCCGCCGTGATGACACTCCAAACCGCAGGCTTCTGTCAGCTGCTGCTGGGTGAGGGCGGTGGCGAGCTCGTCGGGCAGTTCTCCTGCGAGGATCTTATCAATCTTGCCTTGGCTTTTTACGTCATAGCCAATCTGGCTAACGCCGCACCACTGGTGGTCGAACGCGACGCCACTTGCCGCTAAAGCCTGATACTGGCGGCGTGCGAAGGTGAATGCGTGCGAGAAGAAGCGCTCCAGCGCGTCGCTTTTACCATTAAGCAGCGGATAAACCGCGCCCTGACGGTTCCCCGAAGCACCCTGAGCCGGTTGGTCATCGGCGCAATAAAGGGTGACGTTAAAGTCGCGACGCAGCAGCGCCAGCGCCAGCACGGCACTGGCGACGCCGCCGCCGATAATAGCAATGTCTTGAGTGCTTTCCGCCGCCGGGCGCTGATACCACGGGGCAGAATGGGGCAGATTCAGCGGATTATTCATCACGCCGCTAAGCATATGTTTCTTTTGACCGAACCCTTTTACTTTCCCGACGTCAAAGCCTGCATCGAGTAAACCGCGACGGACAAAACCAGCCACGGTAAAGGTTGCCAGTGTGCCTTGAGAGCGTGAAAGCCGCGCCATATTAGCGAACAGCTCTGGAGTCCACATATCGGGGTTTTTGGAAGGGGCAAAACCGTCTAAAAACCAGGCGTCAACCTGCTGATTCATACTGCTGTCACAAGCAGGAAGCAGGGTAGTAACATCGCCGAACCACAGGTCGAGAGTGATGCGCCCGTTATCCAGCAGTAGGCGGTGGCAGCCGGAAAAAGGCAGTGGCCACTGGGCGATAAGCTGGCTGGCATATTCAGCAAGTTCAGGCCACTGGGCTAACGCGGCTGTCAGGTCATTTACGGAGAGTGGGAATTTCTCGAAGCTAATGAAATGCAGGCGTTTTAGGCGTGCTTCGGGCTGCTGCTGGCTAAAGTCATCAAAGGCTTGCCACAGAGTGAGAAAGTTCAGGCCGGTGCCAAACCCAGTCTCTGCAATGACGCAGACTGAGCGCGGATGTTCGGCAAAGCGTTGTGGGAATCCGTTACCGTTTAGAAAGACGTGGCGGGTTTCCAGCAGGCCGTTTTGGTTGGAAAAATAGACGTCATCAAAATGTCGGGAAACAGGTGTACCCTGTTCGTTCCAACTTAATTCGGCGGGCTGGATTGGGGTGTGGCTCACGTGAAACTCCCTCAGTTCAAGGCGATGCCGAAGTTTAACGGCCAGTTTGACCTCGCGCAAATTTACTGCGATTTACACAAGGAATTGCTGATCGGACTTGTTCGGCGTACAACTGTACGCTAGAGTGCGTCACGAAATCCCGAATAGTTAATAGTACAAGAGGTATTAAATGAAACGTGCAGTCATTACTGGCCTGGGTATCATCTCGAGCATCGGTAACAACAAGCAGGAAGTACTTAACTCCCTGCAAGAAGGGCGCTCAGGGATCACCTTCTCGCAAGAGTTGAAAGATGCCGGAATGCGTAGCCATGTCTGGGGTGATGTTAAGTTAGACACCGCAGGGCTTATCGATCGTAAGGTCGTGCGTTTCATGAGTGATGCTTCTATCTACGCTTATCTGTCCATGCAGCAGGCTATCGAAGATTCTGGCCTGACGCCTGAGATGGTTTCCAACGAGCGTACCGGCCTGATCGCAGGTTCCGGCGGCGGTTCACCACGTAACCAAGTTGCGGGTTCAGACGGCATGCGTGCCAAAGGTCTGCGCGGCGTGGGTCCTTACATGGTGACTAAGGCGATGGCTTCTGGCGTTTCTGCTTGCCTCGCGACTCCGTTCAAAATTCGTGGCGTTAACTATTCCATCAGCTCTGCTTGTGCGACCTCTGCTCACTGCATCGGTAACGCGGTAGAAATGATTCAGCTCGGTAAGCAAGACGTGGTCTTTGCCGGTGGCGGCGAAGAGCTGTGCTGGGAAATGGCCTGTGAGTTCGACGCCATGGGCGCACTCTCTACCAGCTACAACGACACTCCAGATAAAGCTTCCCGTACTTACGATAAAGCCCGTGACGGTTTCGTCATCGCTGGCGGCGGCGGTATGGTTGTTGTGGAAGAGCTGGAACACGCTCTGGCACGTGGCGCGCACATCTACGCAGAAATCGTTGGCTACGGCGCGACTTCTGACGGCGCAGACATGGTTGCTCCATCAGGCGAAGGCGCAGTGCGTTGTATGAAGATGGCAATGCAGGGTGTTGATACCCCGATTGACTACGTCAACGTCCACGGCACTTCTACTCCAGTAGGCGACGTGAAAGAACTCGGCGCAATCCGCGAAGTGTTCGGCGCTACAACGCCAGCTCTGTCTTCTACCAAAGCGATGACCGGCCACTCTCTGGGTGCCGCTGGCGTGCAGGAAGCAATCTACACCTTGCTGATGGCTGAAAATAACTTCATCGCACCAAGCATCAACATCGAAAACCTCGATGAGCAGGCTGAAGGCATGGACATCATCACTAAGCCAACTCAACGCGAGCTGACTACTGTGATGTCTAACAGCTTCGGTTTCGGCGGTACTAACGCCACGCTGGTCATGCGTAAGCTGAAAAACGACAAGTAATTCCGTCGTACCCTTTAAAAAACCCGCCATCGAGCGGGTTTTTTTATGCCCGCCGTCACACTCCCCAGCGCCTCAATAGCTACAAACTACTTAACTAATCAGGTACAATTTCGCCGCTTTCTTTTCACTCTGTAGATACTTTTATAACTAAGATGCAATGCTCTCACTTCGCCAGATAAAGCACAGGCACAGCTTTTTTCCTGCCTGGCTTGGGATTCTGGCCATCCTGATGTTATTTATCGCGCCAGTGGTGTCTAAATCACTGGTGACTGCTGGCATGTCGCATTCGATGATGCCCGGTATGTCGATGGCAGAAATGCCAATGGCAGCGATGGATTTGTCTGAGATGACAGAGTCCGACATGCCAATGTCGCATGATGAAATGGCTGATACGGCGGCTCATCAAAATTCTATGCCCATGCACGATATGGGGATGGGGATGATGATGCCCGGTGACATGAGTGGCGCAGCCTGTGGTTACTGCGTACTTTTAGCCCACCTGCCGCTGCTGCACATGTTAGCGCTGCCGATGCTATGGGTGTCTAGCACCTCCAGCCGCGCACCGCCGCGCCTTGCCGCCGTCCGCCTAGTTCCCACTGCTTTCTACCCTGATTCACAGCCCCGCGCCCCTCCTGCTTTCAAATAGCCTTTTTGTTTCTTCTATTAAACATGGTCTGAACAGTGCCGATTTGGCGTAGCTGTTCTGCACCTGCTATTTGAACACTCAGGAAAAATTCTTGATGAGCCAGCCTGCAAGCTCTACCAAAATGACGGCAAAAGCCGCGTCCATTGCGTTGCTCAAACGCATCCATTTCTACATCGGTCTGTTCGTTGGGCCTTTTATCTTTGTCGCCGCGCTGACCGGCACGCTGTATGTGCTTACCCCGCAGCTTGAAAACCATCTGTACGCCAACGTGCTTTTCACTTCGTCGAAAGGCGACGTGCAGCCCATCTCTCGCCAAATTGAGGCTGCGCTGGCCGTCGCTGGCGATCAGGCCAAAATCGCTGCGATCCGCCCGGCCCCTACGATGGGTGAAACCACGCGAGTGATGCTGTCGGACCCAAGCCTTGGCGCATCCAAAAACAGAGCCATCTTTGTTGACCCAGTGACGCTGGATATCAAAGGTGAAGAGACCGTGTATGGCACCAGCGGTATTCTGCCTCTGCGCACTTGGCTAGATGAGATGCATCGCGAGTTGCTGCTGGGCGATATTGGCCGCAATTACAGCGAGCTCGCCGCTTCTTGGCTGTGGGTAGCGGCACTGGGCGGCATTCTGCTATGGGCAACTAGCCGCCAGAAAACGCGGGGTAACCGTAAACTCACCGGCACGGCGGCCAAGCAGCACACCAGCCGCCGCTGGCACACTGGGCTAGGCATCACGCTGCTGGTCGGCATGCTGTTTCTGTCAGTCACCGGCCTGACATGGTCACAGTGGGCTGGCAGTAATATCAGCGTACTTCGCGCGCACATGGGCTGGATGACGCCTGCGGTTTCGACCAGTCTGGTAGGCAAAAGCTCGGCTCCTGCCGATGAACATGCCGATCACCACATGACTGATATGAGTGACATGAGCGATATGAGCATGGCAGATATGCCTGACATGCCCGATATGGCTACTCACCACATGCCCGCCAACGCTGAGCAGGTTAATGTTCTGCCGACCACCTTCGATCAGGTCACCGCCGCCGCGCGCCATGCAGGGATCACCGCCAACAAAATTGAAATTCGCCCGTCTTATATGGCGGACAAAGCTTGGACGGTGACAGAAGTGGACCGAAGCTGGCCGACGCAGGTTGATGCCGTTTCGGTGAACCCACAGACGATGGCGATTATTGACCATACCGAGTTTGCCCATTTCCCGCTGCTGGCGAAGCTCACCCGCTGGGGTGTTGATGCCCATATGGGGATTCTGTTTGGCTTCTGGAATCAGGCCATTCTGGTGCTGTTCGGCATCGGGCTGTGCGTGATGATTGGCTGGGGCTACCGCATGTGGTGGCTGCGCCGCCCGGCGATGAACAGCGGCCCGCATCCGGTGGTTACCCTGATTCAAACGTGGCGCTATCTTCCAGCCAGCCTGCAATGGCCGATTGGGTTGATAGCATTGGCCCTCTCCATCAGCCTGCCGGTGATGGGTGTCAGCCTGCTTATCTTCTTGCTGATTGATGTGCTGCGTTGGCTGCGACATAGAAACATTCTCCAGACTGCGACGGTGAATTAAACAGCGCCGACTTTATCTTGAGAAGTTCAAAAAACAAGCTGAAAAACTAGCGGAAATAAGGGATTGCGAGCCTTCTCGCAAATAATTGACGAGGCCCTAATCGGCCTCGTTTTTTATTACGAGCTTTGCTGGAAAACTCATTTTTGCAGTAGCGGGCCGCAACGTCTTCGGGTAACGTCAGCGCAATCGAAACGGTCACTCATTGCGGAAAATTATGCTGGCAACCTTGTCCACCACATTACTGAAACCCTTCTTACGTGACCGTTTTCTGCACGTCTTATTGCTATTAGGTCTGGTGCTGACTCTTTTCCAGCCGGAGAAAATCTACCAGTTTGCACAATTTGTGGATTGGTCAACGATCGTCACCCTGATTGGTCTGCTGATGCTGACCAAAGGCGTTGAGGTGAGCGGCTACTTTGATTTCGTTGGCCGTAAGATGATGAACAGCATCAACAATGAGCGCTATCTGGCGCTATTTTTGGTCTGTGCCGCCGCGCTGCTTTCTACGTTTATGACTAATGACGTAGCGCTGTTTATTGTCATTCCACTCACGATCACGCTGAAAAAGCTCTCCACGCTGCCCGTCACGCGGCTGATCATCTTTGAGGCGTTGGCGGTCAACGCGGGCTCTTTGCTTACCCCGATTGGGAATCCGCAAAATATCCTGTTGTGGAACAAATCAGGCATGGCGTTTATGGGCTTTATCGCCCAGATGAGCCCGCTGGCGCTGGTCAGTTTTGTGGCTTTGTTGGTAGTGACTTGGGTCAGTTTCCCCGCGACCAAGCTGAAGCGGTTGGATAACAATCAGGGCTATCCATACCAGAAAAAGCTACTTTTTAGCTGTCTGGTGATGTACGTGGTGTTTATTGGCTGTGTGGATTTCGGATTGGCGCTTTATGGTCTGATTGCCGTGCTGCTGTGCTTCCTGCTACTGGCCCGGCAGGTGCTATTGCGCATCGACTGGCCGCTGATTCTGGTGTTTATCGCCATGTTTATCGACGTGCGGCTGATTGTCGGTTTAGACGCGATACAAGGTGCGGTTAATCAGATTGCTCACCTGAGTCCGACGGGCGTGTATGCCCTTGGCATTGGGTTGTCGCAGGTGATAAGCAACGTGCCAGCCACAATTCTGATGATTAACTATGTGCCACCCAATGCCTTGCTGGCTTACGCCGTTAACGCGGGCGGCTTTGGCCTCGCGATTGGCTCACTGGCGAACCTGATAGCCCTGCGCATGGCGAACGATCGCAAAATCTGGCTCAAGTTTCACTACTTCTCCTTCCCGTTCCTTATCTTGAGCGGCTTTGCTGGCTGGTTGTTATTGGCCTTGGTTTAAAGGCAGTTTGGCTAAGCGATTAACCGCCGCGGTTATCTCCCCCGGCGTTAACGCTGAGAAGCCGAGCAGCCATCCATCATTTATTTGCTCTGGTGCGCCAGCGTCTGGCAGCCACAGCGGCGAAAGGCGTGGCGTAGTTACACCCTGTTGCAGAGCCAACTGTGTCAGCCTGTTTTCAGAACCGGCGGGCAGGCGAGCTGCCAGCTGTAAGCCTCCGGCGGCGGGTTGTGGTATCAGCCAGCTCACGAGCTTTTGTTGGATCTCATCCAGCAAGTGATTGCGGCGGCTAAGGTAGAGCTGGCGCGAAAAACGTAGGTGCGCGGCGAAATGGCCAGACTGAATAAAGTCAGCCGTCACCGCCTGCATCAACTGTGACGAATGGCCGTCATACACCGTGCGCAGCGTAGTCATTGGCTCGACCAGCGCCTCGGGCAGCACCGCATAAGCCAGTCGTAAAGAAGGGAAGAGCACTTTGGAGAAGGTGCCGAGATAGATCACCTGCTGGTGTTTATCCAGCCCCTGCATGGCGGGCAGCGGGCGGCCGTCGTAATGCAGCTCGCTGTCGTAATCATCCTCGATGATCCACGACTGATGTTTCCGCGCCAGCTCCAGTAAAGCCAGTCGGCGCGGCAGGCTGAGACTGACGCCGGAAGGGTAGTGGTGCGAAGGCGTAAGGTAGATAACTTTAGGCTGAACGATCTGACCGACGGGGTTCATGCCTTCTTCATCTACCAGGACCGGGCAAATTTCGCCCCCTGCGCTGGTAAAAGCGTTTCTTGCGCCAAGATAACCCGGCTGCTCCAGCCAGACGCTATCGCCCTGATCGAGCAGTAGCGTGGCCAATAGCTGCAAAGCCTGCTGGGAGCTGGTGGTTATCATGATTTGCTGCGGGCTGCACTGTACGCCGCGAGACTGCTGGAGGTAAGAGCAAATGGCGTCGCGTAGCGGAGCAAACCCTTGTGGATCGCCATAGCCCAGCAGTTTTGTGCCGCCGATGCGCAAATGCTTGTTGGTCAGCTGTTGCCAGATTTTCAGTGGGAAGGCGCGCAAGTCAGGGCTACCCGCGGCGAAGGGCCGAGGTGACTGTGGATCCTGACAGCCGCCAGTCGCGACAATTTGCCTGCCACGGGCAGAAAGCGTGGTCAGCCTCGGCGACGCTTTTTGGCTCTTTTTATACTTGGGCTCTGATGGCACGGCGATACTGACAAAGGTGCCTTTGCCGATTTCACGGCGTAAATAGCCTTCGGCTTCGAGTTGCGTGTAGGCCGCCTCAGCCGTGATGCGCGAAACCTTAAAGTCGGCGGCGAGCTGGCGCGATGAAGGCAGGCGCTGCGCATTGCTGAGAGCACCGCTGTTAATTGCTTTGCGCAGCGTGGCGCAAAGCCTTTCGCGTAACCCAAGGCTTGGGTCGAGGCTGTTCTCGAACAGAGTCAGTAAGGTCGCGGAACCAGAATAAGTGCGCATCAGTGGCCTTATTGGTTGAGGCTAATTGGCATTATGCATAAGACCAAAATAACGGATGATAGGGCCGTTGTCATGCGGCACTTGTTGTACGGCACTTGTTGTACGGCATTAGTTGTACGGCATTAGTTGTGCGGCGTTCCCATTTCACGATTAGAAGAGAGAGACAAAATGAGTCAAACACAGCAAAGCAAGGCGTCAGCCGTATTACAGTTTGCGCCACCGGCTCCGGCGGTGAGCGAAGCCTATCTCTTTAATAAATTGAGTTTTTATACCGATGCCGCCGACGTGGCTGAAGATTTGAAAAACCGTATTTCAGGCATTGTGATAGTGGACACCCGCGCCGAGGCGCATTACCAGCGCGGGCATATCCCGGGCGCAATCAGCTTTCCACATCGCTTGATGACCGAAGAGTCAACGCGGCAGCTTAATAAAGAGTGGGTATATGTGACGTATTGCGATGGCATTGGCTGCAACGGCTCGACCAACGGCGCCTATAAGCTGGCGAAATTAGGGTTTCGCGTTAAAGAGTTGATAGGGGGATTGGATTTTTGGACTCGCGATCGCCATCCGCTGGCGACCGGTGATGAAAGCGGCGAGTATCCCGCCGACTTTAATGTAGAAGAGTGTGGTTGCAGCTAACTCTCGGGCTGCTTAAAACAGCAGCCACAGCAGAATGACCACCACCACAAAGGCGATGAAAGCCAGCGGCTTGCCGCCCATGGATTGCATCGACTGCGGCAGCATGGCGACGAACGGATTGATGATTGGCTGAGGCTCGGTACGAGCCACCACCGTAAAGTCATCATCCACTTTTTCCGGGCGCGGTGAGCGATCAACGCGCTGGCTGAACAGCACGCCGATCAGATCGTTAAGCTGTGCGACGTTCAGCGGCGTATTGGGCGTGGCGTTGAAACGGCTTTCGACATATTCGGTCAACTGCTGGACTTCAGGCAGCGTCGCCGGTTGTTTCAACACGCTGAGCAAGGTGGTCAGCGTGGGTGGCGCTGCGGGTTGGCTCAGTGCCGCCTTGACCTGCATAAACTGGCTTAACAGCTGGAAATGGCGCGCTGGAATTGGCTCACCCACTTTCACGCCGACTAAGTTAAACAGCTCTTGCCACAGCTTGGCGGGCGCTTCGCCGGTGGCGGCGCTGAGTCGAGTCACCAACTGCTGCAAACTGTTATGTTCGGCGGGCAGCAGGGCGCGGTCGGTGATTGGCGTTTGCTGCGGCTTTGGAATGGTCATTTCGCCTGTCTGCACCAGCAAAAAGACCTGTTGCAGCTGCTCGTGAGTCAGCTGGCTGAGCACGGTATGGCCAAAGTTTTGGCGAATAAAATCGCTGACAGCCTGACGATTATTCCCCTGCGGCAATAATTCGGTGAGCTGCTGGAGCAACTGGCGCGTGGAGTGGCTGTCCTGTGCCTGAGTCAGTTTGCCTTGCAGAATGCTTTCCGCGCGCGGGTAGATAGCGGCAGTCAGTTCAGCATCATGAGGCAGAGAGAGCTCGTGGCGTAGACCAGCCCAAATTTCGGCCGACTTCATTGGGGTCAGCGCCATTAATTTGACGATGAGTTTTTCGAGGGTGGTGCGCTGCGCAGGGGTAAGCTGCTGGTTGTCGCCAGAGCCCGCAGGAACTGAGTTATTCGGTTGCATCCTGTTGTCGCCAATTGGCGCGCCCGGGCCACTTAAAGGTTGCATATCACCAGTCCTTCGCTGCGAGTTAAAACGGCGCAAAGCGCGCAAGCGCAACATCATACCTGCAAACGAAATCAATCAACACCGTGAATGGGTATGGAAATAATATTCTTACTCTAATTTTTTGCAGAAAATGACGAGTGGGGCGCGAAAGCGATAAAAGGCGGGATAAATAATGCCGCCTGCGGAGCTACAGGCGGCGATAACATCATTAAACGGCGGGTTTATTTTCCGCCACTTCTGGCTTGGCACCGAAAAGCGGACGGCGCAGGCGCTGGGCCAGAATCACCCCGAGCAGTGTGATACCGCCCCCAATCAGGTGGTAGCTGTGCAACTGCTCGTGGAGGAAAATCACGGCAATCACGGCGGTGAAGATCGGTGCCAGATTCATGAAAATGGAGGTTTTGTTGGCCCCGAGTCGAATAACCCCCTGAATCCACAGGAAAGGCGCAAGAATTGATGCCGCAATTCCGGCAAACGCCACCAAGGGAATATTGTGCGCATTCAGCTGCACGTTGTCCGTCATCAGGAAGTTCGGTAACAGCAGCACCACGCCAAACAGGATTTGCATATATAGCGATTGCCAGTTAGGCAGCGGGATCGCCCAGCGTTTGGTCAACACGCCATACAGGGCGTAGGAGATAGAGGCGACAAACATCATGATTTCGCCGCTACCAATGCCGTGCTCCAGCAGCTGTGCCGGGTTGCCTGCGCTGACCAGCCAAATCAGCCCAATCAGCGACAGCACGCCACCGAGCGCCAGACCCACGGTTGGCACCACGCTCAACACAAACAGGCTGATAAGCACGGTCAGCAAAGGAATGAATGAGGTGATGATGCCAATATACAGCGCGCTCACGGTATGGGCCGCGTAATAGGCCAGACTTTGGAACAGCACCATGCCCAGCAGGCCGAGGATCAGCAGTTTCCACCAATGCTGCTTAATCTCTTTAAAGTTGCGAATTACGCTCGGCAACACAAAGGGCGTGAGAGTGATCAGCGCCAGAAACCAGCGGTAGAAGGAGATCGCCGCTGGATCGATGGCGGTGGCAGAGGCTTTGCTGACTACGGCGTTAATAGACCAGATCAACACAGCCAGTAATGGGAAGAGAGCATTCATTAAAAATACGTCCGTAGTTAAATCGTTGCGCTAGTGTACGTTTGTCTTGTTTGTTATATATAACGATAATCAGACAATGCTCTACGTAATTCGGACAACTTGATGCCGAATCTGTGATGACCACAATTGACAAAGGGTTTTATGCCGCAACCTCGATTTTATCCTCCGGTTCCTGAACAGTTCCCCAATACGCTGCTGTTTCGCGGAGAAACCATCCTGCCTAACTCGGAATATGTCTGCCATTCGCACCCGTGGAGCCAGCTTATTACCATCAAGTCGGGCGTGATGGCGATGAAGGTTGAGGGCGCGCGCTACCTCGCGCCGCGCGAGTTTGCTATCTGGATACCGGCTGGCGTGAAGCACTCCAGCTACAACCGCCGGGCGACCCGCTTTTGCGCCATAGATATTGCGCCTGAGTGGGATGACGGCCTGCCACAAAAGCCGTGCTTGCTGACTCTAACGCCGATTTTCAATGCTATCGCCAACGACTTCGCGCTGCGCAAACTTGCAGAGCCGCAATCCGACCGCGACATGCGTATGGCATTGGTGCTGCTAGACCAAATCTGTCAGGCCCCGCGACAAAACACCTATTTACCCACGTCCGACAACAAGTTGCTGTCTCAGGTGTTGAACGCGCTGGAGAAGAACCCGGCGGATAACACCTCGCTGGCGGAGTGGGCGGCGCGGGTTTATACCACCGAACGCACGCTGTCACGCCGCTGCCAGCAGGATTTGGGTATGGGCTTCGCCGAATGGCGTCAGCGTTTACGCTTCCTGCACTCGATTTCACTGCTTGAGCAGGGCAAGACGGTGCAAGACGTGGCGCTGGAAGTTGGCTACAGTTCATCATCAGCGTTTATTGCCATGTTCCAGCAAATATCTGGGACCACGCCGCAACGTTTTCGTAATGAACGGTAAGCCATGACTCACTGGCATTGGGATCTGCCGCAGTTCGTGGCAAAATCTTTCTCCTATTTATAGTCTGTTCTTTCTATGGCACTGCCTGCCGGAGACACACGTGAAAATCCTGGTTGATGAAAATATGCCTTATGCCGTCGAGCTGTTCAGCCGACTGGGCAATGTGCAGGCCGTTCCGGGCCGACCTATTCCGCAAGATGCACTCAATGACGCCGATGCCCTGATGGTGCGCTCGGTAACTAAAGTGAATGAGGCGCTGCTGGCAGGAAAGCCGGTGAAATTCGTGGGCACCGCGACGGCGGGCACTGACCACGTCGATGACGCTTGGCTGCAACAGCAGGGGATTGGCTTCTCTGCCGCGCCGGGCTGTAACGCCATTGCGGTCGTGGAATATGTGTTCTCTTCTTTACTGATTTTGGCCCAGCGCGATGGCTTCCAACTGCGCGACAAAACGGTCGGTATCGTTGGCGTCGGCAATGTGGGTTCACGTTTGAATGCGCGCCTGCGCGCCTTGGGGATTCGCACTTTGCTGTGCGACCCGCCGCTTGCCGATCGTGGTGATGAAGAGACCTTCTCTTCGCTAGACCAACTGGTGGCCGAAGCCGATATCTTGACCTTCCATACGCCGCTGAACATGTCCGGGCCTTACAGCACGCACCATCTGGTAGACGCCGACCTGCTGGCACGTCTGCCTGCCGACCGAATTTTGATTAACGCCTGTCGTGGCGAAGTGGTGGATAACGCCGCGCTGCTCGACGCGTTGAATGGCCCGAAAAAACTCACCGCCGTGCTGGACGTGTGGGAGCCGGAGCCGGATCTCTCTCTGGCATTGCTGGATAAAGTGGCGATTGGCACGGCGCACATTGCCGGATACAGCCTCGAAGGCAAGGCGCGCGGCACCACTCAGGTGTTCGAAGCATTCAGCCAATTTATCGGCCAGCCGCAAAAAGTGCCGTTGGAAGAGCTGCTGCCTGCGCCAGAGTTCCCGGTTGTCTCATTCTCCGGCGAACTGAACGAAGCCAGACTGCTGCGACTTATTCACTTAGTGTATGATGTGCGCCGCGATGACGCGCCTCTGCGCCGCGTGGCGGGTAAAGCGGGTGAGTTCGACAAGCTGCGCAAATTCTATGAAGAGCGCCGCGAATGGTCATCGTTGAAAGTGATTTGCGATAATCCGGCGACCGTCGAGTTACTCAATAAACTCGGTTTTACCGCCGTTCAGGGCTAAGTCCCGGCGCAATTTTCGATTTGAGGGCGGTGAACTACCGCCCCTTTGTATTTCTGTACGATTCATTTTTTTGGAGAAGACCAACATGTCTGATGGCTGGAATATTGCGCTGCTTGGCGCCACGGGCGCAGTCGGTGATGCGTTACTGGAGCTGCTGGCCGATCGCCAGTTCCCGGTTGGTGAACTCTTTCCGTTAGCCAGCGAACGCAGCGCGGGCCAAACCGTGCGCTTCAATGGCAAAAGTCTGCGCGTGCAAAACGTTACCGAGTTTGACTGGTCGCAGGTGCAACTGGCTTTCTTTGTTGCTGGTCACGAAGCCTCGGCGCAGTTTGCCGAAGAAGCCGCCAATCAGGGCTGTCTGGTTATCGACAGTAGCGGCCTGTTCGCCATGGAACACGACATTCCGCTGGTGGTGCCGGGGGTTAACCCTGACGCGCTGGCGCATTATCGCAACCGCAACATCGTGGCGGTCGCCGATAGCCTGACCAGCCAGCTGTTAACCGCCATCAAGCCTTTGACCGATCAGGCTGGTTTGGCGCGTCTGCACGTTACCTCTCTACTCTCCGTTTCTGCCTTGGGTAAAGCGGCGGTGGACGATTTGGCCGGGCAGAGCGCGCGCCTGCTCAACGGCATTCCTGCCGAAGAGGGCATTTTCAGCAAGCAGTTGGCTTTCAACCTGTTGCCGCTGTTGAGTGACGAAGAGGGCAGCGTGCGTGAAGAGCGCCGTTTAGTCGACCAAGTGCGCAAAGTGCTGCAAAACGACGGCTTGCCTATTTCCGTCAGCTGCGTCCAGTCGCCGGTGTTTTACGGCCACGCGCAGGTGGTACATATGGAAGGTTTGCGCCCGCTGTCTGCCGAAGAAGCCCGCACCGAGCTTGAACGCATTGATGATATTAATCTCAGTGAAGAAGACGATTTCCCAACGCAGGTTAGCGATGCCTCTGGAAATGCCAACCTGAGCATCGGCTGTTTGCGCAATGACTACGGTATTCCTGAAGTGGTGCAGTTCTGGTCAGTGGCTGACAACGTGCGCTTCGGCGGCGCGTTGATGGCGGTGGAAACTGCCGAGAAGCTGATTGGGGAGTATTGGTATTAATGTTTGAATTGCCTGCTGCGCCCGTTGCCGGGCGCATTGCATTAGGAATTGAGTACGACGGTAGCGCCTATTATGGCTGGCAGCGCCAGCAAGAGGCGGCCAGCGTTCAGGCTTGTCTGGAAAAAGCCTTGAGCCGCGTGGCGGATGCGCCAATTGTGGTGTTCTGCGCGGGCCGTACTGACGCGGGCGTCAGCGCCACCGGACAGGTGGTGCATTTCGAGACGCCGGTAATGCGCAAAGAGGCGGCGTGGACCATGGGCGTGAATACCCATTTGCCGAAGAACATCGCCGTGCGCTGGATGCACGAGGTACCGGAGGATTTCCACGCGCGCTTTAGCGCCACCGCGCGCCGTTATCGTTACGTGATTTATAATCATCGCTACCGTTCGGCCATTCTACACAGTGGCATAACTCACGTGCATATGCCGCTGGACGTCGACAAAATGCAGCGTGCCGGTCAGGCGCTGTTGGGTGAAAACGACTTCACGTCGTTTCGCGCCTCGCAGTGTCAGTCGCGCACGCCGTGGCGTTACATGATGCACCTGAACGTCACGCGCCACGGCAATTACGTGGTGGTGGATGTCAAAGCCAACGCCTTTGTTCACCATATGGTGCGCAATATTGTCGGCAGCTTGATTGATATCGGCGCCGGGATCCAGCCTGAAAGCTGGATGGGCGAGCTGTTAGCAGCCAAAGACCGCAATTTGGCGGCTGCTACCGCGCGGGCTGAGGGGCTGTACTTAGTCTCAGTGGATTACCCGGAGAAGTTTGGCTTACCCAAAATGACTATGGGGCCGCTGTTCTTAGAAGACTGAAGAAGGTTTTCTAGTGATTAACATTGCGCATCGGGCGCTTAAAAAAGGCGATAAATCAAATGGATTTCATCCACCTTGTTATTGATTTCATTTTACATATCGATGTGCACTTGGCCGAGCTGGTTGCTCAGTATGGTGTTTGGGTCTACGGTATCCTGTTCCTGATCTTATTCTGTGAGACAGGGCTGGTGGTCACGCCGTTCCTGCCGGGCGACTCACTACTGTTCGTCGCCGGTGCGTTGGCGGCCTTGCCGGGCAATGATCTGAATGTTCACCTGATGGTGTTCCTGATGGTAGTGGCGGCGATTCTGGGGGATGCGATTAACTATACGATTGGTCGCCTGTTTGGCGAACGTTTGTTCAGCAACCCCAATTCGAAGATTTTCCGCCGTAGTTATTTGGATCAAACACACAAGTTTTACGAGAAACATGGCGGCAAAACGATTATTCTTGCGCGCTTTGTCCCAATCGTACGAACTTTTGCACCCTTCGTTGCGGGTATGGGGCGCATGTCGTATCGCCACTTTGCGGCTTATAACGTGATTGGTGCGCTAGTTTGGGTGCTGTTATTTACCTATGCTGGCTACCTTTTCGGCAACGTGCCGGTGGTTCAGGAAAATCTGAAATTATTGATCGTGGCGATCATTGTGCTGTCGATTCTGCCGGGTGTGATTGAAATTTGGCGCCACAAACGTGCGGCAGCCAAGGAAAAGCGTCAGCAAGGCTAGCCTTAAGGCAGCAAAGCTGGGAAATATAAAGAGATTAAACCAGAGGGTTCGACCAGTTTTTTATCCACAGCGTCGGGCCGTTATGGTTTAATGAGCGACATTTATGGTCTGTTCCTGCGAACAACCCTTCCGTTTTGCATGGTGAATGCCACTGGGCATCAGTGCTGGCGGGTGATTTTGGGTAGGTTTCAGGGGACTTGTTACAGCATGAACAGCGGACTGGCTTCGGCCGGGTTCAAACAGAAAGGTTATCGATGAGCTGGATTGAACGAATTCTTAATAAGAGCAACGTCTCGCAAACCCGTAAGGCAAGCATTCCTGAGGGTGTCTGGACTAAGTGTGACAGCTGCGGTCAGGTACTTTACCGCGCCGAGTTGGAACGCAATCTCATGGTTTGCCCAAAGTGCGACCATCACATGCGCATGTCTGCGCGTATGCGCCTCTTCACCTTTATGGATGAAGGCAGCGAGGTTGAATTAGGCAGCGAGCTTGAGCCTAAAGATGTTCTGAAGTTTAAAGATTCCAAAAAATATAAAGACCGTCTGGTCGCAGCACAGAAAGAAACTGACGAAAAAGACGCCATGGTTGTCATGAAAGGCACCCTGTACGGCATGCCAATCGTCGTTGCTGCTTTTGAATTTGCCTTCATGGGTGGTTCAATGGCTTCTGTTGTTGGCGCGCGTTTCGTTCGTGCGGTAGAGCAGGCGTTGGAAGACAATTGCCCGCTGGTCTGTTTCTCAGCCAGTGGCGGTGCGCGTATGCAAGAAGCGCTGATGTCCCTGATGCAGATGGCGAAAACCAGTGCAGCTCTGGCGAAATTACAGGAACGCGGCCTGCCGTACATTTCTGTAATGACTGACCCAACCATGGGCGGCGTGTCAGCGAGTCTGGCAATGCTGGGTGATATCAACGTGGCTGAGCCAAAAGCGCTGATCGGCTTTGCTGGCCCACGCGTTATCGAACAAACCGTTCGTGAAAAACTGCCGCCGGGCTTCCAGCGCAGTGAGTTCCTGATTGAGAAGGGCGCTATCGACATGATCGTTCGCCGTCCTGATCTGCGACCTAAATTGGGCAGCGTGCTGGCCAAATTAACCGGTCAACCTGAGCCTAAAGTGGACGTGGTTCAGGCTGCAGTCAGCGGCAACGCGGCTGACAACCATCAGGATGCCTGATTAGTCTGAGATGAGGCCGGTCGGTCATTTCAAGCGTGCGGGAACACTCGCACGCTTTGCTCCACGGGCCGCGTCTCATCTGGTTTGTAGTCTTGCTGCAACTTCAATGACTTTGGGTATAGTGTCGAAGTGAACCTAACATTGGCTGAACGAGACTCATGCAGAATCAACCTATTCCCCAAGCCACGTCGCCTTTGGCCGCGTGGCTTTATTATCTCGAAAATCTCCATTCTCAAGCGATAGAGCTGGGTCTCAAGCGTGTCAAAGCGGTCGCCGCTAAGCTCGACTTGCTGCAACCCGCACCTTTTGTCATCACTGTCGCCGGCACCAATGGCAAGGGCACTACCTGCCGCACGCTGGAAGCTATCTTAATGGCTGCGGGTTTGCGCGTCGGCGTCTACAGTTCACCTCATTTGGTTCGCTACACCGAGCGGGTCAGAATTCAGGGGGACGAGCTGCCAGAACAAGCACATTGCCAATCTTTTGCTACGCTTGAAGCCGGGCGAGGTGATATTCCTCTGACCTATTTCGAGTACGGCACCGTCTCCGCTTTGCAGCTGTTTAAGAACGCCAAACTGGACGTGGTTATCCTCGAAGTGGGCCTTGGCGGGCGCCTTGACGCCACCAATATCGTCGATGCTAACGTGGCCGTGGTGACCAGCATCGCGCTGGACCACACTGACTGGTTAGGGTCAGACCGCGAAAGTATTGGTCGCGAAAAAGCCGGCGTGTTCCGTGGTCAAACGCCCGCCGTGGTTGGCGAGCCTGATATGCCGCAGTCGATTGCTGACGTGGCCGCAGAGAAGGGTTCCGAGCTGTATCGCGTGGGTGAAAACTGGCGCTACGCCGTGGAAGGCGATAGCTGGAGCTGGCAGGCTGCCGAAGGCAAGCTGCTGGCTAATCTGCCGATGCCCAACGTTCCGCTCGCCAATGCCGCGACGGCGCTGGCGGCCTTGCATTTTAGTCAGTTAGAGGTTGCCGAAGAGGCGATTCGCCGTGGCTTGCAGCAGGCACAGTTGCCGGGCCGTTTCCAGACGGTAAGCGAGTCGCCGCGTCTGATTTTGGATGTTGCGCATAATCCACACGCCGCGGCATATCTGGCTGGGCGTTTGTCGGAATTGCCACGCAACGGCGGGAAAGTGCGCGCGGTAGTCGGTATGCTGCATGATAAAGATATTGCGGGTACTCTGGCTTGCCTTTCGCCACAAGTGGATTTTTGGTACTGCGCGCCGCTCGAAGGGCCGCGCGGTGCCAGTGTAGAAGAACTCTCTGTGCATCTGACGCAAGCGTATCAGTTCACGGATGTGGTTTGCGCCTGGCAGCAGGCGATGCAGGATGCTGATAGTCAGGATATTGTGATTGTCTGCGGATCATTTCATACCGTAGCGCACGTGATGGCTGCTTTAGACGCGGGGAAAACCAGTGGCTAGTAAGTTTCAAAATCGTCTGGTCGGAACGGTTATTTTGGTGGCGCTCGGCGTGATCATTTTACCCGGCCTGCTCGATGGCAAGAAAAAGCATTATGAAGATGAATTCGCGTCCATTCCGCTGGTTCCAAAGCCGGGTGACGCGCCAGAACAAGGGGACGTGCCGCCGCCGGTGACGCAATCTCTGCCAGCCCAGCCGCCGGAAGGCGCGAGTGAAGCCGTGAAGGGGCAGGGGAATATCGCCTCACAGCCAGCCAATAGCGGCCAGGAATTGCCTGATGACACGGATGCACAGCCGGACGAGCCGGTCGTCGCGCCAGTCACCAAGCGCCCTGAGCAGCCGAAAGCGACACAGCAGACGCACCAGACCCAAACCAAGCCGAAGGCCATTGAGCCTAAGCCAATGGTGGAAGCGAAACCGGTCGAGAAGCCAAAGCCGGTCGAAAAGCCAAAGCCGGTCGAAAAGCCGAAACCAAAACCGGTTGAAAGCAAACCTGTAGAGCAGCCGAAGGCGGTTGAGCAACCGAAAGCCGTTGAGCAGCCAAAAGCGGCGGAAACGCCGAAAGCTGAAAGCAAGCCGCAGGCGGAAGAAAAAGCGCCAAGTGGTCAGGCTTATATCGTCCAGCTCGGTGCGTTGAAGAATGCGGCTAAGGCTAGCGAGATTGTGGCGAACCTGCGTCTGTCGGGCTATCGCGCTTACACCGTGCCAAGTACGCCGGTGCAGGGGCAGATAACGCGCGTGTTCGTCGGCCCGGATGCTTCGAAGCAAAAACTCGAGGCTTCTCTGCCGCAGCTTAATCAGATCAGCGGGTTAAGCGGACAAGTGCGTTCTTACAGCGCAGGTAAATAAACCTACATTGTTGGCGCTCTGGTTGCGCCAATAACTGGGTTTAATTCTCTAGAAATAATCGGAAAGGGCACGCGTTTTGTGCCCTTTTTCTATAAGATTCTGAGGTCGGAATTTTATAGGTTTCTGCGATGATTGAGGTTTTTTTCATCGCTGTTAATAATTTTCCTAACCCGCAGATTTCCCCTACGCAAACGTTTTCTTTTTCTGTTAGAATTCGCCGCGAAATGGATAGGAGACGGGTTTTACTGGTCTACACATTGGAATACGTTAATGGTCTGGATTGATTACGTCATTATTGCGGTAATTGGGTTTTCTGCTTTAGTTAGCCTGATCCGGGGTTTTGTTCGCGAGGCCTTATCACTGGTAACTTGGGCTTGCGCCTTCTTCGTTGCCAGCCATTATTATCCCTATCTCGCCATCTATTTCACACGTTTCGAAGATGAATTAGTTCGAAACGGGATCGCAATTGCCATCTTGTTCATCGCGACGTTGATCGTAGGTGCAATTGTCAACTATGTGATTGGTTCACTGGTTGAGCGAACCGGGTTATCCGGCACAGACAGAGTGTTAGGCGTGTGTTTCGGCGCACTGCGTGGCGTACTGATTGTTTCCGCGATGCTGTTCTTCCTGGATACCTTTACCGGCTTTTCACAAAGTGAGGACTGGAAACAGTCTCAGTTGATCCCACAGTTCAGTTATATCATCAGGTGGTTCTTTGACTACCTACAGAGCACGTCGAGTTTCTTGCCAAAACATCTCTAGTTTTTGGCAGCGCTGATGAGGAAAAGACAACATGTGCGGTATTGTCGGTATCGCCGGTTTTGCGCCGGTAAACCAGTCGATTTATGATGCGTTAACGGTGTTACAACACCGTGGGCAAGATGCTGCGGGCATCGTCACCATTGATGCTAATAACAACTTCCGTTTACGGAAAGCCAATGGTCTGGTGAGAGATGTATTCGAAGCACGCCATATGCAACGCTTGCAGGGCAACATGGGTATTGGGCATGTTCGCTACCCTACGGCTGGCAGTTCTAGCGCTTCTGAAGCTCAACCTTTCTACGTCAACTCACCGTTCGGCATCACCTTGGCCCACAACGGTAACCTGACCAACGCTCACGAATTGAGAAGTAACCTGTTCGAAGGCCAACGCCGCCACGTTAACACCACTTCTGATTCTGAAATTCTGCTCAATATTCTGGCCAGTGAACTCGACCGTTTCCAGCACTACCCGCTGGAAGCTGACAACGTGTTTGCTGCCGTATCCGCCATGAACCTGAAAATCCGCGGTGCTTATGCATGCGTCGCGATGATCATCGGTCACGGCATGCTGGCGTTCCGCGACCCTCATGGGATCCGCCCGCTGGTTATCGGTAAACGCACTCTGGAAGATGGCCGCAATGAGTACATGGTGGCATCGGAGAGCGTGGCGCTCGACACCTTAGGTTTTGAGTTCCTGCGCGACGTCGCGCCGGGCGAAGCGGTGTACATCACCGAGAAAGGCCAGCTGTTTACCCGCCTGTGTGCTGAAAACCCTCAGTACAACCCATGCCTGTTCGAATACGTCTATTTTGCGCGTCCGGACTCCTTCATCGACAAGATTTCCGTTTACAGCGCACGTGTTCGCATGGGCGAGAAGCTGGGCGCGAAAATTGCTCGTGAGTGGGAAGATTTGGATATCGACGTGGTCATTCCTATTCCGGAAACCTCTTGCGATATCGCGCTGGAAATCGCCCGTATCCTCGACAAGCCTTATCGTCAGGGCTTCGTGAAGAACCGCTACGTGGGCCGTACCTTTATCATGCCGGGCCAGCAGGAGCGCCGTAAGTCGGTGCGCCGCAAGCTCAACGCCAACCGTGCTGAGTTCCGCGATAAAAACGTGCTGCTGGTGGATGACTCCATCGTGCGCGGTACCACTTCGCAACAAATCGTAGAGATGGCGCGCGAAGCCGGGGCAAAACGCGTTTATCTGGCCTCTGCGGCACCTGAGATTCGTTTCCCGAACGTTTACGGTATCGATATGCCAAGCGCCAACGAGCTGATTGCTCACGGTCGCGAAGTCAGTGAAATCAACCAGATGATTGGCGCCGACGCGTTAATCTTCCAAGACTTGAGTGACCTGATTGCGGCAGTAAAAGAAGATAACGTAGATATCGAGCAGTTCGAATGTTCGGTGTTTGATGGCGTTTACGTCACCAAAGACGTGGATCAGAACTACCTCGAATATCTCGAAGCCCTGCGCAACGATGATGCTCAGGCATTACGCGGCCAGCAGGAAGCTGAGAATCTGGAAATGCACAACGAAGGCTAAGTTTCGCCAAGGTAAGCTCTGACAGAGCTATGCCAAGTTGTCGCCGCTATCACGCACCCGTCCAATTCATCTTGGGCGGGTGCGTTTTTTTATGTCAGTATTGGCGCTGAATTCAGTGCAACTTTCCAGAGGCAGTCTCATGAAACGACTTATTGTCGGCATTTCCGGCGCGAGTGGCGCAATTTTTGGTGTTCGGCTCCTTCAGGTACTGCAAAGCGTGCCGGAGATCGAAACCCATCTGGTGATGAGCAACGCCGCCCGCCAGACCTTAACGCTGGAAACCGACTTGACGCTGCGCGAAGTGCAGCAACTGGCCGACGTCGTCCATGATTCCCGTGATATTGCCGCCAGCATCTCTTCTGGCTCATTCCGCACCGGAGGGATGGTTATCCTGCCGTGTTCGATCAAAACCCTGTCTGGCATCGTTAATGGCTATACTGACGGCCTGCTGACCCGCGCCGCCGACGTGGTACTGAAAGAGAGCCGCCGTCTGGTACTCTGCGTGCGCGAAACCCCGCTGCACCTTGGGCATTTGCGCTTAATGACCCAAGCCGCCGAGCTTGGCGCGGTGATCATGCCGCCGGTTCCGGCGTTTTATCATCGGCCAACCAGCGTTGATGACATCATCAATCAGACCGTGAATCGGGTGATTGACCAATTTGACATAGAGCTGCCGGAAGATCTTTTTGTTCGATGGCAGGGCAGCCGCTAGTCGTTCTTCACCATTTACGCCCACCTTTTGCACAAATTGATAACATTGCACCAAAATCAAACATTGCCTGTTTCATTTTGGTGCATTTTTATTGCAATCTGTTCCTGTGCTTTATTCATCTTGCTGATTTCCAGAACTATCTTGATGCATTTTTAATCGCATCGGGCGAGCAATGACCGGTTAACCCATCCGGAACACAATCGGCATGAAAACTGCATAGTAAAATCAGGGGGATTCATCTCTCCCGCCTGATAAATAAGCTGCAAACATAATAAAAAGACGTTCAATCACAACAGAAACGACCAACCACAACAGACGATTAATGACTGAGGGTAATGTATGAAAAAGTTGTTCAAGGTTCTTCCTCTGGTTTTGGTTTTAGCCAGCGCAAGTAGCGCTTTCGCAGCTGCTCCGACAGCAATCAAGATCGGCACAGACCCGACTTATGCCCCGTTTGAATCCAAAGACTCCAGCGGCAAACTGGTTGGCTTCGATATCGATTTAGCCAATGAGATGTGCAAACGCGCAGAAATCAAATGTACCTTCGTCGAAAGTGACTTTGATGCGCTGATCCCATCGCTGAAAGCCAAGAAAATCGACGCCATCATCTCCTCGCTGTCTATCACCGAGAAGCGTCAGCTGGAGATCGACTTCACTGAGAAACTCTACGCGGCTAACGCCCGTCTGATCGCGCCAAAAGGCACCAAACTGGTTCCTACTCTGGACGCGCTGAAAGGCAAAAACGTTGGCGTGCTGCAAGGCTCAACGCAGGAAGCCTATGCTAATGCCGAGTGGCAGCCAAAAGGCGTGAACGTAGTGGCTTACCAGAACCAAGACCTGATCTATGCAGACTTGGCTTCAGGCCGCCTTGACGCCGCATTCCAAGACGAAGTCGCAGGCAGCGAAGGTTTCCTGAAACAGGCTCCGGGTAAAGATTACGTGTTCGCTGGCCCATCAGTGAAAGATGACAAATTCTTTGGCGTGGGTACCGGTATGGGCCTGCGTAAAGACGATGGCGACCTGAAAGCCGCGTTAAACAAAGCCTTTGACTCAATGCGTAAAGACGGGACTTACGACAAACTGGCGAAGAAATACTTCGACTTCAACGTCTACGGCGACTAACCCTTAGCCTGATGATGCTCGCGGCCTGCCGTCAGGGTGGGCCGCACTCAGCCATAAAATTGTATTTTTGGTCTGTATAAAAGTTGTCTGTATCACAGTTGTCTGCGTAACAGTGTCAGCATAACGATAACCTGCGACAGATGTCGGTCAAAGACAGGAAAAAAGCATGCTATACGGGTATTCCCAAGTCATCATTCAGGGCACTTTAGTTACGCTTGAGCTGGCGATCTCCTCAGTTCTGCTGGCGGTGGTCATTGGCCTTATCGGGGCCGGTGGCAAGCTCTCAAAAAGTCGTCTAATTTCCGGGATCTTCGGCTGCTACACCACGCTCATCCGCGGTGTGCCGGACTTGGTTCTGATGTTATTAATCTTCTACGGGTTACAAATCGTCCTCAACAGCCTGACTGAGTCACTGGGCATGGCGCAGATTGATATCGATCCGCTCAGCGCCGGTATCATCACGCTCGGCTTTATCTATGGCGCTTATTTCACTGAAACCTTCCGTGGCGCCTTTATGGCCGTGCCGCGCGGGCAAATTGAAGCCGCCACCGCCTTTGGTTTCAGCGGCGGGCAGATTTTCCGCCGGATCCTGTTCCCCGCCATGATGCGCTTTGCCTTACCGGGCATTGGCAACAACTGGCAGGTTATCCTCAAGGCGACCGCGCTGGTCTCCCTGCTTGGCCTGAATGACGTGGTGAAAGCTACGGTGCTGGCGGGTAAAGGCACTTATCAACCTTTCTATTTCGCCATCGTTGCCGGGGTGATTTATCTGGTGTTTACCACGGTTTCTAACGGTGTGCTGCTCTGGCTGGAACGCCGCTATTCGCTGGGTGTGAAGAGGGCGGACCTATGATTGAGATCCTGCAACAATATGGCATGTCGCTGCTCTATAGCGATGGCTACCGTTTTACCGGGCTGGCGGTGACGCTGTGGCTGCTGATTAGCTCAGTGGTGATGGGCGGCCTGCTGGCGGTGCCGATGGCCGTCGGGCGCGTGTCGTCGAATAAATTTATTCGTCTGCCTATTTGGCTCTACACCTACGTGTTTCGCGGTACGCCGCTCTATGTGCAGCTGCTGGTGTTTTACTCCGGCATGTACAGTTTGGAGATTGTGCGCGGGACGGACTTCCTCAACGCCTTCTTCCGTAGCGGCTTGAACTGTACGATTTTGGCGCTGACTCTCAACACCTGCGCCTACACCACCGAGATCTTCGCCGGTGCCATTCGCGCAGTGCCGCACGGCGAAATTGAGGCTGCCAATGCTTACGGTTTCTCACGCTTCAAGCTCTACACCTGCATCATTTTGCCTTCGGCGCTGCGCACGGCTCTGCCTGCTTACAGTAACGAAGTGATCCTGATGCTGCACTCCACGGCGCTGGCGTTTACCGCCACTGTCCCGGATGTCTTGAAGATTGCCCGCGACATTAACTCGGCGACCTATCAGCCGTTTTACGCCTTCGGCATCGCGGCGGTGATTTACCTGTGCATCTCCTTCGTATTGATTGGTCTGTTCCGTTTGGCGGAAAGACGCTGGCTGGCGCACGTTAAGCCTCAAGCTCACTAATAAGTATTATTTTGCGGATATAACACTATGCCAGACAACAAATTAGCGGTTATCGACCTGCACAAACGCTACGGCGAACATGAAGTTTTGAAAGGCGTGTCGCTCTCCGCCAACGCCGGTGACGTCATCAGCATTATTGGATCTTCAGGTTCCGGTAAAAGTACTTTCCTGCGCTGCATTAACTTCCTGGAGAAGCCGAGCGAAGGCTCAATCAGCGTTAATAATCAGGACATCCGGATGGTGCGCGACACCGACGGGCAGCTGAAAGTCTTCGACAAGAAGCAGCTTCAGCTGCTGCGCACCAAGCTGACCATGGTGTTTCAGCACTTCAACCTGTGGAGCCACATGACGGTATTGGAAAACGTCATGGAGGCGCCAATCCAAGTGCTAGGACTGAGCAAAGCCGAAGCCCGCGAGCGAGCGGTGAAGTATCTCGACAAAGTAGGCATTGACGCCCGTGCTCAGGGGAAATACCCGGTTAACCTTTCGGGCGGCCAACAGCAGCGCGTGTCTATCGCCCGTGCGCTGGCGATGGAACCTGAAGTGTTGCTGTTTGATGAGCCGACCTCGGCGCTGGACCCCGAGCTGGTGGGCGAAGTCTTGCGCATCATGCAGAAGCTGGCGGAAGAGGGCAAAACCATGGTGGTGGTGACGCACGAGATGGAGTTTGCTCGTCACGTTTCCAGCCACGTGATCTTCTTGCATCAGGGCGTGATTGAAGAGCAGGGCAATCCGGCAGATGTGTTCGGCAGCCCGAAATCAGCGCGTTTGCAGCAGTTCTTGTCAGGTGCTCTGAAGTAATAGCTGGAAGTAAAAAAGCAGAAGTACCAAAAGCGTCCTCCCCGGCTGAAGGGGAGGACCTTGCTGCATTAGCCTTTGGCGGCCAGCAGGCAGAGTTGCACGGTCAGCTCGTAAGATTTCACGAAGGAGCTGACGGGCAGGAACTCATACTTAGAGTGGAAGTTGTGCGCTCCGGTGAAGTAGTTTGGCGTTAGCAAGCCTTTCGCTGACAGCGCCGCGCCGTCGGTGCCGCCGCGCATTGGGATCACCTTCGGCTCCACGCCAATCTGTTGTAAACCGGCGAAAATCAGGTCGATGGCGCGACGGTCTTCGCCAATGGCGCTGCTGATATTGCTGTAGGTATCGCTGATTTCTACCGAGACTTTAGCCGTCGGGTACTTGGCCTGAATCTCTTTCGCCACTTGCTGAATTTTTACTTTTCGCGCCGCAAAGCTGTCGCTGTCGAAGTCGCGAATAGAGGCTTTAAGCTCCGCGCCTTGCTGGGTGGCGCTCATGCCGTTGAACCAGACATAGCCTTCGCGGCCCTCAGTGTTTTCCGGGGTTTCGGCGCGGTCAAACTGGTTTATGAAGTCGTGAGCCATTAACAGTGGGTTGACCAGCACGCCTTTGGCGGACATTGGGTGGGCGGTCACGCCGGTGAAGCTGATGTCTACCGCCGCCGCGTTGAAGTTCTCATACACCACTTCGCCCAATTCGCAGCAATCGATGGTGTAGGCGAAGTCTACGTCGAAACGCGCCAGATCCAGCGCCTTCGCGCCGCGCAGGCCAATCTCTTCATCTGGCACGAAGGCCACGACGATATCGCCATACTGCTGGTCGTCACGCAGGTTTTCCAGCAGGGTCATTACCACGGTGACGGCGGCTTTGTTGTCCGCGCCGAGCACGCTGGTGCCGTCGCTAAAAATAATCTCCTGACCTTTGTAAGGCAAAATCTCTGGGCGTTCAGACGGGCGCAGCCAGATATCTTTTTCTTTATTCAGGCAGACGTCGTCGCCGGTGAAGGTCAGGGTTTGCGGGTGAATGTCCGGGCTTAGGCCGACGTCCACGGTATCAATATGGGTGATGAAGCCAATGCGCGGCCCGCCTTGCTTGGTGCCCGGCTTAACGGCGGTGACGGTGGCGTGCTCATCAATTTGAATATTTTGCAGGCCCAGCGTTTTGAGTTCGTCGGCGAGTAATTTCGCCAGTGTGTGCTGGCCCGGCGTGCTTGGAAGGGTAGTAGCGTGGGCATCACTTTGCGTGCTCACTGACAGGTAACGAAAGAAACGTTCGGTAAGCTGTTTTTCGATTGTTGTCGACATTATGACCCCTAAGTTTGCTTACATAGAAGATTTTCATATATAACAGAGAATTACTAGCTGTTGCCTGAATGTTAATCTGTTTTTAAAAGATGCACCACGAAGAATAAGCGTTATTAAACACAACGACAGGGAAAACCATGAAACACAACATCCTCAAAATAAGTGCCGGTTTACTGGCCTTGGCGGTGACGGGCGGCGCGTCCGCCAAGACCTTAGTCTATTGCTCAGAAGGCTCGCCAGAGCAGTTCAACCCACAGCTCTACACCTCGGGAACCTCGGTAGACGCCAGCGCGGTGCCTATCTATAACCGTCTGGTCGATTTCAAAGCCGGTACCACTGATTTAGTGCCGAGCCTTGCCGAAAGCTGGGACATCAGCCCGGACGGCAAAACCTACACTTTCCACCTGCGTAAAGGGGTGAAATTCCAGAGCAGCAAGATTTTCACGCCAACCCGTGACTTCAACGCTGATGACGTGATTTTCTCCTTCATGCGCCAGAAAGACGAAAATAACCCTTACCACAAGGTGTCGGGCGGGACTTACCTCAACTTCGACAGCCTGAAGATGGGTGACCTGATTGGCAGCATCGACAAGGTGGATGACTACACAGTTCGCTTCAATCTGACGCGCCCTGAAGCCCCGTTTGTGGCTGATTTGGCGTGGTATTTCGCCTCTATCCTCTCGGCAGAATATGCCGACCAGATGCTGAAAGCCGGTACGCCAGAAAAAGTCGACATGAACCCTATCGGCACCGGCCCGTTCGAGCTGGTGCAGTATCAGAAAGACACTCGTCTGCTGTACAAAGCTTTCCCGGAATATTGGCAGGGCAAGTCGAAAATCGACCGTCTGGTGTACACCATCACGCCTGATGCCTCGATGCGTCTCGCCAAGCTGGAGAAGAATGAGTGTCAGGTGATGCCATTCCCCAATCCGGCTGATTTGGACCGTATGCGCGCCAATAAAGACATTAATCTGATGAGCAAGTCCGGGCTGAATACCGGCTTCCTCTCCTTCAATACCCAAAAGCCGCCGTTGGATAATGTGAAAGTGCGTCAGGCGCTGAGCATGGCGATCAACAAGCCGCAAATCATCGAAGCCGTGTTTCAGGGCACCGGGACAGTAGCCAAAACGCTGCTGCCGACCGGCGTCTGGGGCTATAACGATAAAGTGGCGGATTACGATTTCTCACCAGAGAAAGCCAAGGCGCTGTTAGCAGAAGCCGGTTTCCCGAATGGTTTTGATATCGACTTGTGGGCGATGCCGGTTCAGCGCCCGTACAACCCCAATGCCCGCCGCATGGCCGAGATGATCCAGTCCGACTGGGCGAAGATTGGCGTGAAGGCGCACATCGTGAGCTACGAGTGGGGCGAATATCAGACTCGCATCCGCAACGGCGAGCACATGGCCGCGCTGATGGGCTGGACTACCGCCAACGGCGACCCGGACAACTTCTTCGGCCCGCTGTACACCTGTAATGCAGCCAAAGGCGGTTCTAACTCGGCCAAGTGGTGCTATCCGCCATTCGATAAGTTAATCACCGAAGCCAAAGAGACCACCGATCACGACAAGCGCGTCGCGCTGTATGAAGAAGCCCAGCAGATGATGCACGACCAAGCCCCGGCGGTGTTCATCGCCCACTCGACGATTTTCGAACCAGTTCGCAAAGAGGTGAGCGGGTACGAGGTCGACCCGTTTGGGAAACATATTTTCTATCAGACGGACATTAAGGAGTAGGGAAGAGGGCGGCTTTCGGGCCGCTAACTTTTGGGCTGCTGCCCTGACCTGCTTTTTAAATCTTTAAATTCAAATTCAAATTCAAATTCAAATTCAAATTCAAATTCAACTTCAAAACCGTGGGCGTCGGCCCACACCGACCAAGGGAGGCGTAAACGCGCCTCCCTTGGAACCCTGCGTTTTTTCCTGCTGTAAAATAGAGGCTTCGCAGGGTTGGAATGGACGTGTTTCAGCGGCTTCAGCGCTCGTCGCGAAGTGCCGCCGCTTAGGCGGTTCCCTCGCTGCGGGATTCCAACCCGCGTAAAAAGACACGCGGTTTTCCACCTCTTGCTCGGCGTCACTT